>Ga0233425_10002722_pt1 | contig 33945 bp, 31 predicted proteins | sample Watercolumn_Towu_2_FD_181712 | JGI IMG/M metagenome (GOLD analysis project Ga0233425, IMG submission 181712) | Freshwater microbial communities from Lake Towuti, South Sulawesi, Indonesia - Watercolumn_Towuti2014_140_MG | ecosystem: Environmental > Aquatic > Freshwater > Lake | place...
TATGTGGAAATCTTTTACAACAGACAAAGAATACACTCAACTTTGGGGTATCTTTCTCCTGTTGAATTTGAATCAAGAGATTGTTATGTTCGGGTTTAATGTGTGTAAAAAAAGGTTGCAAGGTCAAGATGCTACAAGTTTGGTTCAATTTTTAATTGAATGTGGTGCTATAGAATAATAAAAAATATTAAACACATTAAAAATATAATTAAATTTATGAAGAGATATTTATTATTATTTCTTGCATTATTTCTTGCCCTATTTTGTAATATAACATCTTATGTTTTCCCATCTCGCAGGTTAATTATTTGTAATAATATTCCAGCTGATATAGAGAATAAAGATTTTTTTAATAAGCTTGTAAGAAATGAAATGATTTCCCCCGATGATATCTCTAGAATTTTCCCTATTTTGACGTCTGATGCAGGAATAATAGCTCGTGTTATTAATCAATATCAATGTGATTATGATGTTTTTACTTTCAGATTACCATTTAGGTGGTGTGCCTGTTTATCTGTTGATAAGCCATTAAGATTGTTTCTTCTGTTGTGTCAAGTAAGAGATATAGTTAATAATTTCCCTGATAAAACTCAGTTGTTTGTTCATACAAGTTTTGCAGAAGGTGGATTATTACAAAGCTGGCGGCTTGCATATCTTTTATTAAATATAGGCTATACACGTCTTCATTTTAATCTAATAGGTTTAAATATACTTGGCTTAAACATAGGTTGTGGCGGATATAGTTTTAGAGATTTTACTTCTGAGCGTTTAGCGCATACTTTTTGTCAATCGCTTAATAGAGATCGTGTAACTGTTAGTATTTATGAATCAAGTGTGTTATATCTTGAAAATACACATGCTATTTTGAGTCATAGTTTTGATATGGTAGATGGCGGTGGTGAAATGCTTGATGGTAGTGCGCCTTATTCTACCCAGATGTTTAGAAGAACAGCACTTAATTATTGTCCATTGGTTTTATTATATGCTGGAAATGTTAGTACCTGTTTTGCGCTTGCACGTATTTATTTAAGCCATCATGAACATGCGCTTGTTCATTTTGATATCTCCCCAAAGTTAAGACCTTTAGAAGATATGGGTAATCCTAGACATGAAAAGAATGAACGTTTAAATAAATTTGTGAGAGATCTTGTAGAGAGTAAACTTTCAACTTTTTGTGGTATTGGATTATCAAGGGAGGGTTTTATAAGTAGACTTGTTAGTTTTTTTAGAATTTGCCCAACGTTACAATCGATGTCTAGAGAGGGATTTCCTCTTGAAGATACTGATAATATCTGGGTAAAGATGCTTCTTACCCAAGGTGATGCTAAGTTATCTTTAAGATTTTTTCATAGCTTACCATTAGAATTTAGTGAGATTATTGATAAAAGACGAGCTTGTGAAGAGCCTATTATTTATGAAGCGCAAAGAAAGTGGTTAAGTATACATAATGGTTATTTCGAGCCAGACTTTGCTCTTTATAGTGATAGGGAGTTTTGAAGATTTATTGTGCGCAATTATTTGTTGCTTGATTCTTATACTATAATATATTACTCTAAAGTGTAGTAGTTCCCAAAACTTTAATTAAAATTTTATGCTAAAATGGATTATTGAATACTGGGCTAAAGATAATGGAACTAGCCCAATTGAAGACTGGCTCGATAATTTGACAAAAGAACAACTTAGGTCTGTAGCTAAGGAATTAGAATTATTGGAGCTTTTCGGAAATAAATTAAGGCTCCCACATAGTAGACCATTAGGAGATGGCCTTTTCGAATTACGCGAAAGAAGATATAATTACAGAATATATTATGGGTTTTATGGTGTGAAAATAATTATTTTGCTTGAAGCAGGGGAGAAGAAAAAACAGGAAAGTAATATTAAAACAGCCCGCGAAAGATTAATTGAATTAACAAAATTTGGGATTAAAAAATGAAAACAAAAAATTTTAAAAAATATTTAGCGAAGCGTCTTTCCAAGACTGAGATTTTGGAAATAAAACGTTGTGCTAAATTGGAAAGGGATATTCTTCTGTCATTAAAAAGAGGTGTATCAAAGGCTATAAATGACTATATAAAAACTAAAAAGATAGGATTTAATGAATTAGTAAGACGGTTAGGTTCAAGCCCTGCACATGTTACAAAAATTAAAAAGGGAGATGCTAATTTAACATTAGCGAGTTTAGCTCATATTTTTGCTTTGCTAGAGCAAAAACCACAATTAATTATTGATAAAAAGGATAAAGTGTAAAATTATACTTTAATTTTACGTAACTCTGGTCCCATTTTCTACTGGGCCAGTTAGTGTTAACAATTGCATATTGCCAGAACTGTCGTGTGCAAAAAGCATCATGCCCTGAGATTCGAGTCCCTTAATTTTTCTTGGTGCAAGGTTAATAACACAAATCCCCTGTTTATTTATTAAGTCTTCTGGCTTAAAATATTCTGCTACGCCTGATATTACTTGACGAGTGCCCAGTGGGCCACAATCTATCTGAAGTTTTAAAAGTTTATCTGAGCCTTCTACTTTTTCACATGAAATTATTGTCCCAACAGACATTGTAACCTTTGCAAAAGTATCAAAAGTGATAATATCACTTGATTCTTTTTGTACTTGTGTTTGTTCTTGCGTTTGTGTTTTTTGAGCTGGTGTTTCTGGTTCTAAAGAGATATTTGGGCGAATAAATAAAGGTTCTGTTATGGGCTTTAAAACAAAAGTTTTATCCCATAAATTTTTTCGAAGCTCTTCTTCGTAATTATTAGAAGTATCAAGTGTGTGTCCAAGTGTGTTTAATAAAGATTCCATTTTTTGTGGCATAATTGGCCAAAGTAATATAGCTATAGAATATAAACTCTGGCACGATGCATAAAGAGTTTCTATAAATAATTCGCGATTTTGCTTTGCAAGTACCCATGGCTGTTGCATGTGAAAGTAGGAATTAACTAGCGCTATAAATTTCCAAAGTTCTGAAAGGGCTGTGTGATAAGTATATTTACTCATTTCGTCATAATATATTCTAAAAGCCTCTTCACATTTTTCTTTTAAGTGTGCTGTTTGTGGTTCAAGAGTCTCTGGCCCCTTGAGTTCTGTTATATTATTATTAATAGCAAGTGTTACTGTTCGACTTAATAAATTTCCCAAATTATTGGCAAGATCTGCTGTAATGTGTTCTTGTAAATCTTTGATATCAAATTGACAGTCTTGAGTTATTGCCATTTGGCGAGCAAGATAATATCTAAGCTGTTCTACACCGTAAGTATCTGCTAGATAATATGGGTCAAGAACATTTCCTAAAGATTTTGACATCTTTTGCTCACCCATTAAAATAAACCCGTGAACAAGTAATTTTTTAGGAAGTGGTAATCCTGCTGCTATTAAAAACGCTGGCCAATAAACAGCGTGAAATCTCAAAATATCTTTGGCCATAATTTGTAAATCTGCTGGCCACCAGAATTCGCGCTCTTGCCCAAGGGCACTTATATAACCATTAAGGGCATCACCCCATACATACACAGTGTGATTAGAATCCCCTGGAAATGGGATTCCCCACTTAATAGTTTTTCTAGAGATACTAAGATCTTTTAATCCAGATTTAACAAAAGAGATTACTTCATTAATTCTCTCTTTTGGCGTTATAAATTCTGGATTCTTCTCATAAAAATCTAATAACTGATCTTGATATGAAGATAGTCTAAAAAAGTAACTTTCTTCTTGAACTTCTGTTAATTCACGCTTGTGTAAAGGGCACATAGGTTTATTAGTATCTTTTTCTGTCGCTTCAGAGGAGTTTGTTATAAAAGCTTCGCATGGGACACAGTATAATCCTGTGTAATAAGATTTATATATATCACCCTGTGTTAATAGTTTTTGTATCCATTGTGAAACTACCTGTGTGTGCTCTTTATCTGTAGTACGAATAAATTTTGTATAATCTATTTCGAATTTTTCCCACATTTTTTTAAATTGAGGAACCATAGAATCAACAAATTCTTTTGGTGCCTTACCAACAGATTCTGCTTTCTCTTGAAGCTTTTGGCCATGTTCGTCTGTGCCTGTAGTAAAAAAAACTTTTTTACCTAAAAGCTTATTCCAACGTGTTGCTATATCAGCAAGAACTGTTGAATAAAGGGTGCCCAAATGAGGCACAGCGTTTACATAATAAAGTGGTGTTGTTACATAAAACTTATTTTTTTTCATGATATTTTTACTCGTTAAAGTTTATTTATTTTTTATATATCTTCCCCGCAACGCGGGGGAGATATATGTTACTATATTTTTATTCTTTTTTAGTTTATATAGTAGCTGGCACATTATATTAATTCTTTATTTTTTATTAATATAGTTATTATATTTCCCAAGCCCTTTAAAGAATCTATTCCAGCGTATATATTTAAACCAAAAATCTATTGGGTGTTTAATTAGCTCAAACAACCAACATGATTCTCCACCATCTGTAGAATAGATAATAAAGCTTGCGCGTCCATGAATATATTTTTCTTCTAGTGGGCCCCAGAACCTTGAATCATAACTGTTTTTTCTACTGTCGTTTACGACCCAATATTGACTCGCTTCAAGCTTTAAAGGACCAAAAATATCTACACATCTTCCTGTTGTGTAATCTTGTGTTGGTGTAAATGGTTCTAACAAAATGGGCTTTCCTGTGATTTTATCTCTAACAATCTCTTCTGGATTTATATTATAATACAGCTGCTTATCAAAATCTTTTGAAGGGTCATATGTAACTACATGCATTTGCTCGTTAATGTTATATTGCAAAAAACTTGGAATATTAAACGGTCCAATATTTTGTGTGCTAATTAATCCTTTATATCTATTAATGCAAATTAATGGGAATTTATTTATATAAGGTTCATTCACCTTGACCCCATTTCTGTACACGACAGGGTGCCCATCTTCTATTTTACCCTCAATTGTGTCTCCTGGAATGGCAAGAACTCTTTTGACTATATTTTCAGGCCCTGCGCTTAAACCCAAGAATGGTATAGAAAATCCAACATAGCGTTGCCATAAATAGTTAATTTTATTTGATGTGTCGTATTTACAGGCCGGATTGTCAAATATGACAAATTCGCCAACTTTTGGTTTTGTAAAAAAATAAATAAATTTATTTCCCCAGATTCTATCGCCAATTAATATTTGGGGCTCTGCTGACCCAGATGGCACATGATAAAGCCCAAACAAAAAATTACGTAATATAGCAGCAAGTATAAGTGCTATAATAATAGCTTCGCACCATTGACGTATTTGAGATTTTGTCAGCTCGTTTAATTCTTTATATATATTTTTAAAATCTTTTACACGTTTAGAAACTGTAGATATCTCTAGTGTTTTGTTTTTTAATTCTATAAAATCGTTGGGCAATTCAAGAGAGTATTTTTCAGCCTCTGTAAATAATTTAATAGCTTTTGTGTAATCGTCTGTTTTATTTTTTGCCTTCCAGCGATCTATAACATGTTTAAAGTGTTCTTTTTTGCTTGTAAATTTATTTAATATTTTTTCAAAAGTGTTTTTTATGTTACTCATTAAAGACCCCAAAAAATTTATCTTTACCCTCTATAATTATTATACTTACCAAGTCCCTTAAATATTTTATTCCAGCGTATATATTTAAACCAAAAATCTATTGGATGTTTAATAAGATCAAATAACCAAAAGGCTTCACCACTATCTATCGAATAGATAATAAAACTTGCACGCCCATGAATATATTTTTCATCTAGTGGCCCCCAGAATCGACTGTCGTTACTATTTTTTCTACTGTCTCCCATTACCCAATATTGGCCCTCTTGAAGTTTAATTGGGCCAAATATATCCACGCATATTCCTGTTCTTCCGTCGTGTGTTGGGATAGAGGGTTCTAAAAGAATAGGTTTTCCTGTTGCAAAATCTCTAATAACTTCATGTGGCTTGATGTAATAGTATGGTTGTTCATCATAAGATTTTGATGGGTCATAAGTTACAAATCGCATCTGTTCATTTATACTGTAATTTAAAAAGCTTGGTATAGTTAATGGTCCAATATTTTGCGCACTGATAAATCCTTTGTATTTTTCTACATGAATTAATGGAAGCTTATTAACATAGGGTTCTTTTATTTTGACACCATTTCTGTATATAAAAGGGTGCCCATCTTCTACCTTGCCCTCTATTGTGTCACCCGGAGCAGCTATGACTCGTTTAACTATGTTTTCCGGGCCACCACTGAGCCCTAATAATGGAACTGGGATCCCTACATATCGTTGCCAATAATATTTAAATTTATTTGAATTATCATAAGGGAAGTTTGGATTGTCGAATATTACAAATTCGCCAACTTTGGGTTTTGTAAAGAAATATATAAGTTTGTTTCCCCATAATCTATCGCCAATTAATATTTGGGGCTCTGCCGACCCAGATGGCACATGATAAAGACCAAATAAAAAGTTACGTAATATAGCCGCAAGTATAAGCGCTATAATAATAGCTTCGCACCATTGTCTTGTTTGAGATTTTGTAATCTCATACAATTCTTTGTAAATAGTTTTAAATTTTGCTACACGTTCGCGTATTACTGTGTTGTCAAGATCGCCCTCAGCTGTTCCCATAAAATCACTTTGTAAATCACGAGAATATCTCTCTGCGTCTGCGAATAATTTTGATGCTTTTTTATAATCTTCTGTTTTGTTTTGTGTTTTCCAGCGCTCTATAATGCGCTTAAAGTGCTCTCGTTTTTTTATGAATTTAGTTTGTGTTTTTTCAAATGTATATTTTGTGTTGTTCATAAAGGTTACCCCTGTTTATTAAGTCGTTCGTACTCATTTGCCCACAGGGCGAACGACGTATTACTTTTTAAAATTTTAGGCGAACTTGACTCCCAACCAAAGGTCTTCAATTGTCTTTAAGCAAAACTCATTATGTATTAGATGTAATTTTTCAAAAATTTCTTGCGGTGGAAAAAAATTTGGATTATTTAAAAATTTTTGATCTATCTGCGCATAAGTAGATTTATTTACCGGATTATCACCAGTAGTGTCAAAATGTTCTTTTTGAATATGTGTTGTGAGTAAAAAATCGATAAACTTATACACTAGATCTAACTTTTTACTTTTAGCTGGTATAGCAAGATTCTCTATAAAGAAAACACTTCCCTCTTTAGGAATTTTAAAATCAAATCTGTCGCTGGATATAAGAATTTTTTTTGCATGATTACTTGCAATAATTGCAGCGGCTACAATATTGCCTACCAAAAAATATTGTGTACTTACATTGGTGTAGCATTCTACCCAGCGTTTTTGTTTAACAAGAGTCTCTTGAATTTTTTCAAACTGTTTTGCTGTTAACTTGTGAGGGCTATTATATAGATAAATTGAGGAAAAAAATAGAGATTCTCTTGCATCATCTGTCATACAAACTTTGTATTTTCTTTTTGTTGTTTTATTTAAAATGTGTTCTTTTGGATTTTTAAAAAGCATATCAAAACTCACATAAGAGAGTTCACCACCAAATGTGTTTTTGTCATAAATAATTCCATAAATTGTCCACATTATTGGGATGCAATATGTGTTATTAGGGTCAAAAAATTTATTGCAGAATCTTGTATCTAGTTCGTTAAAGTGTGTAATTTTTGATTTGTCAATTGTGTGTAAAAGTCCCTCATGTCTAAAGATTTCAACCATGTAATCTGTTAATGTTAAGAGATCATATCCAATACCACCGCTCACTTTAAATTTTGCAAGAAGTTCTTCGTTTGATTCGACATATTGCGCATAAACTTTGATTCCAGTTTGTTGCTCGAATTCTGCAATTGCGTCCGAGGAGATCATATTGGGGAAAATATAGATACTTATAGATTTGTCATCTGTTGAAAGTGCTTCTATTATGCGAGAAGAGTATAAAAAAATGATAAGTAATAAACTGTAAAAAAATATAATAGTTACTTTAGTAAGAAAATTAAAAAATTTATTATAGTTAGTATCTTTATTCATGTGAAATTACCTGATCTAAGACATTTAAGAAGCACAGTATTAACATTACAAGGCTGCTAAGTGAAAGAAAGATTGCAGAGATAGCGTTAATTGTTGGATCGACGCCTGTTCTGACCATTGAATAAACGTAAACAGAAAGTGTTTGAACCTTTGGGCCAACACAAAAGAAAGCTATTAAAAAGTCGTCAAGTGATAAGGTAAATACTAAAAGTGCTGATGCAACAAGTGAGGGCATTAATAGGGGTAAAAGTATTTTACGAACTGTCTGAAAGTAAGAAGCTCCTAAATCTAGAGATGCTTCAGTAAGTACAGGATCTAGTTCTGTAAATCTTGCACGTAATATTGGAACGACATACCCTAACCCAATTATAGTATGTCCTGTGATTAAACTTATGTATCCCAAAGATATTCTAAAAAAGGTAAAAATACTTAATAACCCAATAGCAAGAACGATTTCTGGGAGTATTATATTGGTGTAAAAAAGATTAAAGGGGAAATAGGATTTCCAGGTGCGACTTCCTAAAATTAACCATAGGCCCAAAAGAACACTTAAAATTGTTGCACAGAATGCAACTATGAGCGATGTTTGTAACGCATTTATAATTTCCGGGGTTTTAAATAATTGTCTATACCAACGAAGTGAGAAACCCTCCCACTTCATAGAGACACTTGAATTGTTAAAAGAAAACAGGACCATGGTGATAATTGGTAAATATAAAAAAAGATAAGTAAAGCAGACAAATAAGGGTTGGAGTATTTTAGCTATTATTGATCGTGATTCAACCATTTTTATCCCTTTATATATTACTCTCTGTAAAGTCCCAATTGTCTTTAGCTTTTTTTGTTTTATCTATTTTTATTTTGTCTCTTTTAAAATAGTTAATTGATTTGTTAAATAGATAAATTAATAACCCAATAAGCGCTGGGAAAAGTATCCCAATAATTGCCAATGCTGCGCCGGATCTCCAGTCGCGCGAGCGTAAAAACTTATCTACAATAATACTTCCCCAAAATACCCGTTTAGATCCACCGAGAAGTGTTGGAATAGCAAATTCTCCAAGCGCTGGGATAAAGACCAGTAAAACTCCTGCGTATACTCCTGGGAGTGACAATGGAAAAACTACGCGCTTAAATGTCTCATATCTGCTTGCTCCAAGGTCTGCAGATACCTCAAGTAACTGTTTATCCATTCGTTCAAGTATCGCATAAATTGGGAAAATCATAAACGGAAGAAAGCAAGAGACCATCCCAACTATTATAGAAAAATAGTTATTAAGCAAATGATGTGAATCAGAGAATAACCCGAGTGTTGATAATAATTGGCTTACAAGTCCATTTTTTTCTAATAAAAAAAACCAGGCATAAATTTGGACAATTAAACTTGTCCAAGAGGGGATAATTATTAAAAACAGTAAAAAAATTCTAAACCGTTTATTAACTTTAAAAGCCAGAAAATAGGCAACTGGATAGGCGATAAAAAGACATATTGTTGCTGTAACAATAGCAAGAACACAAGAGTTTAAAATAATTTTGAAGTATAAAGAATTAAAGATTTTTTGGTAATGTTCAAATGTTAAGTGAATGGCAGTTGAGCCTGATGAATAATCAAGAATACTGTAAAGAGCAAGAACCAAAACAGGTAGATATAAAAAACAGATCTCCCATAGTAGTGCTGGGCAAGTGAGCCAAAAGTATGCCTCTTGTAAAAAAATATTTTTAAATAATTTTTTAATCATTTGGCCCTTTAATGCTCTAAAAGAACGATATTCTCTTTTTGGAAGTAAAGATAAACTAGATCGTCATAATCGATTATCTCTTGTGGAAAATGCTCTTCGTTTTGCTCAAAGACTCTTAGTAATTTACCACTTTTTAGTTTAACTAAATAATTGGTGCTGTGCCCATAATAGATAATTTCTATTGCTTTGCCTTCAAGTCGACTAGAAAACCCCTGCTTGTCTTTTTTGCTTATGAAAATTTTTTCTGGTCGTATGCTCATAAAGAGTCTACATCCTGGGATAAGTCTAAATTTTTCACTAATATAAACAGAGACGCACCCTAATCCCTCTACCTCTACAAAAAAGTTTCCGTCGTGAACGTGAAGTGCCCCTTCGATAATGTTATTATTTCCAACAAAGTTTGCCACAAAAGTAGAAACTGGAAACTCATAAATTTGTTTAGGTGTACCCATCTGTTCTATTTGCCCCTTGTCGTTCATAATGGCAATTTGATCTGCAACTGTAAGTGCCTCTTGTTGATCATGTGTGACATAAATAAAAGTAGTCTTAAGCTTGTCTTGAAGCTCTATAAGTTCGACCATCATTTCTTCTTTGAGCTTTAGATCAAGCGCAGCCAAAGGTTCATCTAAAAGTAATACATCTGGTTCGTTTACAATAGCGCGAGCAAGCGCAACTCTTTGCTGTTGCCCACCGGAAAGACTACGTGGAAACTTAAATTCTTGTCCAGCAAGTCTTACTGTTTTGAGTGCTTCATGAGTTTTCTCTTTTATTACTGTTTGGCTAAGTTTTTTTAAGCGTAAGCTATAAGCTACGTTTTCAAATACAGTTAAGTGTGGGAATAGTGCATATTGCTGAAAAACTGTATTTATTCTTCTTTTATTTATGGGAAGATATGTTATATCTTCGTTACCTAAAAAAATTCTTCCAGCGTCTACTGAATCTAACCCAGCTAATAAGCGTAAAAGGGTTGTTTTTCCACAGCCGCTGGGTCCCAAAAGGACAAAAAACTGTCCAGCTGGGATCTCAAGATTTAATGAATCTACTATTATTTCACCATCAAATGATTTGTTAACATTTTCGACTCTAATGTGTCTCATGATTGTTTTTGACCCCTTTAGGTTTTGAACATTTGATTGTTGCAAAGAACATGGGTACAACTATATCTGATAGTGTACATGGGATGAGTGTTGCACACACTATATAAATGAATACAAAACCTATTTGTTCCCACCATTCATAAAATCCAAAGCTTATAAGATACAAAACAGATGCCATAGAGCTTATAAATATATGTGCAAAATGAAATCCAAGTGAATAAAACATTCGTCGACTATAGGGGTGACTGCTCATTATCCAGCCATTAAATATTCCTGCAAATAAGAATGGAAGTATAGCATCTAAGTGTTGAATAAAACACCAGTGAAATTTCATAGCTAAATTTATATATTTACCCCCTATGTATGGTAAAAACGCATCTGAAAGTGTGCAAAAAAAAGAGGGGACCAGAAAGCCAACACCCAGCGCAAGTATCTTATTATCAGAATAACGTCTAAAGACTAAAACTGTCCCAGTAGCTGCAAAAAGAATATGCAAGAAGTGAAAATTATGAAACAATCTATAAGCAAGAATGCTTTTGCCAAACTCTTGCCCAGTTGTAACGAAGCTTAAAAATATTAATGCTATTGCGACAGAAAGAATGGCATAAGGTAGGTGACAAAATATCTCTTCTATTATTGTGTGGTGGTGTACAAGATCACAATCTTGATGCTTGTGTATACCAGCATGATGTAGCTCGCATTTTTTATCTAAGTTTTTATCTTGTGTATACATATAACTTTATGCCCTTGTGATTTTATAAATATAACTGTAATAATTTAAGTATAAAAAGAGTTTGGCAAAAGTATATAAAAACATAATACTTAGCGCACCTGCACCTGCAGAAATAACGGTTTAGAAAGATCTACAATTGATCCAGAGATTGGTCTTTGATCTATTACTATATTATTATTTATATCATTATTATTTAGATTAATAATTTCAAGATCTATTGGATAATGGGCGATAATTTCTTCTACTTTATTTACTGGCAGTCCAACGAGAGATGGGATAATATAAAGTTTATGTGTTCCAAAAGAAAAGTAGGCTGTAACTTTTTTTTGCCAATTTAATACACAGGGTTCAGGATATTGTGCAACACATATATTTTTGGGGGAATTACAATAGATAAATACAGGCTCTAATTCTATGCCGTGTTTTAGCCCCCATTCAGAAGCATCATGTACATTACTATTAATAAAACTTGGAGCGCCTATAGTTTTGGATTTTTTTGAAATAGTAACAAAAACACTCTGGTTAGCTCTTATTTTTTGTTCCGGCTTTGGTAGCTGGTCTAAGATTATCCCCTCTATTAATGTGTTATCTTCTATTTCGCGCAATAACCTTAAGCTAAGTCTATTTTGAGCTAAAATTGAGGCTGCGTCTTGAATATTTTTGCCTATTACTGTTGGGGTGATAATAGCCCCTCTTTGTATAATAATATATGTAATAAAATATCCAAAAATAAAACCAGCAAATGGGACAAGCCAGGCGATACGAGATCGTGTTAACACACAGCCCCTTTTTGTATGCCCCAGTAATACGGGGGGTACTTATTTTCTCTAATCTATGGGTCCCTCACGCAACGCGTGAGGGACCCATAGATTTTATTATATATGTTAATAATGTGTGTATGTAATCAGGCCCCTTTGGATATACATGTAAGCTGGATTCTGTCTTTATTATATTTAAATAATAGAGGCAACCATTTATCTATGCGACACACCCGCAGGCATTAAGAACAGGAGACTTTTCGCCTGCTTACTTTGTCTTGCTCCGGATGGGGTTTTCCCAAGAATTATATTACTATAACCCTGCGTGTGCTCTTACCACACATTTTCACCCTTACCAGCCATTTCCTTACAGAAATAACTGGCGGTCTATTTTCTGTGGCACTTTCCGTGGACTTTCATCCCCCTCACTTGTATGTTAACACATCTTATGAGGCATCCATCCTGTTAGGAGTCCAGACTTTCCTCCCTTTACTCTTCGTAAAGATTCGTAAAGAGCGATTGCCCTGTATACCCAAAAGAACCAAATATGTTATACATAAGTTAACAAAAATTTTCAAAAAAGTCTCATAAAGACCTATATTTTGGGAAAATAGTATTTTTTTTAAAATAACTATTTTACATAATAAAGTTAAAGAAACAAAGATATATGGGAAAAAAAATTTAGGATCAAGGGCCCTAAGTTTTATATATTCGATGGTACTTATTATTGGGATTAAAATTAAAAAACTTGTCCCGCACACGTTATATGTAAAACTATCTTGAATAAAAATTAAAAATACTGGAAGATAAAAACTATTAAAAGAATAAAAAATGTTTTTTTTAGTAAGTAGTGAGATAATAAAATAGACTAAAAGAGCCTGAATTACCAAGTGTTTAAAGAAGATTAAAAATATAAAATCTAGTAAAAAAAGTAATAAAGCTAACATTTTAGTCTTTATCCCAAAATATTAAAATTTTATAGATTCCCCTGGTCTTAAAATATTTAATTTTTTATTTAAAAGTTTTTCTTTTTGTTCTTCCCATTCCTTTTTTAAAAAATTAATTGGGTCAAGAAAAGAATCTGAACCGGCTCTAAATGTCCCCCAGTGCATTGGGATAAACTCCTGCGCTCCCAATTCTATAAAGCCCTTAATAGCTTCGCTTGAATTTATATGAGAGTTTTTTAAATATTTTCTGGGCTCACATGGGCCTATTGGCATGAGCGCTATATTTATGGGCGAAAATGTTTTGCCTATATCTTTAAAGTGTGTGTCATATGCTGTATCACCCCCAAAATAAATTTTTGTATAATTACTTTCTATAAGCCAGCTTCCCCATAAAGTTTTATTAATATTAAAAATATTTCTTCCTGACCAGTGATTTGCGGGCAAAAATGTCAAAGAGATCTCACCTGCGGGTGTTTTTATACTGTCTCCCCAATTATATTCAAGCACATTATAAAATTTTTTAAAATTAAGAAACTTTTTATTTCCAAAAGGAACAAGTATTCTGGTGTTTCTGTCCGGCCCAGAGTCCCCTCTGGTAAACACTACCGGCCTTAGGCCGGTAGTGTTATTGTTATTAAATTTAGAAACTTCGAAAGAACCCGCCGGTCCAAGAGTTGTGCTTGTACACAAAATATTAAGTGTGTTTATGTCCAGATGATCTTTGTGATTATGTGAAATAAGAATAATATCTATATTGGGAAAATTTTTTTTATCAAATGGGATCTTAAATAATCTTGGGAAGAAAAATCTAGAAACATCAGAAAAGACCGGGTCTGTTATAATATTTATATTCTCAATTTGTATAAGAAAAGTTGAATGCCCAAGCCATGTGATAATGGGCTCTTTACTTTTTTGTAAAAGCTTTGGAGTGACAACCCATTCTTCTTGTGAGGGATATTTATAATTATCTTTATTTAAGATTATTTTACAGCCCTTTTGTAAAAATTTTATTCCTGTACGTATTACGTGCTTACACTGTAAAAAAATATTATCTTGTGGGTGATTATAAAAGCGATTGTTCTTTTTGTATGGCTTAAAATTCATTTGCTATTACTCCTGATCCCAAACATATATCTTTTTTATAAAAAACAGCAAACTGCCCAGGTGCAAGTCCCTGATCGCACCCATCTAAAATTACCTGTGCGCTTTTATTCTCTTGCTTTATAAACTTACAGGCGTAACTTTGTTCCCCGTGACGCACTTTAACATTAAGGGTCTCTAAAATTTTATCTTCTGGAGTTTCTCCAGAGATCCAAAAAAGATTATTTACAAAAAATCTGTCGCGTTTTTTTTCTGGTGAAAAATATTTTTTAGAAATAAAGACAGTGTTACTTTTTGGCTCTTTGGCGACAACATACCAAGGGCCACCAGAGAGCCCGATTCCCTTACGTTGCCCAATAGTGTAAAACCAAAAACCCTCGTGAGTGCCCACTTGTTTTTGTGTCTCTAATTCTATTAATGGCCCTGAGTGTACACCAATGTGATGTTTTATAAAATCATGAAACTTAATTTTGCCCAGAAAGCATATCCCCTGACTATCTTTTCTATTATAAGTAGCTAAATTTTCTTTTTTAGCATAAGCGCGTACCTGAGTTTTTGTCATGTGCCCTATTGGAAATAGAGCCCGAGATAATTGCTCTTGTGTTAAGCGAGATAGAAAATAAGTTTGATCTTTAATAGTATCTATAGATTTTTTTAGAACATAATGCCCATTTATAGAATCACACCGGGCATAATGCCCAGTTGCTATTTTATCAAAGCTTTTATTAGTTTTATTTAACGTGTCATAAAAGCACCCGAACTTTATCTGTGAATTACACATTATATCTGGGCTTGGGGTATAACCCTGCTTTATTTGATCTAAAGTATAAGAGACTATAAGATCCCAATATTCTTTTTGCAAAGGGATTATATTTAATGTGACATTAAGATCTTTACATACTTTCTGTGCATATGAGATGTCTTCTTGCCAAGGGCAATTCCCTAAATAAGACAGCTCATCTTCGAGCCAGATTTTTATATAAAAGGCTTCTAATATATGTCCCTCTTTTTTTAAAAGAGAGAGAGCAACAGAACTGTCTACACCCCCAGATAAAAGCATAGCGATCTTCATAAATTTTTTATAAATTTTTTGTGTTTAATTTTTTAATATTTTCTTATATATCTTATAAAATTTGGGTTAATTTAAACTTTTTTAAAAATATTTATTTTAGTATGACATAAAAATTGGGAATTTAGCCAGTTTTAAAGGCTTTTTTCATAAAACTCTTTACTTTTAACTTAATTTTTTACAATAATAAAATTTAGATTGTTATTTAATATTTTAATTTTATTTTAAAAGGGAGGAATAAAGCATGAACAAAATAACAAAGAAAATTTTTGCCTGTGTGTTATCTTTGTTGATAATGTGCGAATTTGTTGATGCAACTCGAAGAGGGAGTGGAGGTTTTGGATCTTCCGGGCGTAGCTTTAGAAGTGGGGGTTTTTCTCGTGGCTCCAGAGGTTTTTCTGGAAGGTCTAGATCTATAGGTAGGGGTAGTAGATCCAGCAGCGGTAGAATAGGTAGAAGTAGAGCAGGAAGAAGAGGAAGAGGCTCAAGGGTTTCTAGATCTATAAGGACCACAAAAATTACTCGAACTACTGTTCGTTCTATGGGTTTTAGAATGCACAGAGGGCGTGGGGTATTTGTTGGAGGTCGCCATTTTGGTGCTTTTAGAAGTCCATATGCTCGTGCATTTTGGGGGCATCATTTCTTTGTGCACGGTGTAGGGTGTTGGTTTTATCCAACATTTGGGTTCTGGTATAGTCCTGTCTTTGGATGCTGGTATTTACCATGGAGTTATTGTTGGTATTTCCCTCATTACTGGTATTGGTATTATCCAAGAGATTATTTTAGCATAGTTTATGTTCATGCAGATAAAAAAGAGCCGGCTGAAAAAGTTATACTTGTTGAAAACAAACAGGCCAAAAATCTTTTCTTTTCTGTGTATGTAAAAGATAAAGAAGCTCTAGATGATGGTGGTTATTATCTTTATCGCGTGCGTGAACCGGAGGTTATTTCTGATGCACGAACATTAAGGGTATCTATCCCTCCAGATGAACAGGGACGTGAATTTGTTGTTCTTGCATCCAGAGATCAAAATGATTTACCAGTTGCTTTGATACAAGATAAAAATGGCGAAGTTAAAAAGCTTGAGGGTGAGCCGGTACGTACACTTGACGAAGATAATAGACCAGAGGTTTTTGTTGGTGATCCAGAACGTAAAGATATTAGGTATCTAGAGGGAGTTAAAAGTAAAGTAGAGGGAAAGTACAAGCGTTTGGATAAAACAACAAAAGGTATTGAAAAAATAAAGACACCTCCAGAAGAAGAGGTTGGGGCGTGATTATAAAGGTTTACGGAAGGTAATCATAGTAGAAAAACATTTTAGCCCGGGGCATGGTTTTATAAGTTGTAAATCAATAATATAAGACCGCCCCGGGCTGATGTAGTATCGCCCTACGGGCTTAGGATTAATAAATAAAGTAACCCCCCTGTGGGGTGACACTATGGTAGACCGGGGCGGTCTTATAGCGATGATTTTGATTATTGGTGACATGCCCCGGGCCATTTGGCTAACCGGGCTGACGTAGTATCGCCCTTTTGGCTAAATGACAATCTATTAGAGCTTATCTTAAAATTAATTTAACAAAAATAATAAAATGCGAGCGAGTCAGCCCGCAGCATGTCATTTACATTTGCAACCCAGTTATTGTAGCCCGCTCCGGGCACCTTATGAAAGGGCCTAAAATAAAATGGTTATACTTTAATTCTAAAATAATATAAGCTGTCATGAAAAATAAAATTTTGAGAAAGAATTTATCATGCCTCATCATTCATGTGTAAAGCTTGCTTATCATATTGTTTGGACAACTAAAAATCGTGAAGCTTTGATACTTCCATCGTTTCAAAGTAGAGTTTATTCTTTTTGTGGTAGATTAGCATTGTTAAAATCGCATAATCTTATTGCGGTTGGGGGAACTCATAACCACATTCATTGTCTTATTACAACTATTTGTACAGATGTATCTCCTAGGGAGATTGTTATTTTATTAAAGGCAAACTCTTCACGCTTTATAAGACAAAATTTTGTTCCTTACTTTGCGTGGCAAGAGGGATATGGAATCTTTACTGTTAATTTTGAATCTATACCAAGGCTTTTACATTATATTAAAGATCAGGATAAACACCATCAAACTTACACATTAGAGAATGAACTTCTTCAATTAGAAAATATCAAGTAACCCCCCTGTGGGGTGACACTATGGTAGACCGGGGCGGTCTTATAGCGATGATTTTGATTATTGGTGACATGCCCCGGGGCTGCGTGATTATAAAGGTTTACGGAAGGTGATCATAGTAGAAAAACATTTTAGCCCGGGGCATGGTTTTATAAGTTGTAAATCAATAATATAAGACCGCCCCGGGCTGATGTAGTATCGCCCTACAGGCTTAGGATTAATAAATCAAGTAACCCCCCTGTGGGGTGACACTATGGTAGCCCGGGGTGGTCTAAAAGTGGTGATTTTGATTACTGGTGACATGCCCCGGGGCTGCGTGATTATAAAGGTTTACGGAAGGTAATCATAGTAGAAAAACATTTTAGCCCGGGGCATGGTTTTATAAGTTGTAAATCAATAATATGAGACCGCCCCGGGCTGATGTAGTATCGCCCTACGGGCTTAGGATTAATAAATAAAGTAACCCCCCTGTGGGGTGACACTATGGTAGACCGGGGCGGTCTTATAGCGATGATTTTGATTATTGGTCCCATGCCCCGGGGCTGCGTGATTATAAAGGTTTACGGAAGGTAATCATAGTAGAAAAACATTTTAGCCCGGGGCATGGTTTTATAAGTTGTAAATCAATAATATAAGACCGCCCCGGGCTGATGTAGTATCGCCCTACGGGCTTAGGATTAATAAATAAAGTAACCCCCCTGTGGGGTGACACTATGGTAGCCCGGGGTGGTCTAAAAGTGGTGATTTTGATTATTGGTGACATGCCCCGGGGCTGCGTGATTATAAAGGTTTACGGAAGGTAATCATATAAAAATTATCATTTAAAATATACTTTGTAGAAAGCGCTTGCATTGATGAGGGAATATGATGAAGGGGGGGCGTAACTTGCTCCCCCTGATATTTTAAAAATCTACTTAAAATAGGGATTTTCCCTGCCCAATTTATAGCTTTTTCTGTCTCATCAAGAATTAAAATTTTGGTTCCTGGTTTAGCTACTCTTATCATTTCAGAAATTGCGCGAGATTTGCTGTTAAAGAAGTTAATTCCCCCGATGTGAAAGACTACATCGAATGAGTTATCTTTAAAAGGGAGCTGCTCTGCAAGCCCATGAACTAAGGTTATGGCTCTGTTCCAGCGAGCTGTGTTTCTTTGGCAACGCTTTAACATTCCTAAAGACAGGTCTAACCCAAAGTAATTTGCATTTTCTGGTAGGTATTTTATGTTTCTGCCTGTCCCAATAGAAACTTCCAGAACTTTACTTGATGGTGAGATTTCAAGCTCATTAAGGTATGATTTTTTGAGTAACTCTTCTGGTATTTTGCGAAATATATTAACTATTTTGGTTTTAAAATCATAAAATGGGGCTGTTATATCATAAAATCTTTGATAACGTCTATTATTTCCTGTGATTTCATACTGTTGGAGAAACATTGGAATCTGATGATTAATTGGAAAGGCGTCTCCTGACTTTATTGCTATAAGGAATTCTTTCCATCTTCCCCTGGAGTCGGGAGAAGAGTCAATTTTTAATGGCTCATATGTATATGGATGGCAAAAGAGTGATATTACCTCATCGTTCATAGGTATCTGTCCTTAAAGAGTTAAGTATTTTATAAAAAAGGCTCAAAGGGATATTAGTATAATTTTTCACTATTGTATATAGAGTAGATTTTAAGAGTTTGGAGCACTTTATGTTTTTGGGTATAATTAGGTTACTTTAGGGGTTTATTATTATTTATTATTGTGTATAATATAAAATATGGTGAAATTCTTTAGTATTTTTGTTTTATAAGGATTGATCTGATGAACATTTATGTAGGAAATTTGTCACGTAAGGTTAGTGAAGATGAGTTGCGCCAAGCCTTTCAAGCATTTGGACAAATTTCATCTGTTTCTATTATTAAAGATAAAGTAACTGGAGAGTCACGTGGCTTTGGTTTTGTTGAGATGCCAAGCCAGGAAGAAGCCCTTGCCGCTATTGCAGGATTAAATGGGACCGATCTTGGTGGTCGTGCATTAAGTGTTAATGAAGCTAGACCTAGAGAAAAAAGAGGGTTCCAAGATAGAAGAGGTGGTGGCAGTAGGGGTGGTTTTGGTGGCCCACGTGGTGATGGTGGACCAAGAGGAGGGAGACGCTGGTAATATAGTATAATCAGGCAGGCGGCAATTATAAAAAGACGTTTTACGTCTATTTAAGTAGTTAAAAATAAGAATTTCGCCAAAATTATAATTTTATAATTTTGTTTCGCCATAAAAAAACCGGTAAGGGAAAAAATCTCTTGCCGGTTTTAGTTTTTTTTTATAAAAAAACTGATAGACTTTGATCTGTGTTATTCGTGGGTGTGGGAAGGGTTCTTAAATTTTAAAATAATAACTGTTAGAAGTGAGTTTGGATGGAGAGAAGACCGGTTGTATGTGTAGTTTTGTTTATTTTTCTTATAACTAAAATTTTTTGTGTGCAAGGGGAGGCCCTTGTCGATGCGCGCACATTTAATTCACATATTCGTGTGAGTGTTCCCTCAAGATGTTTTGTTCGTAAAGCTGTTGCTAAAAAACTTGATTTGGTACAAAGAGAGCTTGAGCCACTAAAACTAGGGCTTAAAGTTTTGGCTGGATATCGCCCATTGGATGCACAAAAAAAATTATGGAAGAAGTGTCCAAACTCACGTTATGTTGCAAACCCAGCCAATGGCTCTAGGCATAATAGGGGAGCCGCTGTTGATATTAGACTTGTTCGTCTTAGTGATGGGTACACGCTCCAAATGCCCTCTAAACTTTCACACTTTTCTTCTAAATGTCACAGATGTTATGAGCGTATGCCATCAGAAGAGATTAGAAAAAACTGTAAGCTTTTAGAATTAGTAATGGAAAAATACGGCTTTATCCCGTTACCAACTGAATGGTGGCACTTTGACGATGGTAATTGGGTTAATTATGAAGTTTTAAATATCCCGTTTTCTGTTTTAGAAAAAAGAGAGAGAAAAAGATCTTTTAAAAAAAAGAAAAAAAATTATGAAAATATAGAAAAAGAGTGTGAAGATTCTAGTGAGGGGATCTGTGAAGACGATAGTACGAACACTAGTACTGGTTATACAGAAAATATTTATGCGATGAGTAAAAAAGAAGACTGTGAAAAAGTAAGTGAGAAGATAAGTGAGAAAGTAAGTAAAAAAATAAAAAAGAGATCTATTTGTAAAATGACCCCAATTAAAAATGCATACGTTAAAAATGTACGAAAGTGTGGGAATAAAAGGGGAGTAGAGAGTATAAGAGCTACTAGAAAGAATAAAAGAAAATTAGTTAGGGGTGTTAGAAAAGATCTATAATATGTTTTAATTCTTCAGCTTGCCTTAAAGCTTCTTTTAATTTTTCAAGTTCTGTTTCTTCTAAATGTAACCTTCTTATTTCAGTGTTTATCAGTAGGCATTTTTCAGTTATTTGGCGTATTATTTCAGCATAAGCTTTTTGTGCCCTTTTTTTGGCTTCTAGTATTAATAATAATCTATTAATTTCTGTGACTTTATCTTTAAAAAAGCTATGAAAAGCTTTTGCTTCTTCTGATTCCTCTTCTTCGTCACCGTCGTCATCATCTGGGAATAATCCTGGGCCGTGGGGGTGTGGGTTTAATAACTCTTGTATACTATCTGCCCAATCTTTTGCCTGTAATTTAACAGTTCTAACTTCAAATAGTGATTCTAATAATCTTACTTGGCTTAAAAGCTCACTAAAGTCATCTTCTATGTGTTCTTGATAGTACCATCTCAAAAAATCTAAAGTTGGGATGAAGAGTGTAGCATCCCAATTCCAGATATTCGAGCGGCCTCCCCATTTTGCTATACCAGGGTCACGATGTATTGTAGCTACAACAAATTTGATTAGATCAACAACATTGACAAGTGTTGCCAATTTTCTTTTTATTGGATTTACTCTTTCATAAAGACTTGTGCAAAAGGGCTTAGCAAATATAGGCTCTTTATAAAATAATAAGCATATAAATATTAAAAAAATACAAAAAACTTTTTTATTCATAAAATTATCTTTAAAAATAACTTTTAAAATAGTCTTAAAGACTATGTTGCTCTTTATGATTTATTTTAGCAGATATCTTTAAGTATTAAAAATGGGGGTTTTCGGTTAGAAATGTGAGCTTAGACTAGTCCATAGGCCAATCTGTTGTGTAGGCGAATTTTTAGTGTTAACATCACAATCTATTCCGATGGAAAAATTAAAATAATACTTAGATATATCAAACGTTTTTGTACCCCAACAGGATAGTGTGTGACAAATTGTAAATGCAGACTGAGTTGTTTTAAGATCTATATTGTCTTTCGAAAGCCAATTTCTTTCTGCGTTAAATTCTTCATAAAAGTTATCTGGTGTGTTATCAAATTGGTTTGCTGTATCAAAGTTAAATGCAGCAAGCCCATATGTATTTTCTGGAAATTTATCTTTAAGTTTTATATTTTCTTCTTCTTTTATGTGAATAGAATATCCCAGGTTTATAGCAAATGTTTTATATGCGTAGGCAAGTGCCAATTGTGAATTAATCCCAAAGCAGGGTGAAGCTTTAACATTTTGAGTTAAAACATTAGCTGCAGGAATAAGCGTATTTTGCCCATTTTGCCCTAAAAGATAATATTGTCCCCAATCTTTATTTTTTATTCCCAATATTCGTTTTTGGTTATTAGAAAAAAGATAATAATAATTAAGTGATGTTATAATATCTATTTGCCCTGTCCCCTCCCAGGCTGTGTGTAAATATTCACCCATGATTCCTAGTCCGAAATGCCCGCCATTGCCCCTAATGGGCTCAAATAGATACTCACACTTTGGCTTGTTTCCAAGCGGAATTATCCCATTGAGCGCTACTGTGCCTCTATGTGTTCTTTGATTAAGAAAGTGTGTACCAAAAGATAAAGTTATATCAGAAAATCCAGTAGATGATTTTTTACTTGTGGGTATTTTTGCATTAGTAAGTTTACTTTGCAGTGAATTTTCAGTGCTGTTTTCATAATTCCCTTCAAGATAGTTCTTTATATCATTTTGAAGTTCTTGATTGTCTTCAAATCCTTGAGATGTGAAATTATATGAGGGTGTGTGATTGACGTGAACTACTGGAAGGTGAATAGCAAAGAAACTGTAATTTAAAAGTGCACTTGTGTCTCTGTAATAGTCTAAATTAAGAACATGTGAAGATCTATAGGGTTTAAGTGTAAATGTTACCTTTGGATGAAAATTACATACCAAATGTACCAAAAATTGATAATCGACATTAATCTCTTTGTCTACTAATTGTTTTTCTGCAGGATCTGCGCGTTCTAATGCTCCGATTACAACTGCGTTGCTGTCTCTTACCCCAAAATATCGTCCCAGAGCTTTTCTGTTTATAGAATCATTAAAGCTATATCCCACTTGAAAGATATTTTTGTGTGGTAAAAGGGTCTCTTCTTTTAGTTCATATTCTGGATGAGCATTCCATAAAATGTTTTGATGTTGTTTATAAAACAGGTGTGGGGTGCGCATTAGCTCTATAGAATAATAAGGGGTCTGGGGAGGTGAAGATATATAAGTTTTGTTCGTGTAAGCACTTAAAATATTTATAGAATTAAATAACGCTAATACTATTAACAGAAATGTTAATAAAGAAAGTTTTTTACTTAAAATTTTTTCCATGACTACTCCTAACCTTTTGTGAATCTACTACTTTGTGATACCCACTACTTACGTTATCCCCGTGCGTCTTTATGTCATACCTACGAAAGTGTGGATCCAGGTAAAGCTTTCGTCTTGAACCTACAACGTCATCCCGGCGAAGGCGGGATCCAGGCAAAACTTTAATCCTGTGCTTACTCCTTACTTATTCACCAGTAAAAATTAATTAATTAAAACAAGTATTAGAAAATCATCTGTTAAAAGTCAATAACCCCCGAGATTATTTCGGGGGTTATTGTTTTATTTCTTACTAGATCCCCACCATGTAAATGGGTGAAATAAGCTGAAGCGAGATTCATGCGGTGAATTTTCCTGAAGGCTACCTAAAAACGATGCAAGATCTTCATGTTCGACAAGGGTCGGTCCCCCTACAGTTGCTACTGCATCTCCAGTTGAAGCCTGTGGGGTTAAACAATGTTTGTTTTCTGCTTCGCCCTCTTTGCTATCAGAAGGTTTCCCTTGTGGTTCTATTGCATCAACAGATAGTCTTACATCATCTGCTGTTGCAGCGGCTTCATCTGGCTCAGGCGTTTTTTCACACGTAGCAGTTTGCTTATTTTCCACCAGCAGTTCTTTTGGGATCGCGTTTACTAGCCCCACTGGGAACTGATGAAGCATCCGCATTCATTGCTGATAATGCTTTGTATAATTCATCAGCCCTGCTAAATGCTTCTGCGAAATAGCCCCTGTCTTCTTCTGATCTTGAAACAAGAGCTTGTAAATTTGCTACTTCTGCCATTAGATATTGCTTTGCTGTTGCAAGTGCGGTTAATTCTTGTAATTTACGCTTTAACTCGTCTGTTATTCTAGATATATCCATGTCTAATTTTCTTTGGCGTTCCATAAGTTCTGTTCGTGTTTGAAATCCAGATCTGAATTTTTCAACTAGTGCAGATTGTTGCTCAATTAATGCTACAGCTGTAGAGTGGTCTTTCTCTCGAGCAGCAAGTATTTTGTGACATGCGCTAGGATCTCTACTTGAGAGTAGTAAATGTAAAGCCCTTAAAAATACATTATCTTGATGGTGTAGAATATCTAGTGTTGCATAAAAAGTTCTCATTATAGAAAGGTACAATTCGGTAAAGGAACATTTTGCTGCTCGTGCAAATTCTACTATTTTATCACATATAGATTGATGTACAGGGGCTGCGTCTCTTTCTGTAAGTTTTGTTAAGTGTGGGGTTAAAAGATTTGATAGTTGTGCTGCAAAGGCGTCAGCAACCATACTATCTGTAATGTTAATTTTATCAATCGCATCTGTAACAATAAGAATTATTGGGAATACTGAAACTACAGCCGCAGAAGAGCCTTCATCTGCAAACATTCCAGCGAAGGGATCCTCCTCCATGCTGTGTATATATACTGTACTTGCAAAAGACAATGCTAATGTGCAAAGCCCTGTTAATATAATACCTCTTTTCATAATAAAATCCTCCTTTGGATTTAAAGGTTATTTGGTTTTTGTTTTATATTGGTAAATATGGGTATATCAGGCCAATATATCCTATAAGGTCAGCTAAGAATTCTGCTCTATTATCTACCGGTATAAGTGTTGGGCAAACATATGCTATATTATGTATAACTTGAACAAGCAATCTTTCTTTTGTTGGAATTCCACCAAGCCTTAACAAAGTAGTAAGTGCTGTTCTTATTCCTGTTGCTTTGAGTGCAAATATTATAAATCTTTTTCCGGCGCTTGGAATTGTAGATAATACAGATAATATTTTGTTTAGTGCTGCAGATTGCCTAGTATTCTGCACTTTAATTTCTCTAAGTAGTTCTTCAGTTATTCTTGTAAACTCTTGTAATAATAGCCTATTGTTTTCCTGTATTGCTCTTTCAAAGGCCTCTAATCTTGCGTCTATTAGTGCGCTTAAATCATCAGGTCCCATTGATAGTCCTGAGCCTTGGCCACCGTGCTCATCCCCATCATCAGCATCATCATCTGGATCTGGTTCTTCTATTACAGGGCCATCGTGATGTCTTCTTTCTCTTCTATGTGAACTTGCATCGCTTCTTCTTGGTACTACGCGAATAAAGGCACCAGCTAGTTGGTCAAATTTTTGATTTAATACTGGGATTATCCCTTCGTCCCCTATTTCCACACCAGTTAGCTCTTCTTCTGTTATCGTGCCAGGATTTTCTGTTTGTATTCTTCTTAAAGTTTGTAACAATAGTACATCAAGCGGATCTTGCCCTTGATATTGTGTTCTTATGAATGCTTTTAAATCATCTACTGAAGCCTCTGATCGAGACAGAATCTCTCTTTTAATTTGCGATTCATGTGCTGATAGAATTCCCATCATGTAACGTTCAACAAAAAATGCTTTTAAATGAGCTATAAGACAGTCGAAACATTGTCTGACGTGTGTATTATGAGTGTCACAATTACACGTTTCTATATGATCTACACCAGCTCTGTGGCAAAATCGATGCCACAATGTTAATATTGAATAAACACGATCGCGTTCAATGTCTGCAAGCATCTCTTCTTCTTGTGAAAGAAATCGCAATGTTTCTTCGATCTTTGGAGAAAATCCTCCATCCATGTCATCGCGTACAGCCGCACCCATACTTGCGAATATCTCTCTTCCTGAAGCCCCAGAAGAAAAAAGATCATCAATGGCAGGAGTATTTGTTGTAAGTGTTCCTATAGAACTCAGGGTTCTTTCAAAAGTCTCAACAGCCTCACATACAGCATTTAGAGAACTATTTTGTAGTATTGTGCATGCGAATATAAAAATTAGAGTTATAAAATTTTTAAATACTTTCATGTTTGCTCTTTCTTTAAATTTATTATTTACAATGCTGATAATCTTAAAAATGCATCTACAGCGTCGTTATTTTCTTCATTGTTTTCTGACAATTTTTCCAAGAATTCTAGTCCAGTTTTCCATAAAGAAGCCCAAAAGCCTGTATCTTCGAGTACTGGTGTCCTAGCATCTGCTTCAAATAAAACTTCTGGCTGAACAGCGGGGAAAGCAGGGACTAGGACCCTAGGAACATTAGGTACTGGGCTGCTAGCATTTAATGGAAGGACAGGACATTTTTCTGAATCCAAAGCTGCTAAAGGGGCATCATAAACAGTGCACACTTCTATTTTCTTAGCTTCTGATTGCCCAGCTGGTAAAGCTGGAGGAACTGGTGCTTCATATGGGTAGCACATTCCTGATTGTCCAGTTTCTTTTACAACTCCTAATGTAACTGCACTTGGATCTTCTAATGATGCAGGCTCCATAATAACACTTGTGCTGTCATCAGATACTCTTATTACTTGTTCTACCCCTGATTCGTCAATCATTATCACATATGGAACAGCTGCTGGTGGGTGCATATCTAGGTGTATAGGTTGACTTCTCACAACTCCTAATGTAGCAGCATGTGGATCTTCTAATGATGCAGGGCCCATAACAACATCTGTTCTTTGGTCTACGGCTTTAGGTAGTTGTGATTCTGCGCTTCCATCAACAGACATTTCATGTGCAACGTCATCTACCTTTACTCCTGTTTGTATTACAGGTGGGTTTCGTCGTACTCCCAAGTGTGTAGAGTCTTGTGGATCTTCGGGAGCTACTCGTGTTATCACGCCAGATGATTCTCCTGGACCTCTTACTTGACTCATTGGCTCATCATGTAGTTGTAATTGTTTTGAAGCTTCACCCTCTGTTACATGTGCCACATCTGCGATATCTTCTTTATGTGTTATAAGATTTATTCGAGCTTTAGTCTGTGCTGTTAATTCTTCTTTACTTGTAATAGGGGTGTCACCAAGTCTTGAAGCTACTGTTCTCCCTTGTGTATACATGCTATATGTTTGTAAAGCTAGCGTGAGCCAGTTGAATAAATCTCTAACTGGATGTCTATCTGGGAAAAATCTAGCAACAAGTGAACCTGTTATAAATGTAGCAAAAGAGGTAATAAGCGTTGCTATACTTAGTGGCGCTGTTGCTATAAGACTTACAAGTGTGTCTGCAATGTTACAAATAAAACTTATTTTTTGATCTTCTGTCATGGTTTCTATTGTTAAAATAAAAGCATGGAGTAACAGGTCGTATAATAATTGTGTAACACCAAAGCCTGTTAAAACTAATGCCCCCTCAAGTGTATAACGAAGTACTATAAGTACTTTATGTGATATTGTTCCTGGTGTTTGTGTTGCATGAACAAACTCGTTTGTAGCACGAAGGCCAGCTACAGTTAAGACCTTTAAGGCATTAATTTTTGCTGAAAGCCATTCTCTCCATGTTAGTCTTGCTGGAATGTGTGGCTCATCACCTGGCCCTGGAGGTGTTGGAATGAATCCTGGATCTGGATTACCACCTGGTCCTGGATGCCCACCTGGTTGTGGATTTTCTCCAGCAGGGGGCGGTGTTCCCTCGTGATCTTGCCTGTCACCAGCATGAGTGTCTTCTACTGTTTCTTGATGATGAGTTAACTCTTCTGAAGGGCTAGCACTGTGCCCGCCATCATCAGATGTCCCAACTGAACTTGCATCTAATTCATGTTCAATGTTGGAAGTTTCTATTTGTACGGCTTCAAGTGCGTGTTGTGTTTCTTCTGATGTTGAGCTAGTGTTAGTTACTGCATTTACTGCTATCAATGCAGCGTTATCTATTCTTTTGTTTAGATTTTTAAATTTATGTAATAATTTTTTTTCTCTTTGTGCAATGTATTTCGATCTTAAAAGATATGGAACAACAATACTTTGAATAGTACGCAATCCCTTTCGTCCTTGTTGTAGGCTCTTAAAACGAGCAAGTACTTGTCTTGTTTTATAAAGAATATCGCGTGTGGTCTCTTTTAGGTGTCCTTTTGTAGATCGTGTGTGAACACCCTTGGTTCTTTCTGCTTGTCTTGTATTGTATTTGTGTGATGTGCAATGTGTATTAAAAGAAAAAGTGAGAGAACACAAGAGTAACGTCCCTAAAATTTTATTGTTCATAAAACCCCTCTTAAATAAAAGTTATAAGTATTTAATAATTTAAAATTATTATTTTATCTCAGTGTGTCTAAAATATAATAATAAAAATTATGTGTCAAATGGGGGTGGGGGTATATTTCTAATAATAATTTTATTTGTTTAATCTTGTGCCAAAATATTAATTCGTGGGGATAGCTGTGAGTGTTGCCTGGATTCCCGTTTGCACGGGAATGACGGGGGTCGTGGGGACAACAGGGGTGTTGTCTGGATCCCCCGACTTCGCTAAGAGGGGTATTAACGCAAGGTTGTCTTAGCTACGACGGGCAGGCTCCCTTCGCCGGGATGACAATACATAATAAAGTTCACACATCTTGATGACATAGATCACGCTTGATGACGGGGTGTGTAAGATATCTATATAATAATCTTTTGTGTTATAGATAGGGGTATATTAGCTAGATACCCCTTAAGTTTTTCTATAGCGAAAGATTTCTTTTTTAAATCTAAAGAATTTATTCCATCAGTAATAATTGTAAGTGCATATAGTAAAGATGTCTCATCAAATTTGTGTCTATTAAAAAGTCCACACAGGTGTGCAATTGTGTTTTCATATTGCTCATACCATTCACATGAGACATAAAGAGGGGCAAGTGTTGCAAGTATCTCATTATTATCTGGGTCTAAACTAAGCAGATGTTCATACATAGCGATAGCGTCTATTATTTTTTTGTCTTTTTGATATAAAAATGCTGAATTTTTGTATCTCTCTTTTGCTCCTGCAATATCATCAAGGGCCCATAAAATATCCCCCTCAAGCTGAAGGGAGTATGCCTGGTTGTCAAGCGAGTGCGAGATGAGATGAAAAATACTTAGTGCTTTCTCGCGCTCTTTTCTTGATATAAGATCTGCCAACTTATACCAGGCTATACTTGAGGCGCCATGCGTATGTTTGTTCTCCTGCTTCATCACTGTCCTTACTATATATATACTTATATTACCCTCTTTATATCCCCCGTGCTGGGAGGGATAACTTTTTGTATCACCTACCTGTTTGAAAACGATTCTTACTAATGATATACTGCGTGCGACAAAAGATGTAAACAGATATTTTAAAGATCCTTAAAAAATATTTATCTAGGGTAGTTGGGTGTAACGTGAGTAGTTTAGCTTTATGGAAAGATAAAATAATAAAAGCCCTGTCTGGTGGTGGGCAAGAGAAGAGAGACAGACAAATAAAGAGTGGTAAAAAGCTTGCACGTGAGCGGTTAGATCTATTACTTGATCTTAATAGTTTTGAAGAGATAGATCAGTTGGGTGCTTCACAATTTTTAAAAATTAAAGAATACACAGATGGAGTTATCACAGGCTTTGGAACTATTAATGAAAGAAGAGTTGGGGTTTACGCTCAGGACTTTACTGTTAAAGGTGGCTCTTTGGGTAAACGTCATGCTGAAAAAATCTGTAAAGTAATGGACATGTGTGCCAAAATAGGGTGCCCAATTATTGGAATTATAGACTCAGGGGGTGCGCGCATTGACGAAGGGGTACACGCGCTTGCTGGCTACGGTAATATTTTCATGCGTAATGTTAGATACTCTGGTGTTATACCACAGATTTCTATAATTTTGGGCCCATGTGCAGGTGGGGCTACTTATTCACCAGCGTTAACAGATATTATTTTTACTGTAAAAGATATTAGTAATCTTTTTATTACCGGCCCACAGGTGGTAGAAAAAGCTTTGGGTGAAAAAATAACTAAAGAAGAGCTTGGGGGTGCTTTAGTACATGCACAAAAATCTGGAGTAGCACATGTTATTTCACAAACAGAAGAAGAGTGTTTTGAAAGTGTAAAAGAGTTTCTCTCTTTTATCCCACAAAATTTTTGTGACACACAGACACTAATTAGTTATTCTGGTCAGGGGGCTGGAGTAATACAAGAGAGTGTTAATTGTCCCGGTCTGACTGCCGGGACAGTAGTAGGGGATGTCTCGGGGCAAAACTTTATTAATCACACCGGCTGTCAGGCCGGTGTGATGCCTGAAGGAGCTTTGGGGCAAAATACAAAAAATTTTTTATGGGGGCTGGTTCCCTCTTCTATAAATCAAGCGTATGACATTAAAAATATAATTTACTCACTTGTCGATAATAATAACTTTTTTGAAATTCAAGAACTTTTCGCTTCTAATATAGTTATAGGGCTTGCAAGAATTTCAGGCTTTTCTGTTGGTATAGTAGCTAATCAGCCGTTAGTTAAAGCAGGGGCTATAGATATTAATGCTTCTTGCAAAGCCGCTAGATTTATTAATTTTTGTGATAGCTTTTCTATTCCAATTATTTCACTTGTCGATGTCCCTGGGTTTTTACCAGGAGTATCTCAGGAGCATGACGGTATTGTACGTCACGGGGCAAAATTAATATATGCTTATGCTCGCGCAAGTGTGCCTAAAATTACTGTGATTTTGCGTAAAGCATTTGGAGGCGCTTATGTTGTCATGGGAAGTAAGGAGCTTGGTGCTGATTTTAATTTTGCCTGGCCCGAGGCTCAAATTGCTGTGTTAAGTGCCCAGGCTGCCTACTCAGTTCTTTATAAAAATAATATAGATAAAGATAAAGAAACTTTTGAAAAAGAGTACGAAGAGAAATATCTTAACCCGTTTGTTGCTGCCCAGTATGGATATATAGATGCGATTATATCTCCTGACCAGACTAAAGATCGTATTATAAATGCATTAAAGATTACGCAAAATAAAATAGAGGTTGGGATAAAGCGCAAGCACGGTAATATCCCGTTATAGCTCACCCTAGCTCAGGGGCAGGTTTTGTGCAGTCGTCACCCCGGCGAAGGCGACGTCATCTGCTCCTGGCTACTGGATGAGCGCATTTCAAATATCAATCGTTATGATTACACGTATTATTTAATTATTTCTAAAAACTAAATATAATAAATATAGTAATTTTATTTCTTTAAAGTGGGAGGGGATCTTTTATGGAAAAAAAATTTAATAAAATCTTTGGATTTAGCAAACAGGCTGCGCTTGTTGTTATTCTTTTAGTAGCCGGTGTCCCATTAGGTTATGTCGCCTGGCGTCAGCTAGAGATATATAAATCTACACTTGATGTTACACAGTTAATTGTTGCCCCACAAGAGGTAACTGGGAAGATAGTCACACTTAGAAAATTAAAAGAAGAATATTTTTTTGATTGGCACAATATGTTCTCGAGTACTGTGCGTAAGATGCTTGAGTATCCAGATGAGATAACCCTTGAATATTCTATCACGCATTTAAGACACGAAATGGAAAAAGATTTAAGTAGAAAAATTTTATTTTATTGTATCTTCGATAATAAAGATAAAAAGTTAATAGGGGCTATTCAGATTCGTGAAAAAAATCCTGATGATCCTGGACAGTTTAGCTGGTGGATTAATGAAAGTTATTGGGGTGGGGGCCGAGCTCGTGAGGCGTTTAAGTTAATTAGTAATGTATACTTTAGACTTACTAATGCACAAAGCTTTAGTGCTCACGTGCGTCTTTGGAACAAAAGAAGCTATGAGGCTTTAAAGAAAGTTGGCTTTAAAGAGATAGGATTCTTTTATGAAAATAGGCAACCGGTAAGACGCATGCTCGAGTTTTCCAGGCCAAAATAGTTTCTCTATAGGTTCTACCAACAGTTATACCCACTTCTTATGTTACACCATTGTTACACCGTGCAAACTGAAATCCGGGCAACATTTACAGTTATACACACGACCTGCGTCACCCCCGTGAAAACGGGGGTCTAGGCAACGCTTCTTGCACATACTTACAAATTGATATTTTGGGACCCAGAGAAAAGTTTTTTTTCTGGATCCCGGCTTTCGCCGGGATGACGAATGAGGGGCTATCTTGCCCCTGGCAAACCCCAATGCCAGCGATCTACAGGCACACATTACATGTCAATGGCTAACTGGCCATATTAAAAGTAGAAAATTTTTTAAAATCAGTTATGATCTTACACAGATCTTATATAATGGGGTATTAATTCTATAGGCTTAAAGATTTTTTGAGGAGTTGTAAATGGCCTTTACAAAAGAAGAGACACAAGCAAAAGTTATTTTGATAATTTCAGAAAAGCTAAGTATTCCTGATGGCTCTATAACCCCTGATTCGTCATTTAAAGATTTAGGTGCTGACTCTTTAGATATAGTAGAAATTATAATGAGCTTTGAAGAGACCTTTGGTATAGAAATTAAAGACGAAGATGCTGAAAACATCAAGACAGTTGGTCAGGCTGTTGATCTTATCCATTCTGTAAGAACTAAATAACAAAAATATAATGTCACATAAATCTTTTAACTCTGTAGTAATTACAGGGATAGGTCTTATAACTCCATTGGGCAATTCGAGAACAGCAACCTGGGATTCTTTAATTTCTGGCCGTTCTGGCATAACTTTATTGGGGCCTGAATTTGGAGATGCTTTACACGCCGGTATTGTAACTGGTGAAAAAGAGTCTTTAGATAAAATTTTATCTTTAAAAGATCAACACAAAACAGATAGATTTACCCATTTAGTGCTTGTAGCTGTAAATGAAGCAATGACTGACGCTGGTTTTTCTTGTGAATTTCCCAAAGAGCGTGAGAAATTTAGTTGCTTTTTGGGGATAGGGATTGGAGGTCTACAGTCTTTGACTGAGGGGGTTAATACTTTATTAACTCAAGGGGCAAAGAGGGTCTCCCCCTTTACTATTCCAAGAACTATTATGAGTGAAGCATGTGCTTGGGTTAGTATTAAAAATAATATTCAGGGGCAGATGTGTGCCTGTGCTAATGCCTGTTCTTCAAGTGGTGATGCTGTTGGTTTTGCATTCAGAGCTGTTCGTGATGGTTATGCAGATTACGCTATTGCCGGTGGTACAGAGGCTGCAATAGTACCCATTGGTGTGATCTCTTTTAATAACATGCGGGCGTTATCTTCATGGGCTGGTGATCCATCAAAAGCAAGCAGGCCGTTTGATAAAAATAGATCTGGCTTTGTTATAGCTGAGGGGGCTGCTGTAATGATCTTTGAGCGAAAAGATCTAGCACTAGCGCGTGGGGCTAAAATTTATGGTGAAATTATTGGCTATGGGGCTACTTCTGACGCATATCACATTACAGCCATGCATCCAGAAGGGCTAGGGGCAGAGCAGGCTATTAGATTGGCACTTACAGATGCCAATATAACACCAGAAGATGTTGGGTATATTAACGCCCACGGCACAGGAACTTTAATGAACGATGTTATAGAGACCAGTGTTATAAAAAGAATCTTTGGTAGTCACGCTGATCCCGCTAACCCTGGTCATGTATGTGTGAGTAGCACAAAATCTATGACAGGACACATGTTGGGAGCTGCCGGTGCATCTGAAGGGGCTTTTACAGTTCTTGCTCTTTATAATAAAATTCTTCCCCCTACAATTAATCTTGATGAGCCTGATCCCGTATGTGATTTAGACTATATTGCCAATAAATCTCGCCTAGCCCCCCAGATAAAATTTGCTATTTCAAATACCTTTGGATTTGGTGGTGGCAACTCTGTTCTTGTGTTTAAGAGACACGAAGGGTAGTAGTGCACTGACCTTGCAACCTTTTTTTACACACATTAAACCCGAACATAACAATCTCTTGATTCAAATTCAACAGGAGAAAGATACCCCAAAGTTGAGTGTATTCTTTGTCTGTTGTAAAAGATTTCCACA
>Ga0233425_10002723_pt1 | contig 33935 bp, 28 predicted proteins | sample Watercolumn_Towu_2_FD_181712 | JGI IMG/M metagenome (GOLD analysis project Ga0233425, IMG submission 181712) | Freshwater microbial communities from Lake Towuti, South Sulawesi, Indonesia - Watercolumn_Towuti2014_140_MG | ecosystem: Environmental > Aquatic > Freshwater > Lake | place...
GGCCGCGGACCGCGTCGATGAGCGCCGCGATCTGATCGTCGCCCCGCCACTGGTAGGCCAAGGCCCCCATGTCGCGGGTCACCACACCCCCGGCTGCCTGCCAGGTACGCCGCTCGACCGGCCGGCCCGCCTCGTCGCGCCGCCACGACACACGCACCCCGCCGGGCAGCGACCGCGCCGTCTCCAGGCCCAGCCCGTCGCGCTCGAACCGCTGAGCCGGCGGGTCCTCGAACCCGCGCGGCCAGCCGTGGTGGAGCGCCGAGACCTCGCCCAGCGCGTCGAGCTCGATACGCTGCCGCGCGCCCAGCGTGCTCTCGACTACCGCGCGGGCCCCGTCCGCCCCGTACCGGCTCGTCACGCGTGCCCCGTCCACCTGCTCCGACACGATGCGGCCCAGCACGTCGCGCTCGAGCACAACGTCGGTGGCCTGGTTACGCGCCCGCACGAGCGCGCCGTCGGCCCGGTACTCGAAGCTCGTCGATGTGCCGTCCGAGCACCGCAGAGCGGTCAGCCGTCCGGCAGGGTCGTAGGTCATCTCGCGCTTCACGCCGCTCGCCAGCACTTCCTGCACCACCTGACCCGCCCTGTCGCGCCGGAACCAGCGCCGCCGGCCGTCGAACCCGGTCTCGGCCCTGACTCGGCCCGCCTCGTCCAGCTCGAACGCGTACCGCTCGCCCGCCTCGTTGACCACGGCCACGAGCCGGTCCTCGGTGTCGTGCTCGAACCGTATCGTGGTCCCGCCCTCCTCGCGTTCGACCACACGGTGGAACCCGCCGTGGCGGAACCGCATGTGGCGCGTCGCGTCCTCCGCCTCCATCAGGTTGCCCTCGGCATCGTAGCGCATCCGCGCCACCACGCCGACCGGCGAAGTCTCCTCCAGGACCCGGCCCTCGGTGTCGGCGGCGACCTTGCGCACCCCGCCGCGGCCGTCGCGGTACCGCACGGTCCGGCCCAGGCCGTCGTGCTCGAAGCTCTCCTCGGCACCGCTGGGCAGCCGCAGCCCGGCGAGCTCCTTGTTCCGGTCGTGGGTGAGGGTCGTCACCCGGCCGCCGGGCTCCTCGACCGATTGCAGCAGCCCATCCTGCCAGTCGAGCCGCGTCGTCTCGCCGGTGGGCGTGACCGCGGCCACCATGTGGCCCGACGAGTCGTATGCCCAGCCCCACTCTCCGCCCACCGGGTCCACCGCCCGCACGGGCAGGTGCAGCCGCGGGTGGTGCTCGATCGTGGACACGCCGCCGTCCGGGCCCACGACACGCACCACGTCGCCCCACTCGTCCAGGTCGTAGCGGGTCGTGTGGCCCAGGGCATCGGTCTCCGCCGTCCTGTGCAGGGTGCGCGGGTCGTACTCATGGCGCGTGGACCCGCCCAGCGGGTCCACGACCTCGACCACCTGGCCCGCGACGTTCATGTGGTAGCGCATCGCGCGGCCCAGCGAGTCGGTGACCACGGTGACGTGGTTGCGCTTGTCGTAGGTCAGCTCGTGGTCGTAGATCCCGCCGTCGCCCCAGGTGCGCACGCACCACGCGTCCTGGCCGTACCCGTCGTACTGGAAGAAGAAGCTCAGGCCCGTGCGGTCGGTCTCGCGCACGAGCAGGTGGCCCTCGTACTCGAAGGTCCAGGACTGGCCAAGCGAGTCGGTCACCCGCACCAGGTCGCCGGCCAGGCCGTACTCGTAGCGGCGGTGAGTGTACCAGCCGTGGCCGCGCGGCAGAGGCAGCTCGAGCTTCGTGATCCGGCCCTGCGCGTCGTGCTCGAGCCGGAGCAGGCGGCCGCAGGAGTCGCGCACCCACTCGAGCCGGCCCGCGGCGTCGCGCTCGTACAGGACCTCGTGGTTGCGGCAGCGCGACCGCATGCGCCGGAGCAGGGCGCGGCCGTGGGCGGGAGCGGGAGGGGGAGGGGGAGCGGGAGCGGGAGAAAACTCGCGGACCACGCCGTCGTGCGACTCGATCTCCCAGCGCCCGCCGTCGAGGCAGCGCAGCGTCATCTGCTCGAGGGGGTTCCACACCGCGTCGCCTGGGAGCATCAGGTGACCGGGCAGGTCGAAGGTGTCGAACTCGACCTCACGCCCGTCCTCGGCCAGGTAGACCACCTTGCCAGGCTCGCGCCACACCGCCCCGTCCAGCGACAGGCTCCAGCCGTGACCCAGCGGGCCGGGGCGTGCGGCGAACGCCGACGAGTAGACCCGCTCGACTTTGAGTGGCAGCGGTCCGGGCAGCTCGGCGTCCACCGCGTCGGTCACCACCTTGCCCGTGGCCACGTCCACCGGGTGGCCCGTGAAGAAACACGCAGCACGGTGGAACACGTTGCGCAGCCGGCTCGGCCGCATCCGACTCACCAGCGAGTGGAGCGAGTCGCTGACGAACCGCGTCCGCAGCGACCCGAGGGCCGCTGCGACCAGGTCCAGCGACGGCGGGCCGCCGATCAGGATCGGCGCGCCCTTGGGTACGGCCATGACCACCGACGAGGGCAGGCGCACCGGCTCCGAGCAGGACAGCGCCACGTCGCCAAGCCGTACCGCGTTCGAGCCCATCACCGTGACCGTCTTCGACCCGAAGATGCACACCGCGTCGTCGGCGGGCTTGACGGGCAGGTCGGGCGCGGGGACCTCGCCAGGCCGGATCATCGGCTTGGGCGCTTTGGGAAACGGAGCCCACGCCGTGCCCGGCGGGATGACGATGTGACCGGGCACGTGCATGGCGTTGGTGCCGGTGTTGGTCGCGGGCGCCACGCCCCAGTAGACGACCGGCCCTCGGAACGGTGCGCCCGTGGCCGCGCCGATCAGGTTGGTCACGGCCAGGCCGACCAGGAGACCCGCGGGGTCGAACACCAGGCCGGTGAACGGGTTCGGCACGGGGGTCGGCGTGGGCGCCGGCGTGGGCACCATCTCGAAGTGAACGTCGATGCCAAGCACGAGGTCGTAGAAGCTGCTCGCCAGCATGGCCCCACTCCCCGTCAGTTGATGCGCACCGCGGCGCCCGAGACATCCACCACCCCGCCTGACACGCTCACCTGTCCGCCGGTCACGGTTACTCCAGCGCCGCCGGCTTCCACCGAGCCTCCGCTCCCGCTCGTCGTGACCGTCGTGCCCGTGACCTCGATGGTCCCGTCGGCCTTGAGCGTGAGGGACGCTCCGCCGCAGACCAGCGAGATCTCCGAGGCGGCGGTGAGCGTGAGCTTGCCGGCCGTGTCGCCTTCGACCGTGGTCTGGCCGTTGGTCACGGTCACCACCCCGTCGGTCCCCAACCTGGCCAGGCCGTCGAGCCGCAGGAAGCTGGTCTCGCCCTGGGTGAGCTTGATCTGCGCCGCCGAGGTCACCAGGACCTGACCCGCCGAGACCGTGGTCAGCGAGTTGCCGCTCGAGACCGTTTTCTCGTCCCCCTGGGCGATGGTCGTCCTTCTCCCTCCGTTGATCGTCTCCGTCAGCCGGCCGCTGACCTCGTGCAGGTCCGTGCCCGTGATTCGGACCTCACGCGAGGCGTTGAAGGTGTCCTTCTCCAGCCCGTCCACCGTGGCCTCACGCTTCTGGGCGACCGTGATCGTCTCCTCTCCCTCCACGCTCTTGGCCCGGTTGCCGGTGATAGACAACGACTGGTCGCCGCCCACGCTCTCGGACTGGTCGCCGTCCACGGTGTTGGTCTGACTGCCGTGGACCGTGGTCGAGTGGGCGTTCTCGACGGTCTCGTCGTAGTCCTTCTGGGCGTGGACGATGATCTGCTCCTCGCCCGCCCTGTCCTCGAAGGTCAGCTCGTTGTAACCCTCGGAGTCGGGCGTGCTGCGGGTCTTGATCGTGCTTCGGGTCTTCTCGTCGGGCAGCAGGTCGGGGGTGCGGTGCTCCCCGTTGTACACAGAGCCCACGACGAGGGGCTGGTCCGGATCGCCGTTCACGAAGGTGACGACGACCTCCATGCCGATCCTGGGCAGGAACACGAACCCCCACCCCGTCCCGGCCCAGGGCTGCATCACGCGGATCCAGCATGAGCTGTGCTCGTCCCTTTCGCCCGCGCGGTCCCAGTGGAACTGCACCATCACGCGGCCGTGTCCGTCGGTGTGGATCTCCTCACCGGTCGGGCCCACCACGGTCGCTGTCTGGACGCTCGCGATCCGGGGCTTCGCGGTAACCCGCTGCGGTCGATAGGGCACCTCGGCTGGGATGCACGTGAAGCTGTTCGTGCCCGCCCGGAAATCGTGGGAAACCGACAGGACGAGGTATCGGCCATTGACCTCCGGTCTCGGATGGTTCGTGAGCTCGAAGACCTTACCCGCGGTCATCCCGAGCACCGACGAGGTCCCCCGGATGACCCGCGCGCCACAGACTTGCTGCTCCCGCCGCAGGCGCACTTGATCGGCCACATCGGAGTCGGTCCAGGCGTCGTTCCACCCGGAGAAAGTCAGCGGCTCGAGGTCGTGCTCGTAGTGCTGACGCTCGGGGCCGGTGCGCTCTCCGTGGGGCGGCTCGCCCTCGTCCTGCTCGGGCTCGCCCGAGTCACCTTCCAACGGGGCCGAGGGGTGGGTCCAGTCATGGTGCCTGGTCTTCACCCTGGTCGGGCGGAGCTGAGACGAGACGAGAAACGTCCTCACGCGTTCGTGACCTCTGTCACCTCCCTCGTACTCGGAGAACTCCACCGAGGCCCCGTGAACCGACTCGATCTCGGTGTGGTGCTCGGGGCGGTCCGCCAGCACCAGGGTCTCCGTCTCGTCCTCGAACTCAAACCAGGAGATGATGCCTTCCTCCTCCATCAGGCGTTGGCAGAACCTGTGGTCCAGCTCGTCGTACTGGGTCCGGAACTCGCACATGGGGTACTCGCGATCGAGTCGCAGCTCGACGGTGCGGTTGTATGGCGAGAGCCCCTCTTCGAGCACTGCCTGGAGGATCTGCGGCACGCTCATCTGCTGGAAGATCCTGGTGTCACAGCGCTGCTGCATGAGCTTCAGCGCGGGCACGACGGAGACCTCGGTCACGATGTGCCGCCCTTCGGTGTGGTCCTCGTGCACCTCAGCGATCACACCGGTGAGCCGACGCACCAAACTGCCGCGCTCGACGGTCAGGCAGCACGAGGTCCCGAGCAGGCCCGCCGGCTCGGCGTCCGGGTCGTCCGTGGCCAGGGTCATGATCAACGAGTACGGCGCGTTGAGCCCCTCGGAGCACGACGCGCGCTCGACGGTCCACGCAACGTCCGAGCCGTCGCACTCGAACGTCAGGACGACGTGGTGGGTGTCGTGGCCTCCGCTCGGATCCGAGGACTCGGAGGACCCTTCGATGGCTCGTGTATCGCCATCGTCATTCTCGAACGGGTCGATGTACAGAGGGTGGGATGTCCCCGAGTGCCCGCCGTCCGCACCGGTTTCGGCTCCACGGGCTGCGCCGTCTGGTCCGGCGCTCCCGGAATCATCGCTCCCTGGTGCGAACGGGTCGATGTGGAATGGATCGTCGGCTGCGTCACCGTCCAGGCCGGAGCTGCTGGAATCTTCGTTCCCTGGTGCGAACGGGTCGATGTGGAAGGGATCGTCCTGTGCAGCGCCGTCCGGCCCGGTGCCGGTGGCATACTCGCCGGCGGTCCCCCCCGCCCCCTCGTCGAAAGCCGGAATCGGATCGACCGGAGTGGGTCGCTCGACGTCATCGTCGTGGTCTGTCATGGCTCTCCCTCACTCCCTTCAAACCAGGTTCTCGAGGATGGCCGACCGGGTACGGTATCTGTCGCAGTGCGCGCGGAACTCCGTGCGGTCGAGCACTCGGGTGACGTAGACCTCCGCGGTCACCGGATAGGCCACATCATATCTCTGCACACCCCATTCGATCGGCGCGTTGACCTCGCGTCCCTCCGGGTCGAGCACGCGGACACCGGGCGGCTCGGCGAAGGAGACCTCGAGCTTGCGCCTGGTCCATCCCAGGAACACCCAGACCTTCAGCATCTGCCGTTCGAGGTCGAAGAAGACCGGGACCATGGTACGGACATCTCCACAGAGGTCCGGGTCGTCGCCTGGTTCCGACCACCGGCGAAAGGTCTCGAGGTCGCTGTCCTGGCCTGCGCCGCTGCCGAGGTCGCTCAAAGCTCCTGGCGGGAGCTTGCTCTCGGCGAGCTGATCTTCAATCATCCGCTCCTGCTCGGCTCGAGACAGGCCGAGGTCTTCACCTGCGGCCCTGAAGGCGCCCAGGAAAAGGCCGGCCGTGTGCCGCAGGTCGGTGTCGAGGTCGATGTCAAGTGGGCCGTCGGCGCTCTGGCGATGCATGCGCCCCGCGGTGCCTGGGCCGAAGAACCCTTCCAGGAGGGCTCGGATAAAAGCGTAGCCCACGGCGCGGCGCAGGTAACACGTACACAGGGGCTCGACGGTCAGGGTCGGACGGACCCAGAGCGTCGCCAGAGGCCACCCTATCACATAGGGAACCTCCAGTTGCTTGATGTGGGTCTCTCGGGCGAGGACGAGGCTTCCCTTGAACAGCTCTTCGAGGCACTTCCGGTACCGGGCGCTTGTACGAATCTTGGACGACTCTGCTGTTTTTTCTGGGAGCAGAAGCGGTTCGAAGCTCCATGTCTGGAGGTCGTACCAGCCAGAGTCGGGCCGGGGCGAGAGCGAGAGCTCGCTGCGACGGATTCGTTCGATCAGCGTGGTCAGGAGATCGAAGCCCTCATGAATCTTTCCAAACGAGACATCAGCTTGCGCACCGAATAGGCGTTCCACGAGGTCGGTCTCGTGAGACCGAGAGGGCGGGAAGAACCTGTTGTCCTCGATATCCAGGGCTGGATCGCACCGATCGATCTGGGCGAGGAGTCCGCGGAGGTCTGGCTCGTCCTGGGCGAACGGGTTGGTCAGGCGCTCTATGAACTCAACATATTTCGTGTACGTCTGGCGCGAGGTCTCGAGCGTGTGGAGGGTCTTGACCAGGGACTGCATATCCTCGAATTGCGAAAAGGGCTCTTGGAGCAACCGGTCTTGACGGAAGATAGCTCGGAGCTCGTCGGACCAGATGTAGAAGCTGACGGGCTTGCTCCTTTCCTCGTTGTGCTCGAACCCGTCGAGATCATCTTGAACGGCTCGATCGAGCAGGTCAGGCACGGCCGGATCGAGACCGCCGAGCTGGGCCGCGGCGAAGAGGCGCGCGGCCGCCAGGTCGCCTGAGCGAGGAGCGCCTCGTGCGAGCGCATCGAGCACCTCTCGGAGCATGGCTGCCTTCCCTGGGAAAGACCCGGCTCCTGCTTGCGCGGCGAGCTCGACGGCCGCGTACAGCCCGTCGTCGAACCGCTTGGCCTTCTGCAGCAGCATCGCGGCCGAGACGATCCTTGGCGTGTCGGACGGCTCGTTCCGGAGGTCGGCCAGCGTTGGAAACACGACATCCTCTTCATCCTCGAAGGTGCCGTCCAATCGCGATGGCGAGCGTTCCGCAACGTCCAGCTCGAGTACCTGGAAAGTCTTGTCCAGAACTACGGAGTGTTTGTCATACAGATCCCTCCGATATCGGTCTGGTGACTCGTTCCATATCAGCGACTTGATTCTCTGCCAGAAGTAGGTCATGCACCCTTCCTTTCCGTTGCTTTCCTCAATGTGGCCTCCGTGGAAGCGCAGGCGTCCTGCGTCCCTGGGTTCCATCCGCATTGCCGCCTCTACGTTCAACGCCCAGCACTCCAGCTCGTTCGAGCACGACCCTGAGTCCAATGGTCAGAATAGAACCTCCAACCGCCGCATCTTCCGTAACGAGAAGCACGGATTGAGGTATCTCCAGAGTAGGAAAGTCGAGCTGGTTGATGATGCGAGCGTTGGGATATGCTCTCTCAAGTTGAGTCAAATTCGTAAATAATGTCGAATCTGTGTCAACGATAACAGTTCTTCCTCTCCTAACGACTGAGTACATCGCGTGCGCTGCTCTATCTGTGCCTGTCGCCGTGGGTGCGTCATACACGATGGCGAAAATGAATGAGCTTGTTCGTGACTGTCCGACCCTGTGCAGCAGCGAATTCAGGTCATAGAAGGAATGATGCCTGGAAAACCGGATTCCAAGTGTGCTCAACGCCCTCTGCAAACGGCGAAACATCTCTGGAGTCGTACCGTGCAACCTGCCGAGCCTCTGGAGGAAAACCTGGAATTCCAGCCCTGCCGTGCGGGCCAGTCTGTCGACCGAGACGAACATCGCGCGGTGGCGGCCGGCTTCCCGCGCTGCTCGTACTGTCGATATCCAATAACAGTGCATTGTCCCGGCAGCCTGCCGCTCAACGGCCAGGAGTCTCAACGCCCTGAAAGCACCAGACGACACTCGCAGTGCAGGTCCCGCGACGACGAGCAGCCGCAGGGCGTCTTCTCCCAGACCCGACCACGAGCCTTCCTGGACGCCCTCGCCCAGCCGCAGGACGTCCACGAAGCCACTCGCGAACTGCATGAACGACTGTGTCACCGAGGAGACGGCAGCGGCGGCGTAGTAGTCCACCATCGAGTCGTCGTCTCTCCGATACTGGTCGACCCACCAGTCCAGCTCCCGGATGGCCTCTTCGACCCTGGCGTCGAAGCTGTCCGCGATCTCGCCGAAGATGGTCAGGCTCATGACGACTCACCATCCGCATTGCGAACGCTCGGTGGTTCTCGCTCGAGCACGCCTCACTCCTCCTCGTCGGTCCGGTCGAACACGACGGTCTTGGGGATTTCGCGGCCCTGCTGTTGGAGCGGGAGCGTCGAGCCGTCCGAGCTCGGAGCATCGGTCTCGCCGCGGGGCAGGTCCATCACGAGCTTCCGCGACACCGAAAGACGCTGTGGCATCACGAACGGGGCCGCCTGGACTTGCGGCGGCGCTGCTGGCTCCGGCGGGGGCGGCAGGGCGTGCTCGCCCGCCTCGAGCCCGACGATACTGGCCGTGAGCACGTCGAACAGCTCATCCTCGAGGCTGCGCTCGCCAAGCAGCTCGTCCACGTCCACGACGATGGTCCTGGTCGCGGCGTCCGCGCCGTACTCGCCGCGCTCCATCCGGTCCGCCTGATGAAAGAGCACAGCAGCCTGGGCTGGCATGCCGGTGCGCTGGGCGAGGGCGCCGAGCTGACGCGCGACCTCGGGCGCGGACGAGCCCTGCACCGCCTGAGCATCGCTCGTCTCGGCCACGCGAAGCGCCTCCTGGAAGCAGGCCGAGGCCTGTGGCCTGGCGTCGAGCCCGAGGGCGAGCTGGCCGGCGAGCCGGAATGCCTCGATCGCGAGCAGTGCGTCGCCCGCCACCTCGGCGGTGCGGGCCGCTCGGATGTAAGCGTGCGCGGCCGAGGGCCGTCGTCCCCGCAGGGCCTCGACCAGAGCGAGCGCGAGCAGCGCGTGGGCCTGGGGCGCGTGCAACGCTCGAGAGCCCGCGATGTCGGAGGCAGCCTCGAGCTCTGCGACCGCGACGTCGTGCTGCCCGAGCCCCGTGAGGTAGCTGGCCAGGGCGACCTGGCAGATCACTTCCATCTGGGTCTGGCCCGCGCGGGCGCACAGGTTGCGGGCCTCGCGCTGGAGCCTCACGGCGCTGGGACCGTCTCCCTTCCTCATGGCCAGCGCTGCGCCGAGCACGAGCGCGCGGAGCCGCGGTGCGGCCTCGAGCAGCTCCGGGGCGACCCCGGCTTCGCGCAGGACCTCGTCGCGTCGCTCGCGTGGGATCTCGGGTGGGTCGTCGACCCGGCGGGGTGGAACCACGCCGCGCGGCCCGGCTCCGGAGCGCGAGCCCTCCCTGGCATCGGGATCACCCGCCGCGAGCAGGGGCGCGAGGTCGCGCTCGAGCTCGTCCGGGTCCACGACGCAGCGGCACGTGACGGCGTGCTGGCCCAGGGCCGCTGCGAGGCGCGCCGGTGGCGGGATATCGGCGTCGATCACGAGCACGAGCCTGAGGTCGGAGATCTCGGACGACGACAGGAGCAGATCCAGCTCGGCCTCGAACGTCCGCGGATCGTCCACCACGGTCGGCGCCAGGACGACGACGAGACCCTCGAGCGGCGGACGCAGGGCGTGGAGCACGTGGCTCACGGTGCGGGCGAACCCGTCGAGCCGCGGAGAGGGCTCACCGCGGCGCAACCGGCCGAGGAGACCCTGGTCTGGCTCCGGGCCTTGACGTTCGGGCACGAGGGGTTCGGGGATCGCCGGCAGGTCCACGCCCTCTCTGGCGAATGCCTGGCGCCGGCGCTCCCAGTCCCGGACGAGCCGCGCCGCGCGTGCCGCCCAGCCGTCGTCGGTAGCGGTCCGCGCGTCCTCGATTGCGACCCACGGGCTGAAGTTGTCGGCGTGGAATTCGAGGCCCAGCAGGAGCAGCAGAGCGGGCTTGCGCATGTCGCCCGAGGTCTGGACCACGAGGAGCCGCACATCGTGCGCCCGGGCGAACCAGGACCCACGCTCGTGGACCACGTTGAGTGAGTCGGAGATGGACTGCATGTTCCTCTAATCCTATTATCGAGGATTCGCTGCGGAAGTTTCCTGGGTGCCGCCAGTGAGCAGATCTCGACGAACATATCGTGCCGGGATCTCACCTGGTATCCTACCCAGGCGGACGGCCGCGCGTGGTTGACGACTCGACACTTGAGACCGGACAGTACCACATCACTCGGGTCCTCGGCCGGGGTGGGATGGCCGAGGTCTACGAGGGCTCGTACACGGGTGCGGCGGGGTTCGAGCGGACGATCTGCATCAAGCGCATCCTGCCGCATGCGGCGAGCGATCCGGAGTTCCGCGAGATGTTCGTCAAGGAGGCGAAGCTCGCGGGAAAGCTGCGTCATGCCAACGTGGTGCAGGTGTTCGACTGCCTCGAGCTCGGCGAGGAGATCGCCCTGATCATGGAGCTGGTCGATGGCGGCGACCTCGCGCAGCTCGTCGAGGCGCTCGCCGGCAAGCCCATGTCGGCGGAGCTCGTGGCACATGTGGCGGGCGCGGTGCTCGCGGGACTGGCCTACGCCCACGAGCTCCACATCGTCCATCGGGACATCAGCCCCCACAACATCCTCGTGTCGCGGCACGGGGAGGTGAAGATCGCGGACTTCGGGATCGCCAAGGCGATCGTGACCCACGCAACACGGACCGGGAAGCTCAAGGGCAAGCTCGCCTACATGTCGCCCGAGCAGCTCGGAGGCAAGGGTGTGGACCACCGGACCGACCTGTACTCCGCGGGGCTCGTGCTCTACGAGCTGATCACCGGGACGCGCTTCCACGAGAAGACCACGACACAGCAGCAGTTGATCCAGAGCATCATCGAGGCGAAACGGCCGAAGCTCGACGGCGTGGACCCGGCGCTGGGCGAGGTGATCGAGAAGCTCCTCGATCCGGACCCGCGCGAGCGATATCAGTCGGCCGAGGAGGCGCTCGTCGCGCTCCCGCCGTGGCGGAGCGTCGGACCTCTCGGCGCTCGCGCGCTCGGGAGGTTGGTCCGGACGATCCGGGGTGATGCAGGCGAGGCACTGCCTGTCGGGATCGCGGCGGTGGCCGATCCCGAACCTCCGGAACCGACGGAGATCCTGGTGTGTAATGATATCGCCGAGCCGATCGGTCGTGTCCTCGACCTGGCGCCCACGATCGAGATGAACGCAATCCCCCCGGAGCTTGCCGTGCGAGCGCCGGGCTCGGGGGACTCCCCCGACACGATCGAGACAGACGCCATCGTCGGCGGTCCCGAGCCTCACGGGGAGCGGAAGCGGATGCCCAGGGCGTTCGTCGTATCAGCGGCGGTGCTCGTGATCCTCTGCTCCGGCCTCGGCATCGGCGTGTTGATCCATGTGCTGCTGCGCTGCGGGTGAGCGTTCCCGGGGGAGTAACTTCCTTGGAGTAAAGCTCGTCCCTCGGGAACAGCTCCGATCGGTCGAGTCTGAACCTCAGGCGGAGTGCCGCTCCCGCTTCGTCTCGCTCTGTGGTCCGTCCGCTGGAGCGGCCGGTGATGCCGGATCGCGCAGCAGGCATGGAAGGACCCGGTTCGTCGCCGGATCGTCCTCGCCCTGACGCACCTCGCGCAACCGCGGCCGGACGCGGACCAGCGGCGCCGTGCGCGGCGTCAGCGCTTCGCACTCGTACCGGCTCACCGATCGATACACGCCGCGCCACTGCTCGGACACGGTCCCCCGGCGAGTCCAGGCATGACGGTATGGATGCACGTACACGGCGCGCCCGTCCGCGAACGCCTGCGCGACGATCTCGCCGATGCTCTCGGTCGGGAAGTTCCACCCGCCCTCGACGACCTGGAGGTCCGGCCGCACACGCATCCGGACGAGGAACTTCGCGACCGGCGCCCCGTTGCCCGCCATGACCACGGAGCCGCGCGGTAGGGAGAGCATCGATCTGCGGTACCGCGAGATGCCCGAGCAGCTCTGCTCGCGGCGCGCGATCACGGGCTCGGCGATCCAGATGACGAGGTAGACACAGCACACCGCCGCGGCCACGGCACGCCACCAGCTCGGGTCGTCGTCCTCCGACCCCGGCGTGCGAATCCACGAGGCCAGCAGCTCGGCAGCCCAGGGGGTGATCAGCCATCCCAGCGGGAGACCGTAGCGCACGTTGAACGGGAGGTCGGTGTTGATGATCAAGCTGAGCACGTATGGGACGCTCGCGAGCGCGGCCCAGAACGCAGGCGTGAACCGCAACACCGGTTCCTCGTGCGCGCCGGGACGCCAGAGACGCCACGCCGCCCGGAGACCGGCGACCACGGGCACGGCGAGGAACACGGCCACGGCCAGAGGGACGACGTCGAGGAGGTGCGAGCCCACGGCGGCCACGTTCACCGAGAGGCGGGTCGGGTACTGCGTGGTGGCCTCGGTGATCCAGTGGTGCCACCCCAGCATGCTCCCGAAGAACCCTAGCCCGCTGCGCCAGCTCCAGGCCCAGCCCATCGCGACCCCGATGCTCAGCGACAGCGCGGCCCCGAGCACGGCCGCGCGCAGGAGCAGGAGGCGGCGCGGGCCCGGACACATCCGGCAGCTCGCCAGGGGCCACGCTGCGAACAGGACCAGCGGCTCCCTGACGTCCACGGCGACGCCGAACAGGAACCCGGCGAGCCCGGCCCAGAGGAGTCCCGCGCGGCCGGAACCCGGCTCCGCATCGGATGGCGAGGACAGGGCCCGCTGCCACGCGTAGAACGACCACGCGATCGCGGCCAGCGCGAGCCCCTCGGTCATGACCGACGTCGAGTAGACCCAGAACACGGGGCCGGTCGCGGCCATCACGCCGGCGATGTTCCCCGCCGTTCGGCTCCCCGTGAGCCTGCCGGTCCAGGCCGCGAGCCCCACCGCGCCCAGCGCCGACAAGGCCAGGCTCGTCACCTGGAGCGGGACGTGGGCGTCGTTCATGGTCAGACCGCCGATCCCGCGCGCCAGAAGCCAGGCCGCGTGCATCAGGCCGACGAACCACCAGCGGCCGAGGTAGAAGCTGCTGCTCTGGCGGTGCGTCGCCAGGTACGTGTAGCCAAAACTGTCCCAGTCGGTCAGGAACTCCGAGCGGTGCATGAGGCCGAGCACGATGACCCCCAGCGCCACCGTCCCGTATGCGATGATCCTCTGCCAGCGAACGCTGAACGGCACTGAGAGCCTCTCGTACGGCCGCGGAAAATACGATCGAGCGACCCGAGGGATCAACCCGTCATCTTCCCGATCACTGCATCTCGATGAGGAAGTCCTGCGGGTTCTGGGGGTCCACCCGCAGCGGGACCGTCGCGCCGGGCATGAGCTGCGACAGGACCATCGGGTTGACCAGCATGGTCGTCGTTGCCTGGTATGGCGCCTTGTCCGGAAGCTGGACGTTCACGGTGATCCGCATCTGCGGCACGTTGTTGACGGTCATTCCCGTGGGTTGGATGGCCACGACCTGCCCTCGGGCCTGCAACCCCTCTGTACGCAGGCGCTGGGCTTTCTGACCCGACTTGACGAAGCCGCGCCCGAGGCCGGCGAACACCGCGCCGATGATGATCATCGTGACGCCCGCGATGCCGCCCCCCATGCCGGCCCCCATCAGGCCCATCCGGAGCGAGGGGTACGCCGTGAAGGCCAGCACCGCGTAGACGCCCACGCCCACCACGGCGAGGACGCCGAGCACCAGGTTGACCAGGCCGACGATGTAGAAGATCCACCCGACCAACCCACCGGCGCCCATGGCCGCGGCCTTCCCGGCCTGCTGGGAGTACGACGCGTTCGCGTGCTGGTAGCTGCCGGGGCAGAGCTGCCAGCCCGACCGCGCGAAGGCCTCGAGGACCTTACCGAGCGCCATCCGACCGCTCGCGCCGCCCGAGCCCATGTACTGGGCGAACTGCTGCGACGCGATCTGGACCTGGCCCATCCGCTCCCACGCGTTGGCGCGCAGGACGACGGCGATCGCCTCCATGGCGTCCATGATCGGGACCTGCAGGAGGTCCTGACCCAGGACGGCGATGACGGCGTTGAAGTCGCCCCGTGCCGTGTCGATCGTGGCCCGCGAGATCCTGTACGCGGTGTCCGACTGGAGATCCTCGGAGCGGGGGTTGCACGGCTGGAGCCACTGCTCTGCCGCCGCGAGGTCGCCGTCGAGCGCGGCGGAGCGCGCGAGGGCGCCGCGCATCATCTGCCGGTGCCGCGGCAAGCTGAAGACCTCGAGGGCGCTCTCGAACATGGCGCGCTGCTGGAGCCGCTCGCCCTTGCCGGAGTAGAAGTTCGCCAGGGCGATGGTCAGGAAGAGCAGGCGCTCGGCGGCCTCGAAGCTGCTCGTGCTTTCGACCTCGCGCCGCGTGGTCTGCCAGACGGCGACGGCCTCCTGCAGCTTCCACTCGGCGATCCCGCCGCCCTCGAGGAGCGACGACAGGCTCGCGGGCGGGAGCATGGGCTGGCCGTCCTGCTGCCGGAGCATGATCAACCGCTGGCCCTCGTCGATCTGGCGCGCCGCCGCGGCCGGCTCGATCGGCTCCTCCCTGCGCGATGTCACCTGGTTCTGCATGGAGCAGTAGCCGCACGCCACGGTCCCGCCGCCGAGCGACGCCTCGATCGGCGCGCCGCAGTTCTTGCACAGCAGGACGCGGACGTCGGTGCCGAACACCGTCTTCATTTCCAGACCTCCATCCCGCGAGGGTAACCCAGAGCGTCACGGCCGACCACGCCAATTGCGGCTCCATGCCTGGTCGTGCTGTCAGCTCACGCAGCTCCGGCCGCGGGTACCGGGGGGATGGCGTCCTGTCCGTTGTGGCGCGGGCCGCCGCCCCACATCGGCCAGCCGTCGAGAGTCGCGTCTCCGGTCTCGAAGCAGACGAGGCTCCCCTCGGTCGTGCCGACGAACACCCGGCCCTGGGCCAGCGCGGGTTGATATCGGACGCTCTCGCCCACCACGAAACGCCGGACGAGGCGGCCCGTGCGGCAGTCGTTGACGAGCACCTCGCCCGCGACCGTCCCGACCACCACCTTGCCGCCGGCATACGCGGGCGGCGAGCCGAGGTGGCCGCCCAGCCGGGCCGCTTCGCCGGACAGCCGCTGCTCCCACCGCCGCTCGCCAGTCACAGTGTCCGTGGCCCGCACCTCGGTCCCCTGCGTCGCGATCATCGTGCGCTCGACCACCAGCGGCCGCGACCCCTGGAACTCCCACATCCCCCGGACCGAGCCCTGCCCCACGTTCTGCGTGGCGAAGTGCGACTTGGCCGACGGAGGGGCTCCGTGCCCGAAGCCCACCCCGGCGTCGGAGACCTTGGTCATCACCGTGTAGTGGGTTTGGCTCTGGGTGTGCGCGTCGATGTAGGAAGCCTGGCTGCGTGACCTCATGGAGGACCGCATGGCTCCCCGAGCCGAGGAGATCGTGGAGATGCCCTCGTCGGGCGGACCATCACCCACGTCCTCGCGTTGCGACACGTAGATGTCGTCGCCCCAGACCAGGGGCGCGCTGGTCGCCTTCATCGGCCGGCTCCAGACCGCCTCGCCGCTCTCAAGGAGGTGACGGTGCACGGTCCCGTCGTGCGTGGTGAAGTACACCGAGTCCGTTTCGATCACCGGCGCCGTGATGACATCGGTGACGATCGGCACCTCCCACTGCTGGCGGCCGGTGTCGAGGTCCAGAGCGATCAACCGGTGCCTGCCGTCCGGGTGCGGGTACGCCGTGACCACCGCTCCCCGGTGCACGGCCGGCTGCGAGGTCAGCGGGTCGCCCAGCCACCACGACCAGAGGTGCTTCCCGGTCTCGGCATCGACGACGAAGATTGTGCACGACTCCGTGTTGAACACGACCCGGCCGTCGGCCACGACCGCGGCCGAGGGGCCGTCGTCGGACAGGGCGAGAGCCCAGAGAGGCTGGCCCCGGCTCGCGTCGAACGCATAGAACTCCCTGCTCCCGAACCCGCCGCCGATGAACACCCGGCCGTCCGCAACGGCCGGCGTGGCCAGCGCGCGCTTCTGGGGGACGACCACCTGCCACCCGGAAACGCCGTGCGGCGTGGCGACCTCCCGGAAGAGGAGGCCGTCCGGAGAGATCGGAGTGGCCGAGCCTGGGCGAAAGGGGACATTCACACCCTGGAGATTCATGGCGTCCTCATCGGGGCTCGCGAGTCCACGGAGTCGTGACCTCGAGCACTTTTCACATCATGAACCACTCCGGGGTCGAAGTCTCGTACCGCCCTCCTGTCTTCGGGGATCCGGCGTCAGAACATCGGGTGGCGCACGAGCGGGAGCGACGCCTCGTAGTCGAAGGCCGGAGCCGTGTCGGCGGTGTGGCAGCCGCGGCAGGTGTCTTCCACGGGGGCCCGGTCTCTTCCCTCGCACTCCTCTCCCGGTCCGTGGCACGCCTCGCACGTCACGCCCGCGAGGGTCGGCGTGAGCTGCCGATCGACGAAGCCCCCCGCGAACCCGAAACCCGTGGTGTGGCATTCGAAGCACTCCGGCTCGACGTGCCACCCGATCTGTTGAAGAGCGTGGAACGCGTCGATGTGGGGCGAGGCGTACCACGCGCTCGCCTGATCGCCGTGGCACGAGCCGCACCTCGAGAAGCCGACGTACTCGTACCCCGAGGGGTGAGGAGCACCCACGTTGGCCTCGTCGAGCGCGCGCTGCGCGTCCTCCTGACGGCGTCCGATGGTCTCGACCACGGCCGCGACCTCGGGGTCTTCTCCCGACTCCGCGACGACCTCGACTGCCGCGCCGCCGATCCCTGCCCCGCCGTCAGAGCGCACCCGAAGCCGGAGCCGGCCGAGGGCGTGGCCCCTGCGTCCGGTCGTGACGAGGTAGCTGTCGCCGACCTCCATGGGGATGGCGGGGTCGTCGTCGTCATGGGCCACGATGCACAGGTCGACGCCCTCCACCTGAGCGAGGACGTCACGGGCCCAGGTCGTCGGACCGTGGGCCAGGAGCAGGACGAGCGCCGCGCGCGGCGTGACGGACCGGAGGGCGAGCCGCAGGGCCGGGACGGGCTCGAGCACGTCGAGCGGCCGGCCGTGGCCCTGCTCGGCGGCGGCGACCTGGTCCGGGTCGGGCGGCGCGGTGATCGAGAGCAGCGCCACCGGGCCGACGTCGGTGTCGATCGTCATCTCGGTCAGGCCGAGCGGCTCGGCGGGCTCGCCTCTCCACAGGTTGGTCGAGAGCAGGTCGATCCCCGCCTCGCGCGCGGCGTCCTGGAGGCGGTCAACGCCGAGCGTGAGATCCCTCTCGCCCGGGACGAGGGCGCGGTAGCTCATCATCCCCAGGGTTTCGAGGGTGATCCAGGCGCGCTCGCGGCGGGCGATCATCTCGTCCACGACCGCGCCCTCGATGGGGTCGCCGGCGAAGTCGCCGAGGTCGATGAGGAGCGCGGAAGGATCGGCCGCCAGCTCCGTCTCGATCACCGAGGCGAGGCGGGCGAGGCCGCCGTAGGGCGTGTGGGGGCACGAGCAGGGGTACAGCTCACCCTCGATGGCCCCGGTCCAGAGAACGGTGAGGTCGGCTGTCGCCACACCCACGTCGGGGCGCGTGTCGGGCGGCATCTCGCAGGCGACGGCGGCGGCGAGCGCGACGGCGATCGGATGCAGCGCGTTTCTCATGATCTCGCTCATGCTATGCCGCCGCGACGTCCGCGGGCAAGGGCGAGGTGCCGTCGTGGCGGCGCACCGTGATAGAATGCCCACCAGAAAAGAGGGAACATGCGGTACAGGATCCCGTTGCTTGTCGCGGTCCTGGTCCTCGCCCCCGCGGCCGCCGAGGCGTACGTGGGGAACGACGACCCGTCGGACCCGATCTACTTCTGGTCGGACACGCTGCACCCGCGCGACGCGGACGTGCCGACGTACGACTTCACGTCCATCGCCCGTACTGGCACGTCGATCGAGCTGTGGATGGGTTCCGCTGGCCCGTTCCCCATCGGGTTCTCGTTCGAGTTCTATGAGGAGAGCTACGACGAGTTCTACGCCAACAACATGGGCCTGCTCTCGTTCGGCGCGGCGGCCGGCGGTGGAGGGCCGACGCGCATCCCGAGCGCCGGCGCGCCGAACGGCTTCGTGGCGGGGCTCTGGTCCATCTACGATTCTTGGGAGGGAATGGGGATCGCCTACTACCAGACCCGAGGCACCGCGCCGAACCGGCAGCTCGTCGTCGAGTGGTCCCTGACGACCGAGGACTGGAGCACGGCCACGTTCCAGGTCGTGCTCGACGAAGCCTCGGGCGACATCTTCGTCTACGTTCAAACGGGCGGCTCTTCGTGGAGCACCTCGACCGTCGGCATCGAGAACCAGGACGGCACTCGGGGCATCCAGGCCTACTCCTCGTCCGGACGGCTCGACAGGTACGCCGCGGTGTTCTCGTCGTCGAGCGAGCGGCCGCGCATCCGAGTGCTCACCAGCGACCTGACCGTGCCAGAGGGCGGGAGCATCTCGCTCGAGGTCGACGTCACCGACGCGCAGGACGACCTCCTCTCTGTCACCTGGGACATCGACGGTGACGGCGAGTTCGACGACGGCGAGGGCGAGACCGTGGATGTCCCGGCCACGCACACCAATGGACCCGGGACGTTGTCGCCCACGGTCCGCGCCGAGGACGAGGCGGGCAACGTGAAGGAGACGGTCATCAACATCGAAGTGACGAACGAGCCGCCGGTCTTCCGCAACGACCCGGTGACCGAGGTGCTCCGGCGCCAGGAATGGACCTACGAGCCCGCGATCCTCGACCCGGGCGGCGACGAATTCAGGGTCACGGCCGAGACACGTCCGGAGGGCATGACGGTGCTCGCGGGCGGCGGGCTGCGCTGGACGCCGGGGGACGACGACGTCGGCGAGCACCCGATCCGGCTCGTGGCCACCGACGCGGACGACGACCCGGAGGTCGAGGGCGACGGCGACGCCGTGCTCGAGTTCACGCTGACCGTGCTGGACAACACTGCGCCGGGCCAGCCGTTCATCATCCGGCCCCGCAACGGGGAAGTGGTGGACACGCTCCGACCGACGTTCGTCGTCGAGACCCCGGTCGATCCCGAGGGGGACCAGCTCATGATCACCTTCGACATCGACACCTCCGACACCTTCGCGTCGCCGGACCACCTGACGTCGGGACCGATCCGCGCGTCGCTGGGTCAGACCGGCTGGACCGTGATGGACGACCTCGTGGACGGCGAGTCGTACTGGTGGCGCGTCTACGCGAGCGACGGCATCGACCAGGGGCCGGCTGCGAGGGCGAGGTTCACGGTCGACCTCGCCTCGGGCGACGACGGCGGCCCCGACGGCGGAGAGCCGGACGCGGGCCTGGACGGAGGTCCCGACGACGCCGAGGTCGGAGGGTGCACCTGCCGCACCGTCCCCGTATCCGGCCGCCCGGCCGTCGTGCTCGTCCTGCTCTCCGGGCTCGCCGCCCTGGTCCTTCGGCGGCACGGGGTGTGACGGGGTGTTCGCCGGGACTGGATCGACTCGCTACGCGGCGATCTCGATGTACTCGACGTGACTGGACGCGGGGGGGATCGGGGCGCCGTCCTCTCGCAACCCGTCGAGATGAAACTCGATCGCTTCGCGGATACGGTCTTTCGTCTCCTCGATCGTGTGCCCCGTGGCCACGCAGCCAGGCAAGTCCGGGACATAGGCCGAGTAGTTGTTCTGGGCCTTTTCAATCACGACGGCGTACTGCATGTCGACCTCACGACTTCAAGCCAGATTGCTTCAGGATGCTGTTCAGAGTCCCTGGAGCGAGATCATCGCTCGGCTTGCCAGGAACCGTGACCCGTCCTGGCTTCGAAGGGTGCTTGTACTGGCGATGACTCCCACGCGTTGCCACGAGGAACCACCCGTCATCCAGCAGCATCCGCAGCACCTCGCCGACCTTCACGCTTCGAGCATATCAGGACGATCCTGGCGTGGCCAACGTGGATGTGGTCGTGGTCGTGGTCGTGGTCGAGTGATTTCGGAATGATTCGTCCACGACCACGTCCGCGTCCTCGACCACGTTCGGTGAACGTCTCGATTGGCGGTGAGAGGGGCGAGCGGTATAACTGGCCGCTGCTCGGACGTCCGGGACCCTCTTGCGGGCTCGGGGAGACGAGGATCGGAGCCAGAGCATGTCGAAACCGAAGGTTGCGGTCGTCGGGTGTGGGAGGTGGGGGCGCAACATCATCCGGAACATGAGCCAGCTCGACGCGCTGGTCGCGGTGGTCGATCAGGACGAGCGGCGCGGGGCCGAGCAGTCGCAGCAGTACGGAGTGCCCGCGTACTCCTCGGCCGCCGAGGCCAGGAGCGGGGCCGGGGCCAACGCCGTGGTCATCGCGACCCCGGCCGAGACCCATGCGCAGCTCGCCATCGAGGCCCTGGCGCTCGGGCTCGACGTCTTCGTCGAGAAGCCGATGTCGACCCGGGTCGGCGACGGCGAGCGGATGATCCGACTCGCCGCGGACCTCAAACGCGTCCTGATGGTCGGGCACCTGCTCGAGTACCACGGCGCCGTGATCAAGCTGAAGGAGCTGGTGGACTCGGGCGAGCTCGGCAGGATCGAGTACGCGTACTCGACGCGGCTCAACATGGGGCTCGTCCGGCACGAGGAGAACGCGCTCTGGAGCTTCGCTCCGCACGACATCGCGGTGCTGCTCCTCCTCCTGGGTCAGATGCCCATCCAGGTCACGGCCGTCGGTGGCTCGTACCTCCAACCCAACATCGCGGACGTCACGATGACGAACCTCCTGTTCGACGGGGGCGTGCGAGCCCACATCTTCGTGTCGTGGCTCCACCCGTTCAAGGAGCAGAAGCTGATCGTCCTCGGGACCAAGAAGATGGTGGTCTTCAACGACGTCGTCGCGGACCACAAGCTCCTCCTGTTCGACCGGCACATCGAGAGCATCGAGGGCGAGCTCGTGGCGCACCGGGTCGAGGGCACGCCGGTGGAGTACCCCGGGACCGAGCCGCTCCGGCAGGAGTGCCAGCACTTCCTCGAGTGCATCGAGACGCGGCATACCCCTCGGACCGACGGATGGAACGGCCTGCGCGTGCTGTCCGTGCTCCAGGCGAGCCAGCGCTCGATCCAGCTCAACGGCGAGCCCGTCACGCTGAGGGCGGGGTTGCAGGAGATCATCTACGCATGACCACGGACAAGATCCCGATCGTCGATATCAAGGCGAGGGTCGAGGCGGCCGGGGGGCCGATCCGTGAGGCGATCGAGCGCGTCCTCCGGTCCGGGACGTTCATCCTCGGACCCGAGGTGCAGTCGCTGGAGCACGACATCGCGGCCCTGTGCGGGGTGCGGCACGCCATCGGCGTCTCGTCGGGTACGGACGCGCTGCTCGTCGCGATGATGGCGCTCGGCGTGGGGCCGGGCGACGAGGTCGTCACGACCCCGATGAGCTTCTTCGCCAGCGTCGGCGCCATCGTCCGGCTCGGCGCGAAGCCCGTGTTCGCCGACATCGATCCGCGGACGTTCAACCTCTCGCCCGAGGCGGCCGTGGCGAAGATCGGTCCTGCCACGCGAGCCGTCGAGGTGGTCCACCTCTTCGGCCAGTGCGCCGTGACCGCGCCCGTCGTGGAGGCCGCGGCGCGGGTCGGCGCCGCCGTGATCGAGGACGCGGCGCAGGCGATCGGCGCCGCCCGTGACGGCGTGCCGGCCGGACGTCTGGGCCGCGCGGCGTGCTTCAGCTTCTTCCCGACCAAGAACCTGGGGGCCTTCGGCGACGCGGGCATGGTGGTCACCGACGACGAGCAGCTCGCCGACCGGATGCGTGTCCTCCGCGTCCACGGGGCCAAGCCCAAGTACCACCACGGCCTCGTCGGCGGGAACATGCGTCTCGACGCGATCCAGGCCGCGATCTTGAGCGCCATGCTCCCGCTCCTCGAAGGCTGGAACACTCGGCGCCGGGCCAACGCTGACCGGTACGACGCGCTGCTCGGCCAGGCTGGGCTCGTCGAGCGAGAGCTGGTCACGCCGCCCTGGCGCGACCCGGACTGCTCGCACATCTTCCACCACTACGTCATCCGGGCGCGGGACCGCGACGCGCTCCGCGATCACCTCGGAGCCCGGGGCGTCGGCACCGAGGTCTACTACCCGCTGCCGCTCCATCTCCAGCCGTGCCTGAAGGACCTCGGCCACAAGGAGGGTGACTTCCCCGAGGCCGAGCGCGCCGCCCGCGAGGTCCTGGCGCTCCCCGTCTACCCCGAGATGACGGCCGCGCAGCAGGACCGGGTGGTCGATGGTCTCGTGTCTTTCTACAAATGACGGCCTCACGGCCTGGGCCAGGGAGGCGCCGGGTCCGGGGGCAGGACGATGCCCTGCTGCCGCAGGAGCTCGCGGCAGTGCGGGCACATGACGTATTCGCGGTCCGTGGTCGTGTTGGTCCCCCTCGCGTCCTCCATGAGGCAGCCGCGCGTCGGGCAGTGCTCGAGGCCGAGCGTGTGGCCGACCTCGTGGACGGCGACCTTTCCGAGCCGCTCCCGGGCGTGGGCCTCCGAGCGTGAGCCGCGGCGGCAACGGAACATGGACATGACCGCGACCCGGCCGTCCAGGGTTGCGAGACCCATGATGCCCCAGTCCTGGACGCGGCCTTTGGTCGTGGAGATGTCCACGGCCGTCAGGCCGAGCACGCGGAACGCGTCCGGTGGCGCTTCGCCCGCGAGGAACGAGAGGAGCTTCTCCGCGCGGAAGCGCTTCCGTGGAGGGTAGTACGCGAACGGCGGGAGCTCCCGGGACGGCGCACCCTTGACCTGGAACCCGTAGAACTCCCGGAGCGCGGTCACGACGAGGTCGACCGCCTCGGTCGAGAGCTCCGCTCCCAGGGGCTGTAAATAGAGGACCTTGCTCGCCAGGGACGGGACGAGCTGCTCGCCGCTCTCGGGCGGACGGGCGGGCAGGGGCGCCTGGGGCTGGGCGCGATCGGCCGGGGTCACTGCCCCGTTCTCGACACCGCTGTCTCGACGCGGCGTGCGGTCCGGGCCGACCACCGAGCAGGCAGCCGACACCGCGACGACGATGAACATGACGGCTCGAGGCATCATGACGACAGGATACACTGCGTCCGACATCGGCTCCGGAGGAAAGTTCCTGCGCGTCGAGGTCTCCGCACACGGTTCACATCGTCCACTCCGTCCACCGGGTCCATATCGTCCACTTTGAGCAGCGGAGCTTCATGCCTGGCAGCACCAGGGAACAAATCTTTCTCCTCCTGTGTCCGTATACTCGATCATGACTCGAGGTGCGCTTGCCTGCCTGTTCGTCGCCTCATCGCTGGTCAATTTCGCCCGGACGGCGAGCGCGGGCGACCCGCCGGTCTGGGGCCCGTCAAAGGTGGTGGAAGTTCTCGGCGGCATCGAGTCCACGCTGAAGGTGAGCCAGTATCAGCACAACACCGTGGTGCACGCCGCGGCCGGGGAGTACCGCTTCGACTGCTCCGGTATGGCCGAGTGGGTCCTCCGTCGAAGCGCGCCCATGGCCCTGCGCGCCCTGGGTCAGCCCCAGGGGCGCAGGCCGCTGGCCCGTCACTACTACCACCACCTGAAGCGCATCCCTCTTGGTGGGACGCGAGGCGCGTGGTACCGGGTCCCCGACGCGGCGAGCGCGGCGCCCGGCGACATCATCACCTGGCAGCGCCCGCCCTGGTTCAACTCGAAGAGCACCGGCCACGTGGCCTTCGTCGTCTCGGTCGCGCGCCCGGCCACGAAGGGTGTGAAGGGTGTCCTCCTGCGGGTGGCCGACGCCTCGAGGTTCCGCCACCAGGACGACACACGCGCGGAGGGACAGACGGGGTACGGAGCCGGCATCATCCTCCTGGCGACCGACGACCGCGGACAGGCGGTCGGGTACGGCTGGTACGGAGACCTAACCCCGTGGGACTGGATCGTCCCAGTCGACATCGCCGTGGGTCGCCCCCTGAGGTGACGCGGGCGCGGCTCCGGTCTTGCCCGGGATCGCCGACCGTGCTATGGGGCACTCGTGCGAGAGTCCCGTCTGAGCGCATTGCCCAAGAAGAGCGGATCGAAACCGATGGTGCTCGTGCTGGTCCTGCTTGGGTTGGCCGTGGGCTCGGGTGTGATCACCTGGGCCCTGTACCCGTCGGCTCCTCCCCAGCAGCCTGAGCCCAGGCCGTTGTTCAGCTCGCCGACGCAGAAGCTCGTCGAGCTGCCGGTCTCGGACCCCTCGCAGCCCGTGACCACTGACGACGCGGGCACGCCCGATGCCGGGAGCGACGCGGACCAGGACGTCCGCCCCGAGAAACGCCGTCGCGCGCTGCCGCAAGGCAAGATCGACTCGAGGCGCGTCACCGCGTTCATCCGGTCCAAGCAGGGGCAGGTGAGGCAGTGCTACGAGCGTCGCCTCCGGCAGAACAACATCCTCCACGGCGTGCTCGTGGCCCAGATCAAGATCAGCCCTGCTGGCCGGGCCATGGACGTCAGCTTCCCACAGGACACGCTCCACGACAGCCAGGTCCAGCAATGTGTCCGCAGCGCGATCGGGAGCTGGCAGTTCCCGCAGCCCGAAGGCGGGTACGTCGTCGTGTCCAACCCGTTCCGTTTCGAGCCGCGAACGGAGTAGAGTGAAATCAGAGTGGCGGCTTCCGCTCCGGGACATCGTCCGGATCGGGGTCGTGTGACGCCCGGTCTCCACGGCCCGGAGGCCTTCGTCGATGCGATCGAGGGGGCTCGTCCGCGGGATCCTCGAAGTCCGGCAGCGCCGCGTCCTGGGGCTCGAGGACCTGCACCGGCGGTACGGGGAACGGCGCGGGCGCGGGCGCGGGCATCGGCGGATACTGAGGCAGGGCACCGCCCATCGCAGGCTGCGGCGGCGGGACTGCGACACCCGGGCCCACTGGTGAGACGGGCTGGACGGGAGTCGCGACCGGGTGTGGAGTCGCTGTCGGCGTCCGCTCGCTGGGGAGGAGGAGGCTCAGCGACAGGAACGCCAGCGTCCCGGCGACGAGCCCCACGAACGGTGATGCGGCGAGCACGATCCACGGCCAGATCGGGGCCTTCGGCGGTGCCGGCTGCTGGGCCGGCCGGACCGACGCGAGCGGAGGCGGGGGCGGCATGGGTGGGCCGAGCCCCGACTGCCGTCCCGATGGCCTGGACGCGTCGATGTCGATCCACTGGAGGTACTCGACGAGGTCGCGGCGGCCGAAGCCCGGCGTGGACAGGTGGACGAATGCGCGCAGGGCCCTGGCGAAGTCCTCGCCGTCGGCGAACCGGCGGTCCCGGTCGTGTGACAGGGACTGCATGACGATCTCCTCGAGCTCGCGCGGCACGTCGGGCCGGAGGCTCGAGGGCTTCGGGAAGTCGCACGCCGCGAGCACCTCGATGGTCTTCACCGCGTCGCCCCGTGGCAGCAGGGGCTTGAGGGTCAGCGCTTCCCACAGGGTGACACCGAGGGCGAACAGGTCGGACCGCCCGTCGAGCGGCTCGCCCCGGGCTTGCTCGGGCGACATGTAGCTCGCCTTGCCGAGCCTGAGCCCCGCCTCGGTCCGGATCATGCTGTCGGCGGCCTTGGCGATGCCGAAGTCGCTGATCTTCACGTCGCCGGCGTACGAGAGCAGGACGTTCTGCGGGCTCACGTCGCGGTGGACCACCTCGACCCAGCGGCCGCTCGCGTCGGTCAGCTTGTGGGCGTACGCCAGACCCGAGCACGCCTCGGCCCCGATGTGCGCGACCAGCGGCGTCGGGAGCGGGACCTCGAGGGCGGCGCAGCGGTCGAGCAGCACCGCGAGCGACATCCCGTCGATGTACTCCATCACGATGTAATAGAAATCGAAGTCCTGACCGAAGTCGTAGACCTGCGCGATGTTGCCGTGGGTCAGGGCGCCGGCGACGCGGGCCTCCTCCATGAAGCGCTGAACGAGCTGCTTGTTCCGCGCGTACTGCGGCAGGATCTTCTTGAGCGCGACGTCCTTGACGAACCCCCCGGGCCCGTCGCGGCGCGCCCGGTACACCTCGGCCATCCCGCCGCGCCCGATGGGCTCGACGAGCACGTAGGGTCCGACCTTGTCCGCCATGTGGTTCGTCATGGCCTCGAGTCAAGTATACGTACCACACCTGGTCGGGTTTGGCCGAACAACGCTGAAGCTCTCGCTGACACTGACGCGACCACCGTCGCCGACGACCCGAGATCGACGTGCGCTCGACCTTCGTGGCCGGGGAGCAGAGGGCGTATACTTCCGGTCGTGACGCGCTCCATGCTGATCGTCCGTGGGCTCCTGATCTCGCTTGCTCTGACCGGGTGCGCCAGGCCCGGGTGTGACGGCAGCGACGCGGGGCGGGGCGGCGCGGAGGGCCGGTCGGCGGCGTCGGGACACGGCCCGGTCGCAACGGACCGCGACGACGGATCGTGGGACGTCGTGGACCCCTACTGCGGGATGCGGCTCCGCCGCGCCGAGGTCGCGGCCACGTTCGAGCACAGGGGCACGACCTACTCGTTCTGCATGACCGACCACCGCGACGCCTTCGCGCGAGATCCCGAACGCTACCTCGCTCCGCCCGGAGCGGGAGACGCGGGCCCGGCTGCGTCGGACTCCGACGTCGTCCACGACCACAGCTCCCGCGACAGGTGAAAGCCCGCACATCGGTGGGACGTCCCAAGGTATCATCAGGGGCCAGCGGGGCACGATCCCAGGGGTGCCGGAATGAAGGTCGGCGACGTCATCGAGGGCAAGTACCGCCTCGTCCGTCTCATCGGCGAAGGCGGGATGGGAGCGGTGTTCGAGGCGGTCCACGTCCGCATCCCGAGCAAGCGCGCCGCGGTCAAGGTCCTCCGTCCTGAGCTGGCGGCGAACACGGAGCTCATCGCCCGGTTCGAGCGCGCCGAGGCGCTCGCACACAGCCGGACGAACGTCATGAACCTCGCCCGGTGCTACCAGGAGCTCGGCGAGCCCGAGCGAGCGATCCAGTACCTGGACCTCTACCTCCAGGAGCCGAACCTCCCGCAAGATGCCCGCGCCCGCGCTGAGCAAATGAGGCAGCAGCTCCGGCAATCCGTGTCTGGGGGCGGAGGCGGAAACCTGGCCGGCCCGTGGGCGCTGCTCGGCTCGGGCCTGGGCGTGCTGCTCGCCGGAGCGATCCTCGACATCGTGGCCTACGTCCGCTCCGACCCCGGAAGCTACGACCAGCTCGAGAGCCAGCAGGAGTACGACGACTGGCATGACGGCACGACGAGCCTGGCCATCGCCGGTGACGTGCTGGTGGGCGTGGGCGCGGCGGCGGCCGTGGCCGGGCTGATCTGGCTGCTGGTGGCCAACCGATCGCGATCGAGCCGGGCATCGACCGGGCGTTGGGTCTCGATACTTCCCTTTGGCAGTGGTGGTGTGATGCTCCAGCTCGGGGCCTGGGGGTCGCCATGAAAGGGACACGGCTTTCCACGATTGGGCTGCCGTTGGTGGACGGAGTGGACCGGGTGGACGGTGTGGACGCGGTGGACACGAGCCAGGCGCCCTGGTCCACCCAGTCCACCCAGTCCACCCAGTCCACCAGGGGCGCTGGGCACTTTGCCGTAGCGTTCGTGCTACTGCTCGCCCTGACCACCGCGAGCGCCTGCTCCCTGGTCGTGGGCAACCGCATGGAGTGCGACCCCGACGACGACCGCTGCCCTCCGGGCTCCCGCTGCGAGGACGGGCACTGCGTGTCCGCCCCAGGCGATGGCGATGCCGATGGCGATGCCGACGCCGACCACGACCCCGAGGTCGATGCCGATGTCGGCCCCGACGGTGACGCCGACCCCGACCTCGACGGAGACGTCGAGGGCGATGCCGACGGCGATGCGGAGTCCGACGACGACGCTGATCGTGATGCCGACCCCGACGAGGAAGTGGTCCTGTGTGGCGACGGTCGGTGTGAGGTCTTCGAGAATGCCTGCGACTGCCCGGAGGACTGCGTCGCGTCCTGCGGTGATGGGTGTTGTACACACGACGAGTCCGCTGCGACGTGCCCCGACGATTGCCCGGCCGAGTGCGGCGACGGGGCCGTGACTCATGACGAGGACTGCGAGGGTGATGAGTCTCGGGATTGCGACACCGACTGCGGTACCACCGGTTCGCAACCGTGCATCGAATGCTCGTGGGGTACGTGCTTGCCTCCGGACGAGGAGTGCAACGGCCTCGACGACGACTGCGACGATGTGCCCGACAATGGCTTCGATTGCGTAATGGACGAGGAACACGAGTGCACTACGACCTGCGGTAGCACGAGCACATGGACTTGTGGGCCGACATGCGAGTGGCCGGAGGTCTGCGAGCCTGGCCCCGTCGAGATCTGTGACAACGGTGAGGATGACGACTGTGATGGTGTTACGGATTGGGAGTCGTTCGGTGACGTGAGGATCACCGATGCTGCCGAAAACAGTGTGTACCCTTCACTGGTCTGGACCGGAACTGAGTACGGTGTAATCTGGACAGACCGTCGCGACGGAGCATCAGATCTGTATTTCACCCGCATCTCGGGCGGAGGTATCAAGATCGGACCTGACATCAGGATAACGGGCGCAGCCGGTGGTAGATCCCTACCCTCCCTCGTCTGGACCGGGACCGGATACGGCGTCGCATGGCATGACGACCGCGACGGCAACAACGAGATCTACTTCAACCGGCTCGGTTGGTGTGTGGATGAGTAGATGATCTCGTTTCGTGCCCGCGCCGTCGGTGGGGGTGGCTCTGGGCGGGGTGAGGGAGCTCGCCCCGTTGAGACATCTCAGGAGGGAACGAACGGATCGAGCGTTTGAAGTCCCGCGATCCACGTGAAATCGTCAGTGTTCCGGGTGACCAGAGTCAGGCGATGAGTCAACGCGGTGCCGGCGATCAGCGCATCTCCCAGAGTCATCCTGCGGAGCTGCCGCAGCTTGACGGCCTGCTCCAACACTGGGGTTGAAATCGAGAGCATCGGCGCCGCCGCGAAGAACGCTTCGAGAAGTGATCGCTCCTTTTCTTTCAGCAGATGATATCCCAGCACTTCGACGTAGCTGACGGCTGATACCTTCGGCGAATTGTCCTTGATCCACTGCCTGATTGCATGATGCTCGAGTCTGGTGGCGTAGATGATGATGTTGCTGTCGATCAACATCAGAGCTCTCGACCCGGCAGCTCCCGATCCTGGCGAAGGTCACGCTCCCATCGGGCTGGGTCGGTGAGATCCGGCAGCGCCTGGATCGCCGCCAGTTGCTCGAGGAGGTCCGCCATCCGTCCCCCGGGATCGAGCTCGCCCTCCGGTTCCCGCACCAGCGGCTCTCCTTGCCAGGCCCCCGCTGTTCTCTCGAACAGCCCGGGTGGCCAGTCCGGGGCGGGACTTCGCGGTCCATCCTGCTGGCTGCGATCACGCCAGCGCGTGATGAGCTCCAATACCTCACGCTGCCCCTCGGGCGGCAGGGTCCGCAGCGTGGCGACGACTTGCTCTTCGATGGTCACGACACGGCCTCCGATGAGGTCATGGTAGCACATCGAGCGGCTCACGAGGCCCCATGGTCACCGCGCCGTCGGTGGGGGTGGCTCCGGGCGGGGTGAGGCGGGCGGCAGTCCATCACGCTCACGTTCCACTAGCCAGCCGGCCGCCCTCGTGGGAGACTGCCCCGCACGGAACAGGAGGAGGCCGGACATGGAGCTCAAGGACAGGTTCGAGGACGCGCAGAAGAGAGTGAAGACCCTCCCGAAGGCCCCGGGGGTGGACGTGCTGCTCAAGCTCTACGCGCTGTTCAAGCAGAGCAACGAGGGCGACGTGAGCGGCAAGCGGCCGGGCCTGATCGACATCAAGGGCAAGGCCAAGTACGACGCGTGGGCCGGGCTCAAGGGCATGAAGCGGGACGCCGCCATGGAGGCGTACGTCAAGCTCGTCGACGAGCTGCTCGCCAAGGCGAAGTAGGGCGACTGGGTTGCGCGCTCGGCCTCGGGCCGGATATTGTGCGACGGACATGGAGAGAACGGCGCGACGAGAGCAGGTCCTGAAGTGCGCCGTCCGGGTTTTCAGCCGCAAGGGCTACCACGCGACCACGGTGAGCGACATCATCGCGGAGGCTGGAGTCGCGCGCGGCACTTTCTATCTGTACTTCAAGAGCAAACGAAACATCTTCGATGAGCTGCTCGACGACTACTTGCAGCGTATCCTTTCCCAGGTGCGGCGCGTGGACATGAGCGAGGGCGCCGAGCCCCCGCTGGACCAGATGCGGGGGGAAGTCGAACGGATACTGGGTGTGCTGCTCGGCAGCCGCGAGCTCTCCCGCATCCTGCTCCACGAGGCCGTGGGCCTCGACGCGGACTTCGACCGCAAGCTCGACGAGTTCTACTCGAGGCTCGCGGCGCTCACCGAGGGCTCGCTGCGCCTGGGACAGACGATGGGGCTCGTGACCGAGTGCGACGTCCGCGTGGCGTCGCTGTGCATCATCGGCTCGGTCAAGGAGGTGGTCGACCACCTCCTCATCGAGCCCGACGCCTTGCCCGAGACGAGCATCCTGGCCGAGGAGGTCCTGAACATCATCCTCGGCGGGCTCTTCGTACCCAGCGCGAGGACCAGGCCGGCACAGGCGCCGTGAATGGAGGAGACCATGATCGCAGGCTACAAGACCCGAGGGTTGTACTACGAGGACTTCGAGGTGGGAGTGCCCCACATCACCGCCGCGCGGACCATCACCGAGGCCGACGTGGTGACCTTCGCCGGGTTGAGCGGCGACTTCAACCCACTCCACACCGACGAGGAGCTCGGCAAGAAGACTCCCTTCGGCGGGAGGATCGCCCACGGCGTGCTGACGCTCGCCGTGGCCACGGGGCTCACCAACCAGCTCGCCATCTACGAAGGCACCACCATCGCCCTGACGGAGCTGACCATCCGCTTCACCGGGGCCGTGAAGTTCGGCGACACCATCCACGTGGTCCTGACCCCGAGAGAGAAGACCGAGCACAAGAAGCCGGACCGCGGGTTCGTCGTGTTCGACCTCGACGTCAGGAACCAGCGGGACGAGTCCGTGCTCTCGGGCTCGTGGACCTGTCTGCAGCGCCGCCGCGCCGGCGCATGAGCAGGAGGGACGCGATGAAGACCACCACCACGCTCGTGTTCGCGGTCCTCGGTGCGGCGATCGGCCTGGTGTCGATCGCCTGCGGGCCGCGCAACCTCTCGGCCCTCGGCAACCCCGGCGACTTCTGCACCGAGCGAACGGCGTGCACCGACGGCACGGTATGCCGTCCGGCCGACGACGGCTACCGGTGCATGGGGAACGCGGAAGCCGAGGACGAGATCACGCGATCCAAGGCGTCGAGCTCCGAGCCCGAGCCGGATCCGATCGTCGAGGACGGAGGGGAGAAGCTCGGCCCCTTGCCGGAGACCGGCAGCCCCGAGCGCCCCGACGAGAGCGGCGACATCGATTTCACGGATCGCGAGGACGAAGAGGCGGAGGAAGAGGAAGAGGAGGAGCCGCAGAAGGGGTACGTCCCTCCGTCTCGCCGCCGCCGCCCAGGCGGGCAGTAGCGTCCTCGGCCCCGACCGTCCTCACGAAGTCACCGATGGCCGCCATGGCCGCGCGGGCCTCGGGCAGGAACAGCGTGAAGCCCTGGAAGGCGTGCACCATCCCGTCCCAGCACTGGAAGGTCACGTCCACTCCGTCCGACTCGGCCTTCTCCTTGAGCCGGACGATGTCGGCGAGGAACACCTCGGCGCCGCCAGCCTGGATCAGCGTCCGAGGGAGACCCGTGAGGTCGGCGTGGACCGGCGAGACGCGCCGGTCGTGAGGGTCGTGGCCGGCCAGGTAGAAGCCGGCGAAGGACCGGACCACACCGGCGCTCAGATAATCGTACGGCGCGTTCGACTCCATGGTCGCGCCACGGCACTCGAGGTCGGCCCACGGTGACATGAGCACCGCGGCGAGCGGCAGGGGTAGCCCGTCCTCTCGGGCACGGACCATGACCTCGATCGCGAGCGCCGCTCCGGCCGAGTCGCCGGTCAGGAACAGCTTCCTCCAGGGGACGCCCTGGCCGAGCACACCCCTGTACGCGGCCACGCAGTCCTCGATCGCGGCGGGGTACGGGTGCTCGGGCGCCAGACGGTGCTCGACGGCGAGCCCACGCGCCCCCGTGGCCCGCGCGATGTCCGAGACCATCAGCCGGTGAGTGAGGGCCGAGCAGAGCGCGTATCCGCCCCCGTGGAAATGCAGGAACGTGAGCCCGTCTCGCCAGCCTCTCGGCACGATCCACTCGCCGGGCACGCCTCCCACCCTGGCCCGGCGGCGCGTCACGCCGAGCCCCGGTGGCGCCAGCCGTGCCAGCGAGTCGAGCCTGGCGCGGGCGTTCTGTGGCGAGAGCCGCGTCACCTTCGCCGCGGCGATCTGGAGCACCCGCGTCATGAGCCGCGTGCGAAGGCTGCGGCGGGGGCTCGCGCGCCGTGGCTGGATGGCCTGGTCGCCGGTGGCGGTCACTCGAGGGCTCGCCGCGTGCCGCTCACTCCGTGCTCTCGGTCTTCACGTGATCGAGGAGCCAGATGTGCGCGGCCGGTGAGATCTTGGTGAAACGGATCCCCATCCCCGAGCGGAGCCCGCGGTCCGAGCTCGAGACCACGTGCACGACCTCGCCCACGAACCTGGCCTTGCCCTGGTCTCCCTTGAACAGGATGAGGTCGGCCCTGGTCCCGATCGGGTCGAGGAGCTCGGAGGCGAGGAACATCCCGCCGCTCGAGAGGTTGAGGACCTCGTCCTCCACCGTCAGGCTGCTGCTCACGTAGAGCGCTCGGAAATCGACGTCGTGCCTCGCGTCGGACCGCCGGTCGGTCCCGTCCGCAAGCCTCGGAGACGTGATCGGCCGCTCCAGCCCGCACTCGGGACACTCCCGCGCGCCCTCGGGGACGAGCGCCCTGCATCCGAGGCACGTCCGATATGTCGGCGTCGAGTAGGTCTCCGTCCCGCAGTGCGGACAGACGGTCACCCCGAGCGGGAGCAGGGTGCCGCACCCCGTGCATGTGTGCTCGCTCGTGACGAGGGCGTCCGCCTCGTCGTCGGTGATGCCCGTGACTCGCACTGTCTCGTCGAGTGCGAACTGGCGGACCGTCCCGTCGGAGGATCGAACGAGCACGGGCTTGGTCTGCCGCTGGTTGAACGGGCTCCTGTTCGCGCGTTCTGCACGTCGAAGCACTCGCTCCTTCGGTGGCACGTAGGCCTGGCAGGTGTCGGTGTCCTCGTCCCCGTCCCGGAGGGTCTCTGGCGAGACCGCCTTGATCGTGAAGGACTGGGTGGCGAGCCGCACCGTATCGCCGTCCTTCAGCTCCCTCGGCCCCTCGATGCGGACCCCGTTGACCCACGTCCCGTTGCGACTGCCCAGGTCGTACACGATGACCGAGTCGCCGAGGACCAGCAGCCTGAGGTGGTGTCGCGACACCGACGGCGAGTCGATGCGCACGTGGCAGTCGCTGGCGCGCCCGACGATCAACTCGCCCCCGGGCAGGTCGATCTCCCGCCGTCCGAACCGGATCCGAAAACGGACCACACGACCTCCGATGCGGCTTAGAACTTACATCTGTGGAGCGCGAGTGTCACGAATCCTGCGGCCGCGGGAGACACCGGCGCCCCGTCCATAATCGTCGGCTCCAGACTCCAGGCTCCAGGCTCCAGGGCCTGCAGGCTGCGGCTGGGCGATCATTCTGTGGTGTCCTGGGGACCACCCGCGAG
>Ga0233425_10002724_pt1 | contig 33931 bp, 28 predicted proteins | sample Watercolumn_Towu_2_FD_181712 | JGI IMG/M metagenome (GOLD analysis project Ga0233425, IMG submission 181712) | Freshwater microbial communities from Lake Towuti, South Sulawesi, Indonesia - Watercolumn_Towuti2014_140_MG | ecosystem: Environmental > Aquatic > Freshwater > Lake | place...
CGGAGAGCGCAGCGACCGTGATCCGCTCGCCGGTGGCGTCCTCCGAGAAAGCCCAGAAGCTCAGGCTCCTGGCCCCGCTCCAGTCCCGGGGAACATGCGTCGTGTGGATCGTCGGGAAGCGGGGATGGTCGGCCCAACGGCCCGACGTCCGCCCGCCCTTCACGTGCTCCGCCGAGAGCTTCAGCCCCCCGGCCAGCTCCGCGAAGGGGAGCGTCCGCGTGGACCAGAGCTCCTCCTCCTTGAACTCGCTCAGCAGGTTCGGGGCCGTCAGCCACGCCCCCTCGACCTCGAAGTCGAAGGCCGGCTGGTGGGTGGGGGCCTGGCTCTGCAGACAGGACGCCAGCAGTACACATGTCCCGATCATGTCGGCCTCGCTTCGGTGTAGGGTCTGCTACACCTCCCCCAGCGGCAAGGTGGTCTGCCGGGCCGGGAGGTGGTTCGGCTGCGGGCGGCCGGCTTTCCACGCCCCTATGCGGCGGGCCATCTCGGCGCGCCACTCGGTGAAGTCGCGGGCGGCGTAGGCGGCGCGGTGCAAGCGGAAGATCAGCTCCTCCAGCTCCTGCGCGGGCAGGCGCGCGTCGTACGCGTGGGCCAGGAGGTCGCGCCAGACGCCGACCTCGAGCGGGATCACCGGGACGGGCTCGCCGCGCCAGGACTGCTGATTCAGGATGAAGAACTGCCACAGCGTCCGCTCGTGAAGGGTGGGCGCGATGAAGAGACCGATCACCGGACGGGCGTCATCCCCGTGGTCGCCAATGAGACGGAAGACGTGGTCCACCACCGCCGCGCCCTCATGGGTCCACTGGCGCACCCCCGACATCAGGCTGACCTCCGGCACTAGCACGATCCGCGGGCTGTAGAACTCCATGTCGGGTGTATTGCCGATCCCCGGGGCGAACGAGCGCGGGGAGAGGTCTTCCTCCAGGCCGAACCGGCGCACCACGGTGTGGTCGCCCTCCAGCGCGACCAACGACCGCCAGGTGTTCACCTCCAACCAACGAGCCGCGTCGTCGTCGCTGCCGCTGAGGATCTCGTCGAACTTCGCGACGATCTCCGCGCGGACCGGGTCCGTCCTGGCTGAGAAGGACACGAACTCCCGTTCGCGTTCGCCTATGAGGCCGGCCTCGAGGCGCCGGTTCCATTGGCGGAGTTCGGCGTACTCGGCGCTCTCGACCGCCCGCAAGACGGCGTCCGGGTCAATGTCGAGCGCCAGCTGGCGCTCGCTCGCGCGGCGCTGGGCAAGGAGGGCGCGCAGAGCCTCAGCGCGCTGCCGCACGTGCTCGGCCAGCGACTCGGGTCGGTCCCACGGGAGCTCCACGGCGTAGGGGTCGCCGAAGTGCGCCAGGAAGGCCTCCGGGTCCGCGTGGTCCTGCCGAAGCCGGAACGGGTACGCGGCGAGGAGTTGGCGGAACTTCAGCTGCGAGCGTTCGGGCACGCGGACCCGGGTGTAGAGGCTGCGGCCTGAGGACACGACCAGTCCGGTGTACTCCGCGAAGCGGGTGAAGGCGTCGGCCATGTCGAGGAGAGAGGGCGGCCTGGGGCGCTGCAGCTCGGGATTGAGGGTCCGACAGACGCGGGTCGCGTAGCGCTCTTCGCTCTCGCCAGGCTCGCGGCCGATGTTGCGCGCCTGCCGGACGCGGCGAACCACGTCCGGCAGATCCTCCCGACGCAGGCATGTGAAGAACGTCCCGGCGATCTCCAAGCGGCTGACCTCGCCGAGGGCGTCGAGCGTCCGGAGCAGGACCTCAAACGGGAGCACGCCCATGTGCGCGAACTCGCGGCCGCCGTGGGTGAGGCTGGGGAACTGCCACTTCAGGAGCTGCCGGAGCATGATCTCGTCGGGGTCATCGCCGGCGATGAGCGCGCGACCGGCCGGCGTGACGCGGATGACGCCGGATGGCTCCTGGTACGCGAGTCCGAAGCACTCGAAGATGCTCTTGTCCTGGCGGGCGTTCGACTCCGGCTCGGCGATCGCGTCGAGGTCGAGCTCCGGGTGCGCGGCGCGCACGTAGGCCCGGCGCACCGGGCGCTGACCTCGGCCGTCAGCGAGGTCCCAGTTGCGCCCTTCAGCGACCGCCGCGAAGTGGCGGAACCACTCGACGGTGCGGATCGCCGACCGGGGCTTGGTGCGCATCGTCCACGTCAACCGCATAAGGGGGCTCTCGTTGGGTAGCGGATGGGCCAGGGACCCGTGCTGTGGCGGCAGGCCGTTCGCCCTCAGCGATCTCGATTCCTGTCCTGGATGCGGGCCGCGATCGCCAAGAAACTAGTAACAGGAACTGATTGTTTGACGAGGCTCTCGTGGTGATGATATCAGTTCCGGTTACTAATTATCGGTCGAAGACTGGCCTGAACTCAGGTCTGTATCGGTCATGCTGGGCTATCTGGACTGAATGAAAACTAGTTCCGGTTACTGATTTTTGCTGGCGATGTTCCGCGGGCGAGTCGTGGTTGACCGGGCCCGGCGGTTGGTGTATACTGCATCGGCTGATTGGCCGAGTGCTCTGAAAGTGAGGCGAACGGACTTGTCGAGAGAGGCGTCCGACAGGCCGCGTGGGCGGCCGCGAGGGGCAGGCCCCCGCAAGGGTGGGCCCCGACGCAAGCGACGGCGCGTATGCAACTTCTGCGCGGACCGACGCACCTTCATCGTGGACTACAAGCACGTCCGCACCCTTCGCGAGTACCTGGACGAGCGCGGACGGATTCGCAAGGCGCGTCAGACGGGAACCTGCCGGAAGCATCAGCGGAAGCTGGGCCGAGCGATCAAGCTTGCGCGGCAGATGGCCCTTGTGCCGTATACGACGGACTAGGCGCGTTTGGCAACGCAGACAGCGTTCGGGGCACGACAAGCCACCAGCACGCCGGCCCCCACCCGGGAGCCGGTGCGTTTGTGGTTTGTCTTGTCGTCTGACCGGCGATGTCCGGCATGTGGCGGGCCCGACTCGCAGGAGCAGCCCTTCGGAGCAGCGTACCGATGAGCGACGGCGGACTTCACGTAAGCTCGCGTCGGGCCCTCAGTGAGGGCGGCGTCACGATCCTCGACATCAAAGGCGATCTGGAGGGCCAGACGGCGGACGAGATGGCTCAGGCCCTCACGCGCCTCATCGCTGCGGGGCGGCGGAACGTCGTCCTGAACCTGGGCGGCACCGACATGATCAGCACCCAGGGCCTCGCCCACTGCGTCGCCGCCCAGAAGCGTCTGCGCGAGCGCGGCGGGGCGGTGAAGATCGCGGGAGCCTCCACCGAGCTGCGGAGGATCTTCGACCTCGTGTCCCTCGCCCAGGTCATCGAGTGCTACCCCGAGGTGCGCCATGCCGTGGATGCCTTCCGCGGCACGGGCGAGACACCCCCCAAGAAGGTCAGGAAGAAGGCCGGCTAGGAGCCTGTCGAAGTAGCCACGCGAAGACCTTGCGGAGCACGTGCTTGCGCGGGCAAGCATTCACAGACGACCCGCCAAGCGAAGCCCCCCAGGCGCTCCTCGCGCGGGTTCCCCGGCCGGACCTCGCGACTCCCGTGCCGACGCGGTACAACTCCCTCCGTGGCGGAGTGTCAAAGGACCGTAGCGGGCGCCGCTCCTGCCTGCGGAGGACTCACGCGCGTCGGCAGTGAACCAAGGGGCATCTCTTCCCGGAGGCGGGTCGCGTTGACCGCGGCGCAGCACGGGTGGCAGCGGGCGGGCTGGCGCGTTGGGCTGCTGGCCGCGGACGTGAGCGGCGCCGGCCTCGCGTTCTGGGTCGCCTCGGGGGCAGTAACGGGCACGCCGACCGCGCTGCAAGTCTGGGCGGCGGTTGCTCTCCTGAGCGCCTGGTTGCTCACCGCGCTGCGCCATCCCGGCTTCCTCCCCCGGCCGCACCGGCCGCTCATCACCACCGCCAGCCAGTGCCTTCTCGCGACCGCCACCGGCTCGGGGCTCTGGGTCGTGCTGCTCTATGTGGCGACGCCGGAGGGCCTTGCGGCGCGGGAGCTCCTGCTGCCCGCGACCGCGGTGATGTTCGCGTGTCGGGTGATCAGTCGGCACCTCGCCGGCGCGCTCGCGTCGCGCGAGGCCTTCGGCGAGCGGTACTTACTTATCGGCAACGGGGAGCGCTCACGGGCCATCGCGGAGGAGCTGAGCAACGGCCGCCATCCGTACCAGCACGTCGTCGGGCTCTTGGCGTTCGATGCGGCGCAGCCGGCGCCGGAGGGCGTGGCCGTCCTCCCCGGCTCGGAGCCGGTAAGCAGCCTCATCGAGCGATTGCGGGTCACCCACGCGATCGTCTGTCAGCTCCAGCCGCTCTCGGATGAGGCGGCCCGCTGCGTGACGCACTGCGAGGTGGCGGGGGTCGAGGTCCACTCGATGGAGGCCGCCTACGAGACCTTCACCCGGCGGGTCCCGCTGTTCCACGTCGGCGACCAGTGGATCGCGAGTCTCGAGGCGTCGGCCCACACCCTCTACGCCACGCGGGTGAAGCGGCTGCTGGACATTGTGGTGTCGGCGCTGGGCCTGCTCCTGCTGTGGCCGCTCATCCTGCTGTTGGCGCTGCTGGTGCGGCTGTCGTCGAAGGGGCCCGCGTTCTACCGGCAGGAGCGCATCGGCCGGCACGGGCGCCCGTTCACCTTCACGAAGCTCCGCACGATGGTGGATGACGCCGAGGCTGTGACCGGCCCGGTGTGGGCCGCCGAGGGCGACCCGCGCATCACCCCCCTGGGCCGGTTTCTGCGGAAGTCGCGCCTGGACGAGATGCCGCAGCTCTGGAGCGTGCTCATCGGCGACATGAGCCTCGTCGGCCCGCGCCCCGAGCGCAAGCACTTCGTGGATCGCTTCCTGGAGGAGATCCCACTGTACGGCAAGCGCCTCCTCGTGCCGCCCGGGATCACGGGCTGGGCGCAGGTGCACCACACCTACGACACCTCCGTCGAGGACGTGATCGAGAAGCTCCGCTACGACCTCTTCTACGTGAACCACGTCTCCGTCAAGCTCGACCTGCTGATCCTCCTGAAGACCTTCGACGTCGTGTTGCGGGGCCGGGGCGCCCGGTGAGGCCGGGGCTGGCAATCTCCTTGCAGGACGTCTTGGCGAGGTGAACGACATCCATGCGCGGCACCCCCATCGGCCCGCCGCCCGATCTTGATCCGCGCCGGGAATGGCGACTGGGCACTGGCGGCAACTTCATCTCGACTCTGGCAGCGGGTACGGCACCCAACTTGTGGCAGTCGTACACGCACGGCAACCAGGGGTACGTGCTGTACATGCACGACCAGCTGTCGCAGGCGGTGAAGGCCATCGAGCGGGCGATGCGCGGTCACGCGTTCCCCGAGTGGCTGAGCCAGTTGCTGTACGTGACCGCCGGGGAGTTGGAGGCGCGGGACTTCTGCCGGCGGGTGGAGCGGCCGCCCTTCGTGTACGAGCTGCCGCCGGACGGCCCTGACGGGCTGATCGACCTGACCGAGGCACATGCCGCCCGGGTGGAGTCGCTCCTGAGCGTGGAGCGGCAGCCGACGCTGTTCACCTTCCTGCCGCCCGGCAGCCTGGCTGAGATGACGGACTCGCCGCATGGCTACATGGTCCCGAAGCTCCCGTATTTCAAGGTCTGTCTGCCCTATGAGGCGGGGGACACGCCCGACGACCTGGCTTCGGGGCTGGTGCACGAGTACGTCCACGTCGTCGAGGCGGAGCTGAGCCAGGGCCAGACCCCCCGCTGGGTCGCGGAGGGTCTGGCGCAGTGGGCGGAAGGCGAGCTGACCGAGGTGGACGACCTGGAGGAGCCCGTGCTGCTGCCCGGGGAGCACCCGCGGCTGGAGCGGATCGAGGGGCTGTTCAACTCGGGACGGAGCGTCGACGAGGACGAGATGGACTACGCCTACGCAGCGGCGCTGTCGGCCGTCCGGTTCCTCCTGGACCGGCACGGCCCGGCGAACCTACGCATGTTCCTCGTGCGGTTACCCGAGGAGCCCGCCGCGCGTGCCTTCCGCGGCGCTTTCGACGAGTCCCTCCGCGCCTTCGAGCAGGCCTGGCATCAGTGGCTGAGGGAGAACCCGGTGGAGGCCGAGTGGGTCGCGGGATAGGAGGAGGTGGCACGATGACGCCCTTGGAGTGGGCGTTGGCGATTGTGGCCCTTCCGCTGGGCGGCCTCGAACTCACGCTGTGGATGGGGGTGCTGGCCAACGGCCTCGGCATCCCGTTCGGGCCGAGGCGCGAGTTCGGGGCGGCGCTGGCGGAGGGCCCTGGCATGTTGCCCTCGCCCCCCGATCCAAGCGCGAACATTGCGCAGCCCTGGTTCAGGTTGTGGGGGCCCGCCTGGACCAACCTGCAGTTTGCGGCCGTGCCGCCGGGTCGCCCGTGGCTGGCGCACTTGCACGAACGGGACGCCTATCGGTCGTACATGCGCGACGACCTGGCCGCCGCCGTGCGCTCGGCGGAGGCCGCGATCGCCTGCGGAGTGCGGGCCAACCAGTGGGCCGCCCAGCTCCACTACCTCGCGGCGGCGGAACGCTCCGCACGGGAGAGCGCTGCCCGGGTACAGCACAGCCCCTTCACCTTCGAGTCGGCCAGCGGCGAGCCGGCTCCGGCTGAGCTACTACGGATCGTCGAGGCCACGGTGGAGAGCGCGCGCGAGGCCCTCGGGTTCGAGCCCGGCCGGATCACGGTCACCGTGCTGGACGACGAGGAGCTGCCCCACCATGTGGGGAGTCGTTACGCCTACCTGACTCGCCGGCCGACCGGGGACCGGATCTGCCTCCTGCCCAACCCGATGACGCGCCTGGAAGCGGCGGCGGAGGGGTTCCTGCGCGAGTACGTCCGTTTGGCCCTGGACGCCCCCGCCGCCGGACGAGCGCCCAGGTGGCTCCTCGAGGGCCTCACCGAGTGGGTGGCGCAGAAGTCCGACGTCCCGCTACCGCCCGCACCCCCTCCGGCCGAGGCCGCTCGCCGTCCCAGCTTAGGAGAGCGAACGCTGGAGCGAGCGCTCGGCCGGTCACCGATCGACTGCGCGGTGCGACGGGGGCTGAACCCGGTCGCCGTCGTCAACCAACTGCACAGAGAGCACGGATCCGGCGGCTTGCGGCGCTTCGCGGAAGCCCTCCGGTCGATGGCAGAGGCGCCAGCGTTCGAGCGCGCCTTCGGGCTGCGGCAGTCCCAGCTTCTGGGGAGGGCTGACCAGTAGCCCTCGGGGGTCTGGGCAGGAGCCAGCTATGTGAGGGCGAGAGCCTCGACCTCCTCCCGCGTCGGGAGTGCGGCGAGGTCGTTGGGGCGGCTGATCCAGAGCGCGGAGGCGTCCGAGCCGAAGCGGGCGGCGGCCACCGGCTCCTTGCCGAGGATCAGGCCAGCCAGCAGGCCCGCGTGGAACACATCGCCAGCCCCGACATCGTACAGCACCTCCACGGAGCGAGCCGGGAGGTGTGTGCGGTCTCCGCTGAGGGACACGAGCGTCCCGGCCTCGCCGCCGGTCACCGCGATGAGCCCAGGCCCCGACTCCTCAAGCATCGTGAGAGCCTCCTTGAGGTCGGCGCGGTCTGCGATGAAGGACGCCTCCTCCCGATTCATCACGGCGAGATCGGCGAGCGCGAGGGCCTGCCGCTGCAGCGCGCGGACGTCGGCCTCAGGCTCATCCCAGGAGGCGGGACGGTAGTTGACGGCGTAACAGACCTGCAGGCCCGCCAACCTCGCCCGGCGGGCGGCCTCAAAGGCCACCTCCCGGCGGCGCGGCTTGCGGATCGCGGCCTCGCTGAGGTCGAAGTACCGGACGCCGGCCAGGGACTCCCCCAGCACCTCCTCCACGCCGAGCGCCGCGCCCGGGTCGGAATGGCCCGGGACTCGGTAGAAGAAGAAGCGCTTCCCGCCGAGCCGGTCGGCCCAGCAGAAGGAGACTGTGGTCAGCTGCCCCGGAATGGAGCGCACGCGGGAGGTGTCGACCCCGAGGGCCGCCAGACGTGCGCGCACCCACTGCCCCCACTCGTCATCGCCCACGCCGGTCGCGAGAGAGACGCCCACGCCCAACTTCGCGAGGGCTGCGGCGAGGTTGCACGAGGCCCCGCCCGGCAGGGCACGCAGCTCCTGCACCTCGGTCAGCGGCACGCCCAGCTCAACGGGGCTAATCTCCACCATCACCGACCCCAGCGCCAGCACGTCGACCGTCGGTTGCATCGGCAGCTCCGCTCCCCAGGGGACCGTTCGGTCCGCCAGCACAGCATGTTCGCCGGGGAGGGCGGGATGTCCTGATCGGGAGGCGCTGTGAGACCGGCGCGCGAAATGCGGGACGGGTCTGCTGCGAGCCGCGATCAACCGACAGCGCCCTGGAGGGTGCCATGCTACCGATCATGCTCCTGCTGCCGCTGACGCAACCGCCGCCGGTGGAGGAGGGCTTCGTCGCGCTGAGCGCCGACGCGGAGCTGACCGCCTGGCGGCTCCCGCGCACGGGGGCTTGGGAGTGCCGGGACAACGTCATCCGGCGCGTCACGGGCGGGACGCTGTTCACGCGGCGGGTCTCCGAGGACTTCACACTGCGGCTGGACTACAGGATCGGCACGGGCGGGAACAGCGGTGTGTTCCTGCGCGCGCCCCTGTCGGGCCGGCACTCGGCGCTGGGGATGGAGCTGCAGATCATGGGCGACCACGGCCGGCCGCCGACCAACCAGAGCAGCGGCGCGCTCTACGCCGCCCGGGCGCCGCTCGTGGCCGCGAACGGGCCCGACGACGAGTGGAACGCCCTCGAGGTCACGCTGGATGGCCGACACCTGCGCGCAACGCTGAACGGGCAGGTCATCCACGACTTCGACTTGGATGATCCGGAGGCGAACCGCGGCCTGGCGCCGGGCATCCGGCTCGCCGACCGCTGCCCGCGCGGCTTCATCGGCCTCCAGGACCACGGCGCGCCGGTCGAGTTCCGGAATGTGCGCCTCCGCGAGGCGCCTGAGGAGGGCTTCTCACAGCTGCGCTTCGGCCGCGAGTCGCAGGATGGGGTCTTGGAACTCGCGGAGGGCATGGAGCGGCTCACGGGGATGGAGCGGCTGGGCGACTACGAGGCGCGGCTGGAGTTCCGCGTGGAGCCCGGGGCGCAGGCCGTCTGGTTCGCGCGCCTCGACAACGACCCCAAGCACGCGCCGCTGGAGATCGCGCTGGCCGACGATACCGGCAGGGCCCCGGGACGCGAGGCCTCCGGCGCGCTTCTCGGCATGGCCTCGACGATGACCGCCGCGTCGCTGCCCCTTGGCGAATGGAACGACCTGCGCTGCGTCTTCGAGGGCTGGACGGTCCGCGTCTACCTGAACGAGATGCCCGTCCTCCAGGTGCCGAGCGCCAATCTGTGGGGCAAGTTCATGTACACGCCCCTGCAAGGCGTGCCGGGGCTCGAGGCGCGGAAGGGCAAGGTGGAGGTGAGGAGGGTGAGGGTGCGGCCGCTGTAGGGCGGCTACTCGTGCCGCAGTGCCTCGATGGGGTCGAGCTTCGCGGCGCGGTAGGCCGGGTAGGCGCCGGAGAAGACGCCGACCGCGAGGCTGAAGACGAAGGCGACGAGGACGGCCATCGGCGTGACCTGCGTCGGGAGGGACTTCCATGCCGCGCCGATGCTCAGGGAACCGATCCAACCGACGAAGATACCGATGCCGCCGCCGATGAGGCTGAGCGTCGCGGACTCGATGAGGAACTGGCGCAGGATGTCGCTCTCCCGCGCGCCGACGGCCTTCCGGATGCCGATCTCGCGAATCCTCTCGGTCACCGACACCAGCATGATGTTCATGATGCCGATCCCGCCGACCACCAGCGAGATGCCGCCAATCCCGCCGACCACCGCCGTGAGGATGCCGAGCACCCTGTTGACCATCCGGAGGATGTCGGCCTGATCGAGGACCTGGAAATCCTCCTGGCCCCGGTGGCGGGCCTTCATGATGCGCGTGACCTCAAGGACGGCCCGTCGGATCGTGTCCTGCGCGGTGGCGTTCAGCATGATGTAGTCCGGGTCGGCGCGGCCCAGGACGGGCTCCCCGGTGGTGATCGGGATGATGACCCGGTTGTCCTGGTCGGTCCCCAGGTTCCGACCCTTCACCTCCAGAAGGCCAACGACCCGGAACGTCGAGCCGTTGAGCGTGAAGCGCTTGCCCAGTGGGTCCTCGCCGCGGAACATCTCGTCTTCGATCGTTTTCCCGATCACCGCCACGCGCTGGCCGCCGGAGACGTGCTGTTCAGTGATGAAGGAGCCCTTCCGTACCTTGAGACTGCGGACGGCGCCGTACTTCCCCGACACCGCCATCACCATGACCGAGCGGTACCGGCTGTTGCGCTTCAGCTCGGCCTGGCCGTCCATCCCCCCCGCGGCCCGCTGCACGGAAGGGCAGTGCTTCTCCAGGGCCTCCACGTCGGTCAGCTTCAGCGGCATCACCGACTCCCGTCGCCGCCGACCGCGCCGCGCCTCCTCCTTCCGCTGAGCGGCGTCACCTCGTGTCTCGTCCCGGCCCGGCACCAGGATCACGAGGTTGCTGCCCAGGTCCATCAGCTCCTGGCCCACATCACCCCGCGCGCCCTCCCCCACCGAGACGAGCAGAATCACGGCCGCCACCCCGACGGTGACCCCCAGCATCGTCAGGAACGCCCGGCCCTTGTTCGTCAGCACCGCGCCAATCGCGACGCGGAAGCTCTCTAGTAGGTTCATCGGTTCCGAGTTGCGGGTTGCGGGTTAGCGGAAACGGAACGGCAACGGCCCTGCGGGCCGACGGCAACGGCGATCAGTCGTCGAACTCGACCTGAACCTCACCCTTGAGGTCGTCGGGCTTGGGCTTGGTGTCGTCGTCCGGCTTGCGGACCTTCACCTTCTTGCCGTCGCGGAGGCCCTTGGCCTCCAAAGAGGTGATGATCTGCTCGCCCTCCTTCAGGCCCTTGGTGATCTCGGTCCGCTCGATGCCCTCGACACCCTTGGTGACCTCGCGCTTCTTCGCCTTGCCCTCCTCGAGGACATAGACGAAGAACTTGCCCTCCTTGTCCTCCGAGACCGAGAAGGAGGGCACCGATACCACATCGTGCGTGGACTTCGTGATGATGTCGACATAGACGGAGGCCCCGCTGCGGAGCGAACTCGCATCGCCCTCGACGGTCAACTTGACCGCGAAGGTCCGCACATCGCCCTGCACTAGCCGGATAGACGGGGAGATCTGGGCGACGCGACCCGTCATCTGGCGACCCTCGCCCAGGTCGATCGCGGCCTTCTGGCCCACCCGCACGTCGTAGATGTCGGCCTCGTCGATGTTGCATTCGACCCAGGTGTGGTCGGTGTCCGTAATGACGAGCATGGCGATCTCGGCGCTGGGCAGCGGCACCGCCCCCCCCTGCACGTACTCGCCCTTCTTGGAGTTGATCCGCGTGACGAGGCCGTCGATGGGCGCCGTGATGATCGTGTAACCGGCGCGCTCGGCGGCCTGCTCCAGCGCGGCCTCCGCCCGCCGCCAATCGGCTTCGAGCATCTCCAGGTCGAGCTCTCGCTGCCGCACAGAGACACGTTCGGCCTCCGTCCGGCGCGCGGAGGCCTTGCTCTTCCGCACGTTGGCGGCGGCAGTGGCCAGGTCCTCGGGCGTCGTCTGGGTCTCGGTCAGCCGGAGCTGCGCTCGCGCGGAGTTGAGACGCGAGCGCGCGGCGTCGCGCCGGGCTTGAGCCGACGCAAGATCCTCCGGGGTGGACCGCGTGCGCATGAGATCGAGGTCATGCTGCGAGCGCTCAACGGCCGCCCGCGCCTGGCGCAGCGCGGCCTCGGCCTGCCGGATCTCCTCGGGTCGATGGGGCTGGCGCGCCAGGGCGAGCCGTTCGCGGGCGGTGTCGCGCGCGGCCAGAGCGGCATCGCGGGCGGTCTGCGCCGCCTTCAGTGCGTTGGCGGCGACGAATCCGCCCTCCGCCAGCTGCTGCTGGGAGGCCAGCTCCTGCTCGCGGAGCGCGAGCTGCGACTCCGCCTCACCGAGGGCGAACTCAGCCTGCGAGACCTCCTCCGGGCGCGGCCCGGCCTGCAGCAGGTCGAGGTTCGCGCGGGCGGAATCGGCCTGTGCAGAGGCCTGATCGAGCGCGGATCCCGCGGAGGCGATCTCCTCAGGGCGCGCCCCGCGCGTCACGGTTGCGAGGTTGGCGTCGGCTTCGGTCACGTCCTGTTCGGCCTGCTCGACGGCCTCGCGGGCGCGGTCGATCTCCTCGGCGCGGGCGCCGCGCAGGGCGGTCTTATACTGGGCCTGCGCCTGTTCGGCGGCAGCCCGGGCCTCTTCGACCGCGGTCTCCGCCCGCGTGGGCGCGACCCGCACGTCGGTCGCGACCTGCTCGGCTCGGGCTCTGGCGGCGGTTGCGGTTTCCTGAGCCTGGCGGAGGTCTGCATCGAGCGAGCGCGAATCCAAGTAGGCAATGACCTGACCCGCGTGGACGGTGTCGCCCTCCTCGACGAGGAGCTGCAGGAGCTCGCCGCCGACCTTGGGGATGACCTTCACCTCGTCGGGCTTCACCATGCCCGCGGGCTGCTGCGCGACGGGGACGGCGGAGACGGTCTGGTCGATGTCGGCGCGTTTGACGGCCTCGACGTCGACCTCCACGATCCGGCTCTTGATCATCCGGAGCGGGACGATGATCCCGGCCGCGGTGAGCAGGACGACAACGCCACACCCGATCTTCAGTCTACGTGACATGCCTGACCTCGGAACGGCAAGTTCGTTGCAGGGAACGCCGCAGACCCCAGGCTTAGGAGCGTGACCATGAGTACCGTGGACGTGACCCGGTTCGAGCCGCAGAGCCCCGTAGACCTGATCAAGACGGCGTTCGGCCAGTGCTTTGGCCACGGAGGCGCCGCCTTCATCGCCGCGGCCCTGATGATGCTGCCGGCGACTGCGCTGAACCTCGCCTTCTCGTATCTCATGGGCCAGACCGGCGCTCTGAGCACGCTCATGTCGATGCAGGGCGGGCAGGTTGACCCGACCCAATTCGACATGGGCGAGTTCCTGGGCGCCATGGCGGTGGTGGGTGGGGGCGGCGTGGCGGTCGGGATCGTGTCCCTGCTCTCGAGCTTCGCGGCGGCGGCGGCGGTGGGTCGGATGCTCGCCGAGCGCGCCTTGGGCCGCCCGTTCGGTCCGGCGCAGGCCTGGGACTGGGCGATGGGCAAGCTGTGGCGCCTGACCGGCGGCGCGGTGGTCGCGGGCGTCACGGTCGCGGTCGGGTACGTCATCGCCTCGATCCCGGTAGCGATCGTGAGCATCATCGTGCTGGCGGCCACCGGCGGTCTGAAGGCCGGCACGCAACCCTCGCCGATCGTCCAGGGCCTCTCCAACCTCGTCATGATCCCGTTCCTGGTCGCCCTCGCGGCGTATACGGCCTCTATGCCGTCCATCGTCGCGGTCGAGGACCTCGGGGGCCTCCCCGCCGTATTCCGCAGCTTCCGGCTCGTAGCCGGGCGCTTCCGCCAGGCCGCGACGGCGATTGGGCTGGGCGGGCTGATCTTGCTAGGCCTCCCGGCCGGACTGCAGATGGTCATGCAGTTCGGCCTGATGGAACGCCTCACGGAGGCGATGGGGGGCGGGCCGGGGATGCTAGCGGCGTTCGGCCCCGGCACGGTGCTCGGGTCCATCGCTTGGCCTATCTTGTTCTGCCTGCAGACGCTCATCTACTTCGATCTCCGCTCCCGTCAGACCGAGGAGGAGTTCACTCCCTACGTCGTCGCCCTCGAGCTCGGCGGCGAACTGCCCGAGGGCGTTCGGGACCCGCTGGACGCCGAGTCCTCGGAGCCGTCCGCCATCTCCTGAGGGTGCACGTGCGGGGCGGGGCCGTCGGAGACGATCTTCCCGTCCCGCACTCTCACGATCCGCTTCGCGCAGTCCCCGATCTCCTGGTCGTGCGTGACGAGCACGATCGTGACACCGTCGTCGTTGAGGTCGCGGAAGAGCTGCATGATCTCGCAGCTCGTCCGCGAGTCGAGGTTGCCCGTGGGCTCGTCGGCCAGGATGATCGCCGGCTTGGTTACGAGTGCGCGCGCCACCGCCACGCGCTGCTGCTGTCCGCCCGAGAGCTCCGACGGGCGGTGGTCCATCCGGTCGGCCATGCCGACCCGCTGCAGCGCCTCTTCGGCCAGTTGGCGCCGATCCCGCACGTGCTGGTACATCAGCGGCAGCATCACGTTCTGCAGCGCGGCTGTGCGCGGGAGCAGGTTAAAGGTCTGGAACACAAACCCGATCCGCTCGCTCCGAACCCGCGCGAGCGCGTTGTTGTCCAACCCCGCGACCGCCTCCCCCTCCAGCACGTAGTCCCCGCGTGTCGGCCGGTCGAGGCAGCCCAGGATGTTCATGAGCGTCGACTTCCCCGACCCCGATGGCCCCATGATCGCGAGCATCTCCCCGGCGCCGATGCCCAAGTCCACCCCCGCCAGGGCGTGCACGCGCTGCTTGCCCATGCGGTAGATCTTGTGGATGTCGTACATTTGGATCAGCATGGGTCTACCGGAACTGAGTACTGAGTATCGAGCATTGAGCACGACGTACGACGCATCGACGAAGACAGGACCCAGGCCCCGTGCCGGCTCCGGCCGGGCTACCGACGACAGGCGGTCACCCTCGCGTGCGCTCGCCGTTGCCGTGCTCAGTACTCAACACTCAATACTCAATGCTCACCGGGCACTGAGCGTGCGCGGGCCACGCTTAGGGCGAGCGCTGCTGCCGTTCGCCGCGGACTGCCTCGGCATAGCGCGTCAGAAGGCGGCTGACCTCGTCCAATTGGGTGGCGACCGCAGCCGTGTCAGCGTACCCGAGGTCGGCGCTCAAGCTCAGGTAGTACTGACACTCCTCCGCCGAGCCCTGCGTGATGTTCAGGAAGCGAGCCTTGTCCTGCTCGCTGCGCTTGCGGAAGCCCTCGGCGATGCTCGCCGGGATCGACGTAGCGGCACGGCGTAGTTGCGAGGTGAGCCCGTACAGTTCATGCTTCGGGAAGTCGGCGGTCAGGCGGTACACTGCAAGCACGAAGAGGTGGGCCTTCTGCCACACAACCAATTCCCGGAATGTCGACGCCGGCTTGCGCCTCGGTTGCCCCGAACCTCCACGGTCCGCCTGGTCGGCCGTCAACGCGCCGCTCCTTCCGGTACCCCGGTCCCTCAACTCCCGGTGCCGGGCGCCTCTGCCTCACGCTCAATGCGCGCTACCCGATGCTCCGAGCTCCGCTTGCCGTGGGCCGTGCTCAGTGCTCAATGCTCCATGCTCTACTCACGCCCCGCCGCTGTCGCGCGTCGAAGATCGGCGAGGGCGACGTTGTAGTCGTAGTAGGCTCGGACAACGCTGACGTCGGCATCGGAGGCTCTCACTTGCGCGTCGGTGACCTCCAGGAGGATGCCGACGTTGGCGGCATAGCGCGTCTCGGCGGCGGCGAGGGCCGCGCGGGCCTCGGTCTGGCCGGCCTCGGCGGAGGCGATGGCCTCGGCGCTCTGCCGCAGACGCCACCAGGCCGATTCGACCTCCAGGCTCGCGTTCTGCCTCAGGCGCTCCAGCTGGGCCTCCGCGGCGTCCACGTCCGCACGGGCGCGTGCGACAGCCGCCTTGGCCGCTCCCCCGTCGAAGAGAGTCTGCGTGACGCCCCCGAAGATGGACCATGAGGGCCCGCTCTGCCCGTCGTGCCGCCCGTACTCGCCGCCCCCCGAGACGCTGACCTGCGGCCGCTCGGCGATGTGGGCCAACCGGGCCCCGAGCCTCGCCGCACGGACGACCGCCTCCTGCCGACGGAGGTCGGGGCGATCGGCGAAGGCCGCGCTCAACACGTCCGCGAGGTCCGGAAGGGAGGTGGGTTGCTCCCAGGCATCGGCAAGCTGAAGGTCGGTCGTTGGGCTGCCGAGCGCGAGGCGCAGGGAGGCCTGCGCGATGGCGGTCTGGGTCCGCGCCGAGGCGAGCTGGAGCTGTGCCGCATGGAGCTGGGCGCGGACGGTGTGGATGTCCACCGGCGCCGCATCCCCGGCGTCAATGCGGGCCTGAACCTCGTCGACATGGGCCTGAGACGAGGCCACCGAGGCCTCCTCCACCGTCGCGAGGCGCTCGGCGGCCAACTGGTCGAAGTAGGCCTGGGTGACCATGTACACGAGCTGGCGCTCGGCATCCTCGACCCCGGCCTGGGCCGCCTGGCGGTAGACTTCGGCTTGTCGGATGGTCTTGGAGCGGCTCGGGTCGTAGAGGGTGTAGCTGCCGTCGATCTGCGTGTTCCGCGAGGTGGTTCGCCCGCCGCCGGTCTGGATGACCGAACCGCCGATGACGACGCTCCGCTCGGGCTGCTCGGTAACGCGGTAGTCGCTGGACAGCCGGAAGACGGGCCACTGGGAGGCTCGCGCTTGCCGGAGAGAGGCGCGTGCCTGATCGAGCTCGGCGGCCGCCACGCGCATGTCGGGATGCACCCGCAGCGCGAGGGCCACGCACTGGTCGAGGGTCAGCGGCTGACTGAGATCGTAACCCAGCTCGACCGCGATCTCCTGGGCCGTGGGCAATTCGGCCGCCGGGGCGACGCCAGTGATGCACACTGCCGTCAGCAGCAGCACGGGGACGAAGGAACGTGTCATGCACGTGGACCCATGGGCGGAAATGCTCGAAACGGCTCGGCGCCTCGGCTGCAAGGAACTGGCCACAGAGAGGCCGCTCCAGGTGTACCTACGAGCTGAGGGCATCGTGGGTTGCGCCCCTCCTCCGCCGAGCCGACGATAGTGTGGGGCGCGCCGAAACAGTGCGCCCCACGGATGTCGTCACAGCCAGTTTCGACCGGCCCAGTGGGACCCTACTTGATGTTCACAGCCTTGCCGGTCTTGGCGGACTGATACATCGCGTCGAGGATCCGCATGATCCGCAGACCATCGGTGCCGGGGGAGATCGGCGCCTTGCCCTTGGTGAGGCAGTCGCAGAAGTGCGCCACCGCGTTGGTGCGCCCCATGGCGGGATCGGGCTCGACGATCAGCTCGCGGTTCACCGGAACGCCGTGCTCCTGCGTGAACACCTCGAGGGTGTCGATGGAGCTGTCATCGACGCCGTCGAACCCGAAGACGCGCTCGAGGCTGGCGCCGGCCTTGGAGCCGCAGAGGGTCGAGTAGACCCACTCGCGCTTGATCCGTGAGGCCCACGAGGCTTCCAGGAGGATCGTCTGACCTCCGGCGAAGCGGATCATGCCGACCGCCATGTCCTCGACATCGTACTTGCCCTGCTTGTTCGGCGTGCCCCAGGGGCCGAGGCACTCCATCTTGTGCCCGAACATCTGGTACGTCGCGGCCATGCAGGTGACGGGCTCCGGATTGCCCATCAGCCACATGGTCAGATCGAGCATGTGTACCGCGAGGTCGATGAGCGGGCCGCCGCCGGCCATCTTCGCGGTCGTGAACCAGCCGCCCCAGCCGGGGATGCCGTTGCGACGAATCCAGCCGCACCGTGCGAAGTAGAGGTCGCCGAGCTCGCCGGCCTCGATGTAGGACTTCAGCAGCTGCGCCTCGGGGCGGTAGCGGTTGTTGAACTGCATCATCAGTACTTTGCCGTTGGCCTTGGCCGCGTCGGTCATCTTCTGGCCCTCGGCGGCGTTGATGCTCAGGGGCTTCTCGCAGAGCACATTGACCCCGGCGTTCAGGCAGTCGACGACCACGGGCCGATGCAGGGCGTTCGGGACGCACACGCTGACGGCGTTGAGGCCCTCGAGTTTGAGCATCTCGCGGTAGTCGGTGAAGACGCAGGGCACGCCGAAGTCACCAGCGACCTTCTTGGCCAGGTCGCTGTTCAGATCGCAGACCGCGACGCACTCGGCGTCGGGATGGCTCTGGAAGCCCTGGATGTGGAACTTGCCGATTCCGGCGCCGATCACGCCGGCACGGACCTTGCGGACCTTCTCAGCCATGGCGGGGGCCCTCCCCTGGAATTCTGCACTGCGTGCCGGCAGTGGCACGACGCAACGGCGAAGTGCTTTCGCCGGGATTGCCGGTTCACCTCTCCAGCGCGCGCACGAGTCTGCGCACCGCTTCGGACTCCGGATCCAGGCGGCAGGCTGTACGGGCGTGGGTGAGCGCCTCCTCGCGGAGGCTCAGTTTCGCGAGGCAGACGGCGAGCTTCTCGTAACCCGAGGCTTCCTCGGGGAGCAGGCGGATGACCGCGCGAAACGCCTCGGCAGCCTCGACGTAGTTGCCCGAGTACAGGTTCGCGAGCCCCAGGTTGTAGTGGGCATCGGCATCGCCGGGCTTCTCGGCCAGCCACTGGCGGTACTCGCGCTCCATGTCGTCCACCGCCGCCGAGCGCGACTGGCGCGGCGGCGCGGACAGACGGTGGCCGCAGTGCCGGCAGAAGGCGTCCTCGGCGGCGATCTCCCGATCACAGGCGGGGCAGTGCATGTGCGGTTCCTCAGCGGTTAACGCCCGTCGCTCTCGGGTCGCTCAACGACGATCCGCAGGTCGCCCTGTCGGCGGGTGAAGCCGATGCGGTCGAGATGCTCGACGAGCGGGACCACGTACTTCCGCGAGGACTGGGTCAGATCGCGGAGGTCGGCCACGGTGAACGGCCCGTGCTCACGGCAGCGGTCGCGCAGGCGGTCCTGCAACCCCCCGAGCGCGTCCCGATGGTAGAGGTGTTCGCCGATGGGGACGAGATCACCTGAACCGAGCAGCCGGGTCAGCAGGGCCTGGGCCTCAGGTCCGGGCAGCCGTGCGGCGGCCAGGACGGCCTCGCGCGTCGGCGGCTGGAACCGGGCCTGCAGCGCCAGAGCGGACATGGCCGCGATCGCCGCGTCGTGGGCGGAAGAGAGCCGGACCGCGTGCTCGGGAAGGCGGAGGCCCGTTGGTCCCGACTGGAGGCGGCCGGCGGCGGACAGTCTCTGCAGCACATCATCCAGCAGCGCCGGCGCGGGTCGCCCCAGAGCGGCCTGAAGGGCGTCCTTGGCCATCGCGTCGCTCAGCGGATGGGCGGCGTGGTGCTCGGCCACCCGGTCCAGGACGTCTTGGGTCAGGGCCGCGTGCGCCCCGCCCTCGACGTGGGCCGGGCCGCCCGACAGCGGCGTGACCTCGCCCGCGGCCGATAGCTCGGCCACGAGGCCTTCGGCGTCGGGGACCTCCAGCTGGAAGGCGGTCGCGAGGTCCCGGACGGTGAAGGGCGACCGGCCGCGCTCCAGAACCCACTCGCGGGCATGGTCGAGGGGCGTGCCCAACTCGGCCGCCTCCAGGCGCGCGACGAGCCCCAGGTCCCGGCCGCGATGACGCTCGGGCGCGGGATCGATGACGACCGCGCCGCCGATCGTCGCCATCGGGGAGTACGAGCGGAGCACACAGCGGTCGCCCCGCGAGGCCGCGACCGGGCCCTCGAGTCGGAGCTGGGCGATGCACGACTCGCCCGGCGCCAGCGCGTCGCGGTCCAGGAAGTACACCCGGGCCAGCCGCTCGGCGGTGCCGTGGTGCAGCCGGACGCGCGTCCGCTGCTTGAGCGCGCCACTCGCGCGAGGCAGGAGGCTCAAGCGAACGTCCAGGAGCCCGCCCGCGACCATGCTGCCGGGCACGCAGAGGGTGTCCCCGCGCTCGACCCCCTCCCCGGTCAGGCGCATGAGGTTGACCGCCACGCGGCGGGCGGCGACGACCGTCTGGGCGTCGGCACCGTGGCTCTGCAGGCCACGCACCCGAGCCTGATGCCCGGCCGGGAGGATCTCGACCTCGTCGCCCTCGGACAGCCTCCCGCGCACGAGCGTGCCCGTGACCACCAACCCGAATCCGGGCATCAGGAAGGCGCGGTCGATCGGCAGCCGCGCCGGGCCGCGGATGTCGCGACGAGCCACAGACTGGGCGGCCTCGGCGATGGCTTGCTTGAGCGCGTCGAGACCGACGCCCGTCCGCGCGGAGGTGCGCACGAAGGCTGCGTCCTGAAGAGGCGAGCCGCGCAGAGCCTCGCGCACGTCGCTCTCCACGAGTTCGGCGAACTCCTCGTCCACCAGGTCGATCTTGGTCAGGACCACCAGGCCGTGCTCGATGCGCAGCAGCGAGAGGATGTCGAGATGCTCGAGCGTCTGGGGCATGACCCCCTCATCGGCGGCGACGATCAGCAGCACGAGGTCGATGCCCGTCGCTCCGGCGAGCATGTTCTTGATGAAGCGCTCGTGGCCCGGCACGTCGACCAGGCTCACGCGCGTGCCGTCGGGCAGGTCGAGGTGCGCAAAGCCGATGTCGATGGAGAGCTCGCGCTCCTGTTCCTCGGCGAGGCGGTCGGTGTTGATCCCCGTGAGCGCCTTGACCAACTCGGTCTTGCCGTGGTCGACATGACCGGCGGTGCCGACGACGAGGCTAGGAAGCGAAGAGGGCTCGGCCACCACGGAATCACTCCGGAGAGGGCTGACGGCACCTTCGGCACAGAGGTCGCGGCGTCCTTCCGCGAAGGCGCGAGGGCCTCCCTCCGCACATGCAAGTGTGATCCCGATCACGCAGTAAACCGGGGCAGCATCTACTACGTTCTATAGAAGGACAGGGCCCGCCGAAGGAGGATGCAGATGAGGCTCGTTGGGATCGCGCTGTGCGGACTGGTCGTAGTAGCGGGTGTGTGGGCGGAAGACGAGGCTCCGCCGACCATCACGGTCGACATCACGAACGGCGACGTCCACGAAGCCCTGGCCGCGATCGCGCGGCAAGGCGGGCTGAACATCAGTGTGAACGCGAAGGTGAAGGGCGTTGTGACGGCGGCCCTACGGGACGTGACGCCCGAGGAGGCGCTGCGGACCATTGCGGGAGCTGTGGGCGCCCGGGTGCGGCAGGACGGGGAGGTGTACATCGTGGAGCCTAAGCCCCTGCCGCATGAGCGGCCTCGCACCCCCTCGATCGCGGGTAACGTCGTGGCTCCGGCCCGGACCGGCGGCGCGGCGACGGGGGACATCCCGGTGGGCGATGGCGAGGTCATCCGGGTCATTCACCTGCGGTACGCCGATCCGGCGCTTCTCGGGGCGGCCTTCGGCGGCGGCATTGTGGGGAGCGGCGCGGGGATGATGGGCGGCAGCCCCTTCCATCCACGAGGCGGGCGTGGCGGCGGAGGGTACGGTCGGTCCAGCGGTTACGGCAACACGGGCGGGTACGGCGGCGGCTATGGGTCCCGACGCGGCGGGTCTGGCGGCTTTGGAGGCGGGTATGACGGCTGGAACGGTGGTGGCGGCAGCCGCGTCGGTCAGCCGGGGTTTGGCGGGTTGTGAGGCGGCACGCGCGGGGCAAGCCCGCGCCGCCTGATCCCCGTCCCGCAGAGGCGAGGGACCTCCCCCCGAAAGAGGTCCCTCGCTTCGTTTCTTTCCGGGTGGCGGGGGGCCGGCCTTTGCGCTATAATGCGTGGACGCTCGGGCGCCCGGCCGGTGGTCGGGGCGCCGAAGGAAACAGTCCATGAAGCCACGCACACTCGCCCTGGCGGTCCTGGCAGCGCTGCCGCTGCTGCCCGGCTGTCTGCAGGGCCGAGGACCCGCCGGCGAGGCCGGCAACCTGGCGGTTCGCGCCAACAGCCCGCTGTCCGCACTGGTGCAGGCGGGCAAGCTGTACCTGGAGCAAGACGAGGCGAACGACGCCTACGTCGTGCTGAAGCGCGCGGTCGCGCTGGACCCGAAGAGCTACGAGGCTCAGCTGGGTCTCGCGCAGGCGTGCGGCGAGCTGGGGGAGCTCACGGCGGGCCTCGCGGCGGCGGAGGCGGCGGCCGGGCTGCAGCCCCAGGCGGCCGAGCCGCTCTATGCCGCCGGGCGCATCTGCGCGGCATCGTGGAAGCTCGAACCGGCCGAGGAGCACTTCGGCCGCGCAGTCAAGCTGGACCCCAAGCATGGGGAGGCGTGGCGGGATCTGGGGCGGGTGCGGCTACGTCGGGCCGCGATCGAGGGCGGCTCGGTGAAGCCCGCGATCGAGGCGCTGGAGCGCGCACGGGCGCTGAGCGGGAAGGACGCGGAGGGCGTGGCGCTCCTGGCAGAGGCGTACGCGCGCGGCGAGCGGTATGCCGACGCGATCACCGAGTACACGCGCGCGGTGGCCCTTGACCCCGCCAATGCCGACTATCCCCGCAACCTGGCGTGGCTGCTGATGATGGAGGGCCAGGCGCTGGACAAGGCCCGCGAGCTGGCGCTGAAGTCCGACGAGCTGCAACGCGGCGACGGCGATGCCCTCGTCGCGGCCGCGGTGGCGCTGCTGCGGCAAGGGGAGCTGGACCAGGCCATTGAGGAACTGCAGGCGGCCGTGAAAGCGGTGGGCTCAAACGCCGATGCCTACGCGTTCCTGGCGCAGGCCGCGGCCGAGCGGGGCCGGCCGGCGGACTACGACATGGCGATCAACGCGCTGAAGTACATGCGCGGCATGGAGCTCACGCCGCGGCACATCTCGCCGGACGAGCTGGACCGGCTCGTCCAGGCGATCGGTGCGGGGGTACGGAGGCTGCAGACCGGCGAGTAGTGATCTCCCCCGGGAGGCCCGGATCATGCAACGACGTGGCATCTGGTCCTTGCGCATTGCCGCCATCGTCAAGAAGATCGTCTTCGTCGCCGCACTGGCCGCCCTCGGCTTCGGCGGCTTCCTCTACTACAAGAGCACCCGCCCGGCGCTGCCCGACACCGGCGCCGATTGGGTCGCGCAGCAGTACCTCCAGTGCCTCCAGATGCAGGACTACCAGACCGCCTACGCCCTGGCCAGCCGGGGCGCACAGGAGCAGACCACCCCCGGCCAGATGCAGGAGACCTGCAAGGAGGTCTACTCGTCCATCGACGGGTGGGAGTTCGGTCCGCCCAAGTATGCCTTCACCCACGCCTCGGCGCGGGTGCCGGTGCGGCTGGCGTACCGGGCGGCGTGGTCGGCCCAGGAGACCTCCACGATGGAGGGCAACCTGGACTTCAAGTTGGAGAACGGCGAATGGCGGTTGGTGGTGGCGGTGCCGTTTGCGACCGCCATCATGAAGCAGCGGGATGAGCAGCACATGGCGGGCAGCGTTCAGCAGTAGCCGCGGAGGCGGGCCAAGAGGTCTCGGGCGGCGCCGCCAAGCCGGATGAGGGCGCGGGCCCCGTGGTAGGCGAGAGGGTTGATGCGGCCACGGTAGTGCTTCTCGTAGTAGCGCAGCAGGCTGCGATGGGACTCGGCGATCATGGCCCGCCGGACCTGGCGCGTGCTCGCCCCAACGTGGTGGATGACCTCCGCCCGCGGCGTGAACCAGACCTCGTGCCCCGCGTCCACGAGTCTCCGGCAGAGATCGACATCGTTGAAGAAGATCGGGAAGTCGTCGTCAAAGACCCCGACGTCGTCCAGCGCCGAGGCCCGCAGCATGAACGCGGAGGCCATGGGCTGATCGACCCGCCGCTCGTCAGCGTGCGCCCACCAGCTCATCCGGTACGCTCCGAAGCGTCGGCTGCGCGGGAAGAGCCGCGCCAGGCCGAGAGCTTCGTAGGCCAAGGCGGCGGGGTCCGGGAAGGTGCGGCAGGAGAGCTGTGAGGAGCCGTCCGGATGGACCAATCGGGGCGCCACAGCGCCCGCTTGGGGATGCCGCTCAAGGGCCGCCAGGAGCTCGGCGACGGCTCCCGGAAGCAGCACGACGTCCGGGTTCAGCAGGAGCTTGTAGGCCCCGTGTGATGCCTCCAGGGCCTGGTTGTTCCCCCGCGCGTACTTCAGGTTCTCCTCGTTCGCGATCAGCGTGACCTCGGGGAACTCCCCCGCCACCATCCCCACGCTGCCGTCGGCCGAGGCGTTGTCGACCACGATCACCTCGGGACCGAGATCGGTGGTTGTGTCGCGGATAGACTGCAGACAAGCGCGGAGGTAGTCGCGCGTGTTCCAGTTCACGAGGCAGATGGAGAGGAGAGGGGCCATCAGCGCGGCTCACTTCGGCCGTGCGGTCGGAATTGGCGCCGCCCCAGTCGCACCGCCCAGGTGCGCCAAGCGGACTCGAACATGATCCGCACCGACATCTTCGACTCGCCTGTGCCCCGGGCCGCATAGGTGATCGGGACCTCGGAGATCCTCGCGCCGGACAGTACGCACAGGTAGAGCGCTTCCGTCAGGAAGGCGTACCCCTCGGGGCCGTCCTGCAGCATCCCGGAGGCCTGCACGATCCCGGGCCGGTAGGCGCGGAAGCCGCTGGTGCAGTCCCGGGCGGAGAGGCCCAGGATCGCGCGGACATAGGCACTCGCGAAGGCGCTGAGCATCCGCCGGAAGGCGCTGACACCCGCGAAGCGTCCGCCCGGGGCGTAGCGCGACCCGATGACGACATCGTGCTCGGCCAGCGCTTGCAGCATGGCCGGGATGGAGGCCGGATCGTGAGACAGATCGGCATCCAGCGTCACGATCGCCCCCGCACCGTGGTCGAGGGCGTACCGGAGGCCCTCCCGGTGGGCCGAGGCGTACCCGCGGTGGCCGAGGCGCTCGATCACGGTGACGCGCGGGTCGGATGCCGCGAGGCCCAGCGCAACGTCGGCGGTGCCATCGGGTGACGAGTCATCGATGACGACCCAGCGGGCTTGCGGCACGGCGGCGCGGAGGCGGCGGTGCAGTTCCGGCACGTTCGTCGCCTCATTGTAGGTCGCGGTGACGACGAAGACCGCCTCGGGGTCGATCATCCCGACCTGGCCTTCACGAGAAGGTCGCACAGCTCTCGCACGGCACCGCGGCCCCCGGGACAGGCGCTCACCCAGTCTACCCGCGCGAGGACCTCGGCAACGGCGTCCGCCGGCGCCGCGGTGAAGCCGACCTCCGCCATCCCCGGCAGGTCGCCGGGCTCATCGCCCATGTAGGCGGCCTCGTCGCGGGTCAGCCCGTAGCGTGCCAGCAGCTCGCGGACGACCGGGCCCTTCTCTTCCACGCCTTGGTGCAGCTCCTCGACGCGGAGTCGCTCGGCCCGAAGGCGCGTGGACTCGGCCACATCGCCCGTGACGAAGGCGACCGCGACCCCCGCGCGTTGCACGTTGGTGACCCCTTGGCCGTCGCGGATGTGGAACCGCTTCAGCGGCCCCTCGGCGAGGCCGTAGTACACGAACCCGTCGGTGAGGGTGCCGTCCACATCGAGGACCAGCAGGCGGATGCGTGAGAGGCGGTCGGTCACGAGTCCCTTCCCCCTGAAACGGGTCGGTCGAGGCGAACGAGGCTGTCCCTGCCATAAAGAAGGCTCAGCGGGACGCCGTCGAGCTCCGCCGCGAAGACCGGCGGCCCGGAGGCCAGCAGAGCGCGCGAGGCCGGGCTCCTCTCGCTTGCCTTGTTCTGCACGATGGCCCACGAGGCCTCCGGCGGCGGCCAGCCCCCCGAAGCGAAGTGCAACCCGGGGGCGACGGGGCGCAGGTACTGCTCGATGATCCACTGGCAGCCAGGGAGATCGACCCAGATGGTCTCGCCCGGTCGAAGGCGCGGCGCAAGGGCGTTGCACGCGGCGAGGTACGTGTCGCCCCAGTACGTGGCCTCCATGCCGCGCGCCACGGCGCCGCGTGCTCCACCGATCAGCGCGTTGTAGTAGGAAAGCTGGAACGGGTGCGTATCCGCCACGGCCAGCAGCGCCGGCAGCAGTACGAGCGCCGCGAGGACCGCCTTGGCTCGTACCGGCGTCACGAGGCTCGACTGAATCGTCGGCACGTGCCGCGCGACCCAGGCCGAGAGGGCGCCGAACCCTACTCCCGCCAGGGCCGCCACAAAGGCGAAGAAGGGCAGGAACAGCCGCACGCCCGTGTATTTCGGCGCGCTCGGCAGGCAGTTGAACACGATCGTGAACAACGCTCCGAGCAGCAGCAGCAGCGCGTGTGAGCTACGCCATCCGCCGGCGTCGGAGGCCACCGCGCCGGCCTTCCGGCGTAGTGTGCCGATCGCGACGACGACGCCGACCAGCGCGAGGGCCAGCGTTCCGGGGGGCGTTGTGATGGCGGCCATGACCGGCGGATAGTGCCACGGCTGGTGCTCGCTCACGCGGCCGAAGTAGCTGACGGCCACCGGGTAGTGCTGCAGGTGGAAGGCGAGGTACTCAGCCAGGCGCGCCCCGGTATCCCGCCAGAGCCAGGGCCACGTCGCCAGGAACCCGCAGGCTCCCCCGAGCACGAGACACACGGCTGCCCGGACGGCGAACGGGCGGTGTAGGGCCAGGATCCACGCGCCTAGGATGAAGGGCACGAAGAGAGCGTTGATCTTGCAGCTGAGCGCGACGCCCCACGCCAGGCCGCTGAGGGCTGCGAGAAGGAGACTGCTTCGCTTCACGGCAGCGAACATGAGGGCCACTGTGGTAAGCGTCATGCTCATCACCGGCACGTCGAGGGCGCACAGGTGGGCATCGGCGAAGACACGGGGCATGAGCAGCAGCGCCCCGACCGCGAGGGCCCCGGCCCCGCGCCCCCACACGCTCGCCACGGTCACGTAGAGGGCCGCGAGGCAGCCCCCGAAGAACAACGCCGTACCTGCCCGCTCCGGGAAGGCCGCGCCCAACAACCGCCCGAGCGGGTACCCAAGCCACCCGCCCACGAGCTTCACGGCCCCCGGCTGCTGCTCGCGAAGGAGCTGTCCCCCGGCCTGCGTCTCGGCCGACCAGTACCGCCGCAACCCCTCGTCCGACAGCGCCCGGCCGGGGTCGCTCAGCAGCACGCCTCCCCACTCCCTCGCCCGCGCCGAGCGGGACAGGTACCAACCCTCGTCGTAGGTTAGGCCGTAGTGGTTGATCGTGCCGCCGACAATAAGCACGGTCGCGACGGCGATGGCGAGCGGGAAGGTGATGGCGCCGACCGCGTCCACCCGTCGCGGCCTCGGTGTCGCGGGCGGAGAAGGAAGTGTCATTGCCTCACCGCGAGAAGGCGCGTCGCCTACAACACGCGCTCAGCCTTCGCTCCCCGCGAGTCGCGCCAAGTCCGCCGCCTCCAGCTCGACGGTCGCAAGGGACTGGGGCGGACGTCTCGGGAGGCGACGGCAGGGGACCTCATGCATGGGCGTTGCACGGGGCCACCGGACCGGCTCCATTGCCCCGATGGCGCACGCTTCCGCTGCGCCGGCGAAGTACTCCTCGTAGTGTGGCCGTTCGATGCCAGCCCCGTGGAACGACTGGCGCCACACGTCGGGGGGATTCCCCCGGATCACCTCGCCGGCCGTGAAGTGGCCGACGATGGCCTGAACTGGGGCGGTGGCGTACATCAGGACGACTGTTCCTCCCCGGATGCACCGGCACTTCCGCCGGTACTCGAAGCGCTTCCGCCCGACCAAGATGCGTTCGGCATACATGGGCTTGATGGCTAGAATCACGGCATCCATAGAGGGTGCCCTCGCTGCCTGAGTTCGTCGAGTTGCTCCCCACTGATCGCGTACACGGTTTGGAAGTTCATGGCCGGCACTACGGCGCGGATGTCTGCGACACGCACGGGATGCTCATACGGCTCGAATCCCTCGAACTGGATGCACTGGACCTGGCCTGCGTAGCGGCCGCGCGTCTCAGCGCAGTCACGGACCTGTTCGAGGGTCAGCGCCCCTTGGGTACCGAACTGGGCCACGGCGACTTCAGGGTAGAACGGCAGTGCACTGATGATCCGTGTCTCCCCCACGATCCCCACACCGCCGGTCACGTGGAGCAACGCGGTACGCCCTGGGCGCAGTACGTTCCAGTGCGAGGGGCTGCGGTAGTATGTGTTCCGGGCGCCAAGCCGTAGCCGCACCTCGGTGTGTGCGGTCGGCGTGAGCAGAGGGAGTTGCCGCGAGGGGTACACCATCAGCATGTCTGCCCAGTGCCGGTGCACCGGGATGACTAGTGCGCGATCGCGGAGGCGCGCGAACTCAAGGGGCCACAACTCGCGCTGCAGGTTGTGCAATGCGATCTCTCGGTCCACCCCCGAGGGAAGGTCACTGGTCAGGAAGTGAGGCTCCTCGGCGAGCGAGACAGTGCCGTACGCGAAGGCCTTCGCAAGCACGAACTCCGTGGCTCCGCTGCGGTACCGGTCCCGCTCCAGCCCGCGTACCGCGAACCCGTGCTCGCGAAAGAACGGGACCGACACACCCGCCACCTCTTCAGCGACGGTGGTGTAGACTTCCCGCTGCCGGTCGCGGGCGCACAGCCGCAGTTCGGCCTGCAGGAGATGGTGCCCCAGCCCGGAGCGCTGGTACGTCGGGCTCACGTACAGGGTGCTGATCTTCGTGACGCGCGGTCGGGCCGGCTTGCGTCTCGCGATGCAGACGCCATGGACTTCGCCGCCCACCTCGCCCAGGTGGGCGCGAGCCGCCCCCCGCACGACGTCTTCCAGTACGGGAGCCAGCCAGGCCTCGAACCGAGGGTACAGCGGTGCCAGCGGGGGAACGAGTAGCCGGCTCACGGCACCCTCGTCCGCCGCCGCGTAGGGGCGGAGGTAGCCATCCGCCGGGCCCGTCGCCACGGTTGCGGAGGCGCGAACGCGGCCAAGCGCCTGCTCCACGGACAGGCACTCGATCTGCTGGTCTCGTCGGAGGCGTTCGGCGGCCCGCAGCAGCATGCCATCCGACGTCACGAAGGCGGCCCGACCGGCGGCACGGTGAGCGGCCAAGTGCCTTGCGTCCGTGATCGTTGACGCACGCGGCTGCCCCTGCCAGTTGGGCTGGTGGATGCTGCCTACGATCGCGGCGACGTCGGCCTCCGTGTCGGCAGGCGGCTCGGGGACTCGGGGGAGGGCGCGGAGGAGGCACAGCGTCTGCTCACGGCGCACCTCGTTCGCGTCGGCCTCCACCTCCGGCGTGGTCCAGGGCGTTACCGCGATGTCGGCCGCGTGCTCCAGGGCTAGCCGAACGAGGTCCAGGACGTCCTGGTCGCCCTTCTGCAGACCAGCGATCACGGTGCAAGTGTCAAGCGTCAGCTTCACGCGGCGCTCACCTCCCGCCAGACGTGTTTCGCCGCCCAGCGGCACAGGCACCTGCCGCCGCCAGCGACCCGACGGTGCAGAGCGCGATGAACGCGCCTGTGCGAAAGGAGGCCGGCAGGTAGACGAAGTCGATCTGCTCGCCGGGTTGCTGGATCGACACGGCACGGAGGGAGTAGTCCGCGGGCAGGACTGGCTGCTCGCTCCCGGCCTGATAGGCGCGCCAACCGGGGTAGTAGGTGTCGGCCAGGATCAGGACATCCCCGGCCCGGAAGTCGCCCCGGACCGCCGTGCCGTGGGGGCCGGAATAGGTGATGGCACAGGGGGCGCCGGGGTGCGAGGGGCGCGCGGAGGGCGCCGCGTCGGCGACGAAGACGGCCTCGCGAAGGGGGGTGAAGTCGGGTGCCGCGACGCGGGCCAGAGCGGCGTCGGGAGACGCCACGGCGTCCCAGGATCCCACCGTGAAGGCGCGAGGGCAGGCGTCGAGGTTGCGGTAGAGCCAGCCCTCGCTGCTCGACAGCAGTGACAGGCCCGGGACCGCTCCCAGGTCGACGCCGGAGTGTACGTGCCGAGCGCCGAGGAGATCGATGGCGGGGAGGGCCGGGTCGGGCTGCAGGAAGCCGAGTCGCTCGGTGCTCAGCGCGGTCAGGAGGCGTCGGGACGCGCCGATCTCCAGCGAGTCGGAGCCCTGGATGTCCTCCAGGCCCACGATCATCGGGGTGTTGGGCGCCATGCGACGGATCGGGTCGCGGCCGAGCGACAGGAGGCGCGTCGGCTCAGCACTCGAGCGGATGGCGTCCACCGTCCGGCTAGGGACGTGCAGGTAATCACGCGGGACCGCCGGGGTGAACTTGCCTACGTAGAGGTGAAGGTCCACCACCAGCACCGCCAGGAGGCCGATCTCGGCGAGTCGTCGACGGCTCGGGAGCAGCGCGAGCACTCCGGCGCCGAGCGCGACCAGGATGGCGAAGCGGAGGAGTTGCGTCGAGGTGTAGGCGCCGAGGCCAGGGAGGGCCTGCTCGAGGGCCCCGGTGCGCACCCAGACGAGTGCCCCACCCACCGCGCCCACCCCGGCCACGAGGAGGGCGCTCAGGCCGGCGTACTTGCGGACTGCGGCACCGCGCTCGTAGCTCCATTCGAGGAGCGTGTCCAGGCCGAGGGCTCCGAGCACACAGAGCGCGGTGCTGCTGAGCAGGATGGCGCGGCCGAGCCCGCTGAGGGCCTTGGCGCCCGGGACGAGGTGGTAGAACAGCGCATACACGGGGGAGCCCAAGGCGAGGGCGATCCCTAGCAGCAGTATCCCGAGCCAGAACCATGCCTGAGCCTTCCGGCGCCCGAGGAAGGCGGCTCCGGTCAGCAACCACGGTGCAAGGCCGACGTACCAGGTGGTCTCCGTGTAGGCGCGGTACGCGGCCCCCAGCTCGGCACCCCAGTGGTTGTAGTCGGCCGGGTTGCCGAACACATCCGGCATGAGCCCGGTCAGCAGCAACGGCGCCGGTGTGGCGAGCTTCAGCACCTCGGCATACGGGAGGCCTCCGGCCCGTGCAGACAGCGGGGCGAGCTCGACCACCGGGAGTAGCTGCCCCGCCGCGAGGCCCCCCCCGACGAGCACGGCCGCCGCTCCCCCGACCGCGAGGATGCCGGCGGCCCGTCGGCCGTCGGAGCGCAGGACCTGCGCCGCACGGAACAAGACGTACGCGCCGAAGGTGATCAGCACGAGCAGGGAGATGTGCAGGTTGCCCGCGAGGAAGTGGAGGCCCACGAAGAGGGCGCACAGCGCCAGCCACCGGCGCGAGCCGCCGCGCGCCGTGAGCTCAACGGCCGCCAGCATCCCGGGCAGCCACGCCGGGACGGAGCGGAAGCTGGGGAAGCAGAGCCACCCGACCACGAACCCGTTGAACATGAAGGCGACGGCGCCCACGAGTGCCGCCGGCCAGTGCAGCCGCAGGACCCGCAGGAACCAGTACATCAGGGCGCCGGAGGTGAAGAAGTGCAGGGCCGTGGCCCAGCCCAGAGCCCGGTCGGTGGACATCACGGCGTGCAGCCAGGTCTCGGGGTAGAAGACCGCAGACTGGTTGTTGGCGACGAAGGGGTTGCCGCTCAGCACGTAAGGGTTCCAGAGCGGAATCAGGCCTCGCCGGAGGCTCTCGCCGGCGAACTTGCGCCAGGGGTAGAACTGCTGGATTCCGTCGAGGATCGGGTTCTGGGGCCGCCGGAACTCCGGGAAGCGCTCCCGGGCGGGGTGCTGCCACGGCTCCATGATGAGGAGCAGGTCGCCCGGCGCCATGACCCGCCCGGCGAGGGTCACGCGCCAGGTCATCGCCAGCGACAGCCCGCCGATGATGAGCAGTGCGAGGGCGTTGCGGCCACCCGCTCGGGAGGGGGCGACAGGCTCGGGGGGTGGCATCGGCGCGGCCTTGGCCGCCTTCGGCTTAGCCATACTGCCCTCGCCGGTCGTTGGCGCGGATCCGCCAGAGCGCCCGCCAGGACTCGATCGCGGCGGTCAACGGTGCAACGGTCGAGCCGCGCACATCTCGCCACTGGACCGGCACCTCGACAGGCTCCCAACCGGCGCGCGCAGCCAGCATCAGCAGTTCCGCATCGAAGGCCCAGCCGAACTCCGAGAGGCGGCCAAAGAGCCGCTCCGCCGCGGCAGCCCGAAAGCCCTTGAACCCACAGGTGAAGTCGCTCACCGGCAGCCCCAGTATCGCTCGCGCGAGCACCCGGAAGACGGCGCCCATGAACCGCCGGGGGAGGCGCTGCGGCGTCTCGATCCGCGCGGCCGGGACATACCGGGTGCCGATCGCGACCTCGGCTCCGCCCTCCAGCGCCGCCAGGAGCCGGTCTAGCTCCCCCACCGGGGTCGCCAGGTCGACGTCGAGGAAGACGCGGTACTGGCCCTGGGCCGCCAGCATCCCCTGCTTCACCGCATAGCCCTTGCCCTGGTTCGGTGAGTGGGACAGCAGGCGGACCAGCGGCTCCTCGGCCGCGAGGTCTCGCGCGATTGCCGCGGTGCCGTCGCGGCTGCCGTCATCGACCACGAGCACCTCGGCCGCCAGCCCGCGCTCGCGCACATAACTCAACGCCGCCGCCACGGCCGCGGGCAGCGACTCGGCCTCGTTGTAGGCCGGGAAGATGAGGGACAGCCTGGGTCGCTCAGCCGTCATGGCCCCTCGGCGCGCGCAAGAACGCCAGAACCTCGGCCGAGGACCTGACGCGGAACAGCGAAACGCCGTCCGCGGCGTAGACCTCCTCCAGGAAGGGCAGCCGCCTCAGCGCATCCCGGGCGGTTCCGGTCGCCGCCCCGGCCGTCGGCGAGGCGTGGAGGTTCTCCTCGGCGGGCCCGCAGAAGACGTACGTCACATTGAACGCGAGCAGCGTGGCGGCCTGCTCGACCTCCGTCGCGTGTGGACCGTAGAACCGCAGAACCGCCGGCAGGGCGTGGGCCTCGAAGGGCTGCCGCCGCCAGCCGCCTGAGGCCGTGGGAATCACGTACACGCTCTCACCCCAGTGGCCGGCAACCACGCGGCAAGGGGTGAGCGCGGGAAGGTGACTGCCCATCGTGGAAGAGCACAAGACGACATCGCGCTCGGTTCCCCGGACGGCGAGGTCCCGCATGGCCGCATACTCGCCGGGCTCGAGGTAGACGGGTGGCATCAGCACGTGGGCGAGGTCGGCGTTGTTGGTGCGGACGTGCCGGAGGCAGTCGGCGTAGAAGAACACGTTCGACGGCATCGAAAGGAGCACGATGAAGGCCGCGACGGCCGCCAGCCGGCTCTCCCCTACCCTCGGGTCCGCGTAGGCGCGGGTCACCTTCTCCCCCAACGCGAACACGATGAACGCGGCGGCGAGCAGGCACAGGGGGAGCTGCATCCCCTCGGCCATCTTACGCTGCCACGGCACCGGGAGGTAGAGGACCGCGCCGGCAATCACGGCCCAAGGCACCAGGTACGCGAGGCGCCCGCGCTGGCTGCAGCGCGTGAAGGCGAGCCAGACGACGCCCCCCGCGGCGAGGAGCCACGGCAGCCCGTGCCCGAGGACATAGTCCCAGAAGGGCCGCGAGAGGGTCTCCGTGTCAGCCTTGGCGCGGTAGAGCGGGTCGGCCTGCATGGTGTGCCACTGCCAGAGGGCCGACGGGAGCGTCATCAGGAGCATGGTCGCATACAGGAGCAGCGCCCGGCCGAGTCGCAGGCGCTTCGTCGCGACCGCGATCACCAACCAGGCCACGATGGTGAGGTGCGCCACGGGGAGATCGTAGGTGTGCACGTTGCCCAGCAGCAGCAGGCAGCCGCCCGCGGCGAGGGCCCAGCGCAGCTGTCCCGTGTCTGTGGCGCGGAGCGCGAACAGAAGAGCGAAGCACATCAGCGCCACCGAGAACGCGAACAGCGGGTTGACGAGGAGCGTGACGAACGTGATCGCCTCGGGCTGGTACAGCCAGCGGGTGCTGTAGTCAATCGGCTCGAAGGGCAACGTGCCCGGAGGGAGCATCTCGAAAAGCCAACCGAAGCCGCTACCCACGCTCACGAGGAGCAGGGCGGTCCACCGAAAGGCCGGGGAGGGGCTCAACGCGGCCGCCAGGAGGAAGAAGGCCACGAGGCACAAGCAGCCGGAGATGATCCGGGCGGCGCCGAGGACCTGAGGCGGGGTCAGGTGCAGCAGGCGCGCCGCGCGGCCGAGGCTCAGCATGAAGAGGTTGACCCACCGCCCCTCACCGCCCTCGGCGCTGTACTGGTTGCTCAGCGTCAGGCGGCCCTCGGCGCACTGGCGGATCCACTGCAGGTACACGTTGCCGTCGTCCACCGCTGAGACGAGTCCAGAGAAGTACCGGCCCCGGGCCTCCACGTGCCCCACTACGTAGGGCCCGGAGGTCAGCAGGGCCATCAGGATCGACCACAGGATGGCGAGGGTCAACTCGCGGCGCGAGACGGTCGGCATGGCAACCCCAAGGCAGTGGCGGCTCAGTCGGCGGCTCCGCTGTTCTCAACGTTCCCGGCCGCTCCTGTGCGCCCGCGACAGGCCACAAACCAGCCGGCCGCGATCCCCAATGCGAGCAGCGAGATGAAGGCGCCGACGGTGAACGAGGCCGGACGATAGACCATCTCCACCCGGCGGGCCCCCTCCGGGATCAGCAGCGTGCGGAACATCGGCGGGCGCAACACCATCCGCACCGGGCGCCCATCGGCATAGGCTTGCCAGCCGGGGTGGAAGACCTCG
>Ga0233425_10002725_pt1 | contig 33931 bp, 49 predicted proteins | sample Watercolumn_Towu_2_FD_181712 | JGI IMG/M metagenome (GOLD analysis project Ga0233425, IMG submission 181712) | Freshwater microbial communities from Lake Towuti, South Sulawesi, Indonesia - Watercolumn_Towuti2014_140_MG | ecosystem: Environmental > Aquatic > Freshwater > Lake | place...
ACCTCCTCTTCTTTGATGGTTTGCATGAGGCGTTCAGCGTAGCCGTTCTGGGTGGGTTCGCCCACTTCCGCCATGCTGATGCGGACGCCGCAGTTGTGCAGGATGGTGGTGTATTCTGTGGCAGCATACTGAACGCCTTGATCGGAGTGATGGATTTCCGGGCGATGCGTTTCCAGCGCCTTGCACAAGGCTTCGAGGGTCTGGCTTTGATCCAGGAAGCGTCCCAGGTGCCAGCCGCGGATCGCCCGGGTGAAAACATCCATCAGCACGGCCAGGTAGACGAACTCGTTCTTCAGGCGAATGTAGGTGACACCTGCACTTGCAGCAGGTGCAAGTGTGTCTGCCACCCAAACCTGGTCGGGCCGTTGGACGACCAGATACTCCACCAGGTTGGGGTAGCGCGGGAAAGAATGGCTGCTGTTGGTCGTTCTGCGCTTGCGCACCACCTTTTTGGCCTGCAAACCCATGCTTTTCATCAGCCGGGCCACGCGCTTGCGGTTCACCAGCCAGCCTCGCCGCCACAACTCGGCGGTCACGCGCCGGTAGCCATAGCGAGGAAAACGCTCACACACCTCGCTGATCGCAGCACTGAGCCCGCTCTCATCCGTGACAACCGGCTCGTAGTAGTGACTGCTGCGAGCGACGCCCAGCACCTTACAAACCACTGCCTTGGGGTATTGCTCCGCCACTTTGCGGCTCAACTCGCACCTCGCTTGTCTCGCCGGGGCAAGAGCGTCAAGGCTTTTTTTAGGATCTCAATCTCCAGGCTTTGCTTGCCTGCCAGTCGCTCCAGCTCCTCGATCCGCTCTTGCTGCGGGTCCGCTTCTTTGCCGCCCTCGAACGCTTTGGCGGCATTGGCTACAAACTGGTTCTTCCAGTGTGAGAGCAGGTCAGGCTTCAGATCGTGCTCGCGGCATATCTCTGCACCGCTCTTTGCTCCGCTGATGATCTCAAGCACTACTTTCGCTTTGAATTCGGCTGTAAAATTCCTTCTTGACATTTTGCACTCCTTTGTGGACACAGTGTATCTTGTTTTGCTCCTGTGTCCAATTCCAGGGGTGCATTACATAGAGCAGTGCGGTTTGCAGCGAATTCAGCGCCTACGATACCGGTTGGCGGTAAACATCGGCTCCTTCAAGGAAAATGCCCGCCCCGAATCACAAGTTCGGGGCGGGCTTCTTAAAAGGGAGTAGAAAAACGCCTCCAATTGTGGTAAAGTATATATAGAGGGAAATGAATGCCTATCCGAGACTGACGAAAGGAGGCTGCCATGATGACCCCAAGGAAGAAACGGCAATTCGATATCCTGTTGGCGGATGACGGTTCGGAGCACGCGCGGGCAGCGGTTGCCTTGCTGGGTGATTTGCCCCTGCCGTCGGAGAGTCTCATTACCGTGTTCAGAGCTTTTGCCTCGACCCAGGCGGCCGAGGTCGAGGCGATCGAGGACGCGGTGAAGCGCACCTGCGCGCTATTGATCAACAAGGGTCTGCAAGCGAAGTACGAGGTGCTGCTCGGCGCGCCGGCCGAGAAGATCGTCGAATACGCTGAGGAGCACAAGCCGGACTTGATCGCCATCGGTGCGAAGGGATTGCGCGCCACGCTGGGCATCCTGCTGGGCGGGGTGGCGCAGCAGGTGGTGGAATACGCCTGCTGCCCGGTGCTGGTCGTGCGCGCCCCCTACACAAAGTTGCAGCGCATCCTGCTGGTTAGCGATGGCTCGCCTTACAGCGATGAGGCGGTCAAGTACCTGGGGGGCTTCCCGCTGCCTGATGGGGTGAGCGTGGATGTGATGCACGTGTTGCCTCCGCCGCCGTTCCCGTTGGTGGTGTCGGAGCCGGCCTACTCGGGCATGGCCATCGTCGAGCCGCTGCCGGTCCCCGAGGAGGTGGCCGCGCTGCGCCTCCGCGAAGAGGAGTTAGGACAAAAGCTTCTGGATTGCACCGTCAAGGAGCTGAAGAAGTACAGCCTGGCAGCGACCAGCGTGCTCAAGCGCGGCGACGCGGCAACCGAGATCATCGAATATGCTAAGAAGCAGGAGATCGACTTGATCGTGACCGGCTCGCGCGGCCTGAGCCAGTTCCGCTCGTGGCTGATGGGCAGCGTCTCGCGCAAGCTGGTGCATTACTCCGGCTGCTCGGTGCTGGTCGTCCGAGGACCGCAGGCGGGTTGAGAAAAAACTAACCACAGAGATCGCAGAGAACACAGAGATAAAAACTCTCTGTGTTCTCCGTGCGCTCAGTGGTAAAAAAGGTTGGAATGGAGGTAGTTTCGTGGATGATCGCGCCTTGTGGGATTTGATTTGCGCAGCGCACCGGGGGATATTCCCCTTCTTCGACCCGCTCTTCGGGCGTTACGCCGCTGAGCATGGTTTAACGCCGCGCGGCCTGGGATTGCTCCTGGCCGCGCCTACCTTCGAGCCGGAGACGCTCTCGCCCGCCCGCCTGCGCGTGCGCAATCCGTACAGCGCGGCGGAGGCTTATCAGCAGGAACTGGAGGCGGTCGCGCGGGCGGGATTTTTCAGCGAGTCGCCGGAGGGTGAATTCAGCCTGACCGTCACGGGACGCCTCGGGGTCTTGGACCTGATCGCGGCCGGACGCCTACTGATGGCCAAAGCCGACCCGCTCCCGCCGGCTGATTCGGCTCGCCTGGCCGCGTTGACCGGTTGCTTGGTGCACGCCGCACTGGATACCCCGATGCTGGGGGAGAACTGGTCCATCGGTTTGAGCTACCGCCTCATGCCGGAAACCGAGCCGCCGTTGCCCTATTTCGAGCAGGCAGTCTCCTGCCTGTATGCCTACCGCGACGATGCGCACCTTGCCGCCTGGAAGCCGAGCGGCCTGGATGCCCCCGCCATCGAAACATTGACCCTGCTCTGGCGCGGCGAGGCAGATTCGCTCGCTGTGGTATATGAAAAGCTCAAGCGGCGCGGCCACCCGTCTGAAGTCTACACGCAGGCGTTGAACCGGCTGCGTGCACGTGGCCTGGTCAGCGGGCAGGATGCGTCTCTGCAAATGACCGGGCAGGGAAAGTCACTTCGTGAGATAATAGAGCAGGATACGGACCATTACTTCTACGCACCCTGGTTGTGTCTCGCCAAAGCAGAGAAGGCCGAGTTGGCCGGCCTTTCGACCCGTCTGCGGGATGGGCTGCAACCGTAAACCCTTGTGAAGGCTTGCCCTGAGGCGCAGCCGAAGGGTCCGACCCTTCGCAAGGGTGGAAACATTTGGAGGCTGAAAATGGATTTCTTCGAAATCATCGCCGCGCGTCATTCCACGCGTGCATTTACCGAGCAGCCGGTCGAAGAGGAGAAGACCCAGAAGATCCTGGAAGCCGCCAACCGCGCCCCTTCGGCGGGGGATTTGCAGGGATATGAAATTTACCGTGTGAGCAAGGCTGAGCACAAGTCCGCGTTGGTGCAGGCGGCATGGGCGCAAGAGTTCATCGCCGAGGCGCCGCTGGTGCTCGTCTTTTGCGCCAATCCAGCGCGTTCGGCAGTGTGGTACAAGGAGCGCGGCGAGCGGCTTTACTCGCTGCAAGACGCCACCATCGCCTGCACCTTTGCCATGCTGGCCGCCAGCGCATTGGGATTATCCTCGGTTTGGGTGGGCGCTTTCGAGGAGGTGGCGGTGCGCGTCGCGATCGGCATCCCACAGGAGTTGACGCCGGTGGCGATTTTACCAATCGGCTATGCGGGGAAAAAGCCGCGCATCACCCCGCGGCGCGAGCTGGAAGAGCTGGTGCATGAGGTGACGTGACGGAAGTCAAGACACCAGGTTTCTTCGAGAAACCTGGTGTCTTTGTTAAATCCAATGCAGGATAGGGATGAACAGGATCAGGGCGAGGATGTCCACGCCCCAGATGGCGCCCACGGTGAGTAGCTTGTTCTTCATCTTCTGCATATCGAAGACCCAGAAGGCGACGACGAAGAAGGTCAGGTAGCCGAAGAGGAAGATGAGCCAGGGCGCCTCGCGGTTCCACCAGGGATAGTCCCAGGTGAGGGCGCCGACGCTGTTGAGCAGGTATTCAACGAAGACGCAGAAGGCCGCGCCGCCGACGGCGATGAACCAGCGGTTGGGGATGCCCAGGATCTTGGCTTTCTTGTCGGGTAGCAGCATCTTGCCCCAGATGATGCCCGAGACAGCGAACATGAACATAATTCAGCAAGAAACTACAGCCAAGCAATAGTAAATTCCCCCGTGGGCGAGACGGTGATCTTCTCGATAATTGCGCGTAGGCGGGCATTGACTTCTTGCGGATCGGCGTGTTGGATATAGTTTGGAACCTGGTCGAGCAGCTCGGCCAGTCCACCGAGTGTTTGTATTCTTTCCTGGTGACGCTGGGCGGTGTTTTCGGCTTTATTGATCTCCTTCACAGCTTCGAGCAAGCGGGCGTCAAGCATCTCGATGCGCTGGCTGTATTCAGCCAGGGGCAACACTCCGGCAGCGTAAGCATCAGTGAGACGGTCGCGGCGAGCGAGAAGATCAACGCGGGCGGACTGTAACAGGTCGAGAGGCGCCGCTGGCTGGGGGAGGGTAAGACCATCTAGGTCACGCAAGGCGGTGGCGATGGCATCCGCAATGCGAGGGAGGAGCTCCGTTTCTTTGATGCGGGTATGGTCGAGGCGTTTACTTGAACATAGAAAGACCCGATTATCGGGGCAGGGTGGATGGTTATCCCAGGCGCGATAGCCCACCCAAAGCAGTCGGCCACAAATAGAGCAGTAAAGCAGGCGTGAAAGCTGGCAAGCGCGGCGCCCAGCATAGGCTTTGCCGCGTCGCTTGAATTCCTGCTGGATGAGGCGTTGTGTGGCGGCATCCCAAAGCGGCTGATGATGACCCTCGGCGCTGACGATCTTAGATGGCTCGGAAAATATCACATGGCTATTGCCGCTACGCGGATCGCGCTGACGGCGGCGCTTGCCGAAGTAGACCTGGCCGGCATAGAACGGATTGGTCAGGATATAGCGCAGCGTATCTGGATGCCAGCATTTGCCGCTGCGCCGGGGGGGGATGCCCATGCGGTCCAATTCGGCGGCGATTTGCGGTAGGGATTGCCCGGCCAGAAAGAGCTCTTTGGCGCGCAGGATGGCGGGGGCAATTTCGGGGTCGGGGATGGGGACGGCGGAGCGATCGAACTCGCGGCCGGGAGGTTTGCGGTAGCCGTAAGGGAGCGGCCCAAGGGGATGAAGTTGCTTCTTGAGGACCCGGGCTGGCATCCCTAAGCGGAACCGGCGGCGCAGGGCGTTGATCTCGGCACGCGAGGTGATGCCAGAGACGGTCTGGATGATGGAGGCGGTATCGGTGGAATAGGCGTCGAACTGATCGGGTGGGAGAGGCTCGACCGGCTGGGCAAGGGAGTAAAGCTGGACGCGGTAGGAGGCGAGGGCGCGGGCGACGGGGTCGAGCAGCTCGCGCAAGCGGGTGAAGTCATAGAGAACGAGGATATCAAACTCGCCGCGCTTGGCAGAATCGAGCATTTCAGCGAGGGGCGGGATGGCGGCCTCGGCATCCCGCAGGTTGATATAGGCAGTGCGCGATTCGCCGGGGACAATGTAAGGACCGGAGGTCTCTTGCCAGCCACGCGCCAGGGCGAGCTGGCGGCATTTGGCTTCCTGTTCCTGGAGGGAAACCTTATCTTCGGCAGCCTGGCGTGCAGTGGAGACGGCGGTCCAGATGGTAAAGCGCATTAGTGCAATTTTGATGGATTTACGAAATCTGAATGGCATTATATGAAATCAAGGCAAAGGCCAGACCGGAGCCGATAGCAATAGGGATGGCAGGGTAAGGATTTAGAATATTGCTAAGAAAAAGCTTATTATTCCCAGGATTATCGAGACGATAGTGAGAAATACAAAAAATGCTAATTTGTCATTGATCTTATCGAGTAGCGAATTGATTTCATCCAAGTAATCTATGATGGATTCGTATTTTTCTTTTAAGTCCTCGTCAGACATGGCAGCCTCAGTTGAAAAGCGATCAAAGTCATAGAAAAGCCAGATCCAATAATAATCGGGATAGCCATCGGACGCGCTGGCAGGATGAAAAGTAATGCGAACATGGTAGCCACGGCGCACAAGGAAAAGGCGACGGGCCGTGGCGTATGGAGGTATTCACGAACTTGGAGCCAGCGGCAATAGCGTAGGAAGCGGCGCTGGTTAGCCTGGCTCAGAAGATATAGGATGGCGAGCGGGTGAGACACGGGATTCCCCTTTCTCTTCTTCCTGGCGCAAGAATTCCAAATAGGAGAGGGCAAGCTCTTTGGTTTCAGGATATTTGTAGCTGTTGATGATATGTTCGGCTTGTTCGATGATCTCGTTGGCAGTTGGCTTGGGCGGCAGGAGGCCGGCGGCGCGAAAAACGACTTCAGAGGGGATATGTAAAGAAGAAGCAATAACTTTTAATGTTTCTGGTTTTGGTTCACGTTTTCCTTGCAGTATACGGCTAATTACGCTTTGGTCTTTTTTCATAGCACGAGCAAGATCAGCCGGGGACATTTTGCGATGCCGCATCTCGCTTTCCAGCCAGTCAGTAAAAGTTGTCATCGTGCAAATGTTAGCACAAGAATAAATGCTCATAGGTAATCAATATCTGACCACTTGACAAGTCTATATATTTGGGTTTATACTTGCTCGCAAGCAAGTTATATTGACCACAAAGCAAGGAGAAACAAATGCCTGAAATCACCAATGAAAAACTAACGATTGGTTTACGATCCTGGGCGAAAAAGAACGATATTGGGATCAAGGATTTCCATCAGAAGACGGGTTACACCTACACTTATGCCTGGGACCTGCTGCGGGGGAAGGCGGAGTTCACAACGGAGGGCTACGGGCGGTTCTGTATCGCGTTCGGGCTTGCAGCCGGGCAGGAGTTAATGGAGCTGGCGGGAGAGTAAGGATTATGGCAGCCTGTAGACCTGGAAGGCCAACCAAGAAAAAGCCAATGAAAGTATCGAGGCTATCGCGCACTTGTGATATTTGCCATGAGCCTATACATAAGGGTGAGAAATATGGCATTACTCACGCTAGAACCCTTTATTGTGAGAAGTGCAAATGAATGATAAGCCTGATCCAATTCTGGCGGGATGGTTTTTGCTGATGGTGGAGCGCTGGATGAAATCAAAAACGGAACCGGAGATGAACGGAGACAAACGAGATATTCAGGAGGCTGTGCCATGTCTGAAAGCTGGAGAACTTTGCTCATTGGAATCATTGCCGTTGGCATCCTCTTCTACGATTGGTTCAGCAACATAAAGGAACGAAAATAATGTTGCGACAAGTGGTGCGTCAAGAAAAAAGCATCGGCTTTGATATCGGCCGGCTCAAGCGTCGGATGGGCTATACGCTGGCGAAGAAGCTCGCCGACCAGCTCGTGGAGGAGCTAAGCCCATACTGCACGCGCATCGAGATCGCCGGCAGCCTACGGCGCAAGATGGCAGACGTCGGCGACATCGAGATCGTCGCCATGCCGGGGGATTTTGCCGAAGGAATGCTTGGTTGCATCTTACCGGAGGCGAAATTCATCAAGAACGGACCGCGCTACAAGCAGATCGCATTACCGGAGGAAATCAACTTGGATCTCTTCCTTGTCCGCCCGCCGGCGCAATGGGGCGTGATCTTCCTACTGCGCACCGGCCCGGCGGATTTCTCGCGCCTGGCAGTGACGAGGCGAATTCAAGGTGGATTGCTGCCTTCGGATTGTGCAGTCAGGTTTGGGGGGGTCCAACGGAACGGAATCACGATGGTCATGCCGGAGGAGGAAGATTTCCTGAACCTGATCGGGCTGCCAGGGCTGGCGCCAGAAAAACGAGCGGATGTGGCGCACCGGCTATTCGAGGAGCGGAAGTGGTAAAGGTGCTGGAAACCTGGCAGGTGGTCTATCGCTTCATCGTGAGCTACAAATTCACTCATGACGGCAACTCGCCGACGCTAAGACAGATCATGGCCGGGTCATTTCTTGGCTCACCGAGCGCCGTGGAGTATCAACTGAAAAAGTTGGAGGCGATGAAATTGATCAAGCGCAGGAAAGAGCGAAGCAGCAAGCGTCAGGCCGCGGGCATCGAGATAAGCGGCGGGCGCTGGATGTGCATACGCCAAGAAACAAAGGAGGCGCAATGAAAAACCTGGAACTCTGTTTTCTTGCAATTGTCTTATCGGCCGCGAAAGATGCGGCGATCCACGTACTCAAAACCGCGGGGCCTGGTGAATATCCCATAACCGACGAGGCGGCGGACTTCCTGGCCGGGATGCTAGAGGAGCACCCCGATTACTCGGTCAGGCGATATTTTATCGCGGAGCTGCTGGAAGGCAGGAGCCAGGCGCAAACGCATCGGCTGCCGCCGGAGGCTGCCGTGGATTTTTTGAAGGCGGTGATGGAGGCAATCGAAGCCTCCAAATTGGAGGAAATCCCGATACCGGACGCGGTCTATGCGTTCATGCGGGAATGGATCAACCGGCACCCGGAAGATGAAGTTGGTAAGGTGCTGGGGAAGCTATTAACTGAATAGGAGGCTTGGAATGGTTCTATCACGCCCGGATTACCTGCTCATATTTCTCTTACTGGCGGCGATCATCGTTGCCTTGGTCGCGGTTGCCATCCCCGCGCCGCAGGAACTGCCGAGGCTGCCGCAAAGCGACCACGCCAAGAAGGGGCACCTTGGGCAGGCCTGGACAGCGACCACAATCGCCAGTTATATGGCGACCAGTTGCCAGCCGCGCATTTTCTCTTGCGGCGATGCGCTGCATTACTATTGTCCCGATCCCGACCATGCTGGAAATCTGCTTGGGCTGCTTATCGGAGCCAACCAGCACATAGTCATTACCGGCTTTACCGCGCGCACGACCTACTGGCTGGACAAGGTAGTGGGTTGCCACGAAATGGGATATTGATAAAGGTGCAAAAATGAACCTGAAATATATCCTTCTCTTTGCAATAATCCTAGGGCTGTTCTGGGGCGTGATCGTCGGTTTGATTGCCTGGGCAATTTGGGGGCCGGTCTGTGCGGCAAATGCGGCGGCAATCGCCTTCGTTGTCATATTCATGGTGGGTATATTCACCTTGGGCTTATGCACAGGTTCAGCATAGCATAAATGGAGACCAAGTGATTAAATCGCCGGAATTTAGCCTCGAAATAGCCCTGATCTATTTGTTCCTATTCGTTTTTGGTTGGGGATACAACGCCGTGGTAGCCTGGGCGGAGCGTAAAGGGTATGCCGAGGGCTACATGAGCCTGATCGTCAGCCTGGGGGTGGCGGTAACGATCATTCCCTTAGTGATCATTGATTGGCAATTTTCTTTTCTTATGTTAGGCGCGTTCATGTGCAGTGGGATGCCGATGATCCTGGGGAGCATCTACCGCCACGTGACAGCACGCCGGCAGGAGCAAGAGCTTGAGCGACAAGCCGCGCGAATGGCCGAACAAGGCAAAGATGGCGCGTGACCTTGCGGCGCTGGAAGCGATGGCCGGCATCCGCAGCCTACGCGCCGTGGTGGAAGGCGAGCGGGCATTCACCGAGAGTGAACGCCTGCGGCGCGAGGCGCGGGCGTTGATCAGTTTGCAGGAGATCGCCCGGCTATTGGCCGAGCAGGGCGCGGCGATAGATCGGTAGGCAGGAACGAGTAATGAGTAAGAAGTAAGAAGTGAGACGTATCAATGGCCGCGGATATTGCGGAGCATGTTTACGAGAGGTGATAAAGCATGAATCACGAATACGATGAGATGATCAGGAACATGCCAATGGGGCTGGATCGAGCCATGCTGCAAGTGCTTTCGTACCGGATGGGTCGGGGGAGGGCGATCGGGCGCGCGGAGCTGGTGGATGCGGTGCGGTTGATCGGCTACGATTCGCCGGAGCGGATGGTGCGGCACTGCATCCGCGAGCTGCGGCGGGAGGGGCGCCTGATCTGCTCGGCGCCGGGAGAGGATGGCGGATATTACCTGGCGGAGACGCTGGCCGAGTTCGAGGAGTTCGCGGAGGCTGAGTTCCGCGCCAAGATCGCCGATATGAGCGAGACACTGGCGGCGATGAAGGCTGCGGCGCGGGCGGCTTTCGGCGAGGGTGTGCAGTTGGAGTTGATATAGACGGAGGAACAACATGGAATTCCCCAATGCCAAGGTGAGTGCGGTCAAGGCCAATTTCGTTACAGGGGTGATCAGCTTCACCATCCAGGTGGCGATCAGCGACGAGATGCAGTCCAGCGCCGAGGACCTGGCGCATTATGTGGATAAGGACGCCGGCAAGGTCGAGGTGCGGATCATCCCGCGGCAGCCGGCCTTGATCGGGAGCTGATATGGCTGAACCGGAATCGATCGAGTTGCCGCGCTTGAAGGACCTGCCCGGGGCGGAGTGCTACAAAAGCATCGCTCCGATAGAAAAAGAGGATGTCTGCGCCTGGGCGAAGGAGCTCAAGGCAGATGTGGTGTACTGGTGGCGCGGAACGAAGATGGCATTCATTCCAATTGGAATGAAAAGCTAACATCATGTTTAAGGGTCGGCGCGCGAGCGAGCGCTGACATATCTCTCTTTCTCCCCAAGCCGGTGGCCGCCTTTGGAAGAGGCGGCCACCCAGGGAGAAGACGAAAGGAAGGAAGAAATGTCCAAAAGAATTGTGAAATTGCAAGGTAATGAAAGCCAGAAGTCATTATCGGCGATGATCAATATGCTCAGCCGGATCATCGGGGATGAGGTCTATATCCGACCTGTCCTTGAGGTGGAAAGCAGCGAAGGAGTGCTTAAGGCGCTGGACGCTGTATTGGAAGGGGCCAGGACAAAATTAAATAAAGAACAGACCAAGGAAGGGAATTGATGCTCCTTCGGAGTGCGGGCGACTGGCGCGAATGCAAAAAGCAGGAGGCAGGAGGCGAGACATGAAACGCATCAATCAAGTGATCGCCAGGATGAGCTTCAAGGATTTCGTCGCGGCGGCGGAGAAATCGGACAGGGAACGACGAGCGACTGCCCTCGATGCTCGCGACGCGACGCGGAAAGCGGAAATCGAAAGAGAGAGGCAAGCGCGCGCCGAAAGGGAGCGTCGGGAGATCCAAAGCTTAGGCTACCTGGAATATTACTCGTTGAGACATGCGCAATGGAAGGCAGAGAGATACCAAAGGCATCTTGCCTTTATCGAATATGAGCGAAAGGAAAGAGAGAAGCGATCAAGGAATAGGAGAAATGGAACCGGGTAATGGTAGATATGCCGGCAGGATTAAATACTATGATCGTCGCGGGAATAAGGTTTATGTCCCGGCGATTAATCTTGGTTTCGGCCACATTCACTACTTGCGAAGGCGGTATTTCCGTACAGCAACGGCTTGCGAGGAATACGGCAAGCGCGTCGCGAAACGGTATCAAAAGCCTGGCCTCGAAGGTTGTTCGGGAACCTATCCCGAAAAGCGTTTGCCAAACGCTCCTAGAATGGCTTGGAAGACTGCTTGTAAGGTTTACAAGGCGAGAAAAATGCAAAGTGCTGCAACGATACGGTTAGCGGATAAACTGCGCCAGGAATACGCCCTATTGAATTCTTGGTCTAGGGCTTCAAGGGCTTGTGGGGTATTGACGCCGGCAGGAAAGCCCAATCCGCGGCTGGCTCAGATGATCGTCAACGGGTATGAGCCGAAGCTGGAGGAGACACGTCAGCGGTTGGGATTGCCGCCGATCTGCCCGAGCTGCAACCGGAGGTTGCCGCGTCCGCCGCGCGAGCTCCCGGAATGGCCGAAACAAGCGGTGCAGTTCCTGGCCGAGCGGGAAGAGGCTGTGGGTGCGCTAGACCATCTGCGGGTCTATGGAAGGAACGGAAAGCGGGCACGGCTTCCGGTCCGTGAAACATCGCGAAAAAGTGAGCTTGAGCGAAATGCGTTGCAAATCATCGAATCATAATGCAACCATTTTACGAGTAATTTCGAGTTACTTCTATTAAGTATGTGTATGTGTGTGTGTGTGTGTGTGTGAGTCAATAAATCCGTGAAACATTAATCAAAAGGACGAACTCGGATGAGCGAACAAAATGTTCTAAAAACGCAGCGAAAGGCAGTCAGAGAATACCATGCAGGAAAGTCCCCGAAGACATCGGCGAGCAAGGCGATGGTGCGCAAGAAGCAAGTGGTTGCGCCCGGCCAGGGTTTGAAGCAAACCGACCTGGTGGCGTTTAACCATAAGGCGGAGAAAGCGGCGGTGGATTACCTGCGTGAGTACATCCTCGCCGCGGACGCGCCCTCGTTCAACACGGCTTGCAACCTGATCGCTTTGCAGCTTGACGTTTCCGTAGAAACGGCAAAGCGTTACCTGCGGAAATATTCGGTGGACCATCCCAAAGCCCCGTTTAGCATCCAGGACGGGTATGTGAGATTGAGGACGAGATGACAGAAATGCAGTATTGCTTGTGCGGGAATGAGCTGGGGCGAATGGTGCTTGTCAAGAATGTGATCTATCTGGATGTCGGCGGGATGCTGCTCGACACGGCGCATGGCGTATGCAAGCAATGCGGGCGAGGTGTGCATCACACCATCTCGACCCGTGCGTTCAAGCGGCTGCTGAAGACCATCACTCCAAACACGGAGGGTGATCAGCCATACCTGGAATTCTCGGAGCCGAGCCATGCCCAATAGAATTCCCCACCCGTGTGCCTCCCCTGGCTGCCCGAACCTGACCAATCAGCGTTACTGTTTCTCGTGCGAGGGCAAGGCAAGAGAACGTCAGCTCCAGGCGCAGCGCGCACAGGAAAGCAAACGCCTGTCTCCCTTTCGGCGTGGTTACGATGCCGAGTGGCGCAAATTACGCCTCAAGTTCCTGCGCTCGAATCCCTACTGTTGGGATCCATTCCGCCTGCATGGGACCATCACCCTAGCAACTACAGTGGATCACATCCTGGCCAAGGCAAAAGGCGGCACCGACGCCTGGGAGAACCTCCAAGCCCTCTGTCACTCCTGCCATAGCCGCAAGACTGCCATCGAGGATGGCCGCTGGGGGTAGGGGGGGGCAAATCTCTATGGCCTTTACGATATACCGGTTGTCTTCCCCCGGAACGAAAAATAATTTCAACTTGAGAAATTCCAGGTAAGAAAATGCCCGCAAAAAAACCAGTTGATTTGATCATTAGAGCCGAGACGAAAGCGACACGCTCTGCCCGCCGCGCTCACGAAAGCGCACTGCGACCAAAGACGAAACTGCCGCTCGCGCCTCCCCGCGCGCTGACCGGCCACGCCGCCGCTTCGAAGGTATGGCGCCAGATGCTCGCGCTGTATGAGGAGCTGGAGGCCGTGATCGTGACGGCGCTCGACCAGGATATTCTGGTTGAGTATTGTTTGCTCATGGAGCAGGTCCAGGAGATTGACAAGCTGCGTACCTCGGCGTTGAAGGCAGCCAAGAATGCCCAAGATGCTTATCGGGCCATGCGGCGGAAGCGGAAAGAGCCACGCGATCTGGCAAAGTTTCAAGACGCTCTCAATGAGACCTACGAGCTGATCGCTAAGTTGGATGCCCGCTCGGATGCCAAGCGCAAACTGCTCTTGACCTTGCGGCAGTCACTTTACCTTACCCCGCGCTCGCGCGCCGGCGTCGAGCCGCAAGAGAAAAAAAAGCCCAAGGCCAAAAGCCAGATCGCCGAGTTGCTCGACGAAGTAACTGAGTTTGTGAACGAGCCGAAAAGTTAGTAAATTGGGCTACTCCTCACTTTGAGAAAGGATTGTAAAATATGTCTGAAAATAATGAATGTTGGGCCGTAGTTGATCTAATGGGGCACATCACCATTGCAGGACGTGTCACTAAGCCTGGTGAATATGGTGGCCTATGGCAGATTGACATCCCAAAGGAAGAAAGTTATTGCACAGAATTTTTTAGCAGCCAATCGGTTTATCGTATCCGAATTGTCTCAGAAGAAATCGCCCGCGCTTATGCTCTCCAACAGCATGAAGTGATTGAATATAATGCGCCAATTGTGACACGAGCTGAATATGAAAACGCAATAGCCCTGGTACAGGAGAAATACATACAGCTCAAGCAACAGAATGAAATATTGAAAGAGCGCCTTATTGCCATCAATGCCTTACCAGCTCCCAGCGAGGATGGGGAAGGAGTCTATATTCGTCCTGATGTTTGATATACGCGCGGCGGACCGCGTCACCCGCTTTATCGAATTGCTCAAGCTGACCGGCGACTTCTACGGCCAGCCGTTCCAGTTGATGGACTGGCAGCGGAAGATCGTTCGGGATGTTTACGGTACGCTGCTGCCGCGCGGGGTGCGGCAATACCGCTACGTGTACGTAGAGACGGCCAAGAAGAACGCCAAGAGCCAGCTCGGAAGTGCGGTGGGGCTGAAGCATCTTTACGATAAGACCGAACCGCATGGGCAGATTGTGCTGTGCGCCGGGGACCGCGAGCAGGCAAGGGTGGACATCTATGAGCCGCTGGTCGCGATGATCGAGCAGGATGAGGAGCTGCGTGCCCGTGTCAAGATCCGCGATAGTCTGCGCGAGATCGAAAACAGGGAAACCGGAACGCTCTTGAAGGTGGTCTCTGCCGAAGCCTACACCAAACATGGCTGGAATATCTCCTGCTGCATCTTCGACGAGCTGCACGTCCAGCCCAACCGCGCCTTATATGACACAATGATAAAAGGCGCGGGACTGGCACGCCGGCAACCGATCTGGTGGTTTCTAACCACATCCGGCGATGACCCAGATCGTGTCTCAATCTGCTGGGAGGTGCATAGTAAAGCCGAGGCGGTGCTAAAGGCGCGCGCCGCGGGCGACACGGCCAAGGATATTCCCACGTGGTACCCTGTCATCTACGCTTACAACGGGGAGGACATCTGGAACGAGGCCAATTGGTACGCGGCGAATCCATCACTAGATATTTCCCTACGCATTGAAGACCTGCGTGACCTGGCGAAGGAAGCTAAACTTGCGCCTGAGGATGAGCGCCTGTTTCGATGGCTGCACCTAAGCCAATGGCCAACCACCAAGTTGACCTCCTGGCTGCCACTCGATCTCTTTGATGCCACGGTGGGGACGTGGACCCGGAAAGACATGGCCGGAGAGGATTGCTATCTGGGCGGCGACTTTTCCACCACAACAGACCTTTCGGCGATCTGCCTGATTTTTCCACCGCAGCGGGAGCATGACGACTGGCGGGTGTGCTGGGATTGCTGGATCCCGGAACAGGACATGCAGGCGCGGATCAAAGAAGATCGAGTGCCTTACGACAAGTGGGCGCAGGATGGCTGGATCATGCCGACCGAGGGCGACATGATCGATTACACCTCGATCGAGGAGCACATCCTTGAATTGAAAGCGCAATTCAACATCAAAGAAATGGGCAGCGACCGCAGCTTTGCCGCCATGCTGCTCCAGCGGTTGACCCAAACCGGCATCGCCTGCGTGGATGTGCCGCAGCGGGTGGCGGAGCTGACGGACCCGATGAATGAGATCGAGATCCAACTGCGTTCGAAGAAGGTTACGCATGAGAATAACCCCTTGGTGCGCTGGGCCTTCGGCAACACCAGTATATTTGTCAACGGCAACCACCAAAAGAAGTACGTCAAGCAACACCACGGCAAAACGGAGCTGCGTGCGAAAAGGATTGATCCGATCGCAGCCTGGGTGTGCGGCATGGCGCGCGCCAAGTTCTACGAGGCCGGTTCTGGGCCTTCGGTGTATGAGGATCGGGGAATACTAAAGTTGTGAGACGGCGAGAAATGAGACAACAGCAAACTCTTTTTGAGAATTCGCGATTAACGCTTGCGGAAGCGATTGATATTACTGTTGCATCACTTAATACCTATGCAGCAAAGTACCGGCATTGGGCCATTGCATATAGTGGCGGTAAAGATAGCAGCGCTCTGGTCTCGGTCGTTTTATGGTTGATTGCCCAGGGCAGAATCATTGCCCCCGAATCGCTTACTGTTTTATATTCCGATACACGTCAGGAAATCCCCCCTCTTGAAATTGGCGCTAAAAAAACACTCGAAACTGTGCTCCAGAAGGGATATATAGCACGGATTGTTTTGCCTGATTTGGATAACCGTTATTTTGTCTATATGCTTGGGCGAGGTGTCCCGCCACCCAATAATAATACACTCCGCTGGTGTACAGCAAAGATCAAGATTGAGCCAATGATAAACGCCTTGAAAACATTGCGAGATGAACATGGGGAAAAGTTTCTTATGCTTACCGGGGTGCGTATTGGAGAAAGCGTCATTCGGGATACCAGGATCGCTTTGAGTTGTAACCGTAATGCCGCTGAATGTGGACAAGGATGGTTTCAGAAAACTACACCGAAAAGCGTCGCCGATACACTCGCCCCATTGCTCCACTGGCGAGTATGCCATATCTGGGACTGGCTACTATTTGAAGCGCCTGCAATTATTCCATCCGTAATGTTTGTGGCACAGGTTTATGGAGGGGAAGCGGCCGAAGAAATCCACGCCCGGACAGGTTGTATTGGATGTCCACTGGCAAGTAAAGATTTAGCGTTGGATCATGTATTATCAATCCCGGAATGGTCCTATCTGCAACCACTAAAACGAATGCGGCCACTCTATATTGAACTTCGCAGTTTCAGACATCGGAAACAAAAAGACGGAGAACGCAATAAGAACGGCAACTATTCTAGCCATCCGAGCCGCAAGGGGCCGTTAATTTTGGAGGCCCGCGAATGGGCACTTGGTGAAGTTTTGGGAGTGCAGAATGAAATCAATGCCAGGGCCGATAAACTTGGCAAGCCAATGATCGACTTGATCAATGCTGAGGAAGAAAGAAGAATTAGAGAATTGATCACATTGCGAACTTATCCACAAAGGTGGAGCGACGCCGATCCAAACGCTGACATATTGATTCCGCAAACTTATCGAAACGGAGATATTCAGGCCATATTACCGTTGGAGTTCGCAAGATGAGAATGGCGGCGCAACGGGTTGAAAAATGTTGAAAATTTTCAAAATCGTGCTATACTATGGTAGTAAGCCAACGAAATAAGGGAACGGTCGAGTTTACCGCCGACCAGTATCGGAAGCGCGAGCTGCCAAACTGGTCGGCGTTTGTGTTTTAAGATAGCTAGGAGATTGCTTCGCTCGACAAGCAAGCCGATCTCGCAATGACATAGATGCAAATGAAGCCCGATTGTAATGACTGGTTCTACTATGGCGGCCTGGCGATGCTTTTCGCCGGGCTGTCTGTGGGTGTATCCATTGCGGTGGCCTTGATTGTCGTTGGGGCGCTCCTGGCGGCGGTGGCCGTGAGCAACAGCTACGTCGCGTTATGGCACAGCAGCCGGAAGGCGGAGTGATGTTACTCAAACCGTCCATGTTCATGCTGGCCAACGCGAATACACCGGTGGATCAAGAAGCCCGGGGGCGCGTGGGCGCGGTGAGGGAAAAGAGCCAGAGCAATGAGCCTATCACCGTTGAAAACGCCATCACTGTATCGGGCGTGATCGCAATCATTACACTGATCGCCCAGGATACGGCCAGCCTGCCATTGATCCTTTATGGGCGACAAAGCGGGGGCGGACGGTTTCGATATATTAGCAATCCCTATTACAGCCTGATGCACGACGCGCCAAACCCAGAAATGAGTGCGCTGAATTTCCGCGAGCTGATCGCAGGGCATTTGATCGCCTGGGGAAACTTCTACGCGCAGATGATCGGGGACAAGAGCGGCGTGGTCCGGGAGCTATGGCCGCTGCGCCCGGACCGCATGACTGTGCAACGGGTCAAAGGCGAGAAGCTCTATAAATACATCACATCAAACGGGCAGCCACGCACTTTCTTGCGGGATGAGATCCTGCATATCCCGGCTTTTGGCTTCGATGGGCTGGTGGGCTATAGCCGAATCAGCCTGGCGCGCAATGCGATCGGCCTGGCGCTGGCGACCGAGAAATTTGGCTCGAAATTCTTCGCGAAGGATGCAAGGCCGGGCATCGTATTGGAGCATCCGAAGCAACTCAGCACTAAGGCGGCACAAAACCTGAAAACCTCGTTCATCGAGGAGCATGAGGGAACAGAGAACTCGCATGGCGTCTTCGTGGCCGAGGAGGGGATGAAAGTGGTAGAGGTCGGCATCCCGCCGGAGGATGCGCAGTTCCTGGAAACGCGCAAATTCCAGTTGCAAGAGATCAACCGCATCCTGGGACCGTTGCCGCCGCACATGCTGGGTGACGTGGAGCGCAGCACGAGCTGGGGCAGCGGGATCGACAGCCAGGAGCAGGGATATGTCAACCATACATTGCGGGCGTATACCGTGCGCATCGAGCAGGCACTTGGGCAGCAATTGCTGCTAGAGACCGACCGGGCGCGCGGGGCATATTTTGAGCATTTATTCGATGGCTTACTGCGCGGCGATATTGCCACGCGCTACGAGGCATATACCAAGGCTATCACGGTGGCGTGCTTCATGAGCCGCAACGAGGCGCGCATACGGGAGAATTTAAACCCCGCGCCGGGGCTGGACGAATTCCTGGTGCCGCAGAACATGGCGATAGTGGGCAACGGCGCGCCGGCCAACCAATCGGCATTCGATCCACTTTGGCAAGATGTGCTGGGGCGGGTGGTGAAACGCGAGGCCAACGACGTGAGGGGCGCAGCGCGGCGATTCCTGGCGAAAGGTCAGACTGAAGAGTTCGCTGCCTGGCTGGATGCGTTCTACAGCCAGGAACAACCGGCTTTCATCCGGCGCCAGGCCGAGCCGTTGCTGGTGTCCATGCGCAACCTGTGGGCCATCGCGGGCGAGGCGGGGCTGCAAGCCTGTTTCGACGCTTATTTGGCAGCGCAACGCGCGGCGCTAGAAGGCGTGAAGAGCGCCGAAGAGGTAGAGGGGCTTGCCGAGCGTTGGAGCGCCGAAAATCCCGGACGCCTGGCGGAGCAAGTGCGCTTGATCCTGCTGGATGAATATCTAAGTCACGCCGGAGGGCAGGATGCCTAATGTAAACCGGCGTGCGCCGAACAAGACACATACGCAATCGGTGGTCTTCGAGAAGTCCGCGGGCTGGACGAAGGAGAGGGCGCGCAAATGGGTCAGCGACCACGGTTACTATACCGATGGGATGATCTTGGGATTCCCCAAGAGGAAGGGCAATACAATGGATACGCTGAAACTCGATAAGAAACTCTTACCGGTGCTTTATTCACTGCCGTTGATCGAGACACTGGAACTGCCGCCACGCGCGGAGCTGCTGCCAAAGATCGAGAGCGGCGAAATAGAGCATTTGGATTTCACGGCGCGGGTCTTTGGCACGGGCAAGAACCGAAACCCGTACCTGTTCAATGACGCCGATCTGCCAGGATTTGCAGCCAGTTTTGAGAAGAAACCGTTCCTGCGGGACCATGATACCGAGCATGTAGACTCGCGTGATGGAACAATCCTGGCTTCAAAGTCGGACAGCGGCGTCTTCGTGCAGGATGTACGTTTGACGACGCGGCGCGGCATGACCGATTTTCTGGAAGGGAAGATGGACCGCTTCTCGATCGGGTGGTTTTATGACGATGTGATCTGCACCATCTGCAATTCGTCCTTTTTTGGAGCGAATTGCCTGCATTACCCGGGCCGTAAGTACCAGACTGACCAGGGAGAGAAGGTTTGCCAACTGCTGTTCATCAATCCGCAGGGGCGAGAGACCAGCGCGGTGAACAGCCCAGCGGTCGAGAATACCGATGTGATCGGCGCGCGTTTGCAGGAGTTCAAGCTATCACTCCTGGGCGCGCCAGTGCAAGAAGAAAGCGGCGAAAAGCCAAACGAGACGGAAGCTGCTAAGCCGGTGCAGCCGGTGGAAGAGGCGGAGGATGGCGGCCAGGCGGCTGCTAAAATCGCCGTAACCGGCGAAGCGGAGGCGGAGCAGTTAAAAGCCGCGGCGCAGGCGCGCCGGGCTGAACATTTCGAAAAGTTGGCTGCCGCCGAAAGTATTACCGTTCAAGGAGGAACGATCATGAATATACGAGAAATCCAGGCGCAACGCGCCGCCAAGATCACCCGCGCCCGGCAGCTTGCCGACCTCGCCGATGGCGAAAGCCGTGACTTCAGCGAAACTGAACGCATCGAGTGGGAAGCCTTGATGGGCAAGGGCGAGGAACCCGGCGAGGTTGCACGCCTGGCAGAGCAGATCGAGAAGACCCTGGCTGAACGCGAGAAACTACGCGCGGCAGAGACTGACCTTACGGCGCTTTTCGCCGAACCCGAAAAGCCGGCGCCGGTCGAGGTATTGACCATGAGCCGGAAAGATTTCAACCAATTATCCGCCGCACAAAGCATGAAGTTTATCAAGCATGGCGGCAAGATCACGGAGTAAATTGCAATGCCTAATACCCTTACCAACCTGATTCCCGATGCGTATGCCGCATTGGATGTCGTCTCGCGCGAGCTCGCCGGCTTCATCCCGGCGGTGATGCGCGATCCAACTGCTGACCGCGTGGCGATCGGGCAGACTTTGCGCGTGGCGCAAGCCCCGGCCAACGCTGCCGGCGGAAACAACACCCCGGCCATGTCGCTGCCCTCGGCAGCCGACCAGACCATCGGCAACAAGGACCTGACCATTTCCAAGAGCCGCTTCTTCCCGTTCTCCTGGAGCGGTGAAGAGCAGAACGCGGTGGACAAGGGTTCAGGCTATCTGACCATCCAGCAGGACCAGATCGCGCAGGCGATTCGGGCGGCAATTAACGAGATGGAGACTGACCTGGCCACGGCTATCTACCGCGCCGCCTCGCGTGCCTATGGCACGGCCGGCACAACCCCATTCGCCGGCGACCTGAGCGACCCCGCCAATGTCCTGAAGATCCTGCTCGATAACGGCACCCCCAAGACTGACTTGCAGCTCGTCATTGACACTGCGGCGGGCGCGAAGTTGCGCACAATGGGACAGTTGACGAAAGTCAACGAAGCGGGCACAGAATCGTTCGCTCGCCAAGGTGTGTTACTGCCCTTGCATGGATTCGATATTCGCGAGAGTGCGCAGATCCAGGTGCATACCAAAGGCACCGGCACGAGCTGGGTGGTGAATGGCAGCCACGCGATCGGGGCGACGACCATCGCGGCCAAGAGTGGCTCCGGCACGATCCTGGCTGGGGATGTGATCGTGCTTCAGGGCGACACCAACAAATACATAGTCACCGCAGCCCTGGCGGAAGGTTCGCTCGCGATCGGCGCACCCGGCCTGAAGGTGGCCCATACCGATGGGCAAACGATCACGGTAGGCAACAACTACACTGCTAACACCGGCTTCCGGCGCCAGGCCGTGCTTCTGGCAACCCGCCTGCCGGTGACGCCGAAGGAAGGCGATCTGGCCACCGATACCCAGATCATCACCGACCCGCTCACCGGCATCTCGTTCGAGCTGGCGTGGTACCCTGGCTTCATGATGGGCGTCTACCACCTGCGTGTTGTCTGGGGCGTCAAAGTGATCAAGCCGGAGCACGTCGCTAACCTGCTCGGCTAACCCTCTCTCCTGCCAATGGGTGACAGTCGCCTGCGGGCGGCTGTCACCTTCCTGAAAGGAAGGGCAAAATGGCAAAAGTAGTCATGCAAAAAAGCGACCTGGATGACATCTACGTGGATGAAACACAGGTCTCAGCGCACGAAGCCCTTGGCTGGACACGTTCCAGGATCGAAGTCGGCTTCCAAGAAATGACTCTCCCGCCGGATGCCGCGATCAATCGCGGCGGGGTAAGCGCGCTGAGCGTGGTGGACTACCGCATCACGCCAGAGGCCGGGGATACCAATACCATCCTGGCCGCTGCCGACCTTGGGGAAGAGCCCCAAGAAATCACGGAAGGCATCACCCAACCGGATGTGCCGCGCCTTCTTTCCGTGACCGGAAGCGCATCTGGGATAACGGGCAATGTGACCATCATCGGGCGAAATGTCTTCAAGGAATTGATTAGCGAGACGTTTGCTCTGGATGGCACAGATACGATTGAAGGCATATTGGCCTTTGCCGAGGTAGTTGAGATCGATCTACCGGAGCAGGTCCACGAAAGCGGCGACGCAGTAGAGGTGGGCAGCCTGGACATCTTCGGCCTACCGCAATCCATTGATTACGAGGCTTTTATGCTCAAGATGCTCTTTGATGGCGAAGACGATACTGGCGGTGTATTGACCCTGGATGCCGATGAGATCGAGAAGAACCTCTACGAACCAGCCGGCACGCCGGATGGCGAAACCGCTCTAGATCTGGTATTCCTGAAATGAGGTGAACAATGGCCGATGAATTCGTCAAAATGGAAAAGGATGGTGAGATCATCTACGTCTCACCGTTGTGCGTTCAGGATCACCGGAGGCTGGGCTGGAAGGTCATCGAGGATGTGTTGATCAACGAAGTACCGCCCGCGCCGGCGCGCAAGAGCATTGAGCCGGAGATGAAAGTCGCCAAGAACAAGCACAACAAGTAAGCGAGGTACGAAATGGCAGATACATACATTGATCTATTTGACCACAATTCGAGCACTTTCAAACGCATCAAGCTAGTGGATGCGGGCGATGGAACCTTTCGCTTTGCCACTGACACTGTGGTGGATGTCGGCGACATCGAGATCGGCGCGGTGGAAATCAAAGATGCCGTGGCTGACAAGCGCGCGCCAGTAGACAATACCTATGGTCTTGGCGTGGATGTCACCCGTTCCGCCTTGCCAACTGGCGCGGCCACCCAAGCTACGTTGGCGGCGATTTTGGCACTCCTGCCAACCGCTTTGGGTGGCTCTGGTGGCCTAAAAGTCGAACAGACCCGCACGGTATGCGCGTCGGCTGACGTCCATGCCCCCGCAGCCAATGCCGCTGCTGTCGTTACCTATGGGGCAGATGCCACTAAGTGCCATGTCGTCACTGGCATCGCATGGAGTTATGTTGGTGGCATTCCGGTTGGCGGCAACTTGCTCATTACAGACGACGGCGTGACTGTGTTTAGTCTGGATATTGACCAGTCGGGCCCCGGCAGCATCGAGTTTGCCCGACCGAAGAAGCAAGCGGCAGCCAACAAAGCGCTGGTGATTACGCTCGCGGCTGGCGGAGCGGGCGTAACAGGAAAGTTGTCAATTACTGGGCACTTTACGGAGGCCTAAATGAGTGGGCTGATTTTGCCAGGTGCTAGAGGACGTCCGGTAGCAACGGCACAATTGACCTGCTACGCAATAGGGGACGATGGCGATCAGCGCAAGGGGTTGGCGCAAAAGTATACTGTCCTGTCAACGGGACAGTATTCCGGGACGGTCAACTTGGATGTGCCTGAGTATGCGGCGGCCACTTTGTCGTTCACCGCAGCCACAAAGACGATTGCAGATAGCGCGTCTGGGTTGGCCTCGGTCAAGACCGGCGACACGATCCGTATTGTCGGTTCTGTTTCCAACGATGGTGTATATACGGTGGCAACGGGTGGAGTTGCCGGCGCGGTTGTTGTCAACGAAAGTTTGGTGGATGAGGTGGCAGGGGCGTACATTACCATTTGTAAGCGGGTGAGCAAATCCAACAACTGTGTGCTTGACCAAAACACGCTCAAGATGTGGATGCGGTACTCGTCTTATGGCGATTTGGTCGGCGCAGCCTCAGATGGCAAAATGAATTGGTACAATGCTGCCACGTGCTACACTCTCCATCCTGCTGCGGCGGATTTGGCAATGGTTGCAGGCAACATTCTACGCATTACAGGCACAGATGAGCACACGCGATTTTTCGCTGGCGAGGTTTTATTCTGCTCCGGTTTTGCCAACGCTGTGAACAACCTGCCAGGATTGCGAGTACTGTCTGTATCCTATGTTGGAGGTAACACTGACATTGTGGTTGACCCTGGCAATCAAGTGTTAGTGGCGGAAGTGGCTGGCGGCAGTCGGGCAATTAAGGTCGTATGCTCCAACATTTTTGCCTATGCTGCGGCTGCTTGCGCGGCTGCGCTTGGCGGCTATACTGACTGGCGTGTTCCCAACATCAACGAGGCGAACTCCATTCGAGATTGTGAGCAACCCAACGCTAGGCCAGATGCAGTCGCATTTCCAACTTGGGTATCCAGTTATTATTGGACGGCCACCACGAAGGCTAATGGGACAACTAGCGCCGAGTTGTGCGCCTATGGCGGTGGTGGCAGCAACGATGTGAAAACAGCCAACGATTATTTGGTTTTAGTGCGAGGATAACTTGGTGGCTACTGATTATCAGAAAATGTCTAAGCCGCAACTGATTGCTCTGGTGGAGCAACTTGTGAGTCAAATACCTGTGCCAGAACCAGAGCCGATACTACTCGAAGCCAAAGATGGTGAGTTCGGTCAGATCAGCCGTGTCTGGAGAAATCCTGACGGCACGGTTGAACGATGGGACTGGACGTACAAAAAGAATGGTGCGGTAGACACGATTACTTGCACCATTGATGGCAAAATGGTGAAAAGAATCACTCACAATAAGAACGGAGAGGCCTCGTGCTAATTCCGCTCATCGGGCAAGCGTCCACGCCAGAGCAAACATATCAGGAAAAAGTTCTGGCAATTCCCGACCTAGTGGCCTATTGGCCGTTGGACGGGGATTATGCTGACCTGTCTGGTAACGGATTTGACGGCAGTCCATCGTTGTCAGGCTTGTCCTTTGTGGATGGGGTAGGGGATGGCGGAGAGGCGTGCCACTTTGATGGCGTGGCTGGATGGGTGGACTTGTTTTCATCGGGTTTGGCAAACGCAATTGATAGAGACGAAGGAACAATGCTGCTCCATATCCGCATGACACCCGTCGTGTCGGAAGGTGTGGATATGAAGAGAATTTTCTACCTGTCCAACGCGGATGGCTCGCAGCGCATCCTGGTTCAGAAGCATGACAACGCACGTGAGGTGCGTGTGTACTATTTGTATGGTGCTAACCCACTTGTGTGGAAATCGGTAAAATACCAGCATATCTCGGCTGAATTTGTAGATTTGGTAGTGCAGTGGTCGAAAGCAAACGATTACCTGCGAATATACGGCGGCACTACACTCCTGGATGGGGTAAGTACTTTGCCATCCTTGACCGATGTACCAACAATCATCGAGTTTGGTAAATATCCGCCCGGAGGCGAGTTCTATTCTGGTGACTTGGCGCACGTTGCTATTTGGTCTCGATTGCTTACGGTTGACGAACGTACAACCTTAGCATTTCGGGAGTATCCTTGCCGGGATGGGTATCTTGGAGGCTCGATTACCAAAGGCTCCAACGCCTCAGACGATGCACACAAATTCCGTAACCTTGTTCACAGTTGGTTGGCGGTCACATATCCCTACGCATTCCAGGAAGTGTCTTGGTCGGCGGTAACTGGCAGCCATTCCTGGCAAAACTTGTTTAGGCTGGCGGCTTTGATAGCTCTCCGACCCCGCACGATTGTCATTGATTCAGCGGTCAACGATGAGGACGATAATTGCAGCCGCTATTCGGCTGAGGCGATTATTCGACTCCTACGCGTCGCTTTGCCGAATACCAAGCTCATTGGCTTACTCAATATCCGAGTGGCTGATGTGCATGTGGATGACCCGACTAATACCGACCAGCAGATACACGATGATTGGGTAGCGTTGCTCACGCACTACAGCATCCCTTACGCTGATTTCGCCGCAGAAGTGCAGGCCAATGTGCCTGTACCTTATCATCTGACGCAATACCTCGCCGATACCGTTCACCCAAACGACTTCGGTCATGCCACGATTGCCACTTTAGTTGAGGCGCAGATGGCGGCTTTTCTGCCTCCGGTGTCGTTGCCTGCCCGTTTGCGAGCGGACAGTGCGGATTTCGAGGCTACGCCGCAGGTCGTTTATGCCAATACTTGCTCACGTACTGGTACATGGATTGTGGATGTGAATGGAGCTTACGTGTCCAGTGAGGTTGGGGCTACGATGACACTTCCTGCTCCTGTTGCGTTTCGCAGCCTGGGCATAAGTGATGGCGTGGAAGGTGATGCGCCTGTACCTCCAAGCGTCGGTGTGTCGTTGAATGGCGGCGCGTATGTAAGCATGTTCCTATGGGAAAATGGTAAAGATTTAGGAAGTGTTGCTGTGCGTACTGTGTCCGTCAAATTATTGAGTGGCACGGTAAAAATACAATCGTTTTGGTTTATCTGAGGCACGCATGGCCGAGAAAATTGTGGCAATATATCAAACAAGTAAAACGCTCTACGCAATTATCGTGGATGCGGAAGGGAGCGCTTGGAACGGCTCCGCTTTCGAGAGTCCTGTTATTGCGAACTGGGCAACGTATGCGATTACGCTGACCGAGGCATCCACAACTGGCATTTACAGGGGGGACTTTCCTGCTTTGGATGCAGGCGTGTATGGGGTTGCCGTCTACGTTCAGGCCGGAGGTTCGCCGTCACCGAGTTCCGATGGTGCGCCAATAGCCAGTCGGGTGGTTCAGTGGGATGGCTCTGCCGAGACGTTTGTGCCCACTAATCCTTTGCTGGATGACGATTCCCGCCTGGACAACCTCGATGCAAAGATTTCCACCCGCGCCACATTGACCGCAGGCTCAATATCCTGGACGCGCGCGGTGGATGACGGTACCAACCCGCTAGACGGCGTGGATGTTTGGATCACAACCGATGAAGCGGGAGAAAACATCGTAGCGCGCAGCTATACCGACGCCTCCGGCCAAGTCACATTCATGCTCGATGCGGGCGATTATTATCTCTGGAAGCAGCTCGGCGGCTATACCTTTACCAATCCCGAAGAAATCACGGTGAGCGCATGAGCGGAACATCGCATGGCACCCCTGTAACCTCCCCTGGCGTGACTGGGACGCCGGCCGCCGGCGTGCTGGCGCGCCAGTATTGCACCGTGGCCGACGTGATCGCGGATCTCTCCCCGCTCACCGGCGGGGATGAGGCGGCGATCATGAAGCACATCCGCGCCGCCAACGCCTGGATTGATCAACGCCTTGGCGCGTTTATCCCGTTTATTGAGACCAAAAAATTTAATGGCGGCGGGCGCGCACGCCTGGCAGTACCACCGCTGTTGGCCGTGACATCCATCGTTAACGACGATGATACCTTGGTGGCCGGTGATTACATCCTAATGGGCGGAAATGAGCCCGGGCGGATGTGGGAAAATGGCCCTTATACGTCGCTCTTGGTGGATCCTGATGCAACCAATCTTGGGGCATGGTATGGTGAACCGGAGGGTGTCAGCATTACCGGCCGCTGGGGAAAGTACGAGAAATGCGTGGCAGCCGGCGTGGTGGTGAAAAACAACCCACTGGCCAGCGATGGCGTGGCGCTATATGTAGCGGACGGCTCGAAGCTCTCGCCCGGTATGGGGCTGCTGATCGGCGATGAGCAGATCCTGGTGGCCGGCGTTGGCGATCCCAGCGCGGCGATTACTACACTATCCGTGGCGCTGGATAGCGCCAGTGAGACGCTCACCCCCGTGGATGTGCTGGCGGCGAGCGTCGGCGAAGTCATCCGCGTCGGCTTCGAGAAGATGAAGATCGTGGATAAGAATGCCACCCAATGGTTGGTGCTGCGCGGCTGGAACAATACCAAGAAAGCCGCTCACAGTATAAGTGACAGCGTGGCTGTCTATCGCACCTTCGCGGTCGAGCGCGGTGTCAACGGCACGACCGCCGCCGCGCATGTCAAAGAGACTGCCATCTCCCGCTATCTCCCGCCCGATGACATCAACCTGCTGGCGCGCGCCATTGCCAGTCTGATGAAAAAGCTGGCTGATTCCGCTTATGCCGGGCGGGTGGGCAATGCCGAGTTGGGGCAAGTCTTCTATAACGATGCCTTCCCACGCGATCTGCTGGAGAAGATCGAAGCCAACTACGAGGTGGGCGCATGAGCATCAAGATTGGCGTTATGTCTGAAGACCTGGATAAGCAGATCCTGTTGTTGAAGGTCTACCCCGAGATCGCCGAGAAGCACTTCCGCCCGGCGATGGAGCAGGCCACCGCCCTGGCCGGCGTGGAAGTGGTCAGCGGTATCCCGGTGCTGACCGGCTATGCCATCAGCAAGTTTCGCACGAAAGTGACGGGCAAAGCTCTCAATATCACCGGTTATGCAGGCTGGCCCGCCAGCCGCGGGCAACCATACTACATCAATGTGGTTGAATACGGCGCGCGCGAACACCCGCTTTACGGAGGCAGCACAGTGCGCACCAAGAAGGGGCAAGCGCATTATCGAAAGGCAATAGCCAAAGACGAAGAAATACCAGGCGTGCATGTTCAAACGCGCGGCGGCTGGCGCACAATCGGCGTTCACCCTGGCTTTGCCGCGCGCGGTTTTCTGAAGCGTGCATTTGAGTCGGTCCAGCCGGGCATCAATGTGATCATGGCAGTGGCCAACGAGGCTGTTGTTAACGAGCTGGCAGTGCCGTGAGAGATAGTAATCAGTGAGCAGTGAGATGATCGAGAATTGGCTGGACGCAGTTGCAAAGGTTTTCGAGATGGATAATGGGAAGGGCGGGACCGTGCACTCATTCCGGCTCTACGAACGCGCCGACATCCCCGGAGCGTTGAGCAGCGATCTTTATCCATGCGCAATCTCTTATTTCACCGACTGCAAACCGGAATATTCTGCTGGCGGCGTGGATACGCTGATCTGGCATGGTCTTACCGAGCTGCATATTCTTCCCAACTTGCAAATGGAGGGATTGCCTTATCTTTTGTTGTTTGTCGGGCGTGTGCTCAAAGCTGCTGCCGCCCATTACCAGCTTGGCGGCCTGGTGGAGCACTTCATCATCCCGAAGGATAATGGGGCGATCCAGTTGGTCGAGCTGGGCTGGGGCGAGGATCGGAATGCGCACCGCGGGCTGCTCGTGCATTGGGAAGTCAAGGAAAATATCACCGGCGCGCTGACGTTTGGTCTGTAAGCGCGCCGTGTATGGAGGCATTTATGAACAAGAAAATACAGATCGAACAGATCCAGGTTTACCGCTACTGCGGCGATGGCGATGGCATCCCCGGCTTGCCGAAGGATGTAACGGCATCCGATGCCTACGCCCTGGGTCTGGGTGAGCAATTCAAAGCCGCTGTCGAGCACGGCGACTATCAACTGATTGATATCGAGAAGGAGGCCGCCAATGGGTGAGCGTGCATTTTACAAGGTGCAATATGGTCTGGAAAATCCGTCTACGCATGGCACGGAGGTGAACGCCACGCGCATCTGGCTGGGCAGCGTGGACAAAGTGCCGGATGATCACACGCCAGTTTACCCGTCGCACAACCTGGGCATCCGCGCCCGCGCCAACGAAGGCGAAATCTACCAGTGGCTGGTGGATGGACTGACGTTGAACGCGCCGGAGAATGGCGCCTACTTCCAGATGTTGCCGCTGATGATGAGCCTGTTCTTTAAGGGCGCGGTGACAGCCGTGGAACAAACCCCGAGCCAGGGCGATTACAAGTGGACCTTTACGCCCTCGCTGACTGCCGCCAACAATCCCGATTCGGCCACATTGGAATACGGCGACAACCAGCAAGCCTATATCACCAAGTTTCTGATGGCCAAACGCTTGGTGCTGGGCGGCTCGATGGGCCAGAATCAGGCGGTGCGCGCCTCGCTGGAATGCTTCGGCGACAAGGTCGAGAAAACCACATTTACTGCTGCGCTCTCGAAACCTGCTATCACGCCGATGGCTGCCAACCTGACAAAGCTCTACATGGACGCACTCTGGGCCAACAAGGGAACGACCCTGAAGACCGGCTGGCTGCGCTCCTGGGAGGTTGAATTCCTGAACGGGGCGCATCCCAAGTTCCACGGCAATGGCCTGACTTTTGACGCGCATGGCGAAGGCTACCTGGACTTCATGTTAACGCTCGAGCTCGAAGGCAATGCCGATTCGGTGGCGCTTTATGATGCCAGTAAGACCAACCCCAAAACCCCTTATGCCTTCGAGATCAAAGTACCTGGTCCACAGATCGGATCCGGAGACACGCACCTGCTGAAGCTGGATCTATGGGGCGTGCCGGAATATGTCACCCCGATGGACTCGGATGCCGAGGGAGATTATCTCTATAAAGCCCTCATTCATGGCCTTTATGATCCCACCGGTGCAGCCATGCTTGCCGCCGAAGTGACAACCTCCTGGAACGCGGTGTAAGCCAATGCCTAGGTTCCCTGTGCCGAAGGTCATCCGGCCGATAAAGCTGGCCGATTATGCGCCGGAATACGGCGATGCAGCCATCCAGGTATGGGTCAACCCGCCAGAATCGGTGCGCCGCGTGCGCTTCGATCTGCTGGCTGACTTTATGCGCCGCGGGCAGGAATTCAAGGATGGCGAAAAGACGCAGAAGGTGGTGGAGGAATATGCAGCCTGGCAGCACGCCTGGAAGGCGCGCTGGACTGCCTGGCTCGCGCAGATCTGGAGCCAATCGCCTGACCCTGCACAGCATTGGATGCCGGCCGAGCTTGAAGAGCTCGACGCCGCCGATCCATCTCTGGCGCGCTGGCTGACCCAACAAACGCTGGAGATGGTAGATAACCCAAAAAAAGCCTCGATGACGGCCTGAGTGAGCTGGCCAGCGCAGGCCGCACAACACACCCATTGCTGGCCGCCTATCTGCAAGCGCAGGCCGTCAACCACGCAGCCGGCGGGATGGTAATCAAGCCCTGGGAGATCGCCCGCGGCGACCTGCCGGATGAATGGATCGATGCAGCCTATGGCCTGGCCTCCCTTACCAATCGTCTGGCGCAGCGCCAGGCGGCCGGTTACGAGATTGAGCGGCTGAAATCCACCTGGCGCAGCCGCCATCCAAATTATCGCAGGAATTGATTTATGGCGCGCAGCATCCTCGACATCATCATTAAGACTACCAAACAGGGGGGGGGGATAAGGAAACCGTCCATTCCCTAGTGCAGCTCAAGAGCGGCTTGCTTGAAGCCGCATCCGTAGCCGGCGCGGTGGTCGGCGCGTATTATGCCGTGGATAAGGCTGTCCAGGCCACGGTGGGGGAGTTTGTCAAATATGCCGATGAAGTGCGAAATTTCTCGCAGATTACCGGTGTCTCTGCCGAAGAGACCAGTCGCCTGATCCAGGTCGCAGATGATTATAAGGTTTCAACCGACGCGTTGACTAAAGCGCAAAAGAGCCTTGCGAAAGAGGGTTATAACCTGACGCTCGAAAGCCTGGCGCAGCTTTCGGATGAATACCTCAAGGTCAATGACGGTCAGGAACGAATGAATTTCTTGGTTAAGTATTTCGGGAAGTCAGGCGCGGATTTTGCCGAGATCATGCTCGCGGGTGGGGATGCAATCCGCTCCAAATCCGAAGCTGTACAGGGAAGTTTGATATTAGATCAGAAAGCCTTGGATGCCGCGCGAGAGTATCAACGTCAGCAAGATGAATTAAATGATTCCATAAAGGGGATCAAAATTGCAATAGGTGAATGGGCGCTCCCTGGATTGAACGAACTGTTCAACGCGTTAGAACGTGCATCGGGGCAATGGCAAAACTTCTTCCAGGGCTTGGCCTATACCCGGGAGATGAAAGCGTTGGCGCGCACGATGGCCGAGGCAAATGGTATCACGTCTGAAACATATAATCACAATGAACAATTACGGAAAAGCTATGAAGATGCAGCTCTCGAAAATATGATATTGACCCGGCAAATCGAAAAGGAAGCGGCTGCACGAAGTGCAAACCAGAGTGAAACCGAGAAGGCCGTTGCTGCATACCAGGAATTGCATGGCATCTATGGACCGTTAACTGAGGACGAAGAAAAAGCAGCCCTAGAGGCTTATAAATTAGCAAATGCTATCGCGGATGCTGGCGATGAAGCTGCTAAAGCGGCTGAGGAATTGCGGAATACCCTTGTCAAAGAGATGGACTGGGAATTGATGTATACAGGCTTAAAAACTGCACAAGAAGAATCGGATGCGGTATTCAACCTTATCGGCGATCAATTACAAGCTTTGAGCGAAAAGGGTGCGGAATTGTGGAATGGATTATTGCTTGCAACAGGCAAGATTTCGCCAGAGGCAGCCAAGGCATTTTTGGAAGTTCAGCAGGCGTATAGCGTGATGAAAGATATGCTCGATCGAGGTATCGAGATCGACATCATTATCCAGTACATGCAGGTTTGGAAGCCAGATTTATTTGGTAATGGAGGCGGCCAAGGCGGTAGTGGTCATAGCGCGCTGCACCAGGCGTGGCTGGATTACTGGAATCACGTTCCCGGTGCAACGCGCCCCTCTGAACCCGATCCGGGTTGGGCAACAGGCGGCATCTCAACTGGCTCGCTTACAGGCCACTGGGAATTGCTGCACGGCACCGAGATGATCATCCCGCTGGGCAACGGTCGCGCCGGCGCGTCAGCCAGTGACAATTCTGCCGCGCTGCTGGCAAAGCTCGACAGGGTGATCCGTGCCGTTGAAGGCATCCCGGCGGGGCTGCAAAGGCTGATCTAATGGAAACGATCACCCGCAAGCTGGAATTCGAGTTATCTCCCGGCGTCTGGACGAACATAACTGCCGACAACCTGCCGGAATATCCCATTTCCTGGAACGATGGCATCTGCTCGCTCGCGCCGCTGGAATTGCTGGCCGGCGGGGGAATGCTCGAATTCACGCTCGATAATGGCGCGACCAATAGCGCGGGTCTGGCCGGATATTACACACCCGGCCATGCCAACTGCCGCGTTGGGTTCGCCAAGGGCATACGGGTGCGCTTTTCGTTGATCTATGGCGGGACGATCTATTATCAGAACATCTATTGGCTGGAAAAGCCGATGCCCTCCCCAGGAACGTGGGGCGAGCGGATCACGAGCTGTAAGGCAATAGACTGGCTCGAGCTGATGACCCATACGCCGTTGCCAACGCTGGCGATCGCTACAAATAAGCGTATGGATGAGTTGGTGCTGTTGATCTTGGCAGCGCTGGCTACTGCGCCAGCGGCGACTTCCTACGAGACCTGCCAGCAAATCCTTCCCAGCGCCTTCGATGCGGACCGCAGTGAGAGAGATACGGTCTATTCAGTGCTGGCCAAGCTCTGCCGGAGCGAATTCGGTCGAATCTACATGCAGAGCGGGGCGACAGCCGGATTACTCAGGGTGGAGGATAGTCATTTCCGGCTGGCGAACACGACCAGCCAGGGGACTCTCGACGAGATAATGGACGAATTGGAGCTGCCCGAGGGCGATGAGCTGAATTACAGCCAGGTGCAGGTCACGGTCACACCGCGGCGGGTGGATGAGATGGGGGTGGTAATCGCCTCGCTAAAATCCAGCGCCAACATCGCCCTGGCGCCGGGCGAAGAGCGCACGTTCGCGCTGCAATACACCAACCCGGCCGGCGGCGGGCGCATCTCGGCCAGGGACATCGTTACCCCGATCGCCGGGACGGATTATAAATTTGGCTCGAAACAGGATGATGTCACCCAGGATATGAATGATTACCTGGATGTCAGCCTGGATGCAGGCGGCAATGATGCCAGCATTACGATCGGCAACACCTCACCCAAGGGACAATATGGTTATCTCAACCTGTTCCAATTACGCGGGCTAGGTATCTATTCCTATGACCAATTCATAGCGAGTGCAGGAGAGGGCTTGCCGGTGTTGACCTTCGACATGCCCTATCAGAGCGACCCCCTGATTGCCGATAGCGTGGCGAATTACATCTACTCGCTGATCAGCGCCGGGAAATATGGGCGCGTGGTGCGATTCCACGCAAACAAATCTACGGCGCTGATGGAGGCTGCTTTGACTGGCGGTATCAGCACGCGCTGGACAATTCTCGAGGCGCAAACGGCCACGGGCGCAGAGTGGTTCATCAATGGGCGTAATCTGACGCTCTCGGCAGGCAACCGGCTGGACGTGGAATGGTATTGCGTGCCGGCAGAGAATGTATTGAGCTGGATATTGGGCGAATCGGAATTGGAAATCGGTACAATGCTGGTGCCTTCGTGTCAAGCCAAATGATAATGTTACCGAACGGAAATCGTTCTATCAACTGATAATGTTACCGAAGGTGGCCGCCTCCTTTACGCAAAGATAAGGGAAAAACAAAAAGACGAACAGGCCGATTTTG
>Ga0233425_10002726_pt1 | contig 33929 bp, 35 predicted proteins | sample Watercolumn_Towu_2_FD_181712 | JGI IMG/M metagenome (GOLD analysis project Ga0233425, IMG submission 181712) | Freshwater microbial communities from Lake Towuti, South Sulawesi, Indonesia - Watercolumn_Towuti2014_140_MG | ecosystem: Environmental > Aquatic > Freshwater > Lake | place...
ATACGTTCTATTTGCACCTGAAAGAGACTGAGTTTCGCTTTAATCATAGGGCTGTTAATATGTACCTTGAAATACTCAAATTATTAAGAAAAAATCCGCTTTAGCTTCCTAAGACCCATGAAAATATCACTGGAGATAAAAGCCGATGAAAAAATATTACCTGATTTTACTGGGCATATTGCTGCTGGCGGGTTGCAGCCAGGGTGTCAAACAGGTGCAGAATCACGATTGGTCGAGCTATGGTAAAAACTACGCCGGGCAACGCTTTGCCGAAGCTGTGCAGATTAACACCGGCAATGTGAAGCAGCTCGCGCGCGCATGGAAATTCAATTCCGGCGTGTCTGCGACTTTCCAGGCCACGCCCATCGTGGTGGGTGGGGTGATGTATGTTTCGCTACCGTTCAATCATGTCGTTGCCTTGAACGCTGCGACTGGGCAAGAGATATGGCGTTATCAGCATGACAGGCGCAAAGATTGGGCGATGTGCTGCGGCCCGGCTAACCGCGGCGTGGCAGTAAGTGGCGGCAAAGTGTTCATCGGCACGGTGGATGCGCGCCTGATTGCGCTGGATGCTGCGAGCGGCAAGAAGCTGTGGGATATTGATGTGGTGGAAGCGGCTGTAAGCACAGAAGGGCAGGATGCGCTGAACAAAGACGATCCGAATTCCGCACGCAAGGTCACCGGCGGTACGGGCATCGGTATCGCCATGGCACCTGTGGTGTACAAAGGCAAAGTCATTGTCGGCATCACCGGCGTGGGCTATGGTTTGCATATCGACAACCCCCGCGCCGATGCGCCGTTGGGCGCGGTGATCGGCGTAACCGGTCGCTATGGCCGGCCGGGCTTTCTGGCGGCATTTGATGTCAATAGCGGCAAGCGTGTCTGGCAGTTCGATACGATTCCGGCGGCTGGTTGGGAAGGCGATTTTACCGAAACAGTGGACGGCGAAATCAAACTGAACCGTGACATCGCCAGCGAAAAAGCTAGCCTGAGCCAATATCCGGATGCGGCGCGCTTTGGAGGCGGTTCGGCCTGGAGTACGCCGGCCGTCGACACGGCAACCGACACCCTGTATTTCGGTACCGGCAACCCATCGCCGCAGATGAATGACATCTCGCGCCCTGGTGACAATTTATATACGGTCTCGCTGGTCGCGCTGGATGCCAACACCGGCCAGCGTCGGTGGCATTACCAGCAAGTGCCGCATGATTTGTGGGGGTATGATTTGGCCAGCCCGCCTGTGCTGTTCGACTTTGTCATGGATGGCAAGCGCATTGCGGCGGTCGGGCAGGCCAGCAAGACCGGCTGGTTCTATATTCACGACCGTGCAAGCGGCAAGCTGCTGAAGAAATCCCAACCTTTCGTGCCGCAGCAGAACATGTTCGCCAAGGCGACTTTTGAAGGCACGGTGGTGTATCCGGGCATTCTGGGCGGCTCCAACTGGAGTCCTGTCAGTGTGGATGAGGCACAGCAGCGCGTGTTCGTATCGGGCATCCATGCGCCCATCAAATATTCGTTGCACGAGACGCCCGCCAAGGACGGCCAGCCAGCGATACGCTACGCGGCAAGCGAGCCAACCAACGATTCGCGCTGGGGCTTGCTCTCCGCGATAGACCTGAAAACCGGCGACATCGCCTGGCAGAACAAACTGGAGCAGCCTTTGGTTGGCGGCGTGCTGGCTACCGCGGGCGGCTTGCTGTTCGTAGGCGAGGGCAACGGAAATTTCAACGCCTACAACATCCAGACCGGAGCGCTGCTATGGCAGGATAAATCCGACTTTGGCGTGAACGCACCCCCAATCTCTTACACCATTCATGGCGAGCAATACATCGCGGTGGTGAGCGGCGGCAATGCGATATTTGGCTACAAGCAGGGCGATGCCGTGCTAGTGTATAAGCTGCGCAGGTAAGCCGGTTCCGGCTTACTCTATTTGCCGGATTCGATACGCGCCATTTTTCATTGGAAAGGCATGGCTCTGGAAGCCGCATCCAGACTGGCTTACAGAGCGGCGATTGTAACAATAAAGCGCGTGCATGCATGAGGCGCTGATTTATGCCTTGATTGTTGCTATCATGCGCGCATCATGACTCTGATCACTATCCAGCCACCATCCCGCAATAATGCGCCAGCCAAAGGCTGTGCGCTGTTCAACCTTGGTTTCAGGCCGTTCTTTCTGGGTGGCACGCTGTTCGCCATTTTTTCCATTCTGTTGTGGATGCACCGCTTTTTTGCGGTCAGCATGACTGCTTCGCCGCACGTCACGCCCAGCCAGTGGCATGCGCACGAGATGTTTTACGGTTACGGCCTGGCGATCATTGCGGGTTTTTTGCTGACTGCGGTGCGCAACTGGACGAATGTGCAAACCGCGCACGGCAAGACACTGGCGGCCTTGTTTGCCTTGTGGGGCGCGGCGCGGCTATGCATGGCATTGCCTGGCCAATATTGGCTGCTTGCGTCCTGGCTGGACGGTTTGTTCAACCTCGGCCTGGTAATAGCGGTTTCGGCACCCATCATCCAGGCCAAACAGTGGCGGCAGATCGCTGTGATTTCCAAGGTGTTGCTGCTTGGTGCGGGTAACCTGTTGTTTTATCTAGGAGTTTTTGGCGTGCTGGCCAATGGTGTGGTGATTTCCCAAACGCTGGCCTTGCTGCTGATATTGAGCCTGATTCTGGTCATCGGCCGGCGCGTGATCCCGTTTTTTATCGAGCGCGGCCTGAGGCTGACTACGCCACTGACACAATACAAATGGCTGGACATCAGCATCATGGTGTTGTTTCTGGTATGGCTGGCGGATGAGCTGGTGCTGCGTTCGAGCATAGTGTCACGGTGGGCATGCGTGGCCTTGTTTGCGTTCAACGGCTTCCGGCTGATGAACTGGCATCATCGCCGCATCTGGAAAGTGCCCTTGCTGTGGAGTCTTTACCTCGCCATCTGGAGCATCAATCTGGGCTTCTTGCTGTATGCGTTGCGTGACGCGCTCGCGTTTGGTGTCGCCTTGCCGCTACACGTCTTTACCATCGGCGGCATCGGGCTGATGACCCTTTCCATGATGGCGCGCGTCAGCCTGGGACATACCGGGCGCAATATCCATCAGCCGCCTAAATGGATTGTGGCCACGTTCGTGTTAATGCTATCCAGCATGGCGTTTCGCGCCATCATGCCGATGCTGGATGCGTCCTTATACCAATACGGGCTGATGCTCGGCGCGGCGTGCTGGGTGCTCGGTTTTGGTGTTTTGTGCTGAATTATGCGCCGATGCTGCTCAAGCCCAGGATAGACGGCCAGCCTGGCTAGAAACTGTTTGATTTAACTAGCTTTCTCGGCTATAATTTTATATTTTCCAACCTTGCTGCACTGCGTATCGCATCGCGGGTAGCTGTTAAACCACAAGGAGACTACATGCGACATTACGAAATCGTATTCATTGTGCATCCTGATCAAAGTGAGCAAGTGCCCGCGATGATCGAGCGTTACCGCACACAAATCACCGGCAACGGCGGGGCGATTCATCGCCTGGAAGACTGGGGCCGCCGCCAATTGGCTTACCCAATCCAGAAAGTACACAAAGCACACTACGTTTGCATGAACATTGAGTGCAATCAGGAAACTTTGGACGAGCTGGAGCATGGTTTTAAATTCAACGATGCTGTATTGCGTCACCTGACCATGGCCACCAAAACTGCAGTGACAGCGCCTAGCCCGATGATGAAAGAGGAGAAATCCAAATCCATGATGAGCGAGACGCCTGCTGCTGCGCCAGCTGGGGCAACTGCTGAATAAAGTTGCGTTAAGCGGCGTGTGCGTGGCGCTTGAGCCGATACGATACACACCGGCAGGAATCCCGCTGTTAGGCCTGACGCTGAAACATATTTCCGAGGTGATGGAAGCGGATATGAAGCGCAGGGCCGAATGTGAAGTGAATGCAGTGGTAATGGGCAAGTTGGCAAGCAGCCCGTTATCCGTAGGCGATCACATACAAGCAAGTGGATTTTTGGCCAACCGCAGCGCAAAAAGTACCCAGTTGATATTGCACATAACCGAATTTAAAAAATTGTAAGGAGTTTTAACATGGCAAGAGATATGTACAAACGCCGCCGCTACTGCCGTTTTAGCGCAGAGGGCATCAAAGAAGTCGATTACAAAGATGTGGATTTGCTCAAGGACTTTTTGAGTGAAAACTTTAAAATCATTCCAGCACGTATGACGGGCACAAAAGCCAAATACCAACGCCAATTGACAGCTGCTGTAAAACGCGCGCGTTACCTGGCATTGTTGCCATACACTGACAAACACCCAGGTTAATCAAAGGGTTAGGAGAACACACATGCAAGTAATTTTATTGGAAAAAGTGGCTAACCTGGGCGCACTGGGTGACATCGTTAAAGTGAAAGACGGCTTTGGCCGTAACTTTTTGATCCCACAAGGCAAGGCAAAACGTGCGACCGAGGCTAACAAGGCCGAGTTTGCAGCACGTCGTGCCGAGTTGGAAAAACAACAAGCCGATATCTTGGCGGTTGCAAAAGCCCGCGGCGAGAAGCTGGCTGGCTTTGTGCTGACTGTCGCGCAAAAAGCTGGCGTGGATGGCCGTCTGTTCGGCTCCGTGACTAACCACGATATCGCTGCCGGTTTGGTGGCTGCCGGTCATCAAGTGGCTAAATCCGAAGTGCGTATGCCAACTGGCCCGCTGAAGGCGATTGGCGAATACCCAGTCAGCATCGCATTGCATCACGATGTAGTGGTGGATATCACTGTCTTGGTAGCGGCTGAAGCATAAAATATTTCAGCAATACAAAAAAGGCTGCTTCGGCAGCCTTTTTTATTAGTTATAATTCATAAATCATGGCTGACGAACAACTCGATTCTTTAAAACTCCCCCCGCATTCGATTGAAGCTGAGCAATCGGTACTGGGTGGTTTGCTGTTGGAGAACGAAGCGCTGGATAAGATTGCAGACATCCTGAATTCGCAGGATTTTTACCAGTTCGACCACAAACTGATCTACGAACACATTGCCAAGCTGATTGAAAAAAATCGTCCGGCGGATATTGTGACGGTGGCTGAATCGCTGGAAAGCAGTGGCGATTTATCCCAGATTGGCGGCGTGGCGTATTTGGGCGCTTTGGCGCAAAATACGCCAACTGCAGCGAACATACGCAGATATGCCGAGATTGTCCGCGAACGCGCGATTATGCGCAAACTGGTGACTGTTGGCAGCGATATTGCCGAGAGCGCTTACCAGCCCAGCGGGCGCGATGCGCAACAGTTGCTAGATGAGGCAGAGGCCAAGATTTTCCAGATTGCGGAAGGCGGCAAACGCAGCAGCCAAGGCTTTCAGGACATTCAGACGCTTTTGCCGCAAGTGGCCGAGCGTATTGATATGCTGTTCTCGCGCGATAACCAGTCCGACGTGACGGGCATCCCCAGCGGCTTTTCTGATCTGGATTCAATGACTTCCGGCCTGCAGCCAGGCGATTTAATTATCGTGGCCGGGCGGCCTTCCATGGGCAAGACAGCTTTTTCGTTGAATATTGCTGAGAATGTCGCACTGGATACCAAATTGCCAGTGGCGGTATTTTCCATGGAGATGGCTTCCACGCAACTAGCTATGCGTATGATTGGCTCGGTGGGGCGGCTGGATCAGCACAAGATGCGTACCGGCAGGCTGGAAGATGACGACTGGGAGAAACTGACCACGGCACTGGGTAAATTGAATGAAGCGCCGATTTTCATTGATGAAGGTGCGGGTTTGAGCAGCTTCGATGTGCGAGCTAGGGCACGCCGCTTGCATCGACAAGCCGGCAAGCTTGGCCTAATCGTGGTCGACTACCTGCAGCTGATGGCTGCGCCTGCAGGCAAGCAGGGTGAGAACCGCGCGACGGAGATTTCCGAGATATCGCGTTCTCTGAAGGCGCTGGCCAAAGAGCTGGATTGTCCGGTGGTAGCGCTTTCGCAGCTCAACCGCAGCGTGGAACAGCGCCCCGACAAGCGTCCGGTAATGAGCGATCTGCGCGAATCCGGTGCAATTGAACAGGATGCCGACTTGATTCTGTTCATCTATCGCGATGAAGTGTATAACCCGGACAGCCCGGATAAAGGTACGGCCGAGATTATCATCGGCAAACAGCGTAATGGCCCCATCGGAAGGGTACGTCTTACATTTATTGGCGCGAATACTCGCTTTGAAAATTTTGCGAATGCTGGCTACATGCCGGATGAGTATTGATGAGACCTATCCAAGCGACAATTTCGCTCAGCGCACTCGCGCATAATCTGGCTATTGCCAAAAAACACGCGCCAAAATCAAAGATCATGGCAGTAATCAAGGCTAATGCCTATGGCCATGGCTTGATAGATGCGGCACACGGCCTGAATGCGGCAGATGGCTTTGCTGTATTGCGCCTTAGCGAGGCGATAGACCTGCGCGAGGCGGGATTTAATCAAACCATTTTGTTGCTGGAAGGCGTGTTCGAGGCGCAAGAATTATCGATTGCCGCGAGCTTTGGCGTCGATACGGTGGTGCATTGCACACCGCAAATCGAGATGCTGGAGCGTGCAAAGCTGGCGCGACCGGTCGCTGTTCACCTGAAAATGAATTCCGGAATGAATCGTTTGGGTATCCCTGCAAGCCAGTATCCACGCGTTTTTCAGGGTCTCCAAAAATGCAAAAATGTGAGCCAAATTACGTTGATGACGCACTTTGCTACGGCGGATGAAGAACCCGGAATCGCCGCTCAGCTGGCGACATTCCAAGCGGCGACCAAAGGTTTGCAACAGCCGATTTCACTGGCTAATTCTGCCGCTATTTTGCGTCATCCAGAAGCGCATGCTGATTGGGTACGACCAGGCATTATGCTATATGGGGCCACCCCGGTGAGCGGCACGCCAACAGCGGCGTTTGGCCTGAAACCCGCCATGCAGCTCACATCAGAAATCATTGCCGTGCAAACGCTGGAAAAAGGCGATAGCGTGGGTTACGGCAACCGCTTTACTGCTGAGAAAAAGACGCGCGTTGGCATCGTGGCTTGCGGCTATGCAGATGGCTATCCACGGCATGCGCCAAACGGGACGCCCATTGTGGTTTGCGGTAAATCAACCAGATTGATAGGCCGTGTCTCGATGGATATGCTGTTCGCGGATTTGACGGATATTCCGGAAGCCAATATAGGCTCGCCTGTCGAGCTTTGGGGTGAGCAGGTGCCGGTGGATGCGGTAGCCGAGAAAGCGGGTACTGTCGGTTATGAACTGCTCTGCGCGGTTGCGCCGCGTGTGCCGATGCGAGTGGTAGATTGATGGCCAAGGTCAAATCGGTTTATACCTGTACAGAATGTGGTGCCAGCGAGCCAAAATGGCAAGGCCAGTGTCCGAGTTGCGGTGCATGGAATACGCTGGTGGAAACCGTGGCCGAGACGGCGGGAGCGAATCGCTACGCCAGCAAGTTTGAAGGCTTGGCCGCCAGCGGGCAACTGCAAAAGCTGAATACGGTGCAGGCGGCCGATGTGTCGCGCCAGCCCACCGGTATTGCCGAGTTTGACCGCGTGCTGGGCGGCGGTCTGGTGGAAGGCGGCGTGGTGCTGATAGGCGGTGACCCAGGCATCGGTAAATCCACCTTATTGCTGCAGACCTTGTGCCATCTGGGCAAGGACAGCACGGCAATCTATGTGAGCGGGGAGGAATCGCCGCAGCAAATCGCGTTGCGTGCCAAGCGACTAGGGCTAGACGCGAGCGAGATTCAGCTGCTGACGGAAATCAACCTGGAAAGAATCCTCGCCACCTTGCTAAGCCACAAGCCCAGGATCGCGGTGGTTGATTCGATCCAGACCGTCTATTCCGAAGCCTTGCAATCCGCGCCCGGCTCGGTGGCACAGGTGCGCGAATGCAGCGCGCAGTTGACCAGAATCGCCAAGCAACTGGGCATCAGTGTGATTCTGGTCGGCCATGTTACCAAGGAAGGCAGCCTTGCCGGCCCGCGGGTGCTGGAGCATATCGTGGACACGGTGCTGTATTTCGAGGGTGACCAGAACTCCAGTTTCCGTCTGATTCGCGCCTTCAAGAACCGTTTTGGCGCGGTGAACGAGCTGGGCGTGTTTGCCATGACTGAAAAAGGCTTGCGCGAGGTCAGCAATCCTTCGGCGTTATTTTTGTCGCATCACGAACAACAGGTGCCGGGCAGTTGTATCACGGTGACGATGGAGGGTACGCGGCCATTGTTGATCGAGATTCAGGCGCTGGTGGATCAGGCGCATGCGCCCAGCCCGAAACGCCTGTGTGTGGGGCTGGAACAGAATCGTCTTGCCATGTTGCTGGCAGTGCTGCATCGTCATGCTGGCGTCGCATGCTTCGACCAGGACGTGTTCATCAACGCGGTTGGCGGCGTCAAAATCAGCGAACCCGCAGTGGATTTGGCAGTGCTGTTATCCATCGTTTCTTCATTAAAAAACAAGGAATTGGAAAGTAAACTTATTGTATTTGGTGAGGTTGGGTTGGCCGGAGAAGTGCGCCCGGTACAAGGTGGGCAGGTACGACTGAAAGAAGCCGAGAAACTGGGCTTTACCAAGGCGATTATCCCCAAGGCCAATGCGCCGAAAGGCAAAGTCGGCGCGATGCAAATCATCGCCGTGGAACGGCTAGATCAAGCATTAAATAAGTTGAGAAACTCTTAAGGAGAAGACGCATGACTTTTGAAAGTAAAATTGTAGATATTCAAGAAATTAAGTCATTGAATGTTAAGCAGATTGAAGATGCTTTTTCAAAAGCCCTTGAAAGCCTTACAGGAAGCTCGTATAAGGTCAATATCAGCAAGCTAAATTTCGATGGAATACAAAATGCTTCGTATATTGAGCTTAGTTTAACTTCTGAAGCCCCGTTCTAATTAAGGCATACTGACAACTAAGTTTGTGCACGCAACACCATTGCGCACCGCGCCTTCAATCGTGGCAGGGTAGCCGTTCTCAATGTAATCGCCGGTCAGGAACAGGCCGGGTAAAGGCGTGAGGCCTGTAGGGCGCGCCAAATCTGGCTTACAGGCGAATGTGGCGAATTTCTCGGTAATCACTTTATGCCACAGCGGCTCGCCCAGATTGGGGAAAGCCTGTTTCAGCTCCGCCAGCACTTGCTCGGCCAGCTTGGCGTTTGGCATATCCGCACTCGATTTATCGGCGCTGATGACGACAGCCAGCAAACCTTTCTGTCCGCACATTCTGCCTCGATCCAGCACCCATTGCGAAAGGCTGTTGACCAGGCCGGTCATGGGGCGCGGCAGTTGCAGGTGTTCGTCAAATTGCAGGTACACCGTGGTGATAGGTTGATACTCTAAGGTTGGCAATGCGTTTGCAACCGCGTCTGGCAGTTCGATGTGTTTGAGCTGATGCGGGCCGCAAGCGAGGATGACATGGCTGAAGGGTTGTGCTTGCGCATCGGTAAACACATTGAAACCGGATTCGGACGACTCGACTTTTTTGACGCTATGCCGGACGAATTTGGCACCTTGCCCGCAAAGCCAGTCTGCAAGCGGCTGGGCAAGCATGGTGTTTAAATCGGCGCGCGGCAGCAACATGTCGGAGTCACTTTTTTTGCGTGCGAAGCTATCGCGCAGCACGTTCAAAAACACCTGCGCGCTGGCTTCTGAAATCGGCGTGTTGAGCGCGGCCAGACAAAGCGGTTCCCAAATGGCGGCAGTGAGCTGATGTGTCTGCTTGCGCTGCGCGAGAAATTCACGCAAAGGTATGTCGTGCTTGAGTTGAAAGCGTTGTAACTGCGCCCAGGTCATGAAGCGCAAGGCGGCGAGTTTGCTGCCTAATGAAAGGCCTTGTGCGGCAAGGAAACCGCCCAGAATGTGCAGCGGCGCGGGCAGCCAGTTGCGAGCTTGCAGCGAGATAGCCTGTTTGTTTTTGATGTCCTGCATATGCAGTTGCAGGGGTAGCCGCAGGAAGGCCTGCGATGTGTCTACGTCAGCCTGCGCGAGCAATGCCAGCGTCTCGCGGTAGGCGCCGAGCATGATGTGCTGGCCATTATCCAGCATTACACCTTTATATTCGATGCCGCGCGCCCGCCCGCCCAGCTGCTTTGCCGGCTCGAAAACGGTTACAGAGGCACCTCTGGAAGCCAGGCGGGATGCGGCTGCCAGGCCTGCCATTCCGGCACCTACAATGGCAATGTTAGGCATATTTGAAATAGGCTTTTGCCGCTAATGCCAATTTACGCAGTGGCGGGATGCTGGTTTTGCTGTTGAGGACTTTTTGCGCGCCGTCGGTTTGGATTTCGCGTAGCAGCGTGCGGTAAATCGCCGCCATCATCAGTCCGGGACGTTGCGCTTTCGTATCTTCGGCAGGCAGTTCGCGCAGTGCGCGGTCATAATAACTTTCTGCACGCTCAATCTGGTATTCCATTAGCGTTTTGACGGCACCAGTCTCGCGGCCTTGCAGAATGTCGTCTTCGGTCACACCGGCCTTTTTCAATTCATCCAGCGGCAAATAGATGCGCCCTCGACGCGCATCCTCGCCAACATCGCGGATGATGTTGGTGAGCTGGAAGGCGATACCCAGATCGTGCGCGTATTTGAGGGTTTTGCGGTTTTTGAAGCCAAAAATCTGCGCGGATAACAGCCCGACCACACTGGCGACGCGGTAGCAATACAGTTGCAGTTGTTTGAAATCGGCATAGCGATTGAATCTGATGTCCATTTCCATGCCGTCGATGATTTCCAGCAAATGCTCCTGAGCCAAGTGGAATTCCTGCACCACGGGCTGCAGGGCCCGCGCGATGGGGTGCTGCGGCGTGTCTGCATACAGGGCGTTGATCTCGCCTTTCCACCAGTCCAGTTTGGCTTGTGCCACTTGGTAATCGCTACATTCGTCCACCACATCATCCACCTCGCGGCAAAAGGCGTACAGCACGGTCATGGCGTCGCGCTTGGTTTTGGGCAGGAAAATAAAACTGCTGGTAAAGCTGGAACCGCTATGTGCGGCTTTGTCCTGACAGTATTGCAGCGGGGTCATGCGGGGCGGGGAGGTTTAGCGCAGCAGGGCTTTGAGCAGGATGACCGGCCAGTCCCAGGCTTTCAGCGTCGGGCGGTGTTTGAACACATCGCCGCGCATGTTTTTGAGCTTGTACAGGATACGCTCGCCGCCAGCGATGATCATGCGCATCTCCAGCCCGATGCGCCCGGGCAGGATGTGCTCGAGGGGCTTGCCTTCGTGTAGCAATTGTTCGGCACGCTCGATATTGAAGAGCATGAATTCTTCCCAGTGGCGGTTGATATGCTGCGCGGCAATCTGCGCCTCGGTCACGCCAAATTGCTCCATTTCGTCCTGGCAAAGATAGATTCGACTGCGCCGGAGAGGTTTTTCGAAGTCTACCGCGACGTCCTGATAAAAATTGATGAGCTGCAGGGCCGTGCAGATTTTGTTGGAGTGGATGATGTTCTCCGGGGTTGCCTTGTCAAACAGGTGTAGCAAGAGGGCGCCGATGGGGTTTGCCGAACGGCGGCAGTAATCCAGCACTTCTATGAAATTTGCATAGCGCGTCTTGACGACATCCTGGCTGAACGCATCCAGCAAGTCGTAGAAGGGCTGCAAAGGCAGTTGATGTTTCTCGATGGTGCCAGCCAATTCCTTGAAAAAAGGTGAGCGGATGTGTTTTTTCTCCGCAATCAGATCCAGCTGGTTGCGGTAGCCTTGCAGCATTGCCAGGCGCTTTTCGGGCTTATGGTTACCTTCGTCGGCAAAATCGTCTGCCTGGCGCGCAAAAGTGTAGATCAGCGCAATGGGTCCACGCAAATGGCGTGGCAGCGCAATCGAGGCGACTGGAAAGTTTTCGTAATGCTCGTGCGCTAGCGCACTGCTATCCTTGATGATGCGCGATTTGGCCGCTTTGGCAGTATTCTGGCTTGTTCCCATGCCGAAAGTATGCCATAAAATGCTATTGTGCGCTTATCGCACGCAGTTTGCTGCGATACAATGCGGCATCAGTATCAAGGATATGAAATGTTTGGGATTATTGGCGGAACAGGTTTAGGACAACTGGATAACTTCAAGGTGACGCGGCGGCAGATTGTGCGTACACCTTATGGCGAGGCTTCGCAGCCCCTTGTGTTTGGCGAGTTGGCCGGTGCAGAGGTGGTGTTTCTGGCACGGCATGGCACTGGGCATACCATCCCGCCACATGCGATCAACTATCGCGCGAACGTCTGGGCATTGCATGAGGTAGGTGTGCGCCATTTGCTGGCAATCGCCACCGTTGGCGGCATTGATATGCAACTGAAGCCCTGTGATGTGGTGCTACCACACCAGATCATGGATTACACGCATGCGCGGCAGAGCACTTATTATGATGGCGTAGAAATGCCGGTGAGGCATATTGATTTTACCGAGCCCTACGATCGCCAGTTGCGAGAATTATGCAGGCAGGCGGCTATTAATACGCAGCAGAGTCTGCATGACGGTGGGGTTTATGCCTGCGTGCAGGGCCCGCGGCTGGAAACGGCCGCAGAGATAAACCGGCTGGAGCGGGACGGGGCAACAATCGTCGGCATGACTGGCATGCCGGAAGCGGCATTGGCGCGCGAGCTAGGCATTCGTTATGCGGCGTTGTGCCCGATAGCCAATTATGCGGCCGGACGGGGCGAAAGCAGTAACGGCATCGAATACGAAAAGATGACGCAGCAACTATCCTGCACCATGCAAAAGATTCGCATACTCATCGAGGAAATTGTACGCCTGCATAAGCAAGCAAGCACGGGAAATAATGGCAGTTAAAACTGTATTGCGAATGGGTGAACCCCTGTTGTTGCAGCAGGCTGCGCCCGTGCAGCATTTCGACACGCCGGAGCTGCACGCCCTGCTGCGCGACATGCAAGATACTATGCAGGCGATGAACGGGGCGGGGATAGCAGCGCCACAAATCGGTGTCAGCCAGCAGGTGGTGATATTTGGTGTAGGCAAGAACCCGCGCTATCCGGATGCCGAGACCGTGCCATTTAGCATACTCATCAATCCTGTCATCACGCCATTGAGTGAAGTCAAGGAAGATGGCTGGGAAGGTTGTCTGTCAGTCCCGGGGATGCGCGGTCTGGTGCCAAGATTCAGCAAAATCCGTTACACAGGCTTCGATGAGCAAGGGCGGTCGATAGACCGTGTCGTGGAAGGCTTTCATGCGCGTGTAGTGCAGCACGAGTGCGATCACCTGGCCGGTATTCTGTACCCGATGCGTGTTGAGGATTTCAGCCGGTTCGGTTTTACTGACGTTTTATTTCCGGATGCGGATATTCAGGACGATTGATTGTCTGCTATAATGCGCGCCTTAACAAAACTCTGTCTGCGCCAGCAGGTCAGTAGATTTTAGTGGTAATCCCAGTTCGGAAGAGTGGCAGAGCGGTTTAATGCTACAGTCTTGACAACGAGGCGCAAAGCGCGGAGTTGCGGTGCAGACTCACACGCAGTGTGATGTCGTAACCAAAACTGGGCCGATTGTAAATCGGCTGGTGAAGTTTAAGTAATATCAAATAGGAAGAGTGGCAGAGCGGTTTAATGCTACAGTCTTGAAAACTGTCGAGGGTTCACGCCCTCCGTGAGTTCGAATCTCACCTCTTCCGCCAAGCGCTGGATTGCTTCCAACAGCGATTTTCCTATATGTTTAGATTAAGTGTAGAAAGTAGAAAGAAATTATGAGTCAAATCAAGATCGATCATAACCCGTCCCAAGAGAAGCTAAAAGAGCTGGGCGTTTCCAGCTGGAACATCTGGGATTGCCCACCATCCAAATTCCCGCTGGATTTCACGATGACAGAAAGCGCCTATGTCCTGGAAGGTGAGTTCTATGTGACTCCAGAAGGCGGTGAGAAGGTTGTAATCAAGGCAGGTGATTTCGTCGTGTTCCCTAAAGGCCTGAAATCGCAGTGGGAAGTGGTTAAGCAGTTGAAAAAACACTACAAACATTCATGATTTTTGCGCTTGATAAAAGTCAGATTATGCCTAAAATAAAAGCTCAGAATATCTGAGCTTTTATTTTTTGGAGGCCATCATGAAGATCAAAGTTGAAAAACCTGACGCAGCAAGGCTGCAAGCGCTTGGCGTCAATGACTGGCCCACCTGGAGCAAGGAGGTTTCCACTTTTCCATGGAGCTATAATTCACAAGAGATTGCTTACATTCTGGAAGGTGAAGTGACTGTGACCGATAAGGCGACTGGCGAGGCTGTAACCTTTGTTAAAGGTGATCTGGTGACTTTCCAGGCAGGTTTGTCTTGCACTTGGCAAGTCAAAAAGCCGCTGCATAAGCATTATCAGTTCGACTAGCGTGCGATAGCAGGTTTGCCTATTCAAGCTATTTTATAAGGCAAGCAAATCCTCAGTCAGGCCGTGGAGTTCTTCCGTAGCCAGTGTTTGGTTGCGCAAGCCGGAAATCACAAAATGATCCTCGGCGCGATTGCCAAGGGTGTTGATCTTCGCGCTGTGCAGGTCTATGCCGTGTTTCAGGAAGATATAGGCGATGTTCGCCAATAATCCCGGCCTGTCGGCCAATATCATTTCTACAGCATGCGATGATGTTTCTGCAACTTCCTGGATATTGACCTGTGTCTCAAACGGTGTGAATTTCACCTGACGCTTCACCCGTCCCGCTACGCGCGTTTGCATGGTTTTTGCCTGTATCGCCGAGGTAAGTTCTTGCTCGATATAGTTTAACAAACCACTGTAACTAATAGATTTAATATCTTGATATAAAATAATAAATTGGTTTAATGCATAGCCGTTCTGTGCGGTGAATATCTTGGCCTGGGCGATGCTGTAGCCCATGTTGCCAAAGAATGTACAGATACGAGCGAACAGGTCCACTTGGTCTTGGGTGTAGATCATCACCTGTATGCCTTCGCCGTTGGGGCTGTGACGCGCACGCACAATAGGGATCTGCGTGTTCAGGTGCGGTGTCAGCAGGCGGCTTTGCCAGGCAATCTCGTCAGCTTCATAGCGAGTGAAATAATCTTCCCCAAAGGCTTGCCATAATGCTAGGTAGGAAACAGGGTGCAAGCCAAAGCGGTCAAGCTTCTCTGCTGCTTCATTGCGTCTTACGGCAGCAAGCTGTGCGGTAGTAGGTACGCTGCCATGCAGGGCTTTTTGCGTCTGCTGATATAAGTGCTGCAGCAGGTTGGCTTTCCATGCGTTCCATACCGCCGGGCTGGTACCGCGGATATCGGCCACGGTGAGCAGATACAGTGCTGTGAGACGAGTTTCGTTCTGCACGAATTTTGCGAATTGCTCTATCACTGCGGGGTCGCTCAAGTCAGACTTTTGTGCGGTCTTGGACATGACGAGATGGGCCTGTACCAGCCACGCAACCAGCTCGGTGTTTTCTTTGGCCAAGTCATGCAGTTTGCAAAAGCGTTTTGCGTCTATCGTTCCAAGTTCGGAGTGGTCGCCGCCGCGGCCTTTGGCGATGTCGTGGAAAAGGGCGGCGAGATAGAGCAGGTAAGGCTTTTCAAAGCGCCCGAACAATGCGCTGCACAATGGGAACTCATGCTTCAGCTCAGGTTTGGCAAAGCGCCGCAAGTTGGCCAGTACGTTGAGAATGTGCTCGTCCACCGTATAGACATGGAACAGGTCGTGTTGCATCTGCCCGATGATTTTGCCGAATACCGGGATATACACGCCCAAAATGCCGTAGCGGTTCATGCGGCGCAAACTGTGATGCACACCGTTACTTTGCTGCAGGATATCCAGAAACTGCTTTTGATAGGCGGTGTTGTGCCTGAAGGTGCGGTTGATCAGCGGACGTGCCCGCTGCAACTGCCGCACCAGCGAGGCGCTCATACCGGTGATTTCAGGTCGCTGCTGCAGGATCAAAAAGCTCTGGAATATCGCTTCCGGATGTTGCTCAAACAGAGCTGTGCTTGCGGCATCCAATAGTGTAGCTCTCTTAATGAAATAGCTCCCGATGGGTTCCGGCATTTGCGGAGGCGCGAACTTCTCTGTCAGCGCCTTCAGCAATATCTCGTTCATCAGGCTGATATGCTTGGCGCTGCGATAGAATCCGTTCATCATGGCCTCGCTGGCACGGCGCTTGGGGTTTGTCACATAGCCGAGCTCTGCCGCCAGTTCGTGCTGGAAATCGAACAGCAGTCTGTCTTCGCGCCGGTTCGCCAGAAAATGCAGGCGTATGCGCAACAATTGCAATTGTCGTTCATGGCGGCGCAGGGCATGCATTTCCTCAGTGGAAATGAGCCCATGTTGATGCAGGTCCTCCCATGTCGCGCCCAAGCCCTGGCTTTGCGCCAGCCACAGGATCATGTGCAGGTCGCGCAACCCGCCCGGACTCTCTTTCAGGTTGGGCTCCAGGTTATATTCGGTGTCGTTGAATTTGGCGTGACGCTGGTCCTGTTCCTTGATTTTGGCTTGCAGAAAGGCTTCCGGCACTATGCCGGCCTGGAATCTTTGCTTGAATGCCTGATAATGATGCACATCACCCGCCAGCAGGCGCGATTCCAGCAGATTCGTCATCACGGTCACGTCCTGCGTGGCTTCCTGGATGCACTCGGAAAGCGTCCTGACGCTGTGCCCGACGCTTAGTCCGATGTCCCACAGTAGTGTGACCAGCGTCTCTATCTTTGCGTTGAGTTCAGGCGGCGGCGATTCCGGCGGCAGGATCAATACATCGATATCCGAGTGTGGAAACAGCTCGCCGCGGCCATAGCCGCCTACGGCGATCAGGCAGGTGTCGTCAAAGATATTGGACTCCTGCCAGACGGCACGCAGCAGCTTGTCTACAAACTGGGTGCGCTGCTGCAGGCAGCGTTTGGCGTTGGGTTTGGCCAGAAAGCTGGCCTTGAGAGATGCCTGCGCTGCCTTGAGCTGCGCGCGCCAGTGTTGAGCCGTTTGCAGAGGGGCGGACATTGAGTTTGGTCAGATTATGGTGTTGGGGGCGAACCCGCAGACAAGGTCAGCACCTCGTAACCTGTCTCGGTCACCAGGACGGTGTGTTCCCATTGTGCAGACAGGCTACGGTCTTTGGTCACGATCGTCCAGCCGTCCGGCAGCTGTTTGATGTCGCGTTTGCCGGCATTGATCATCGGCTCGATGGTGAAGGTCATGCCTGCTTTCAGCCGCAGGCCGGTGCCGGGCTTGCCGTAATGCAGCACCTGTGGCTCGGTATGGAACTTCTTGCCGATGCCATGGCCGCAGAACTCGCGCACTACACTGTAGCCATTGTGTTCCGCAAAGCTTTGTATCGCATGGCCGATATCGCCCAGCGTTGCATCCGGCTTCACTTGCTCAATACCCTTCCACATGGCCTGGTAGGTGATGTCGCACAAACGCTTGGCCTGGATGCTGGTTTCGCCAATCTGGAACATGCGGCTGGTGTCGCCATGGTAACCGTCCTTGATGACAGTGATATCCAGATTCACGATGTCGCCGTTCTTCAGCACCTTGTCACCCGGCACGCCATGGCACACCTGATGGTTCACCGAGGTGCAGATTGATTTTGGGTAGGGCGTATGGCCGTCCGGCGCGTAATTCAAAGGGGCGGGTATCGTTTTCTGCACATTTACCATGTAATCATGGCAAAGCTGATCCAGTTTCTCGGTGGTGATGCCATGCACGACGAAGGGCGTGATGTAATCCAGCACTTCGGAGGCAAGCCTGCCTGCGATGCGCATCTTTTCAATATCTTCCGGAGTGTTGAGTGTAATCGCCATACGGCATTCTAGCATAGGTGACAGCGAGCTCGCGGCCTCACGCGCGCATTCATTGCCAAAATCATGGCTCTGGAAAGCAAGCTGGATGCGGCTTGCAGGCCGGCGCTTGTGGTAATGAATGAAAACGCGCTTAATGGTTTGATTTTGTTTGAATTTTGCGCTGCGTTTGGCTATAATGCGCGCCTGTTCAAATTTTTGGGCAGATTTAATCAACGCACCGCCCCGTACAGGGTGTTTCCTCAGCTTTTTAAATAAAGCGTCGAAATATTGTGGGCAGGTGTGAATTTTAACCCTTTACAAAGGAATACACATGTCTGTGACCATGCGTCAAATGCTGGAGGCCGGCGTTCATTTTGGCCATCAAACCCGTTACTGGAATCCAAAAATGGCCGAATACATCTTCGGCGACCGTAACAAAATCCATATCGTTAACCTGGAAAAAACCTTGCCGCTGTTCGAAGAGGCGCAAAAATACGTACGCACATTGGCAGCTAACAAAGGCCGTATCCTGTTCGTGGGCACCAAACGCCAAGCCCGCGACATCATGAAAGAAGAAGCCAGCCGCGCAGGTTGTGCTTATGTGAACCACCGTTGGTTGGGCGGCATGCTGACCAACTTCAAAACCGTGAAACAATCCATCAAGCGCCTGCAAGACTTTGAAACCATGTTGCAAGACGGCAGCATGGACAAGTTCGGCAAGAAAGAAGTGCTGGGCTACAAGCGTGAAGTGGAGAAACTTGAGCGCTCTATCGGTGGCATCAAGGAAATGGGCGGTTTGCCAGATGCGATCTTCATCATCGACGTGGGTCATGAGCACGGCGCTGTGACCGAAGCCGCCAAACTGGGCATTCCAGTCATCGGCGTAGTCGATACCAACAACTCACCAGATGGCATCACTTATGTGATCCCTGGCAACGATGATTCCAGCCGCGCGATCCGCTTGTACGCTCGCGGCATGGCGGATGCTGTGCTGGAAGGCAAAGCCAACGCTATCAACGAGGTAGTGAAAGCTGTTTCCGAGGCGGAAGAGTTTGTAGAAGTGACTGAAGCTGCTGAGTAATCGCGGCCTGCAACAAAGGGGCGAAAGCCCCTTTTGTTATTTAATATTCAAATAGTTAAATTATTTATTTAAAGTTTTAATTTAAGGAAAATATCATGGCAGAAATTACCGCAAGCATGGTAAAAGAGTTACGTGAGCGCACCGATGCGCCAATGATGGACTGCAAAAAAGCATTGACCGAAGCTGAAGGCGACATGAGCCGTGCAGAAGAGATTCTGCGCGTACGTTTTGGCAACAAGGCCAGCAAAGCGGCCGGCCGCGTGGCTGCCGAAGGTAGCGTGGGCATCAATATCAGTGCCGACGGTAAAACCGGTACATTGCTGGAAGTGAACTCCGAAACCGATTTCTGCGCGAAAAACGAAGAGTTCGTGAAATTCGTGGGCGAGCTGGCGCAAATCGTCAATACAGCTAACCCAGCCAACATCGAGGCGGTTGCCGGTTTGGCGATGCGCGGCACTACAGCAGAAGACGTGCGTGCACAATTGGTAGGCAAGATCGGCGAAAACATCACCCCACGCCGTTTCGTGCGCATCAACGCACAAGGCAAGCTGGCCAGCTATGTGCATGGCAGCAAGATTGGTGTTGTGGTTGACCTGGTTGGTGGCGACGAAGCGTTGGGTAAGGATATTGCGATGCACATCGCAGCGGCTAAACCAAAAGCGTTGGATGCCAGTGGTGTGGACGCAGCATTGATCGACGCAGAGCGCCGCGTTGCTATCGAGAAAGCCAAGGAAGCGGGCAAACCGGATGCGATGCTGGAAAAGATCGCTGAAGGTAGCGTGCAGAAGTTCCTGAAAGAAGTGACGCTGCTGAGCCAGCCGTTCGTGAAAGATGACAAACAAACCATCGAACAATTGCTTAAATCCAAAGGTGCATCTGTTGCTTCATTCAGCATGTACACCGTAGGTGAGGGTATCGAGAAGGCGGTAGTGGATTACGCGGCAGAAGTTGCAGCCGCCGCTAAAGTTTAAATATACTTAAGTAGTGCACAGAGAAGCCCCAATTGGGGCTTTTTTGTTATCATTGCTTGGAAATTTATTCAAATGGTAAGCATGCGCATGAAGGTTCTTTCTAATTTTGTTTTGTGTTTGGTTGTGTGGATTTTCTCTTATAACGTATTGGCAGAGCCTGTAATAAACTATCTTGTAGTATACGGCGAACAACTTCGTGAAAAGGCTGATAGCGGTGATGATAAAGCACAATACGATATAGCTTGGAATTACTACAGAGGAACATCACCTTTCCCGCGTGATTATAGAAAAGCATATGAGTATTGGCTCAAAGCTGCAAGCAATAACCATGCGCCTTCAGCTAATATGCTGGGGGGTATGTATGAGGATGGTAAAGGGGTGAAGAAAAACGATACCAAAGCCGTTGTGTGTTACACACATTCGGCGACATTAAAGAATTTTGAGGGATCGGTTAATCTAGCCCGTAAATATTGGAATGGCGAGGGTATAGTTCAAGACCACACTGTAGCTTACGCACTAAATGTTGTGGCTGCCCCACAAAACAATGCAAAAGCCTACTATACTCAAATAAGTCGCGCTACTCTTGAGAAATGGCTAACACCGCGTGAAATTGAAGACGCTAAAAAACTTGCCAAAGATTTGGCAAAATCAACCAACTATTTTATTACAATCGAGGAATACTTAAATGCACATGGTAAGGTGGGATTTTCTAAACCTCTCCTTGCATTTAAATTAGACTAAATTACAGCGCTTTCTTAGAAATATATTGCCCTGAAAAGCACTGTTTTGTGATTAAATAGCCAAAATTTATTCAGGCAAGAGGATTTATGGCGCAACCCGCATTTAAACGTATTCTGTTGAAGCTTTCCGGCGAGGCATTGATGGGGGATGATGCCTATGGCATCAACCGCGATACCGTCAAGGCGATCGTCGCTCAAGTGAAAGAGGTGGCGGATTTGGGCGTGGAGATTGGCGTGGTGATTGGCGGCGGTAATATCTTTCGCGGCTTGGCGCCGGCGGCAGATGGCATGGATCGCGCAACGGCAGATTACATGGGCATGCTGGCTACGGTGATGAACGCGCTGGCCTTGCAGGATGCCATGAAGCATGCGGGTTTGAATGCCCGTGTACAGAGTGCGCTGAATATCGAAGCTGTGGCAGAGCCCTATATCCGCGGCAAAGCCATCCGTTATCTGGAAGAAGGTCGTGTCGTGATCTTCGGCGCAGGCACCGGCAATCCGTTCTTTACCACTGATACTGCTGCTGCATTGCGTGGCATGGAAATCAATGCCGAGATCGTGCTGAAAGCCACCAAAGTGGACGGCATCTATACCGACGACCCGAAAAAGAACCCCAACGCGACCAGATATGAGACGGTAAGCTTCGACGAAGCGATCGCCAAGAACTTGAAGGTGATGGATGCGACGGCATTAACCCTTTGCCGTGACGCGCGCATGCCGATCGGCGTGTTCAGCATCTTCAAGCAAGGTGCGCTGAAGCGTGTGGTATTGGGTGAGAACGAAGGCACGCGCGTCACCGTGTAAATGATTTGCAGGAGAAGATGAATGATTCAGGATGTAAAAAACACCGCTGACCAGAAGATGCATAAGTCACTGGAGGCGCTCAAGAACGATCTGGCCAAAGTGCGTACAGGCCGTGCGCATACTGGTCTGCTGGACCATGTGATGGTGGAGTATTACGGTAGCATGGTGGCTATCAATCAAGTGGCCAACGTCAATCTGGCGGATGCGCGTACGATCAACGTGCAGCCATATGAAAAGAACATGGCCGCCAAAGTGGAAAAAGCGATTCGCGATAGTGACTTGGGCTTGAACCCCGCCACTAATGGTGATGTGATTCGCGTGCCGATGCCGATGCTGACCGAAGAACGCCGTCGTGACTTGACCAAGGTGGTGCGCACTGAAGGCGAGAATGCCAAGGTGGCAATCCGCAATGTGCGCCGTGATGCGAACGATGCTTTGAAGAAGCTGGTGAAAGACAAGGAAATCAGTGAGGACGATGAGCGTCGTGCACAGGATGATATCCAGAAGATGACCGACAAGGCTGTGGCTGAAGTGGATAAGATGCTGCAGCAAAAAGAAGCGGATTTGATGGCTGTTTAGCCATTCCGGATTATGGGTCTATTTACCAGTTCCACCCAAAGCATCCCAGAGGCGCATCAGGTTCCCGAGCATATTGCCGTCATCATGGATGGCAACGGCCGTTGGGCGCGCAAGCGTTTTTTGCCGCGCGTGGCCGGCCATAAACGCGGCGTGGAAACGGTGCGTGGACTGGTTAAGTTATGCGCGCAAAAGCATGTGAAGTTTTTGACCTTGTTCGCTTTCAGCAGCGAGAACTGGCGCCGGCCTGAGGAAGAGGTCAGTTTTTTGATGGGCTTGTTCATGGATGCGCTCAAGCGTGAAGTGGTCAAGCTGCATGACAATAACATCCGCTTGAAGTTGATAGGCGACCGTAGCCGCTTTCATCCGGAGTTGATCGCGCAAATCGAGGCATCAGAAAAACTCACGGCAACCAATACCGGCCTTACGCTCACCATTGCGGCCAATTACGGCGGGCGCTGGGATATTCTGCAGGCAGTCAACAAGCTGCAAAGGCATGCCCTGGAAGCCAAGCAGGGCGCGCCTTCCAGCGACATCACCGAAGAGGATCTGGCCGCGCATTTGTCCATGCACTACGCGCCGGAGCCAGATCTGTTCATCCGCACCGGCGGCGAAAAGCGTATCAGCAACTTCCTGTTGTGGCAGTTAGCTTACACGGAGTTTTATTTTACCGATACTTTGTGGCCGGATTTCGATACCAAAGCGTTTGAGGCAGCCATCCACTCTTATCAACAGCGCGAGCGCCGCTTTGGCCGTACCAGCGAACAACTGACGACATAAAATGCCAATCATCCGAATCATTACCGCTATTTGCTTATTAGCTGTTTTTATCCCCGCGCTTTTCATGGCGCCCAATCAGCCGTGGGCCTTTGGCATGCTGCTGGTGGCGCTGCTGGCTTTCGATGAGTGGAATCTGCTGCTGGGCTGGAGTACCAGGGGGAGTTTTGTGTGGACGTTTGTTGCGGCGATTCTGGGTTTGCTTGCAGTGCATGCCATCGAGGCGCAAGGCTTCCACTGGTTCTTTTTCCAGTCCTTGCCGGTGTTTTTTGTCGTTAGCCTGTTTTGGCTTTTGCTGGCGCCAGTCTGCCTGGCCAACCGCTATGTGCCGGAAAACCGCACGCTGATGAGCTTGCTTGGCTTTGTGCTGATTGGCGCGCTTTGGCTGGCAATCGTATGCGCGCAAGGGGCGGATCCCTGGCTGTTGCTGGCATTGCTGGCTACGGTGTGGGTCGCCGACACCTGCGCCTATGTGGCGGGCAAGAATTTTGGCAAGCACAAACTCGCACCCAGCATCAGCCCCGGAAAAACCTGGGAAGGTGTCGCCGGCGCGGTGCTAGGGGTGACGGTTCTCGGCGCCGCGCTCAAGTATGCGTTTGCGGTGGATAGCTGGTGGTTGTTTCCGGCTTTGTGGCTGCTGACGGCGGTGAGCATCGTGGGCGACCTGTTTGAGTCTTTGCTGAAGCGCCGTGCCGATGTCAAGGACAGCGGCAGCCTGCTACCGGGACACGGCGGGGTGCTAGACAGGCTAGACGCCCTGATTCCGGCCATTCCGCTCGCGCTTATCCTTATCTACACCTACAACTTGCTGCAAGGGTTCTGATGCTGCAAGTCACCATTCTGGGCAGCACGGGGACGATCGGCCAGCAAACGCTAGATGTCATTGCCCGCCACCCGCAACGATATGGCGTGTTCGCGTTGGCTGCCAACAACAAGGTGGATTTGATGTTGCAGCAGTGCCTGGCCACGCAGCCCAAATACGCAGTGCTGCTGGATAAAGCCGCTGCCGGCCAACTGGCACAGCAATTGGAGCGTCATCATTCCCCCACGCGCGTGCTGCATGGCATGCAGGCGCTGGAGGACATTTCCAGCGACCCCGAGGCAGACATCGTGATGGCGGCTATTGTTGGCGCTGCCGGGTTGCGGCCTGCCATGGCAGCGGCGCGCGCCGGCAAGAAAGTCCTGCTGGCCAACAAGGAAACGCTGGTGATGGCGGGCAGCTTGTTCATGCAGGCGGTTGCCGATGGCGGCGCGACATTGTTGCCGATTGATAGCGAGCATAACGCCATTTTTCAGGTCATGCCACCGCAACAGCGTGCGCATCTGACCGAGGATGGCGTGCGCAAGATCATACTCACAGCATCGGGCGGGCCTTTCCGCAGGCTAAGTAAGGCCGAACTTGCTGAAGTGACGCCGGAGCGGGCACTCAAGCATCCCAATTGGGTGATGGGGGCAAAAATCACGATCGATTCCGCCACGCTGATGAACAAAGGTCTGGAGGTCATTGAGGCGCATTGGCTGTTCAATGCAAATCCGGCACAGATCGATGTGGTGGTGCATCCGCAGAGCGTTATCCATTCGATGGTGGAATATGTGGATGGCAGCGTGTTGGCGCAATTGGGTAACCCCGATATGCGCACGCCTATTGCCTATGCCATGGGGTATCCGGAACGCATTGAATCTGGCGTAGCCAGCCTGAACCTGCTTGAGGTGGCCAAGCTTGAGTTTGAGGCGCCGGACACGGAGCGCTTCCCATGTCTGCAGCTGGCGTATGATGCCTTGACGGTCGGTGGTACTGCGCCGGCTGTGCTGAATGCCGTGAACGAAATCGCGGTTGCAGCGTTCTTAAGGCATGAGATTGGTTTTCTGGATATTCCTGCTGTGATTTCCGCCGCACTTGCCCATATTCCTGCCGAGCCGGCAAGCTCGCTGGAGCAACTGATTGCCCTTGATGAAGAAGCCAGGCGGTTTGCGCGTGGCTGGATTGGTGACCGGCATTTCGCCGACAAGGCATTGCAATGCTGACCCTGATCGCGTTTATCGTCACGATCGGCATTCTGGTCACGGTACATGAATATGGTCACTTCCAGGTGGCACGCTGGTGCGGCGTGCGCGTGTTGCAATTCTCCGTTGGCTTTGGCAAACCGCTCTGGCGGCGTAAATTTGGCCGGGATCAGACGGAGTTTGTCCTGGCGGCTATTCCGCTGGGCGGCTATGTCAGGATGCTGGATGAAAACGAACTTAAGATTCAGCAGGGAAAGGGCACTGAGGTGGTTGCCTATTCTGAGCCTGAGCGTACCCGTGCATTCAACCGGCAACCTGTCTGGAAGCGCATGTTGATTGTGGTGGCAGGGCCACTGGCCAACCTGTTGTTAGCCGTGGCCTTGTATTGGCTTTTGTTCATGCAGGGCACCACCGGCATTAAGCCATTGATAGGCGAGGTCACCCCCGGAAGCTTGGCAGAAAAGGCGCAATTGACGCAAGGCGAACTAATTCTGAGCATCGCAGGCGAGCCGGTCAGGACTTGGAGCGAAGCGCGTTGGATAATGTTGGAGAAATCACTGGATGGCGCGCCGGTCAAGATCGAGACCCTTATCCATCAGCATGAGCATCATGTGCATGAGCTGTCGTTTGAGGGTCTGGGCGAGGACGTGGAGGCCGATGTTTTGGGCAGGCTGGGATTGCAGACGTATCAGCCTAAAATCGCACCGGTCATTGGGCAAGTGCTGGCCGAAAGTCCTGCAGAGAAAGCGGGTTTGCTGGAAGGAGATAGGCTATTGAGTGTTGATGGTATCGCGGTGCAATACTGGCATGAAGCAGTGCCGATTTTTCAGAGTCAGCCTGGCAAGACCATGACGGTAGAGGTGTTGCGGGGCGAAGAAAAACGGCGTTTGAAAATCACGCCTGATGCTGCAGAAGAGAATGGAAAGCAAGTCGGCAAGATTGGCGCGGCGGCCAAGACGGATACGGATGCATTGCAAGGCTTGTTGGTTAAAACCGATTTCGGGGTCTGGCCAGGGCTGAAGGCAGCAGTCAAAAAGACCTGGGATACCTCTGTTTTTAGTCTCAAGATGCTAAAATACATGTTGACAGGAAAGATGTCGCTGCAGGGGATCAGCGGTCCGGTCACTATCGCGAATTATGCGGGCGAGAGTGCGCAACTGGGCGTGAATGTGTTTCTGAGTTTTCTGGCTTTGGTGAGTATAAGCATCGGCGTGCTCAACCTTTTGCCAATACCTGTGTTGGATGGCGGCCATTTGTTGTATCATATGGCGGAAATTATAAAAGGTTCACCCGTGTTCGAAGCGACTATGTTGCTGGGGCAGAAAATAGGGATGGGTCTATTGGGGACCATGATGATGATCGCGATATTCAACGATCTTAATCGCTTATTTACAGGTTAAAACGATTTGTTCAAACCACGCATTTTATCCGCTTTAATTGTTGCATTGTTTAGCCAGCCGCTATGGGCGCTTGAGCCGTTTGTGATTAAAGACATCCGTGTCGAGGGATTGCAGCGTACAGAGCCGGGAACGGTGTTTAATTATCTACCCGTGCAGGTGGGCGACGTGATGAGCGACGAGAAGGCTACGCAGGCTATCAAATCGCTCTACAACACCGGATTTTTCAAGGATGTGCGTGTCGAGGCCGAGGGCGAGGTGCTGGTGGTGACTGTGCAGGAGCGCTCTTCCATTGCCCAGATTGATTTCAGCGGCAACAAGTCTTTCCCATCCGACAAGATGAAGGAGGGTTTGAAGCAGATCGGTATCGCAGAAGGCTTGATTCTGGATAAATCAGTGCTGGAACGGGCTGAGCAGGAAATCAAACGGCAGTACTTGTCACAAGGCAAATACAGCGCAACCGTCAAGACTGTCACCAGCCCGCTGGAGCGTAACCGTGTCGCAGTACGTTTTGAGATCGAGGAAGGTAAAGTCGCCAAGATTCGTGACATCAATATCGTCGGCAACAAGGCCTTTAGCATGGAGGATCTGCGCGCAGAATTCCTGTTGACGACCCCTAACTGGATGAGTTGGTGGAACAAGGATGATCAGTATTCCAAGCAAAAATTGACGGCCGACCTTGAGACGCTGAAGTCTTTCTATATGAATCAGGGCTATCTGGAATTTGCGATTGATTCAACCCAGGTCTCCATTTCGCCGGACAAAGAGGATATTTACATTACCATCAATGTTACCGAAGGCGAGAAGTACACGATTAGCAGTGTTAAGCTGGCAGGCGAGTTGCAAGTGCCTGAAGCTGAGCTTACTCCATTGATTAAAATACAGAAAGGCGATGTGTTTAATCGCCAGCTTATTACAGAATCCAGCAAAGCGGTTGGTGATCGGCTTGCCAACGAGGGTTACGCGTTTTCGAATGTCAACGCGATTCCGGAAATCAACAAAGAAGAGCATACCGCTGCATTCACATTTTTTGTCGATCCGGGTAGGCGCGTGTATGTGCGCCGCATCAATTTGACCGGCAATACCCGCACGCGTGATGCGGTTCTGAGGCGCGAGATGCGCCAGCTGGAATCCGCCTGGTACGCAGGCAACAAGATCAACCGCTCTAAAGAACGCCTGAACCGTCTGCAGTATTTTGAAACCGTGGATGTGGAAACGCCTGCTGTACCTGGTACAACCGACCAGGTAGACCTGAATGTCAATGTAGTGGAAAAATCTACCGGCAGTATCCAGTTTGGTGTCGGCTTATCCAGTAACGAGGGTGTGGTGTTCGGGGTGACCGTGAATCAGCAGAACTTCCTTGGAACCGGGAATCGGGTGTCTGCCCAGATCAATACCGGCAAAGTGAACACGACATACTCATTATCGTTCACCGATCCTTATTTTACCCCGGATGGCGTCAGCCGTGGATTTGATGTATATCGACGCGACGTGGATACTGGATCCCTCACTATTGGTACTTACAGAAGCTCATCCTATGGCGCGGGTGTTCGATTCGGGTTGCCTCTTTCTGAGACGGATTTTCTTTCAGCCGGACTCACGGTTGATTTGACCAAGATTGACCTCAGTAGCCAGAGTCCTAAACAGTATCGTGATTTCTGCGGAAATAACTCCGGTTGTAGCAGTGATTCTATTCAGCTTATGGCCTCGTGGGCGCATGATACAAGGGATAACACGCTGTTCACCAACAAAGGGGTGTTGCAGCGCCTGAGTCTGGAGACGGCAATGCCCGGGTTGGATTTGCAGTATTACAAGCTGGATTATAAGCATGCCTGGTATAAGGACCTTACACAAAACTTTACCTTGATGCTAAACGGTGAGCTGGGCTATGCTGACAGTTATGGTGGTAAAAAATATCCTTTCTTTAAAAATTTCTATGCGGGTGGTGTAAACTCAGTGCGCGGCTATGATAATGGCGCTATCGGTCCACGCGACATCGACCCGATATCCGGTCAGGATTTTGCAGTAGGCGGGACACGCAAAATCGTGGGCAATATTGAGCTGTTTGCCCCTGTTCCATTTATCAAGAACTCATCGCAATTTCGCTTGAGCGCGTTCTTCGATGGCGGTGCAGTTTATGCGGACGATCAGCGTATTGATTTCGGTGAATTGCGCTACAGTGCCGGGGTGGGGGTGAGCTGGTTCTCGCCATTCGGTCCGCTGAAACTGGTGCTGGCAAAAGCATTGAATGCCAAGGAAGGCGACCAGACACAGACGCTGCAATTCCAGATGGGACAGCAGTTCTAACAATGCATTTTAGATTAATTAGCACAGGATATTAAGGAGACGATAATTGAGTCGCCAAACGGTTAAAAATTTGTTTTTTGCAGCAATCATGATGCTTTCTATGTCCTTGAGTGCCGCTGAACTGAAAGTAGGATATGTCCAGGTGGACAAGATTCTTCAGGAAGCACCTCAGACTGCAGAAAGCAGCAAGAAAATGGAGCGGGAATTTGGGCCGCGTTCTCAAGAACTGGATAAAATGCAAAAGCAGATCAGGGATATTGAGGCGGCGCTGGATAAAGATGGCGTTACCATGTCCGAGAGTGACAAGCGCACCAAAGAACGTGATGTTTCCAATCTGAAAATCGAGTTTCAACGCAAGCAGCGTGAGTTGCGTGAAGACATCAACATTCGCAAGAATGAAGAACTGGGTGCGTTGCAGGACAGGATCAACAAAGCTGTGCAAACCGTTTCAGAAGCCGAAGGCTATGACTTGGTGGTATATAGCGGTGTGGCTTACGCCAGCAAGAAAATCGATATTACCGATAAAGTACTCAAGTCATTGGGCAAAAAATAGTGAAGGAGCGTGCGGATGACACGTTCTTTCACGCTTCAGCAAATCGCCGCTCAGCTTGGCGGAGAGGTTTCCGGTAACGCAGAAGCAGGGATTAGCCGCGTAGGCTCGCTGGCACATGCCAATAAAGGCGCCATCAGCTTTTTTACGGATGCCAAATATCTATCCCAGCTGCAAAATACTGCCGCCAGTGCTGTAATTGTGAGGCAAGAGCATGCCTCGCTTACCGCATTACCCAAAATCATTACAGAGAATCCCTACGCTTATTTCGCCAAGGTATCTGCCTTGCTGAATCCCGCCACTCAGGCGGAGCAGGGGGTTCATCCCGCCGCGGTGGTGCATCCTGAAGCGACTGTTCCTGCCAATTGTAGCGTCGCAGCAGGTGTGGTGATCGCAGCAGGTGTGGTGCTTGGCGAGAATGTGCGGATTGGTGCGGGTTGCGTGCTGGAGCATGGTGTGCAGGTTGGGGATGGTACCTGGTTAGAAGCAAAAGTGACCATTCAGCACGACTGCATCATTGGCGCACGCTGCCACTTATTTTCCGGCTCTGTGATCGGTTGTGATGGCTTTGGCTACGCTCCGGAGAGTGGCGGCTGGGTCAAGATACCCCATGTTGGCAGGGTGGTGATAGGCGATGATGTGGATGTGGGCGCCAATACCACGATAGACCGGGGCGCACTGGATGATACTGTGATTGAAAACGGCGTCAAACTGGACAACCTGATTCACATTGCCCATAACTGCCGTATTGGTGCCAACACGGTAATTGCCGGGTGCGTAGGCATTGCCGGTAGCGCCATTATCGGTAAGCAATGCCGTATCGGCGGGGCGGCCATGATTCTCGGACATCTGGAAATTGCGGATGGTACGACTATCAGCCCTGGCAGCATGATCATGCGTTCTATCCATGAGTCTGGTACCTATACGGCCATCATGCCTTCGCAATCACACGAAAAATGGCTGAAAACGGCCGCAAATATTCGCCAACTCAACCAATTAGCGGATAAAATAAAGACTTTAGAAGCGTCCGTTAAAGCGCTCCAAAATCAATCGAAAGAGAATTGATATGACTACCAATGTCGCTGATACCAGCATGAATATTCACGAAATCCTGAAACACCTCCCACATCGCTATCCGTTCGTGCTAATTGATCGCGTAGTTTCCATGGAGGTTGGCAAGGAAATCACTGCCATCAAGAACGTGACCATTAACGAACCGTTCTTCCCCGGACACTTTCCGTATCACCCCGTGATGCCCGGCGTGCTGATTGTAGAGGCAATGGCGCAGGCTGCGGCTATCCTGTCCTTCAAAACCATGGGAGTTATGCCAACCGAGGATTCGGTATATTACTTTGCCGGCATTGACAGTGCTCGCTTCAAGAAACCTGTTTCTCCGGGTGACCAGCTTGTTTTGAACGTGCAGATTGATCGTATCTTGAAAGGTATCTGGAAATACAACGCTACAGCGAAAGTGGATGGTGAAGTGGTAGCAGAAGCCAGTATGATGTGCATATTAAAAACAATATAATCAATAAATTAAACAAAAGTATTAAAGTAAAATAACATGAGTGGAAACATACATCCCACCGCCATCATCGATACAAGGGCAGAGCTGGACAGCAGTGTTGAGGTAGGTGCCTATACCGTCATTGGGCCAAATGTCCGCATAGATGCCGGCACACGCATCGGCAGCCATGTGGTGCTGCAAGGCCCGACGACGATTGGCAAGAACAACCAGATTTTCCAGTTCTCGTCACTGGGTGAAGTGCCGCAGGACAAAAAATACAAAGGTGAGCCCACTACGCTGGAAATCGGCGATAACAACACGATTCGTGAGTGCTGCACCTTCAACCGCGGTACCGTGCAGGATAAAGGCGTCACCAAAATCGGCAACGATAACTGGATTATGGCGTATGTCCACATCGCGCATGACTGCACTATTGGTAACCATACAATTTTCGCCAACAACGCATCGCTGGCGGGGCATGTGGATGTGCATGATTATGCGATTCTGGGCGGTTTTACGCTGATTCACCAATTCTGCAAGATCGGCCAGCACATCATCACCGCGGTCGGTTCTGTGGTGTTCAAGGACATTCCGCCTTATGTGACGGCTGCCGGTTATGATGCCAAGCCGCACGGCATCAACGCAGAAGGCCTGAAAAGACGCGGATTTACGTCTGATGAGATTTCCCAGATCAAGCGCGCTTACAAAGCGCTCTATCGCAATGGTAATACCTTGGAAGAGGCCAAAGCGGAGCTGGTAAAAATGCAGACTGCCTGCGACAAAATTCAGTTGCTGACAGATTTCCTGGCAACGTCTGAACGCGGCATCATTCGTTAAGTCTGGGAAGTTAATGCCAACCATCGCAATCGTAGCTGGAGAGGCTTCTGGCGACCTGCTGGGCAGCCATCTAATTAGTGCCATTAAAAAGCATCGTTCTGATAGCCAGTTTTTCGGCATCGCAGGGCCCAAGATGCAGTCCGCTGGGGCCAAAACGCTATACCCGATAGAACGCCTTTCCGTGCGTGGATACATCGAAGTGCTCAAGCATCTGCCCAGCCTGCTCAAACTGCGCCGTGAATTGCTTAAACAGATCATCGCTGCCAAGCCAGATCTGTTCATAGGCGTGGATGCCCCCGATTTCAATTTCTGGCTGGAAAAGAAACTCAAGAAGGCTGGCATCCCCACCATCCACTATGTCAGCCCCTCTATCTGGGCGTGGCGTGGCGGGCGTATCAAAAGCATTAAAAAGGCTGTTTCGCATATGCTGGCCTTGTTCCCGTTTGAGCCGGGTATCTATCATAAAGCGGACATCCCTGTCACTTTTGTTGGGCATCCGCTTGCGGATGAACTGCCGCTGGAACCTGACCAGAAAGCTGCGCAAAAACTGCTCAAGATAGAGAAGGGAAAGCACGTATTCGCCCTGCTGCCGGGCAGCCGCCAGTCCGAGGTGCAGCAACACGCTGCATTGCTCATCAAGACTGCCCAGCTGCTCAGTCAGCAATATGAGAATGCGCTGTTTCTGGTGCCTTTAATTACTCGGGAAACGCGTAAGATATTCGAGACCGAGCGCTACAAACTGGCGCCGGAAGCAGACAATATCCAAATACTGTTTGGGCATGCGCACGATGCGATGGAAGCCGCCGATATGGTGATTCTGGCCTCCGGCACCGCCACGCTGGAAGCTGCGCTGCTGAAGCGCCCCATGATCATCACCTACAAGATGCCTGCATTGAGTTGGCAAATCCTCAAGCGCATGCGCTACCAGCCCTATGTTGGCCTGCCCAATATTCTCGCGGAGAAATGGCTGGTGCCGGAACTGTTGCAGAAAGAGGCTACGCCTGAGAAATTGACACAGAAATGCGTCGAGATTTTGGAGAACAAAGAAGGGCTGGAGCAACTGCACGACGAATACTTGCAGATTCACTACAGCCTGAAGCAGGATAGTGCCGAGAAGGCTGCGCAAGTGGTGCTTTCATATTTGTGATTTGGGTAGCGAGTGACTCAGAAAATGCATGATTGGCGGAGCAGTACAAGGCGCACGGAGCGCAGGAGCCAAGATAGTACGCGGTTGTACAGCGAGGCTACTAGCACCGCGCAACGCCGTAACGCATGCCAAGGAAGCGTTTTATGCTGATTTGCGGCGTGGACGAGGCAGGGCGAGGTCCTCTGGCTGGCAGCGTCTATGCCGCTGCCGTGATTCTGGATGTGAACAATCTTATCGAAGGTCTGGCCGATTCCAAGAAGCTTTCTGAGAAGAAACGCGATTTTCTGAGCGTCGAAATCAAGCAGAAAGCGCTGGCTTGGGCGATAGCGAGCTGCACCGCCAAAGAAATCGACGAAATCAATATATTTCAGGCGAGCTTGTTGGCCATGAAGCGCGCGATAGAAGCGATGCAGGCGCAATTTGGCGTAGTGCCACATCTGGTACAGGTAGATGGCAACAAATGCCCGAAAATCAGCTTGCCGTGCGAGGCGATCGTAAAGGGCGATAGCAAGGTACAGGCCATTTCCGCCGCGTCTATCCTCGCCAAAGTGGCGCGCGATGCCGAGCTCTACGAACTGGATAAACTATACCCGCAATACGGCTTTGCCCAGCATAAGGGCTACCCCAGCCCCGCGCATCTATTGGCTTTGCAGGCACATGGCATTTCGCCGGTGCACAGGCTGAGTTATGCGCCAGTTAAAGATCTGGTGAAGTTATAGTGTGTCAGATATGGAACGATGGATCCTTTCCATCATGTGCCTGAAATGCATATGTTCTGCTTTTTCCTCACAGTTCATCATGAGTTGTTCTGTGTCACGCATTAGCATATGTAGCTGTTCCACCCGCTCGTTTGCTGGAATACGTCTATTGGCTTGAATTTTTTCGAGTTGATTTGAAATTCTCTCATATTCAATAGCCGAGATTGAGTTTCGACGAGAAGACCTATTTCTGTCGTGAAGGCTAAACTCCATCATTTTTCTCAGCTCTCGCATTTCTGCTTGCAGAACGCCAAAAGCAAACTCTTCTTTGTTGGCCTTTATGTCAGGAATCTTAGCAGGTTTACTTAAAGCAAGTAACTTAACGATTGAATTAACATTTCCAGCTTCTCCGTCAGCTGCTGCTGTTGCTTCAATGGCTTCTTTTAGCTCTTTTTGAATATGCAGAACATCGTGATATTTCATTTCTTTTGAGTATTCAATATAGCGAAGCGGCGCAATGTCAAATATCTTAGGAGTGCCCGACTCTTGCATTAAAACTACTGGTTTATCGAACGCTTGACGCACACCAAGTTCGAAGAGCACATTAGGGTTTCGACTGCTAAGGTCACATATAGCAATTGGTGCCTCTAAAAGGTTTATTAGTATATCAAGGTGAATGAGGTTAGTTGCCTTTACTTCATCGGCCCTGACGGCTTGATAGCCTGCCATTTCACAAGATGGGTAAATTATATTTTCATGGGTCTTAGGAAGCTAAAGCGGATTTTTTCTTAATAATTTGAGTATTTCAAGGTACATATTAACAGCCCTATGATTAAAGCGAAACTCAGTCTCTTTCAGGTGCAAATAGAACGTAT
>Ga0233425_10002727_pt1 | contig 33927 bp, 27 predicted proteins | sample Watercolumn_Towu_2_FD_181712 | JGI IMG/M metagenome (GOLD analysis project Ga0233425, IMG submission 181712) | Freshwater microbial communities from Lake Towuti, South Sulawesi, Indonesia - Watercolumn_Towuti2014_140_MG | ecosystem: Environmental > Aquatic > Freshwater > Lake | place...
CTCCCCCCCTCCCCAGGCCTCCCGCGCAACGCACCCGCGTGCGCGAGCCCTCCGTCCCCGGGTCCCCGCCCTCCGTCCCCGGGCCTCCCTCCAGGCCTCCCGCGCAACGCACCCGCGTGCGCGAGCCCTCCGTCCCCGGGTCCCCGCCCTCCGTCCCCGGAGCGGATTCCCGTCTCCCTGGCGGCCGCGGGCTTCCTGCTCATGGCGGTTCACGGGGTGGTACGTCCGACCGCGTCCGCGCTGTTCCTGCAGCACTTCGCGGCCAGCCAGATGCTGTGGGGCATGGCCGCGGTGCCGGTTCTGGTGACCGGGCTGCTGTGGCTCTATGGTGCGATGCTGGATCGGTTCGGATCCCGGGGCACGCTTGCGGCAAGCACGGTTCTTTCCCTGGCATTGCTCCTCGTTCCCGCTGTCGTGCACGTCGCGGTCCGGGACTCCGGCAGCGGCTTGGCCGGGGACGCCGCGGCGTTCTTCCTGTACGTGTGGAACGATGCGTTCGTGGTCCTGCTGCTCGAGCAGCTGTGGGCCCTTGCCAACAGCACGCACAGCGTGGCCGGAGGCAAGCGGAACTACGGCTTTCTGCTGGTCATCGGCGGGCTCGGGGCCACCGGCGGCAACCAGGCCGTCGCGCGCCTGGCACCCCTCGTGGGCACGCTGCCGATCTACTTCGCTTCGCTCGGCCTGCTCATCCCCTTCATCTGGCTCATGTCCCGTGTGTTCCGGCTTCCCGGAGCGCGGGTCTCGCCTGGCGGCAAGCCCACGTCCACGTCCGGGTCCGCCGGCCTGACCTCGCTGGCAGGCTCCGGCTATCTCGGCGCCATCGCCGCTGTCGTCGGGCTCGGCCAGTTCATGGTGGCGCCCCTAGACGTGGTGTTCCAGCACCGGGTGGCTTCCGAGTTCGCCGGCCTGGACGCGACGTCTTCGTACACCGGGGACTTCTGGAGCGTTGTCAACGGAGCCTCGCTGGGGCTCCAATTCCTGACGCCCCTCGTGCTGCAGTGGGTCTCGGTGAGCCGGCTGCACCTCCTCGTTCCCCTGACTCACGCTGCCTGCATCCTGGCTCTGCTGGTTCATCCCTGCCTTGCAACCGCCGCCATTGCGTTCGGATGGTTCAAGGTGGTGGACTACTCCGTGTTCCGGGCCGCCAAGGAGGTGCTGTACGTGCCCCTCGACTTCGACGCCCGATACCGTGCCAAGATGCTCATCGACATGGTGATCTACCGCACCAGCAAGGGGGCTTCGGCTCTGGCTCTGTCGCTGGCGTCGGCCCTCGTGCAGCGCTTCATGCCGTTCCTGCCCCTCGTGGCGCTGACCGCCGCCGCGGCGTGGGTCCCTCTGGCAGCGGTCATCGGCCGGGGCTTCACGCACGCGAAACACCCGTGAACAGCTATTGACCCTTCGCCCATTATGGTGTTCAATAGCTGGCAGGAAAGGAGGGGTGGAAGTTGTCCGAAGCAGTCTACCTCGAGTTCGGCGGGATCCTGCTGTGTATCCTGTTCTCCTCGCTGTTCTCCGGTGCGGAGACCGCGCTCACCAGCCTGCACGACGCCCGGCTGGAGCAGCTCATCCTGAGGCACTCCCACGCCCGTCTCCTCCGCAGGTGGCGGGACGCACCGGGCACGGTCCTGTCCTTCCTTCTCGTGGGAAACACGCTGGTCAACATCCTGGCCTCCTCCCTTGCCACCGACCTGTCCATGACCGTGCTTGCAGACATGGGCATCCAGGGAGGCAAGAGCCTTGCCATCGCCATCGCGGCGGGTGCCACGACCTTCGTCATTCTCGTGTTCGGCGAGGTTCTCCCGAAGACGTATGCCCGCCACAACCCGCACCACATCGTGCCGCTGCTTCCCCTGCTCACGCTGCTGTACGTCCTCCTCTGGATCCCCGCCCGCCTGCTCGGCCAGGCTGGCGTGCGGTTCGTGGCAATGGCCGGCCAGCGCCTCGGCAAGCCTGCCCCCTCCGTCACCGAAGAGGAGCTGGAGTACCTCATCCGCAAGGGGAAGAAGGAAGGCGCGCTGGACGAGGAGAAGGAGCGCATGCTGTCCGGCGTCCTGAGCCTCCAGGACCGCACGGCACGCGAGATCATGATCCCGCGCACGGACATGGTCTCCTTCGAGGTCCGCGACCCGTTGGCCAAGGTGGTGAACGCGGTTGCCGAGAACCAGTTCTCCCGCTACCCCGTGTACCAGGACATGCGCGACAAGATCGTCGGGATCTTCCACGCCCGGGACCTGGTCACGTTCATGCGGGACAACCAGCCTGCCGCTTCCTTCAAGCTGCGCAACTTCGTCCGCGCACCCTACTTCGTGCCGGAGACCAAGCGCCTCGACGAGCTTCTCAAGGAGTTCCAGGAGGAGCACGTCCACATGGCCATCGTCGTGGACGAGTACGGCGGAACCGCGGGCCTGGTGACCCTGGAGGACGTGCTGGAGGATCTGATCGGCGAGGAGATCTACGACGAGCACGACGAGGAAGACAAGCTCGCAACCAGGGGGGAAGACGGCAGCTACCTCCTCAACTCCCGGCTGCCGGTGCAGGACATCAAGGAGGAGCTGGGCGTCGACGTCTCGTTCCCGGACGACCGCGACTACGAGAGCGTCGGCGGCCTCGTAATGGAGCTGGCAGGCAGTGTTCCGGCCAAGGGGGAGACGTTCACCTACGCGCCCCAGGCTGACGGTGCGCCGTCACTCCATTTCACCGTCATGGAGAGCGATGGGGCCAAGCTCGGCAAGGTCAAGATGGTTGTCGTGAAGCCCGACGCCTGACCGCGGCCACTCGCTACGAGTACTCGATCATGTCATGGAGCAGGGTCCGCCAGTCGGTCACCAGCGCGGACGGGCTCAGCCGGAGCCCCGGCTCGATGTAGCACGACTGCCAGCAGCCCCGGCAATGCCTGGTGCCGCGGCGGTGCGTCTCCATCTCCGGCGACTCCCAGATCTCGGCAAAGCGTCTCTGCTGGATGTTCCCCACGGGCTGGCCCAGCGTGTAGCACGGGTACACGTCGCCGAACGCGTTGATGTCGCACACGCCGAGCCCCGCCATGCACCGCACCCTGTCCGGCGCGCCCTCGAACCAGGAGAGTATCCCGTTGAGATAGCTCGGGCTGTTGGTCGAGATCCCCTCGGCCCGCGCCGCGGCCTTCAACGCTTCCAACGCGACGGCCAGCCGGCCCACGTCCTCTCTCCGCACGGTCAGACGGTCGTCCGCTCCGTAGGTGATGAACGGGTAGCACTGGTGATAGGGAAGCAGCCGGAGGTGCGAGGCCCCGAGCGACCGGACGAACGCGGGCATGACCGGCAGCTCCTCGATGTTCTCACGGCACACCAGGGTGTTCACCCCGACCCGCACCGACCCGCCGGCCGCGGCCAGGAACGCGGCGATGCCTGCCGTGGCCGCGCCAAACGCTCCCTTGCTTCCCCGCAGCCGGTCGTGCAGCTCCGGCCCGGACGCGTCCAGCGACACCAGCAGCTGGTTCAGCCCCGCGGCCGGAAGCCGAAGCCCCGCGTCGGACGACAGCAGCGTGCCGTTGGTGGTGATGGTCACGTGGAGCCCGTACGAGCGCAGCCCCTCCACGATCACCCCCAGGTCGTTGCGCAGAAGCGGCTCGCCGCCGAAGAGGTCCACCGCAAGCAGCCCCTTTCCTGACATCTCCCCGAGGTTGCTGAGCAGCACGGCCGCGGGAACCTCCTTCTCCAGGATGTCGCGGTGCTCCCGCTGCGTCTTCCAGATGTCGCAGTGGCGGCAACGGAGGTTGCACCGCCGCGTCAGCTCCACGTAGACCATGAGCGGCGAACGCGGCCTCTTGCGCCGCAGGTCGTACGTCGCGCACCGGACCACGTTCCTGAACGCGCGCAAGCGCCGCCGCGTCCCCCCCACCGTCGAGCTCCGGCTCACGGCCGCCTCCAGAAGTACCGGAACAGAGACCCTGCTGCCAGCACCTGCTCCAGCAGCATCGACGCATCCAGCCCCGCCAGCAGCGAGATGTCGAGGACGCACGACGTGTAGCAGTCCGGCCGCGGCCTGCACGCGGCCGCTTCCTCCCGGATCCGGCCCGCTTCCCGGGACCACCAGATCACGGGCAGCGGATGCTTGCGGATGCTGCCCGCGACCCGCTGCTTGGTCCCCTCCCAGCGGGGACACGGCACGTAGACCCGGCCGCTGGAATCCACGTTCACCAGCAGGGACAGCAGCCGGCACTGGAACGGCTCGGCGTCCGCTATCCGCCGGAAGTAGGCCGCAGGCGTGATGAGGACCCGCGGGTGCTCCCGCTTCAGCTCCAGGAGCTCGTGTGCCGCGGCCCGCGCGTCCGCGGGCGCCAGCGACGGCACGTCCATCGCAGTGGATTCCCGCGTCAGGAGCCTCACGTGCAGCCCGGCCCCGACGCTCCCGGCCAGTGCGATCATCCCCGGGACCTGGTCCCGGTTGAGCGTCCCGAGGCTCATGTTGATCCGCGACGGGACCCCCAGGCGCTCGGCTTCCACCAGCCCCGCAACCGCACTGGCGTAGAGCCCCGGAAGCCGCCGAATCCGGTCGTGCTCCTCTCCAGGATGGTCGATGGAGACCGTGACCCCCTCGACCAGACGCGCCACCCGGGGAAGCACCGAGGCCAGCCGGGACCCGTTCGTGGTCAGGCTCGTCCGGTATCCGACCGCGTGGGCCTCCTCGAGGATCTCCAGCAGCCGCGGGTGGATCGTGGGCTCTCCGCCGGACAGGTAGAACACCCGGCAGCCGAGCGCCCACGCGTCCTTGAGCAGCGTCCGGATCTCGTCCAGCGTCAGCTCCCCCCCCTCGGCCTTCTCTTCGTGATGGTAGCAGAACCCGCAGGCCGCGTTGCAGCGCTGGGACGGCTCCAACAGGAGGATGAGGGGCGACGGAATCCCTCGGACTCCGTTGTCCCATGCTGCACGAGCCAGTGAGCGTACGTAGTCGACCCGCATCGCGCCTCAGCACACCACCGTGTGGACAAGGGGCTTTCGCGCCTGCCGCTTCTTGACCACGCGGCGAACCAGCACGCGCACCTCCTCCGCGATCTCCTCTGCCGTCGGCACCACCGCCCGGTCTCCAAACGCAAGCTCCAGGGTGGAGAGGATGGCTGGCACCAGCGTACCGTCCGGGTCGGGCACGCCGTACAGAGCGATGTCCGGATCCACGTCCACCCCCCGGCGCCTGAGCCGACATCGGACCACCACCAGGCCGTTGTACAGCAGCGTGCGGCGCTCCTTGAGCTTGAGCGCTTCCGCGTTGCCCACGAGGGGGCCTTCCACGAAGTACTCCTCGACGTCCATGGTCCCCGCGACCGCGACCCCGCCGGGCGACACCGACAGGATCGTCCCCTCGTCCGCCAGCACCGGGACGGCCCCCACGGCCTTCACCGCGAGGTCCGCGTGGGCCTTGAGGAAGCGGTACTCGCCGTGCACCGGCACGAAGTAAGTGGGCCGCACCAGCTCCAGCATCTCCTTCAGCTCGTCGGCTTGCGCGTGGCCCGACGTGTGCACCGACGCGTTCCCGTCGTGGTACACCGTCGCACCCAGCCGCACGAGGTTGTTGGACACGGTCAGGATGTCCTTCTCGTTACCGGGGATCATGCGGCTCGAGTAGATCACCATGTCCCCTTCCTTGATCTTCAGGTCCGGGTGCTCGCCGTTGGCCAGCCGCGTGAGCGACGACCGCGGCTCGCCCTGGCTGCCCGCCACGAGGACCAGCAGGCTCCGGGGGTCCACCGTGTCCGCAACCTCGGGGTCCACCAGCGCGTTCGGGTCGCACGGCGTGTACCCGCACTCCAGCGCGATGCGCGTGTACATGGTCAGGCTGCGGCCCACGAGGCACAGCTTCCGCCCCGTGCGCCGGGCCAGCCGGTGCAGCAGCGTCACCCGCTCGATGTTCGACGAGAACATCGAGATGAGCACCCGGCCCGAGTGGCCCGCGATCAGCTCCTCGATGTTGTTGGCCACCCACTTCTCGCTGTCGGTCCGACCCCCGCGCTCCACGTTGGTGCTGTCCGACATGAGCAGCAGCACCCCCTCGTCCCCGAGCCGCGCAAACGTGTCCGTGTCGAACGCCTTGCCGATGGAGGGGTTGTAGTCGATGCGGAAGTCGCCCGTGTGCACCACGAGGCCGGCAGGAGTGCGCAGCGCCAGCGCCAGCGCATCCGGTATGGAGTGGGTCACTCGGACCAGCTCGATGTCGATGCCCGCTGCACGGACCGTGTCGCCGGCCTTGACCACGCGCACGTCCAGCTTCGGCTTGGGGGTGTATTCCAGCGAGCGCTCCTTGATGAGCCCCGCGGCAAACGCAGGGGCATACACCGGGATGCCCGTGTCGCCGAATGCGAGAGGCACCGCTCCCACGTGGTCCTCGTGGCCGTGCGTCACCACCACCGCCTTGATCCGCTCCGCATTCTGCCGGTAGTAGCGCAGGTCCGGCAGGATGAGCTCCGGCCCGAGGCAGCGGTCGGAAGGGAACATCACGCCGCAGTCCACCACCACGATGCCGTCTCCGGTCTCGACGGCCATGCTGTTCATCCCGATCTCGCCCACGCCGCCGAGGAACACGATCCGGACCGTGCCGGAGCGCTTGCCCTGTTTCGCCATGCCGACTCCCTTCGCCCGCACCCGGGCAGCCACCGGCATTGTAGCGCCTTTAGGGTTTGACTGGCAATGGAGTGCGGTCTATAACCGTCCCGTTCGGCAACGCGGGAGGCGCATTGCACGAGATCTACGAGCCGCACGTCGCGTGGGTGAGCTGCTTCGTATTGCTGCTGCTGGCCATCGCCGTCCTGCCGCTTGCCGCGGAGCACTGGTGGGAGCACAACCGGAACAAGGGGCTTGTTGCGGGGCTGCTTTCCCTGCCCATCGCGGGGCTCTACCTGGCCAGGGCCCCGGTCGAGCTGCTCCACCCGATCCTCGAGTATTTCTCGTTTATCGTTCTGCTCTGGTCCCTGTACACCGTGTCCGGCGGCATCGTGCTCAGCGGGAGCCTGAGAGGCAGCCCCGGCGTGAACACCGCGTTCCTCGCGGTCGGGGCCGTGATCGCAAACCTCTTCGGCACAACGGGAGCAGCCATGCTCCTCATCCGCCCGCTGCTTCGAGCCAACGAGCATCGGAAGAACAAGAAGCACATCGTCATCTTCTTCATCTTCCTCGTGGCCAATATCGGCGGCGCGCTGACGCCGCTGGGAGACCCGCCCCTCTTCCTCGGCTACCTGCGCGGCGTGCCCTTCACCTGGACCTTCTCCCTGGCGCCGATCTGGGCTTCAACCGTGCTGGCGCTGCTGGCAGTGTTCTACCTGTGGGACTGCCGGGCCTGGGCCCGTGAGGACGTGGAGGTCAGGAGCGCGGCCGGCACGGGAGAGAAGCTCCGCATCGCAGGCGCACTCAATTTCCTGTTCGTTTTCGGCGTGCTGGCCGCCACGATCCTCAGCGGCAGGCTCCAGGCGGTCGTGGAAGCCACGGGCCTCGGGTGGCCCGAGGGGAGCCCCTGGAGAGAGGGCATCATGATTTCGATGGGCCTCTTGTCCATGCGGTTCACGCAGAAGGAGCTGCGGGAAGAGAACCGCTTCAACTTCGGAGCCATCGTCGAGGTCGCGGTGCTGTTCGCCGGCATCTTCATCACCATGATCCCGGCCCTGTCGCTGCTCAAGCTCCACGGGGCCGAGCTGGGAGTCACGGAGCCGTGGCAGTTCATGTGGGCGTCGGGAGCACTGTCCAGCTTCCTCGACAACGCGCCGACCTACCTGGTGTTCGCGCAGACAGCGACCAGCGTGGCCGGAGTCGACGGCATCGGCGCTCTGGTCGGTCATCCTACCGGCGCGCTGCTCCTCAAGGCCGTCTCCATCGGTTCGGTCTTCATGGGCGCCAACACCTACATCGGCAACGCACCCAACTTCATGGTCAAGGCCATTGCGGAAACGGCCGGAGAGCGGCGGGTGCGCATGCCCTCGTTCTTCGGGTACATGGCGTACTCCGGCCTCATCCTTCTGCCGCTGTTCGTCCTGGTCGCCGCGGTCTTCTTCGTTGCGCTGCGGAGCTACCTCTGAGATGCATTTGGAACATCCATACCACTAGAGGAAGGGAGAACGCATCATGGACAGCCAGGCCCTTCGCCGAGACATCGTCAAGTACTGCCAGCGGATCTGGGAGCGTGGCTGGGTCGCCAACCACGACGGGAACCTCACCGTCCGGCTCGACAAGAACCGCATCCTGGCCACGCCCACCGCGTTCTCCAAGAAGGAGATCCGCGAGGACGACATCCTCGTCGTCGAGCTGTGGACCGGCAAGGTCGCCAACGGCCGCCACAAGGCCTTCTCCGAGCTGCCCCTCCACCTCGAGTACTACAAGGTGCGCGAGGACGTGAACGCGGTGCTGCACGCCCACCCGCCGGTGGCCTCCGCGTTCTCCGTCGCAGGCATCGAGGTCGAGACCCGGATCACACCCGAAGCAGTGGTGAGCCTTGGTGACCGCATCCCGCTGGCCCCCGTCGCCATGCCCGGCACCCTCGAGTCCGCGCAGCAGGTCCGCTACCTCGGCAACCTCTACGACGTGATCCTGCTGGGCAACCATGGGGTCGTCTCCTGCGGCACGGACCTGGAGCAGGCTTACCTGCGCTGCGAGCTGACCGAGCACCTTGCGCGCATGCAGCGCAATGCCATGCTCATGGGCAGCGTCCGCTTCATCCCCGCGGACTGGGTGCCCGAGCTGCTCAACAAGCGCAAGAAGGCGGGCCTCGGCCCCGAAGCGCGCAAGGCGCCGCCGGTCAAGTCCCCGCGCGCGCTTTCCCAGCTCCCCATGAACGAGCTTCTCCCCGCACTGGTGCAGCAGCTCAAGAAGGACTAGCGCATGGCCGTGGAGGACCGGCGCACGGCCGTGGTCATCGTCGGCGGCGGCCCCGCGGGCCTCATGGCCGCGGACGTGCTGGCCGAGCGCGGCATCGAGGTCCACCTCCACGACGCGATGCCCTCGGTGGGCACCAAGTTCCTGCTGGCAGGCAAGGGCGGCCTCAACCTGACCCACAGCGAGCCCATCGACCGGTTCGTTGCTCGCTACGGTGCCCGTGCGCGGGACGTGGCCCGGTGGCTCGACACGTTCGGCCCGGGCGACGTGCGAGCGTGGGCCCGGTCGCTCGGCGTCGACACCTTCGTCGGCAGCTCGGGACGCGTGTTTCCCGAGGGGATGGGTGCCGCGGCGCTGCTCGACGCGTGGGTCCAGCGGCTCCGCTCCCGCGGGGTCGTCTTCCACCTCCGCTCCCGCTGGACCGGCTTCGGCCCCGACGGCACCCCCACCTTCTCAGAGGCTCCCCTCCGGTCCGGCTCGCCGGCTGCCTGCGGGGCAGACCCCCTGGCTGCGGCTGGCCGTCGCCCCGAGGGGGAAAGCGAGCCGCTGCAGTGCAGTGGGGCTCAACCGGTCCAGGGGGCTCCCCTCCGGTCCGGCTCGCCGGCTGCCTGCGGGGCCGTCCTCCTCGCACTCGGCGGCGGAAGCTGGCCGTCCACCGGGTCGGACGGTGCGTGGGTCGCGTGGCTGCGGTGCGCGGGGGTCGGGGTGGCCCCGCTCAGGCCCGCCAATTGCGGCTTTGCCGTGGCCTGGAGCGACGTGTTCCGGCAGCGCTTCCAGGGCCAGCCGCTCAAGTCCGTCGCACTGGCCTTCGACCGGGCCGACGGAACGGTCGTGTCGCAGAAGGGCGAGTGCCTCGTCACCGCGTACGGCATGGAGGGAAGCCTCGTGTATGCCCACTCCGCAGCGCTGCGCGACGCGGTCGAGGAGCAGGGCCGCATGACGGTGCGCATCGACCTGCTTCCGGGCCGAAGCGAGGAGCAGGTGCGGGAGGCGCTGGCCGCGGACCGGGGCAAGCGCTCCTGGGCAGCGTTCCTGCAACGGCGCCTCGGGCTTGCCGGGGTCAAGGCCGGGCTGCTGCGCGAAGGCGCTTCGGCCAGCGACTTCGAGGATCCGGACCGGCTGGCCCGCCGGATCAAGGGCGTGCCCGTGACCCTCCTTTCTCCCCGACCCATCGAGGAAGCCATCAGCTCCGCGGGCGGCGTTTGCCTCGAGGAGCTGGATCCCCGCCTCATGCTGAAGAAGCTGCCCGGCGTGTTCTGCGCGGGAGAGATGCTGGACTGGGAAGCGCCCACCGGCGGCTACCTGATCACCGCGTGCATGGCCTCGGGCAGATTCGCGGCGCTCGCCATCACGGAGTGGCTGCGCCAGCCGCGGGAGCTTCCGGGTCCGTGACCGCCTGTCCCCGCAGCAGCGCCTTGAACTCCCCGCGGGGCACCCTGGACACGTAGCGGCCCAGCAGCACCGAGGCCGTGGCCATCTCCAGCACCTCCCACAGCTTCACCGACAGCATGGCCACCAGGATCTCCGACGGCCTCAGCCCCGTAAGCTGGCTCCAGTACGCCAGCGCGGTCAGCTCCGTCACCCCCATCGATGCGACGAAGACCATGGCCGCCACCCGGATCAGCGTCTGCACCGAGAAGAAGAGCAGCACCTCGTGGAATGCCGGCACGTAGCCCACCGCGATGAAACCCATCACCAGCGCGGAGGTGAACGTGACGTTGATGAGAAGACATACACCCACCACCCGCAGGAACGGCCGCAGGCCGCCCCGGCGGATGGCCCGGAAATGCACCGCGGTCCGGTCCAACCCGTCGGCAGACCGGTGCACCAGCAGCTTGAATCCCGGGGCCGGCACGTTGTCGGCCGGCACCTTGAAGACCCGCCGGGCCGCACGCGCAGCCAGCGACAGCAGGCCGGGGAAGAGCAGCGCCAGGGCTGCCACGATGATGAGCCCGCCCAGCGCGATGTTGAACAGCTGCGCCAGCGAGAAGCCGTCGCTGGATGTGGCCGCACGACGCTCGGGGATGATGAGCAGCCCCAGGAACGCCAGCGCCACGTTCACCGAGAGCGCGACGACCTTGGTGTACGCGGAAGCGGCAAGGTACTGCGGCATCGGCACGGCAAGGAACCGCCGGACGAAGAACGCGGTGACCAGCTCGCCCCCCATCCCGGGAAGCATCGCATTCACCAGGTTCCCGGACAGGATGTACCGGGCCAGGTCCGTGACCTTCTTGCGGCCCACGCCGAGGTCGGAAAGCGCCAGCTGCAGTCGGACCCCGTGGAGCAGGTAGAAGACCACCAGCGAGAACGGCACCAGCAGGAAGATCCACCAGCGGGTGTGTGCGGCCACCTCGGGCAGGTTGCTGAAGTCCCCCGCGATGAACAGGATGAGGAAGAGCATCGCGACGGACAGCGGCGCCATGAAGACGATGATCCTCCAGGGAGTGATCTTCAGGCGTCCGTCGGTGTCGAATCCCCGCACGCTCACCCCGCCAGGTCATGGCCCGCGCGCAGCACGGACGGATCGAACCGCTTCAACCGGATCCGCCGGGTGCCCACCCGCACGTTGCGGGGCTCGTCCCCGGTCCCGGACTCGTTGTGCGCCGCGGACACGCGGCGCACGAGGAGCCCACTGGCAAGCAACAGCAGGAAGCTGCGCCGCCTCATCTGGCACCTCCCTTGCCCGAATCCCACACGCCCGCAACCGCGGTCCCGCAGGAGGGGCACCTGCCGCTTGCCAGGCGGTTGGACGTCACCGTGAATCCCTCCCGGGAAACGAGCGGTGTCGCGCGCTCCGGGCACGCGGTGTTGGGGCAGAACGTGGACTCTCCGTCACGCGACAGGAGGTTGCCCATGTACACGTGCCGCAGCCCCGCATCCAACGCCACCCGGCGCGCCTCTTCCAGCGTGTCCCCCGGCGTCGGCGGGATGTTGCGAAGCTGGTAGCGAGGGGAGAATCGCGAGAAGTGGAGCGGCACGTCGACCCCCAGCGTGGTCCGCATCCAGTCGCACATCTTGCGGATCATCCCCATGTCGTCGTTGAGCGTGGGCACGATGAGGTTCGTCACCTCCAGCCATACCCCCAGCTCGACGCACAGCTCCAACGCGTGCAGCACCGGCCGCAGGTTCCCCTTGCATACGTCCCGGTAGAAGTCCTCGGAGTACGCTTTCAGGTCCACGTTGGCAGCGTCCACCAGCGGCAGGAGCTCCCGGAGGGGCGCGTCGTTCAGATACCCCGCGGTCACGAGGACGGTCTTGATCCCCTTGTCGCGTGCCGCCCGGCAGACGTCCACGGTGTACTCGAACCAGCACACCGGGTCCGTGTAGGTCAGCGCCAGCGACGGCGTCTTCTGCTGGTTCGCGACCTCCGCCAGCTCCGCGGCGGACATGGGGTAGGCTTCCACGTCCTCGGGATTGGCCTGCGAGATGCTCCAGTTCTGGCAGAAGGTGCAGTGCAGGTTGCACCCCACCGTGGCCGCGGACAGGATGCCCGTGCCCGGCAGGAAGTGGAACAGGGGCTTCTTCTCGATGGGGTCCACGTGCACCGAGCAGGGCAGCCCGTTGGTCGACGCGATGAGCTTGCCGTCCAGGTTGAGGCGGATACGGCAGTCGCCGCTCATCCCCGGCGGGATGTGGCAGTACTTGGGGCAGAGCTGGCACTCCACCGTGCCGGGATTCCTCATGGAGCGACCTCGGCCAGCAGCGGGCCGACCGAGAACGCGCGGCCCGTCGCAGCACGAACCAGCGCCTGCCAGTCCAGCACCTTGCCCGGGCGGAACACCCGCTGAACGAGGAGGTCCGACACTGCCGGACGGCCGCTGAAGTCCCCCTCCGTGTCCCCGAATCCCGGCATGCCGTCGGCCCGCAGCACCGCACGCAGCTGTGCCGCGAACCCCGTCCCGAGCAGGTAGTTCTGGTAGATGACCGGCGCCATGATGATGTGCATCTTGGTGGCCCAGTCCGGTGCGCGGCGCCCCTTCGGCCGGGTCACCCCCTGGTACCGCTCCACCAGCTTCCACCACGTCCGGTCCAGGTCCGCGCCGACGTTGGCGTACGCCGCTTTCTCGAACCGCACCATGACCTGGCACCACCGCAGGAACACGAGCCGAGACATCCGCCGCGCCCTGCCCAGGGCCGGGGCCAGCTTGCGCACCGAGCGCGGGGGCAGGCCCACGTAACGGGCCAGGTACGCTCCGGTGCTCGCGACCGCGTCGAAGAACAGCGCGATCCCCTCGGTCGTGATGGAGTGGGCCTCGTTGCGCAGCGCCCACGGAAGCGACCGGTCCACGTGCAGCGAGTACACCGCGTGCCCCAGCTCGTGCAGCAGGGTCGAGTGCCACGCCAGCGTGTTCTTCAGGTTGGCCAGCACCCGGACGTCCCCCCTCCGGTCGATGTCCGTGCAGAACGCGTGCGGGTTCTTCCCCGGCCCTTCGTACAGCGAGGAACGCCCGAGAATCCCCGTCACGTCGAACCCCAGGTCCCCGAAGTAACGCGTGGCCGCAGGAACCGGATCGCTGGCCGCAACGCGGGTCACCTCCGCGGGCAGGAGGAACGGCGGCACCTCCTGGAAGAACGCATCCCCGTAGTCCCACGGCTCGAGCGACGTCGTGCGGATCCCCAGGTGGCGGGCCACCCCCGCATCGATCTCGGCCTTGACCCGCGCATACGCATCAGCGCTCCCGGAAGCCGCTGCGCCCATCACCCGCATGAGCCAGGCGGGCGAGATCTCCGTCAGCGTCAGCCGCAGGTGCCAGTAGTCCGGAAACCCGGCCTTTACCGCGAGCCGGTTGCGCAACGCCATGAGAGCAAGCAGGTCGGCCTGCACCGCGGGTCCGAGCGTCTTGAGGGCTTCCCACGCTTCCCGGCGCTGGGACCGCTGGCTGCTCGATTGGAGCACCTCCAGCAGCTCGTTGGACGTCCGGGCCCCACCCCCCGCCTGCCCGCGGAACGCGCCGAACGCTTCCTCCAGCGCGGTCTCGCGACGCGTGATCTCGGCCAGGATCCCCCGGTCCACCGCATGCTCTGCAAGCTGCAGACGCAGCACCTCGAGCCGCCGCACGAGCAGAGGCTTAGCGCTCCTGTCCGCAACGGCCAGGAGCCGCTCAACGCTCCGCAGGTCGCGCGGGGAGGAGAACACGCGGCGGTACGCCAGGGACTGCTCCTCGTACCGGGCAAACGCACCGGCGCTTCCGGTCGTCCACGCCTCCCACTGAGCGATGTTCGCCTTTCGCTCCGCGGCCGCAGCGGCCTTCTCCAGAGCGGCGGCAAGGGACTCCCCCTCCCGCTTCCAGCCTCCGCGACCCGCCTCGTTTGCGCGCGACAACGTGCTACCTCCCCAGAAGCGAGAATGTAGCAACCCCTCCAGACAGTTGCAAACGCGTAGATGTCTGCCTTACGATCACCCCGTGCGAGCGCCCCTCGCGGGAGCGCTCCCGCCCCGGCCGTCGAGAACAGCCCACGGCCGCAACGCTGCGGAGGGACACCATGGCAAGACTTCTCTATCTCCCCCTCATCGGCCTTCTTGCCGCGTGCTCCAGCACCGTCGAAGGGGACGCGGACACCGGTAGCGGCGGCCCCCCCTGGCGCTGGCCCACAGACACGGCTGGGCAGGACGCGGGAAGCGACGGGACCCGGGCTGGCGACGTCATCGCGGCGCCTGACCACGCAGGAGCCCCCGACACCGGCCCGGCAGATACCCCGTGGGTCCAGCCGGACAACGGGAAGCCCCCCTCGGACGTCCAGAACCCCCAGGATACCCAGGAGCCCGCGTGCACCCCGGGCACCGAATGCTACAAGGACAAGTGGGTCATCATGGGGAGCAAGCTCACGGTGATAGTGGGCAGCGACTCCTACAACCCGGACTACTACTTCCTCGACCTCCTGCCCCCCGGCACCCTCACCACCACCGTCATCATCCGCTCCACCGGCTTCAACCAGCTGACCCTCGTGGACGCGTTCCTCGAACCCAACGGGAATCCCTTCATCTCCCTCCAGTGGGCAACGGCCGGCTACCCGGCGGCGCTGCCCGCCACGCTCATGCCAAACCAGGAAACCCAGCTGACCATCACCTACTCCCCCACCGGCGACTCCCTGCCCTACGGCTCCACCCTCACGATCTGGTGCAGCGACCCGGACCATCCCGTCAAGCAGGTCGCATTCTTCCCCAAGCAGTCCGGCCCGGACATCATGATTCCGGACCCGGCCAAGAACTACGGCTGCGGGTCTTACTGCCACGGCCGCGAGTTCACCATCGAGAACGGGGGGAACAAAGACCTCGTCCTCCAGAACATGCAGTTCGAGAAGCCGTCCGGCGAGTGGACCCTTTCCGGTGCGCCCGGACCGGGCACCACCATCAAGGCCGCGGGCAGCCCCGGGTATGCTCCCGTGACCTTCTCGGTGGACTACTGCGACCAGGACGGCAACACGCTGGACGACAACAAGCTGGCCATCTACAGCAACGACCCGGACGAGAACCCCGCGTTCATCTTCCTGCACATCATCCAGCCCGCGGAGTGCCCGTAGGCTTGCCATGCGCGTCCAACGCGCCTACTATTCGCCGTCATGGAGGTGCTGCAATGGGTTCGGCCAAGGCCGTTGAGAAGATGAGCGTGAAAGTCCCGAGAGACAAGTTCATGGCCGTCATCGGCGACTACGAGAGCCTTCCCAAGTTCATCCCGGACCTGAAGAAGGTCAAGGTGGACACGCAGAAAGACAACATGGCCATGGTGACGTACACCGTCTCGATCATGGGTCGCGAGATCACCTACACACTCCAGCACACCACGTACAAGCCGGGCAGCGTTTCGTGGAAGCTCGTGCGCGGGGACATGATGAAGCAGAACGAGGGGCAGTGGACCATCGAGGAAGCCGGCCCCAACGCGTGCAACGTCACCTACGAGCTGGCCATGACGTTCCCGATCATCGTGCCATCTGCGATCGTGGCGCAGCTCCAGAAGAACAGCCTCCCCAAGCTGATGCAGCAGTACAAGGAGCGTGCCGAAGCCCTCTACGGAAGGAAGTGAGGAAGCCCCCGGCGTCCCCCCGGTTCCCCGCAGTCAGGCAGGAAGCAGAAAGGCCCCCGGCGTGCCCCGGGTTTCCCGCCGCGGGACGCAGCACGCGTGAGTCCCCCTGGCCCACGGTTTCGCAGGTATTCTCAAAATGAAACTCTGTGTATCATTTCGGTGCGCCTCTCCGGCCTGCGGGCTCCCGCTTCCCGGCTCCCCGCCCCGCGGCATCCGGAGGGATCCGAGATCAGATAATCTCCTGTCATTGAAATAGGTTACGGCGACAGAGCCGGCAAGGGCCGCGTGCGGACCCTCCCCCGCGTGCGACGTTTGGCGCGCGAAAGGCACAATTCTTGCTCAACTTACCCATCTTGTGTTGGCTTTGGAGCCGGGATCTCGACAGAAACGTTTCAGGATGCGACAGAGATGCGGTTTCTGACCCACATCAAGATCCTACCTGTCACACTCCTGCTGGCGGCCGCCGCGGGAGGGTGCTCTCCTGCCGATCACAACGAGCCGGACCCCGCAGCGCTCGAGGACCTGCCGCCGGACGAGGGAGCGGACGATGTGCCCGCGGAGACGGAAACGGACTCGACAGGGCAGCCCGCGGACATCACAGGTCCGGATGGAGACGTCGCCGAAGACCCGGCTTCCGACGTGCCGGCCGGCTCGGACGGTCAAGCCGACTCGGTCGCATCGCCGGACGAGACCCTGGCGGACGGCGCATCGGACGCGCAAGCGGATTCTGCTCCGGATGCGGCGGACGGCACGGCCGGGTCCGACAGCCTCGATCCCGCGGACGTCCCGCCGGGGGAGTGCGATACGGACGAGGACTGCGTGGCGCTGCCCTGCCCGGACCCCTGCATGATCCCCGTGTGCCTCCACGACTCGGGCAGCGGGTTGTGCGGCCTCGTGCCCGCTGGAAACGGGGCCGCCTGCGACGACGGCGACCTCTGCACCGAGCTGGACTCCTGCGTTTCGGGCGTCTGCGGCGGCACGCCCAAGGATTGCCACGACGACCTGCTGTGCAAGCAGACCGGCTGCGACCCCGGCACCGGCCAGTGCGTCGTCACCGCGGTGACCGGGTGCTTCGTGGACGGGCTCTGCTTCGACGAGGGGCTGCACGCGGGCGACACGGGCTCCTGCAGCGAGTGCTCCCTGGTCGGGAACGCGTTCTCCTGGTCCACGGTCCCCTGTCTGGCGTTCTATCCGGATCAGGACATGGACGGTTTCGGAGACGCCGCGGCGTCGAGCTGCCAGTGCCAGCCCGATGCAACGTGGACGACGCTGGTCCCGGGCGATTGCGATGACGACGACCCGGCCGTGTACCCCGGCTCTGCGTCGTCCTGCGGGCTGGACGCGGACTGCGACGGCCTGCTGCTCGACGCGTGGGAGGCGTGCGACGACGGGAACGACGTTGCGTGGGACGGGTGCAACGCGTGCCAGATCGCGGAGTGGCAGGTCAACCAGTTCACCGCGGGCGAGCAGCGCGTCACCTCGGCCGTCACCTGGCCCGACGGTGCGTTCGCCCTGGTCTGGGCCAGCGGCGGCCAGGACGGAAGCGGGTCCGGGGTCTATGCCAGACGCTATGCCGCGGACGGAACCGCAGAGACCGACGAGGTCCGCCTGAACCTGGAGACCGAGGGGTCGCAGAAGGAGGGCGCGGCGTGCGCCCGACCGGACGGCTCGCTCGTGGTGGCGTTCACAGGCCCGGCCGCGTGCGGAAGCTTCGACGTCATGCTGGCCCTGTTCGACAGCCAGATGCAGCGGCTGGCCGGCGACATCCCGCTCCACGGATCGTGCGACGGTGAGCACACCCAACCCGCCACGGTCTGCTTCCCCGATGGATCGTTCGTCGTGGTGTGGACCTCAGACGGCTCGTCAGACGAAGCCACGGACGTGCGCTACCAGCGGTTCTCCGCCAACCTGCAGCCCGCCTCGGACTGGATCCGCCTCAATTCCTACCACGATGATGTCCAGTTCGATCCCGGCGTTGCCCCCCTTCCGGGCAACGGCTTCGTCGCGGTGTGGACCAGCTATGGCCAGGACGGAGACAAGGAGGGCGTGTTCGGCCAGGTGGTGGACGGCACGGACGCGTTCGTCGGGGCCGAGTTCATGGCCAACGCCATCGCCGACAACTTCCAGGCCGACCAGCGGGTCGCCGGCTTCCCGGACGGGACCTTCGTCGTCACCTGGCAGCGCGAGAACGACGCGATCCTGAAAGGCGAGGTGCGGGCCCGCGTGTTTTCCGGTGAGGCGGTCCCCCTCACCGAAGACCTGCTGGTCAACACCTACAACGTCGACTGCCAGGACCACCCCGTGCCCGCGGTGCTGTCAGACGATACCCTGGTCACCGCGTACCGGACCGTGGGCTACGACGGCGACCTGTGGGGAGTCGGCTTCCAGCGGCTCGACCACGACCTCGAGATGGTCGGCCCAGAGACCATCGCAAATACGTACACCAAGGCAGACCAGTGGTATCCCCGGGTCGCTGCGTTTGCCGGCAGCGGATTCCTCCTGACCTGGACCAGCGTCGGACAAGACGGGTCCGGCAGCGGGGTCTTCGCCCAGCGATTCGCAGCGGACATGACGCGGCTTTACAAGTAGCGGCCCCTCCCGCGTGGTCGGGGCTCCCGCGTGGGGCGGCCCCTCCCGCAGAACTTCCAGCAACACCCTTCGTAGGCCCGCCGCCGTTTTTGACAACACGCCATTGCGAGGGAGGGAGCAATGAGACACGTAATGCTGACTGCGCTGGTCATTCTTGTGGGTGCGCTCAACTGCGCTTCCGGTGAACCCGGAGCGATTGAGGACGGCAGAGCCGGAAACGGAGGCAAGGCGTCGGCCCTGTTCTCGGCCGACTCGGACCGCGGCACCGTCTGGACGCGGTCCGGCGGTGGTCCCCAGTCCGTCACGGAGAAGGAGAACGCGGGCGTCAAGGAGAGCGCGGGCGCCAACCAGAACGCGGGCACCAAGGAAGGCGCGGGCGCCAACCAGAGCGCGGGCACCAAGGAAAGCGCGGGCGCCAACCAGAGCGCGGGTACCAAGGAAAGCGCGGGCGCCAACCAGGGCGCGGGCACCAAGGAAAGCGCGGGAGCGGACAGCGGGGACGGGGAGCCCCGGGACAAGAAGGACGCGGACCGGGAAGAGGAGATCTGGAAGCGCACCGCGGGGTGCCGGCCCGGCCCCGTGGACCACCCCGACGACCTGACCGAAGGCCAGATGCGCGTGGAAACCAGGGACGGTCTCATGGTGCTTCCCCTCGCGCACACGTCGGTGGAAGCCGAGGTGAGCGGAATGCTCACCCGCGTCTGGGTCACCCAGTACTTCACCAACCCCTATGACCACCCCATCGAGGCGGTCTACGTCTTCCCGCTGCCCCAGATGGCCGCGGTGGACGACATGCAGATGCACATCGGCGACCGGGTGATCAAAGGAATCATGAAGAAGCGGGATGAAGCCCGGCAGATCTACGAGGACGCCAGGCGCCAGGGGAAGACGGCAAGCCTTCTCGAGCAGGAGAGGCCCAACATCTTCACGCAGTCGGTGGCCAACATCCTGCCCGGCGATCGGATCAAGGTCCGCATCCGATACGTGGAAGACCTGAAGTACGAGGACGCCGGCTACGAGTTCGTGTTCCCCATGGTGGTGGGCCCCCGGTTCATCCCCGGCAACCCGACCGGCAAGCAGGCCGGCGGCTGGTCCCCGGACACGGACAAGGTGCCGGACGCGTCCCGCATCACGCCCCCGGTGCTCAAGCCCGGCCAGCGCAGCGGTCACGACATCGACGTGACGCTGACCATCCGCTCCGGCGTGGAGGTGACAGAGCTCCAGTCGCCGTCCCACGACATGGACGTGACCGAGCTGTCGGGCAACGCTCTGCGCGCGACGCTCAAGCCGCACGACACCCTGCCGAACAAGGACCTCGTGGTGCGGTTCAAGACCGCGGGCGACGCCATCAAGGTCGCCAGCCTGTTCCACGCGTCCAAGGCGGGCAGGTACTTCATGCTGGTGTTCCAGCCCCAGAAGGCGCCCCGTGACGAGGAGGTCGTGCCGCGGGAGCTCGTGTTCGTGCTCGACTGCTCGGGCTCCATGTCCGGCACTCCGATCTCGAAGTCCAAGGAAGCGGTCAAGAAGCTCCTGAAGGCCATGCGGCCGGACGACGAGTTCCAGATCATCAACTTCAGCGAGGCGGCAAACGGGTTCGCTCCCCATCCGGTGCCCAACACGGCCGAGAACCTCAAGCGGGCCCTGCAGTTCGTTGACCAGCTCCAGGGGGAGGGCGGCACCATGATGATCGAAGGGATCAAGGCGTCCCTCGACTATCCGCACGACTCCAAGCGGATGCGCATCGTGGCGTTCCTTACCGACGGGTACGTGGGCAACGACGACGAGATCCTGGCCGCGGTCAAGAGCAAGGTCGGCGACTCGCGGCTCTTCTCCTTCGGCATCGGCTCCTCGGTCAACCGCTACCTCCTCGAGGGGATGGGCAAGCTCGGCCGCGGCGCGGTCACCTACGTCCGGCAGGACGAGTCCCCGGACGCGGCCGTGGAGCGGTTCTACAAGCGGCTGGACTCGCCGGTGCTGGCGGACATCGAGGTCACCGCGGACGGCGACGTGGACCTGACCGAGGTGAACCCGACTCCGGTGCCCGACCTCTTCGCAGGCCAGCCCCTGGTCGTCCACGGAAGGTACGAGGGCTCGGGCCGCACCACCGTGGTGGTGACCGGCCGCCAGGGCAACCGGGAATTCCGCGAGGAGCTCTCCCTCAACTTCCCGGGCGACGAGCCTGAAAACGGTGTGCTGGCAACCCTGTGGGCCCGCACCAAGATCGAGTACCTCATGAACAAGATGCTGCGGGGCGAGGACGCGGACCTGGTCGCGCAGGTGACCAAGCTGGCCATCGAGTTCAATATCATGAGCCAGTACACCTCGTTCGTGGCCGTGGAGGAGCAGATCCGGAACAAGGGCGGCCACATGGAGACCGTCCAGGTGCCGGTGGAGACGCCCGAAGGCGTGAGCTACGAGGGCGTGTTCGGCAAGGACGCAGCCGCAGTCGGCGGCTCGGCCTCCCAGATACCTGCGGCCGCTGCGCCCAGCCCGACCCGCGGCCAGTTCTTCCGGGCCAAGAAGTCGGAAGCGGAGAAGGCACCCGCGGCCGGCTGGTCCGGAGCGATTGCGGCCCCTGCGGAGGCCGCGGCCGACGAGAGCCGCGACGCGGACGACGGCAACGCGGGCAAGGGAGCCTCGGCAACCGCGACCCTCGTACCCACCACCTGCACCGTGACCGTGGATTCCGTCACCGTGCTGGAAGGGCCGGTGACCGAGAAGGAAGTGACCGCCGCGGTCAAGGCTGCCCTGGCCAAGCTCGGCAACGAGGCCCAGAGCGCGTGCCAGTCCGCAGGCGACGGCCCGGACTCGACCCTGGTGGACGTCTCCCTCACCATCAGCGGCTCGGGGGCCGTGACCGTGAAGTCGGTCCAGTTCCGCGACGGGTCGTCGCAGTTCCGCAGCGCGGCCGCCAAGGGATTCGAGAAGCGCCTCTCCTCCCTCCAGTTTGCCGGGGAGTCGTCTGCCACGCTCGTGAAGGTTACCCTCGCAGTCTCCTGCCAGTAAGCTCGAGTCTACCTAACGGCCCCTCCCCGGCCGCGGGGCAGGCGGAGCGCCCCCTCCGCCTGCCCCGGATCTCTCCACGACAGCGGACTTGAGCAGCTCCAGCACGTAGCGGTGCCGGGTGTTCTCCACACGGTCCTTGCAGATGCGCGCCCGGGCCGCGTCCACGAGCTCCGGCGAGTCGGGCTCGATCGCGGGCCGGAAGCGGGTCAGGCGGAAGACGTGGTATCCCAGCGAGGACTCCACCGGCTGCGAGACCTGGCCTGTCCTGAGCGCGATGACGGCCCGCAAGGTGGCCGGGTCGAAGAGCTTCTTGCGCTTCTGATCCTCCAGCGGGATGCCGGGCCAGACGACAAAGCCGAAGTCATACCCCTTGAGCAGCGGGAAGCGCGCGGCGAGGGCCGACAGGTCGGGAACCACGTCCGAGGTCCATGTGCCCGCCAGCGCTTGAAGCTCCCGGAGCACCGGCCTGTTGTCCGCGAGGCACTTGCCCGCTTCTGCCGACGTGCACGGCGTCTCGGTGGTAGGGCAGCACCGGACCTCGACCACCAGGCCCTTGTACACGTCCACGGGCCAGCCGGGCTCGTAGGTCATCTCGTAGAACGACCGCACGTCCGTGGCCGTGATGTTGCCGCACAGAGTGGACTCCGAGTACACGCTCTCGAGGTAGCTGCGGGCCAGGGCCACGCGGTCGAGTCCCGGTGCGGCGGGGAAGCGGTTACGGGCCGCCTCCTGCGCCACGACCTCGGCCTCGATGAGGACCGCGAGGCTGCGCTCCGGGTCTGCCGTGCGCACCTTGGCGTAGGCGTCCACGTCGGCCTGGAGGATGGGCACGCCATTGACCCTGACCGCAACCGGCCCCTTCCCGGCCGGGTCGTCGACCACCGGGGACGGAGCCGCCACCGGGGACGGAGCCTGGGAAGCCGCCACCGGGGACGGAGCCTGGGAAGCACCCTCTGCAGGGGCCGCTGCCCGGGTGTCAGGCGTTTCCGTGCCGGGAGGGGATGGCCGGGAGCAGCAGGCAAGGAACGCGGCGGTCAGGGCAAGGGATGACAGCAGTCGGGGGCTCGGGGTGGGCACGGGCGGGGGGCGCGGCTATTCGGCGTTTTCCCAGTAGTCGCACTCGCCGTTGCCGTCCTTGTCCCAGCCGCGCTTGGCGAGCTTCTCTCCCTGGTACCAGACTTCGCAGTAGTCGAAGCGGCCGTCCTCGTTGTCGTCGCGGTTCATCTGCGTCATCTTCCCTTCCTTGATGATCTTCTGGATGAAGATGACCTCGGGCTTGGAGCGATAGTAGCGGCGCTCGGACAGGACGCCCTTGTCGTACACCGTGACCTCGTCTCTCCGGCCGTCGAAATCGAGGTCTGCGTCCTCCTGGAGCAGCGCTCCGTCCGTGTCGTAGATGCGAGTGATGTCCTTGGTCCCGTCGAAGTTGAGGTCCGCTTCCTTTTTGACCGCAACCCGTCTCGTCGTCTTGGGATCGTCAGGGTCCTGGACGGACTTGTAGTAGGTCCAGACGTCTGGTTTCCCGTCCATGCTGACGTCGCCCTTCTCCACGGTCAGGTTGCCAGCGACGGCCGCGGCGGCCGGGTCCGGGGCCACGGTCAGAGTCGGCTCGGCCGCGGATTTGGCAGGACCCGAGCAGGCGCAAAGAAGCAGGGCGGTTGCCAGAGCCGGAAAGGCCAGTCTGAGTGCCATTGTCAATCCTCCGAGTCAGCGAGGGTAGAAGCTATCACGGATCAGGAGGGAGCGCAAGGGAAGGGAGCACGAGCGGAGACGTCGGCTAGACGTACATCTTCTCGCGGCGCTCCTGTTCCTCCTTGCAGCGGATGCAGAGGGTGGTCACCGGCCGGGCCTCGAGGCGCTTGGCCGAGATCTCCTCCCCGCAGTCCTCGCAGATGCCGAACTCCCCCTCGTTGATGCGCTGGATGGCCTCCTCGATCTTCTTGAGGAGGGTCTTCTCCCGCCCCCGCAGCCGGAGCATGATGCCCTGGTCGGCCTGGGACGTGGCGAAGTCCATGTCGTCCGGAAGCTCGTTCACGTCCAAGGCCATGTCTTCCAAGAGGGTCTTCTTGGCCTTGTCGATGAGGTCGCTCTTCTGGGCCTCCAGCAGCGTCTTGAATCTCAAGAGGTCTTTCTTCTTCACGTCCGTTCTCCGCGCATGATGTCCTCCTGCCCCTCGCTGCAAGGTCCAGAATATGCGCGGCGTTTGCGGTCTGTCAAGGGGGACGGTTCGCCGTTCCATTGGGCGGCAAACGCGCTATACTGCTGCCGCGGAGGTGCGACATGCAGGGATGTCCGTTCTGTGAAGGAGGGGGCAGGTACTTCCTGGAGCACGGTCTTGCCGCGGCAATCTGGGATGCCTACCCGGTCAGCCCAGGCCACGCGCTGGTGGTGCCCAGGGCGCATCGCCGCGACATCTTCGAGTGCACGCCCGGGGAGCTTTCGGACATGGCGGTCCTGGTGTGCAAGGTGCGGGACCTCCTGGACGCAGAGCGGAGCCCCGACGGGTACAACGTCGGTACCAATGCGGGCGCGGCCGCGGGGCAGACGGTCTTTCACTGCCACGTGCACGTGATCCCACGCTACAAGGGCGACACGCACGACCCGAGGGGAGGCGTGCGGCGGGTGAGGAAGCCGGAGGTTGAGTACTGATGCCATCCTGGAACGCCGCGGATCTGGTGGATCTCCACGCGCATTCGACCGCATCGGACGGGACCGAGACGCCGGCCGGGCTGGTGGAAAGGGCCGCGGAAGCGGGCGTGAGCGTGCTGGCCCTGACGGACCACGACACGCTGGAGGGGCTCGACGCGTTTCGCACCGCTGCCCGGGAACGGAAGCTGACCGCGGTGGGCGGGGCAGAGGTGTCGTCCACGCTGGACGGGCGGAGGCTCCACGTCGTGGCCCTGGGGATCCGCGAGGGCGCGGGTCTACCCCTCCTCGACCTCCTCGACCGGATGCGGCGGTACCGCCGGGAGCGCAACCAGGAGATGCTCTCGCGGCTGGCCTCCATCGGCTGCCCCCTTTCGCTGGCCGAGGTGGAGTCGTTTGCAGGCGGGGAGGTGGTGGCCCGTCCGCACTTCGCACGGGCCATGGTGGCCCGCGGGTACGTCGAGAGCGTGGCCGCCGCGTTCCCCCGCTACCTCGCGGAAGGGGCCCCGGGCTACGTGCCCAAGAAGAAGGTGGCCCTGGAGGAGATCGTGGGGGCCGTCCACGCGTGCCGCGCCCTGGCAGTCGCCGCGCATCCGAACACGCTGGTCCCGGACGACGCGTCGAAGCTCGAGCAGCGGCTGCGCATCGCGGCGGAAGCCGGCATGGACGGCGTGGAGGCGTTTCATCCGGACGTCTCGCAGGGGCTCAGGCTGCGGGTGTTCGAGTGCGCGCGGAAGCTCGGCCTGCTGGTGTCCGCGGGGTCGGACTTCCACGGCCGCAACAAGCCGGACGTGATGCTGGCCCGTGGGCCGCGGCGCAGGAGGCTGACCGCAGCCGACGTGGCCCCGCTCCTCGACCGGCTCGCTGCCCTCGGCGCTCTCGGGTAGCGTCTGCTCCACGATGTGGCAGGGGCCCGCGTGAAGGGGAGCGGGGGAGACCGGCGTTCAGCCGCAGCTCCCCCGGCTGCCCCGGAAGCAGAGCGGCTCCTGCCATTCTGCCACGGCGCCATTCACGCCCTCGCGGGCAGCACCGGTTGCGTTCCCCGTGCCTCTTGGTGTACGTAGGGGACGGAGTCGGCGCGATTTCCGGCCCTACCAGGAGGAATGCCATGAAGAGACTCGTTGCCTTGCTGTGCGGTACCGTCGCAGCGCTCGCTCTTGCTGCGGCCGCGGTGGCGCAGGTCACGCCGTCTGCAGACGCGGACCGGGCTTCCATCCCGGAGGAGTACCGGTGGAGCCTGAAGGCCCTGTTCCCGCAGCTGGACGGGTGGGAGAAGACCTTCGCCGGCGTGGCGGCGAATCTCGGCACCGTCACCATGTGCAGGGGCAAGCTCGGCCGCGACGCCAAGGAAACGCTGGAGTGCCTGGACGCGGCATACGCCCTGCGCCAGGAGCTCATGGCCCTGGATGCCTACGCATTCCAGTGGTGGAGCGTCGAGATGGCCAACCCCCAGGCTCAGAGCGTCCGTGAGCGGGCCATCGACCTGGCCAGCAAGCTGGCCGACGCCGGCTCCTTCTTCGAGCCCGAGCTGCGCGGCGTGGAGCAGGTCTCGTGGGAGGCGCTGACCCAGAAGGAGCCGGGGCTCTCGAAGTACGCGTTCGCCTTCCGCGACCTCAAGCGCCGCTCCGAGCACCTGCTCAACCCCAAGGAGGAGAGCATCATGGCCCAGACCCTCCCGCTGCGGGAAGGGCCGTACAACATCTCCGAGGCGCTCTACCAGGAGATGGACTTCCCCATGATCAAGGACGAGGCGGGCAAGGAGGTGCAGCTCGGCCTGGCCGTGTTCCCCAAGTACCGGGGGAGCAAGGAGCGCCGGGTGCGCAAGGAGGCCGTGGAAGCGGCGTTCGGCACCCTGTTTCGCTACCGCACGACCCTTGCCACGTCGCTGGCCACCTCGGTGAAGGGCGCGGTGTTCGAGGCCAAGGCGCGGGGCTACGCGTCCTCCCTCGAGATGTCGCTGGACGCGGACAACGTGCCGGTCCTCGTCTACGACACGCTCCTGGCCACCACCGCGGACAACCTCCCCCGGACCCTGCACCGCTACGTGGCGCTGCGCAAGAAGGTCCTGGGCCTCGACTCCATCCACTACTACGACCTGTACAACCCGCTCTTCCCCGACGTGGAGAAGCAGTACCCCTACGAGGAAGCCCTCAAGCTCACCGAGGTCGCCATGAAGCCCATGGGCCCGGACTACGTGACCATCATGGTGGGCGGCATGAAGCCCGGGTCGGGCTGGACCGACGTGTACCCCTCCAAGGGCAAGCAGTCGGGGGCCTACTGCAACGCGGCCTACGGGACGCACCCCTTCGTGCTGCTCAACTACGCCAACGACCTCGACGACGTGTTCACCACGGCCCACGAGTACGGGCACGCGATGCACTTCTACCTGTCCCAGCAGGCGCAACCCTTCCCCACCGCGGATGCGCCCATCTTCCTGGCCGAGATCGCGTCGACCTTCCAGGAGGAGATGCTGCTGACCCACCTGCTGAGCAAGGCCACGACCAAGGCCGAGAAGCTGTCGCTGCTCAACAAGCGCGTCGAGAACATCCGGCTGACCATCACCCGGCAGACCCTGTTCGCGGAGTTCGAGAAGCGGATCCACGGCGAGATCGAGTCGGGGGGAGCGCTGACCGCGGAGCGGCTGAGCGCCATCTACCGCGACCTCATCGTGAAGTACTTCGGGCCCGGGTTCACCCTGGACCAGAACGATCCCATGGAGTGGGCCTACATTCCGCACTTCTATTACAATTTCTATGTGTACAAGTATTCCACGGGTCTCATGTCTGCCATCGTATTCACGCAGAAGGTGCTGGAAGCCAAGCGCGGAGCGGTCGAGCAGTACAAGGGGCTTCTGGCCGCGGGCGGCTCCGACTACCCGCTTGCGATTCTCGAGAAGGCGGGGATCGACTTCACGAAGAAGGACATCACGCAGGCCACCTACGACCTGTTTGCCCGGACGCTCGACGAGATCGAGTCGCTGCTGTAGGCCATGTTCGAGCGCGGCACTCAGCCCTTCGGTCCCGGCTGGAAGGAGCACGCAGCCCGCGTCGCTTCCGGCATCCGCTGCCGCGTGCTCGAGCACACGCTGCGGAACAACGGGGGCTACCTGAGCCAGGCGTGCTCCTCGGCAGAGGCGCTGGCCGCGCTCTACTCCGGCATCATGCGGTTGAAGCCCAGCGTCGCGCCGCTGCTTCCTCTGCCCTTTCCCGGTGTCCCGGGCAGGGACAATCCCGGCACCTTCACGGGTGCGGGCTACAACGGCCCGCACGAGCCGGAGCTGGACCGGTTCTTCTTCTCTCCGGTGCACTACGCCCTGGTGCTCTACTCCGCGCTCATCGAGACCGGGAGGCTGTCGCCCGATGCGCTCCGGCAGTTCAACCGGGACGGGAGCAGCGTGGAGCTCATCGGCGCGGAGCACTCGCCCGGCCACGAGGTGACCGCGGGGTCTCTGGGGCAGTGCATCAGCCAGGCCGGCGGCATCGCGCTCGCGCGGCGGCTCAAGGGGGAGAGCGGCAGGAACTTCGTGTTCATGTCCGACGGGGAGTTCCAGGAGGGCCAGGTGTGGGAAGCGTTTGCCGCGCTGGCCTGGTACCGGCTCGACAACGTGGCGGTGTACGTGGACGTGAACGGGCAGCAGTGCGACGGCAGGATGGACCCGCGGCACGCGGCGCCCATCGCGGAGCGCCTGGCCGCGTTCGGTGCGCACGTGCACGTGGTGGACGGGCACGACCTGGACGCGCTCGCTGCCCCGGTCCAGGCCGGCTGGAGCGGCGCTCCGCTGGTGGTGCTGGCCGCCACGGATCCGTGCCGCGGCATGGACCTGCTGAGGTCCCGCGGAGATCGGCTGCACTACGTGCGCTTCAAGAACGAACAGGAGATGGCCGCGTACCAGTCCGTGCTGGACGCGATGAGGAGGGACCCATGACCGAGATGGTGTCCAGGCCTCACGCGGCCAACCTCGTGCGTTTCGCGAAGGCGCACCCCCGGGTCGTGGTGCTGTCCGCGGACCTTACCGCATCGTGCGAGGCGGACGACTTTGCCCGCGAGATCCCCGACCGCTTCTTCAACATGGCCATGGCTGAGCAGAACATGCTGAGCTGGGCCGGCGGCATGGCTCGGGAAGGGTTCCTGCCCCACATCCACACGTTTGCGGTGTTCCTCACGCGGCGGCCGTTCGACCAGCTTGCCATGTCCGTCGCGTACCCCAACCTGCCCGTGCGCCTCGTCGGCTTCCTGCCGGGCATCACGACGCCCGGCGGGGTCACGCACCAGGCGGTGGACGACCTGGCGCTGACCCGGGTCCTGCCCAACATGACCGTGCTGGAGTGCGGCGATGCGACGGACGTGGAAACGGCTCTGGACGCGGCCCACACGGTGCCCGGACCGGTGTACGTCCGGATGCTGCGCGGGGTGGTGCCGCGGCTGTTTGCCGCGTCCGACCCGCTGGTGGTCGGGGCAAGCCGCACGCTCTCCCGGGGCCGCGACCTGCTGGTCCTGAGCAGCGGGATCTGCACCGAGGAGGCCTTGCGTGCGGTGGCTGTCCTGTCGGCCCGGGGACTCGCCATCACCCACATCCACGTGAGCACCATCAAGCCGTTTGCAGACCCTGTGCTCCTCGACGCGCTGTCGTCCGTTGCCCTGGGGGTCGTGACCCTGGAGAACCACAGCGTCGTGGGCGGGCTCGGCTCCGCGGTCGCGGAAGCCATGGCGGAGCGCGGCGTGGGGAGGAAGCTCGTGCGCCTGGGCCTGCAGGACGTCTACGCCCATGGCGCATCACGGCCCTATCTTGCCGCGCGCTACGGCCTCGACGCGGCCGCGGTGGTCACGGCAGCGGAGACGCTGGCCGGCCAGCGCTTCGGCATCGGGCCCGAGGAGCTGGCCTCGCAGGACGTCGGCGTGCGGGCCGGAAGCAAGGCGGAGGACCTGTAGCATGGCGTACTCGGGCGAACGGTTTCGCGTGGTGTACCGGCTGGCCGCGTCGGTGACCTCGGCCAGGACCCTGGCCGAGGAGATCTGCATCGAGCAGACCGTGGAGTTCCCGCAGGACCTGGTGACCCAGTCCGACATCCGGGGCCACGTGTTCGGCCGGGTGGAGCGGTTGGCCGAGGTGCGTCCCGGCGTGGTGGAAGCAGAGATCTCGTACGCGGTGGAGACCGTGGGCAGCGAGCTGACCCAGCTGGTCAACGTGATGTTCGGGAATTCGAGCCTCAAGCCCGGCATCCGGGCGGAGCGGTTCGAGCTGTCCGAGTCGCTGGCGCGGTCGTTTCGCGGCCCCCGCTTCGGCCGGGAAGGGTTGCGTGAGCTGGCCGCCGCGCCGAAGCGTGCCCTTCTGTGCAGCGCGGTCAAGCCCATGGGGCTGTCGTCCGACGCGCTCGCGGACCTCGCGTATCGGATGGCGCTGGGCGGGGTCGACTTCATCAAGGACGACCACGGTCTTTCGGACCAGGCCAGCGCTCCGTACGCGGAGCGCGTGCCGCGGATTGCTGCCGCGGTGGCCCGGGCCAATGCAGAGACCGGCGGCAGGACCCGGTACCTTCCCAACGTCACGGCCCCGGCCCCCCAGGTCCTGGAGCGTGCCCGGCTGGCCCGGGACGCGGGCGCAGGCGGGCTGCTGTTTTCCCCCTTCGTGGGCGGGCTGGATGCGATGCGCGTGCTGGCCGACGACGACGGGCTCGGGCTTCCGGTGTTCGCGCACCCCGCGCTGATGGGCAGCTACGTGCTCTCGCCCGACGCGGGGTTCTCCCACTTCGCACTGTTCGGCCAGCTGATGCGGCTTGCGGGTGCGGACGCGGTGATCTTCCCGAGCTTCGGCGGCCGGTTCTCGTTTTCCAGGCAGGACTGCAAGGGGGTGATGGAAGGGACGCGGCATGTCATGGCCAGCATCCGCTCCTCCTTCCCGGTTCCTGCCGGCGGCATGAGCCTGCGCCGGGTTCCGGAGCTCGTCGAATTCTACGGACGGGACGTCATGCTGCTCATCGGCGGCGACCTCCACCGCGACCCTGAAGGCGTGGAGGCCGCATGCCGCAAGTTCCGCGCGGCGGCTTCCCCCTCAGCCTCCTAGCTCGGCACCGTCATCCTGAGCCCCGCCCCCGGCGGGGCGAAGGACCTCCCCCATGTCTCCTAGCTCGGCACCGTCATCCTGAGCCCCGCCCCCGGCGGGGCGAAGGACCTCCCCCATGTCTTGGCACGGCCTAATCGTGCACCGCGTACTGGAGGACCTGCTTCTCCTTGGTGCAGGCGAAGATGTTCTCGTCGCCGGTGCCCCAGATGCCGGAGACCCGGGTGTTGGTCACGATGCGCGTGGGGTACTTGTCCTTGATGAACTTCGGCGACTCGACGGCCAGGTCTTCCCAGGCGTCCTGCTTGTTCCCGTCGAAGACCCAGACGATGGGCGGGGGAGAGGAGGCGCCTGCGTAGACCTTGCCCGACGGCGAGATCCAGATGGAGTCGAACAGCGAGTAGACGTTGGGCTGGTGGGGGTTGTAGGCAGACCCCATGTCGATCTGGTACAGCATGCCCTTTCCCGCGGCCATCCAGACCTTGCCGTCGCGGGAGAAGATGCCTTTGACCTCGTTGTCCTTGAACGTGTAGATGTCCACGCTCCAGGTGCCTTGGTGCAGCCAGGCCACGACCCCCTTGCCGCCCAGAAGGACGTCGTCCGGGCCGATGACGTGGACCGAGTAGAGGTCGGGCAGGTCGTTGGGCAAGGGCAGCACCGAGGGGTCCATCTTGGACCACTCGGTGCCGTTGAAGCGCAGGATGGTGCCCTTGGCTCCCACGGCCCAGAGAGCATCCTTCTTGAGCCCGTGCACCGCGTTGAGGTCCTTGAAGATGCCGGTCGTGAGGTCGTCGTTGTACCAGTCCGGCTTGTCTCCGTACTTGTAGTAGCGCTTGAGCAGGCCGCCTTCCCCTGCGATGACGACGTAGGACGCGTCTTCGGCCCAGATGGACGCGACGTTCAGGGAGGACGCGGTGTCGATGTGGTGCCACTTCTTGTCCGCGGACGCGTAGTACATGACGGTCCCGAGGGCTCCACCGACGAACACCTGGTAGTCGCCTCCGGGAAGCTCGACGCCGTAGATGGTGTTCCAGGTCTCGTTGGCTCCGGTGTTGAGCACCTTCCAGCCGAGGGTCTTGTTGAAGGGCGGGCCGGTATCCTCCACGGTGGCGTCCTCCACCGCGTCGCCGCCTCCCTGGACGCCGTCTTCTTCCGAGTTGGAGTCGACCGGGTTCTCGGTCATGTTGTAGGAATCCTCGGGACAACCCGCGACGAGCAGGGCGGCAATCAGCAGCAACGGGGCAAGACGAGTCATTCCCAGCACCTCCATCTCTGCCGAAGAATAGCAACCGGTCGGGGGCGCGTCAAATCCCCTAGGCCCGTGGACACGGGGTCCTAGGCGACGGGGTGGACGAGAGAGGCGCCAACCAGCCGCCGCGGGTCACGGGCCAGCTCGTCCGGGATCGGAGGCGCGTCGAGGGTGCGGACCGACACCCCGAGCACCGCAAGCACCGTGGCCGCGACGTCGAACAGCCGGGCCGAGTTCTCCGCGGGGGCCGCGGGAGTGAACCGCGTGGTATCCGGGATGCACAGGGTGGTGAGCACGTCGTTGTTGCCGTGGTCCGGGCCGTCGTGCTCCACGTTGCCGTGGTCGCTGGTCACCATCAGGACCCAGCCGTTGGCCAGAGCGGCCGGAACCACCTTGGCCAGCGCATCCTCGATGGAGGAGAGCGTAGCGAGGCACGCGTCGAAGTGGTCCATCTTGAGGTGGCCGATCATGTCCGGGCCGGGGAAGTTGCACGCGGCCAGGTGGAACTCCGGGCTGGAGAGCAGCGCGCAGAGCTCCGCGGCGATCTCGTCGTGCCGCATGCGCGGCACCTTGTACAGGTCGTTGTCCGACAGCACGCCCTGCTCCTTGCCCCAGGTCGGGATGATGACCTGGGTCTCCGAGGGCGTCAGCGGCGTGGAGCGCCGGCCCCGCGAGAAGAGGCCCATGTGCTTCTCCTTGACCCCTTCGGTCAGCAGCAGGTAGCGGAACCCCTGGACCGTGCGGTTGAGCAGGTGGAGGATGTTGTGGTCGTGGGGTCGGTCCTTGAACACGCTCATCGCGCCGCGGGCCGGGAAGTCCTTGTGGTAGTCGACCATGGACCACATGCGCAGGCCGGTGATGCTTCCGCCCTTGATGTCCCTGAGCCAGGAGAACCCGTCCCAGCTGTCGATGCGCTTCTTCTGCGTGGCCTGGCGCTCGATGAACTCGCGGTATCCCAGGAGGGTCGCGGTGATGGGCTCCTGCCGGTCGGAGCGGAAGATCGCGTTGAACAGCACGGTGCCGGGGCCGAGGGGGCGGGGCGAGCCGATGACGATGGGGTCCACCATCGCGTCGATCTTGCCTGCCGAGTGGTCGGCCGCGACCAGGGCGTAGGCTTCGTCCAGGGAAGCGACCTTGCGGCCGACGTTTCCCGTGACCAGCTCGTACTCCTTGCGGATCATGTTGCCCTTGTAGTCGCGGTCCATGAACTGGCGGCCGATGACCCAGGCCAGCGACGACTCTGCGCCGTACCGCTTGAGCAGGTTCCGCAGCTTGTGGAGGAACCCGTACTTTCGCTGGCCGTCCTCCTCTTGACCGAACTCCAGGGACGAGTGCACCGGCGAGTCGCGGCCGTCGAGCACTGCTTCCACCTGGAGAGCGGACGCGGGCAGGCGCAGGGTCTCGAAGTACAGCTTGAAGAACGCTTCCATGTGGCGCCATGCGCTGTGCACGTAGCCGTCGTCTCCGAACTCGCCCGACAGCAGCGTCTTGAACACCACGACGCCGCCGGAGCGAGCGACCTCGAGGTCCTTGTTGAGCGCCTGGTTCCGGAAGAACTCGCCGCTCTCGATGAGGTGGGAGATGAAGGTGGGCACCTGCCGTGCCACGGTGAGGTTGAAGATCTGCTGGTGCCCGGTGTCGGAGTTGCCCATGACCTCGGGGTCCATGTCGTCGAACCCGGTGAAGACCCCTGCGGTGCGGGTGATCCAGGTGGGCTGCTTCTGGCGGAGAGCGAAGAGGAACGGCGTATGCACGGCCCAGGGTGCGTAGCGCTGGTCGCGTGCGACGTCCATGCGGATCTGGGTGACGTCCTCGTCCTTGCTCAGCTCCGCGAGCAGGTTCCACGTCGTGTCGTGCGCTTCGCGGATCCGCTGGAACGTCTCCTGCCAGTCGGTGCCGGACCAGTCGCTCTCCGCGCGGGCCACCCCGTGGGACGTGGGCGCGAGTGCGGCGACTGCCAGCTCCGGATCGCCGACGGCCTTCTCGAGCTTCTTGCGCAGCGCGCCTTCGAGCTGTTCCCACACCGCCTTGCAGATGGAGCCTTCCACCTGGGGGATGAGCCCCATGCCGTCGATCACGACGACTGCTGCTTTGCCCTTGAGCTCGCTTGCGTTCATAGCGTCCTCCCCGGATCCCGGCCGCGCCGCGGTGACGGCAGCCGGCCCGCGCAGTGTGACCCGTGCGGCCCGGACTTTCAAGCGGTTTCTGGCCGGTGGCACATGTGGCTACTGGCGCCCCCACAGCCTTCCCGCCTCCGCCAGGGCTACGGCGTGGCAGGCTTCTGACCAACAGCCGCAGGGGTCTACCAAATCGTCTTCACGTGCGGGTACGACCTGAGCCGACGGTCCGCGGTAACAACAGGACAGCCCAGCTCCCGAGCAGTGGCAGCGACGATCCGATCCGCCGGATCCGGATGCAGGGAACCGGGCAGAAGCACGGAGGCAACCGCAATCGCACTGTCCACGGGAACGAACCGGACCGCCTGAAGCCGCTCGCACCTCCGGATCCACTCCTCGACTTGAAGCGTCA
>Ga0233425_10002728_pt1 | contig 33921 bp, 31 predicted proteins | sample Watercolumn_Towu_2_FD_181712 | JGI IMG/M metagenome (GOLD analysis project Ga0233425, IMG submission 181712) | Freshwater microbial communities from Lake Towuti, South Sulawesi, Indonesia - Watercolumn_Towuti2014_140_MG | ecosystem: Environmental > Aquatic > Freshwater > Lake | place...
AATTATATTATAATTTTGACCATGTATTGAAAATAATTCTTGGAATCTTTGTGGCAGTTGTATTGTTAACTAGCGTATTTACCAATAATGCATTTGCAAGCACTGATACATGTAGGGAGGCAATCGAAGCAAGAAAACAAATTGAATCACTTGATAGAAAATATTCAGAACTAAAGAAAAAGGTATATTCTGATTGGGAATCACAAACCAAATCTGGTCAATATTCTGGAACATGGGATGAATATGCGCAAAAGCTTCTAGACTCGTCAGAAGTAAAAGAAATCCAAACATTGCGACAGAAATATGCTGAGATTGATCAAAAATGTGTCCAATACGGCCCAACAAAACCTGAATATTCTGATGCAAAAAAGCAATCATGCGATACTACTGATTACAAAAATATCAAAAAGACATTCTTTGCAATTGAACAAAAGGTAATTGCAGCAAAAGAAAAGCACTACAAAAATTGGGAATCTCTAGTCAAATCTGGCTCATATTCTGGTACCTGGGATCAGTATGCAGCAGAAAACCTAAACCCATCACAAGAAATGATGGAATATCAAAAAATTCAGGCAAAGTATGACACAATGATCCAATTCTGTCAATCCGAGCCGCAATCAGAACCAAAAACGCTACCGATTCCAGCAGGATGTAATATGCTTGAGTTTGAATCTGCAAAAAAGATATTGGCCGAGTCTAGCAACAAAGTTTCTACTCTAAAAGAAAATCTGTACCTAGAATGGAAAGCACTATCGGACGTTGGCAAGACATCTGAACCGTGGGATGTTTATTTCAGCCAACGTTTTGAGACCGCGTCAGAAGTAAAGGAATGGCGAGCACTGCAGGACAAGTTTTCTGTAATGATGCACATCTGCACGCCTACCAACACGAACATTGTTCAACCCACACAGCAGTCTCTGGAACTAAAATCTGCTTCTGACAAGAAAACAGAAAAGTCATCCTCAAAGTATAACAAAGAATCTGAAAAACAAGACAAGATAACAAAAGCAAAAAAGATCAAAAAATCCAAGAAAACATCCGCAATACTAGCTAAGGGCTCGATTCAAGAATAATTAATTATAGTAATTGGTTATGGCATACCGTGAGAGGCCTTCGAGCATGTCCTATTTGTCCATCATGTGGCTCTAAAAAGTTTGAGCGACTTGAAGGTGCTGATACAGTAAAGGTAAGATGCCTTTCTTGCAACAAGGTTCTCACCATCTAATTGATGGTTTTTATTGTCTATATTTTGGAATTGTATTATGGCAAAGACATGGAAAGATTCCGATATTAGCTTAGATCCTATTAAAAATCAAACAATAGCAGTAATTGGCTATGGTATTCAGGGTGATGCGCAGGCAAACAATCTCAAGGACTCTGGACTCAAAGTCATAGTAGGTCTAAAACAAGGCAGCCCAACTTGGAACAAGGCGAAATCAGACGGCCATACCGTAATGTCTGTTGCAGATGCAACAAAACAGGGCGACATCATTCACATTTTACTCCCAGACATGATACAATCCATAATATACAAAGAAGAAATTGGACCGAACCTTTCTGCCGGAAAAGCACTCTCATTTTCACACGCTGCAGCAATCCAATGGAATTGGATCAAGGCACCAGACAACGTTGATGTTATCATGGTTGCACCAAAGGGTCCAGGCTCTAAGGTGCGCGAAACATACCAAGAAGGATTTGGCACACCAGCTATAGTTGCGGTATATCAGGACAAAACGGGAAAAGCATGGGACCGAGTCTTGGCAATTGGAAAAGGAATTGGCTCTGCACGTGCAGGATTAATCCAAACAACATTCAAAGAAGAAGTAGAAACTGATTGGTTTGGTGAGCAGGCTGACCTTTGCGGAGGCTGTGCATCAATGGTGCAAAATGCATTTGAAACTCTGGTTGAAGCGGGTTATCAACCAGAAATTGCATACTTTGAGGTACTGCATGAACTCAAGCTCATTGTGGATATGATTCAGAGATATGGAATTAATGGTATGTGGCGACGAGTGTCAGAGACTGCAAGATACGGCGGCCTGACACGAGGACCAATGGTTATGGATAAAGAAAACAAGGCAAAGATGAAAAAAGTATTAGACATGATCCAAGATGGAACATTCAACGAAGAATGGATCTCTGAATATCGCAAAAACGGCAAAAACGCATTTGATCGCTACATGAAACAACTTGAATCACACCAAATAGAACAAGTTGGACGCCAAATGCGAAAAATGATGTGGCCTGATTCTAAAGAATAACTAGATTTTTCTTAGTTTTGCAACACCTGCATTGATATGTTCTATTATGGCAGGTAATGGCGATCCTGGACCAAACACCTTTGAGACTCCAGATTTTTCCAATCCTGATTTGTCCTCTTCTGGTATTACTCCCCCACCTATTACTAGGACATCTTTGAGGCCTTTTTTGTGCAGTTCTTTTACTACTCTTGGGAACAACGTATTGTGTGCTCCATTAAGAAGGCTTAGTGCAACTGCATCTACGTCCTCATCTTCGGCTATCTGTGCTACGCGTTCGGGTGTGGCAAAAAGACCTGAATAAATCACTTCCATGCCTGCGTCTCGAAATGCTCTGCACAAAATCAGCGCACCTCTATCATGACCGTCAAGGCCTAGCTTTGCTACTAGGATTTTGATTCGACGAGTGGCAAGCTTTTGCTTCATCTAAAATCCGATATGGTATCGTATTTTAAAAACTTATGATTTTTTGAGCATATTTTGTGATGTCTCATGCTAATCTACCATCTGCAAATGACTTGAGTCTGTCTAATTCGTATATGATTTGGTCGTGCATGTTTTGTAGTTCGATTATTCTTTCTTTTAGTGAATGTCGAGTTATTTCTTCAGACGTTAGTATGGATTTGTGATGGCTGTGCTCGTTCTTGTCCTTTGTAATCCCTTTATCAAGGCCATCTTTTTTCATGCAAATCAAATTTCAGAGATTGATAAAACTGATCTGATCTTTTCAGCGCTATGTTTTAGCTAACACTGATCGCCATGTCTGATAATGTACATAAAGGCACAATCAATATCAGATCTTGTGCAAGTGCGTCCAATACATTATGAATTAGAGTTTGAGCCAATCTTTTCCAATTTCATATTTGAAGCAAAGGAAACAATTCACATTGCAATATCAAAACAAACCAATGCAATTGTACTGAATGCAGCCGAGCTAAAAATTAAAAAATGCACCGTTGAGTCAGCTGGCAAATCTTTTGTGGCAAAAACCACTCTAGATGAAAAAAAAGAAACACTGACAATAAAAATTCCCACAAAAATCAACAAAACAGCAAAAATCTACATCGAATTTACCGGAATTCTAAATGATAGACTGGTTGGATTTTATCGCAGCCGATACCAAGACAAGTCAGGCAAGACGAAATATCTGGCTACCACGCAATTTGAGGCAGCAGATGCAAGACGTGCATTTCCTTGTTGGGATGAGCCTGCAGCAAAGGCCACATTTGGCATTTCAATAATCACGGAATCAAACTACTCTGCAATATCTAACACAAATCAAATCTTGCGAAAAAAACTAGGCAAAAAAACCCTGTACAAATTTGCTAAGACTCCCATCATGTCAACATATCTGGTGTACCTCGGTGTGGGCGAGTTTGAATATCTGAGCACAAAATCCGGCAGAGTTACCATGAGAATTGTCACGACTAGGGGCAACAGCAAGAAAGGAAAGTTTGCACTGGACTTGTGCAAAAAGCTAGTAAAATCATACGAGGATTATTTTGGAATAAAGTACCCTTTGCCAAAACTGGACCTAATAGCAGTTCCTGACTTTGCATCAGGCGCAATGGAAAACTGGGGCGCAATCACATTTAGAGAAACTATCTTGCTATTTGATGAAAAAACCTCATCTACACAAACAAAGCAATTCATCGCGGAGGTCGTATCACATGAGCTTGCACACCAGTGGTTTGGTAATCTGGTTACAATGGAGTGGTGGAATGATCTGTGGCTAAACGAATCTTTTGCTACATTCATGGCAACAAAATTTGTCGACAAGTTCTATCCTGAATGGAAACTCTGGGATCAATTCCTAGAGGATACCATGAACACTGCGATGGGACTAGACGCATTACACTCATCACATCCAATTGATGTCAAGGTAAACTCACCATCTGAGATTAGAGAGATCTTTGACGCCATATCCTATGATAAGGGTGGCTGTGTTCTTAAAATGCTTGAAAGCTTTGTTACTGAGAAAAACTTTAGGGCAGGCCTTCGCATCTATCTCAAAAAATTCTCTTACAGAAATGCACAAGGAAATGATTTGTGGGATGAGATAGGACGGGTAGCAAAAATACCTGTGCGCTCTATGGTAAATTCATGGCTCATGCAAACCGGATTTCCACTTGTAGATGTGCAAAAACAACACTCACATCTGGTATTATCACAAAAACGATTCGTACTGGAACAAAAAGGCACACCTAAAGGACTCTGGGAAATTCCGGCAGTAATTGCAGACAATGACAAAATCACAAGCAAAATTCTTAAGAAAAGACGACAAATCATGCCTGTAAAATCCGAGCAAGTCCTAGTAAATCCTGGCAGAAATGGATTCTATCGAGTCAAATACTCGCAAGATCTAATGCACGAGCTAAAAGAAATGATAATGCAAAAATCCATCTCTCATATTGACAGATGGGCAATACAAAATGATCTGTTTGCATTGTGCATATCTGGCGATGGCAAGACACGCGACTATCTAGATTTTACATCATCATACGAGAATGACGATGATTATCTGACACAATCAAACGTCTCTGGCAATCTATACGCGTTATATCACAGAACCATAGAGGAATCATACAATTCAGAAATCCAACAAATAACACACCAGTATCTCAGAAAAATGTTTGATAATTTGGGATGGGATGCACAGCCTGGTGAGCCTCACACCAATACACTCTTGCGCAGCTTTGTGATTGCGGCACTAGGTAAAATGAATGATGATGAAATATTATGTGAGGCAAACAATCGATTCAAACAATATTTGCAAAAACCGGACTCGCTTAATCCAGATATCCAAGATGCGGTGTTTTCATTGGTTGCGTGGGGTGGAGCAGTATCCTATGACAAACTACTCCGCTTGTACAAAAATGCACCATCTCAAGAACAAAAAATACGATTTCTTGGAGCACTATCGAGTTTCAAGGATCCGAAATTACTACTAAGAACACTGGAACTCTCACAATCAAACGTAGTCCGCTCACAAAATATGCACATTCCAATTATGCGCATATCTGGAAACCAATACGGCAAAAAGATACTTTGGCCCTGGCTAAAAAAGAACTGGAAAAAACTTCGAGTCAAAGTAGGGGTGGGCAGCCCGCTTTTGAATCGAGTTGTATCCACCATTTCTGCTGTCGCAGACGAATCCATGCAGGATGATATCAAGCAGTTCTTCAAGAAAAACCCAACTCCGGGAACTGAGATGATCCTATCCCAAACACTAGAGAGAATTCGAATCCATGCTCAATTCCTCAAGCAACTGCGCACAGAGTTTGCCTAATGAATAAAAAAATCATCCTGGCATCAATTGGAACAATAATTGCATTTGGCATTGGAATTTCTATATTTCAGAGTATCTCTGTGCAGCAAAAATACCAAGATTTGCTATATCTTGATGGAACATTTTACCCAGACAAAAAACTAGTGGAAATAACATTTGTCGACAAGACCCAAAAGACAACAAGTATCGTATTGGAAATACTTGGAATGGAAAAATCATTCCAAAAGACATTTGACGGTCATTCTTTTACCATTGCAGTTCCATTTGATAAAGAGCCTCAATATGGATGGAAGGTGGTTCCAATCACATTGGTTGTGAATCATCAGGAATTTGGCAAAATAGGTGTTAAAACAGACATACATGATGTGGGCAAATCAAGCAATATGATCTTTACCCAACTCTAGTGCAACAAGAATTTATTGTAGATATCAAAAACTAGTTTGTTTGTTACTTGCTGATCTAAAAATGGGAAAGCGTGGCGCTATAGCAAAGGCAATCTCTATTGTTGAAAACAATGAAACAGAAGCACGCAAGCTAATCAAATCAATATTCAAGGCCTCTGGCAAATCCGTCATAATAGGAATAACTGGTCCTGCTGGTGCCGGCAAGAGCTCGCTAATTAACAAGACCTCAGTTGCGCTCAAAAAACTAGGGCTCAAGGCAGCAGTTCTTGCGATAGATCCGACCAGTCATGTTACTGGAGGTGCAATTTTGGGCGACCGAGTCCGAATGACCGAGTCCACAGATTCTGGCACGTATATTCGAAGTATAGCATCTCGTGGCGCAACAGGTGCAGTATCTCGTTCTATTCGAAACAGCATTCGTGTATTGGAATATGCAGGCTTTAATCCAATCATAATAGAAAGTGTTGGTGCTGGTCAAACCGAAGTAGAAATCTCCAATATTGCAGACATTACGGTTGTTGTGTTCAATCCACATACGGGCGATAGCATACAGACAATCAAGGCAGGCCTAACAGAAATCGGTGATATTTACCTAGTAAACAAATCAGATCTGGATGGGGCAACCCAACTGCTCGAGTCAGTCAAGGAATTCATCGGCATGACGGAGAGAAACCCGGTAATATTGCAGACATCGGTTACAAAAAACAAGGGAATTGATGAATTTGCAAAAAAACTCAAAGAAATGATGGCACAAAAGCAGAAAACCAAAAAGGAACATGACGCAAGACGATTAGAAGTAGAGCTCAAAGATATTGTTTTAAATAATGTTAGACTCAAAATTGATGCATTGTTGGAATCTGACAAAAACTATTCCAAATACCTAAAAAAACTCCAATCGCGAGAGCTAGACCCATTTGAGGCAGCAGATAAAATATCAGCAGGGATGATAAAGTAGCATGGCACAAAAAGAAGAACAAAAACCAAAGAAAATTCTAACCGACTCTAATTTTCCAGTTTCTCGTGTATATCACGGCACAAAAAAGAAAGCAAAGGAAGAACCAGGAAAATATCCATTTACTCGCGGAATCCACGCAGAAATGTATCGAGAGCGATTCTGGACAATGCGTCAGTATTCAGGATTTGGTGACGCAAAACAAACCAATGAGCGATTCAAGTTCATGCTCGAAAAGGGACAGACAGGCCTTTCCATGGCGTTTGATCTTCCAACCCAGATTGGTCATGATGCTGACGCGCGACAAGCAGAAGGTGAAGTGGGAAAAGTAGGCGTATCGATATCCTCACTCAAAGACATGTTTACTGCATTTGATGGCATTCCACTTGGAAAGGTAAGCTCTTCGATGACGATTAATTCTACAGCGTCTACATTATTGGCATATTACATTGCAGTTGGCGAATCACAAGGATTTGCAAGCACTGAACTTCGTGGCACTACACAAAACGACATTCTCAAAGAATACATTGCAAGAAATACGTACATCTATCCACCGCAACCATCCATGAGACTGATTGGTGATATGATTGGATATTGTGCAAAACATGTGCCTCAATGGTATCCAGTTTCAATTTCTGGCTATCATATGAGGGAAGCAGGCTCTACCGCCACGCAAGAAGTTGCATTTACTCTGGCAAACGCAATTGCATACATTCAGACCTGCTTGGATAGGGGACTCAAAATTGATGACTTTGCACCAAGATTGTCGTTCTTTTTCTGCTGTACAATAGAATTCTTTGAAGAAATTGCCAAGTTTAGAGTGGCAAGAAAAATTTATGCAGAAATTCTCAAAGAAAAATTCCATGCAAAGGACCCAAAATCATTACAACTAAAATTCCACACCCAAACTAGCGGTGAATCATTGACTGCACAACAACCAGACAACAACATTGTACGAGTTGCCATACAGACAATGGCAGCAGTTCTTGGAGGAACACAATCACTGCATACCAATTCTAGAGATGAGGCATTGGCATTACCTACTGCCGAATCTGCAAAAATCGCACTTAGAACGCAGCAGATTGTTGCCCATGAATCTGGCATAACAAAGACCGTGGATCCAATGGCGGGCTCGCACTATCTAGAGTATCTGTGTGATGAAATAGAAGATGGTGTGCGCAAATATCTAAAACAAATAGAGAAAATGGGTGGTGCGCTCAAGGCAATTGAGAAAGGATTCTTCCAGTCCGAAATCAGACAAAACGCATACCGACTCAAAAAAGAAGTAGATGCAGGTGAGCGAATCCTAGTTGGTGTAAACAAGTTCTCTGACGAAAAAGAGTCAAAGCAAGAACTGCTTCGAATTGATGATGCTGTAGAGAAAAAGCAAAGAGCCGCACTCAAAAAACTACGATCAGAGCGAGACGCAAAAAAGGTTCAATACGCATTATCTAAAATGCAATCTGCTGCAGAAAAAGAAGAAAATCTCATGCCCTTTATCCTAGATGCCGTAAAATCATATGCGACAACTGGTGAGATAAGTAACACATTCAGGCAAGTGTTTGGCGAATACCGACCAAAAGAGGTGTTCTAGATGAAAATCGACCATATCGCAATAGCAGTAAATGATGTGATGCAAGCAGCAAAACAATACCAAGATGCACTTGGCGTTGAAAAAATTGTATATGAAACAGTTGAATCTGAAGGAGTCAAGCTTGCCATAATAAAACTAGAAAATGGCAGAATAGAACTGATGCAGCCAACCCGCGATGACAGTCCAATTAAAAAATTCCTAGAGAAAAAAGGCGAAGGCTTACACCATATGGCACTTGCCACAGAAGACATTGATTCCGAATATCAAAGAATGGAAGGATGTGGAATCCAATTCTTGGGCAAAATCCGTCCAGGCTCTGAGGGAACAAAAATAACATTCATCCATCCAAAATCCCTTAGCGGCGTACTAACTGAGCTCTGCTCGCACCCAAAACACTAACTATTCTAACATTTTCAGTGTATCTGACGCTGTGATGATTCCAATGATTTTGCCTGCCTTTGCAACCAAAATACATTTGGAATATCTGATTAACGGCACTAGAGCTCTTGCGGGGGTCTGATAGTCCACAATTGGCGGTCTTGCCTCCATTACGTCTGCTAGTTTGATTTTCTTCCATGATGATTCGTCACTGTCTGCTAGGTGTTTTACTACTCCGTCTTCAGTTATTGCGCCTACTGGCTCACCTGTATTGAATATTGGAATTTGGCTAATCGACATTATTCGCATTTTGTGTATTGCGTCATGGAGCGAGTCGGTTGGCTTTAGCTTGATTATTTCTTTGCTGCAAATGTCGCCTGCCTTGTTTGGATCTGCTCTTCCTTCTAGCGTTGCCAGACTATCGAAGATTCTCTTTGCAGTTTCGTAGCTTGGTTGGCTTCGGCCAGACTCTATTTGGTTTATCATGGATGTGCTAACCCCAGTCATCTTGGCAAGCTCTTTTTGTGTAACTCCGATTTTGGTTCTTGCCTGCTTGATGCTATCGATTCTTGGAAGCATGATTGTGTAATATCTGGTAATCCTATGAATTTTACTGCATCAAAGCTCATATCTGTAGTAATTCTACAAAATTTGATGGGTCTTTTTGGTGGATTTGGCAAAAAATATCCAGAATGCAAAACAACTGAAGACTGGTTTTATAAGGGCAACTCGTTTGCATCTGTAGGCAATCTAGAAGAGGCAATCAAATGCTTTGATGAATCCATAAAGATGGATCTGAACAACTCTCAGGCCTGGAATAACAAGGGCTTTGCACTGGACGAATCTGGTAAAACAAAAAAAGCAATTTCATGCTATGATGTGGCTCTCAAAACAAACACAAAAAATGCGGATGCCTGGTACAACAAGGGCACGGCGCTAGGCAAAACCGGAAAATTTGAGGAATCAATCAAATGCTTTGATGAGGCAATCAAGCTAAATAGTAATAACTCATTGGCCTGGAATGGCAAAGGCTTTGCACTTGGCAAAACAAAAAACCTTGAGGAATCAATCAAATGCTTTGATGAGGCAATCAAGCTAAATCCGAACTATTTTGATGCCTGGTACAACAAGGGCTTTGCACTCAAAATTTTAGGAAACAAGGAAGAGTCGGAAAAATGCTTTGAGCGCGCAACAGCGCTAAAGCAGAAATAATGAAAAAGTGAGGATATCTGGTAGAACACGGTCGACAGATGATATCCTCACCTGATTTGGTTGGTCTTGGCTGGTCCTAACTCGGTATTGCCGAATGAACCTTGCATTGATTGTGTGATTCGACAAATAAAGGCTTACGTAGGAATTATCAGTGAACAATCCAAATCCGTTGTTCAAAAAAAACACACTAGTTTTCAAACCCATCTGAAATTATATCAAAAACACATTGAACATACTGGTAGCAGAGGACAACAAGTTTACCGCAAGGCAATACAAGATATTGTTAGAAAAAATGGGTCATAATGTAATCACAACAGAAGATGGTAGCGAATGCGTCAAAAAATACAAGGAAGCATATACAAAATCTGAATTTGACTCATTGGATGAATCTCCATTCGACTTGGTCTTACTGGATCATAACATGCCAAAAAAAACTGGTGCGCAGGCAGCAAAGGAAATCTTGGCAAAAAACCCTGATCAAAAAATTCTCTTTGTCACTGCATATCAGAGATGGGCAGTAGAAGATGATACTGATGATCTATTTGATAAAATCGTACTACTTGAAAAACCATTTACACTTGGACAGCTGTCTCGCAAAATAGAGTCGCTAAGCTAGCGCCTTGACTTTTTAACTTTTGATTTTTTAGATTTTTTTGCTGGTTTGGCTTTCTTTTTTGGAGCTTTTGTCGAGTTTTGTAGTTTTGCTTGGGCAGCAGCTACAATTGCAATTGGAATTCTATGCGGCGATGCACTGACATAGGAGACGCCAGTATTGTGGAAGAATTTGATGGAATTGGGATCTCCGCCGTGCTCTCCACAGACTCCAACTTCGATTCCGGGTTTTACTGATTTGCCATTTGCAATTGCAATTTTGACTAGGCTTCCTACTCCGTTGACATCAAGTGTCTGGAATGGGTTGCGCTCTAACACCTCTTTTTCTATATATTCTGGGAGGAACTTGCCTTCTGCATCTTCTCTTGAGAAGCTAAACACTGCTTGGGTCAAGTCGTTTGTTCCAAAGCTGAAAAACTCTGCGGTGTTTGCTAATTCATGTGATGTGAGGCAGCCTCTAACCACTTCTAGCATTGTTCCAAAGTTGATTGGTAGCTTTAGTCCGTGTTTTGTTTCTACCTCGGATTTCACTTTATCATAAATTGACTTGATGTGGTTTAGTTCTGCAACACTGCCTACTTGTGGGATCATTATCTGTGGATAGGCGTTTACTTTTTGTTTTGCTAATTCTGCCGCTGCCTCAAAGACAGAGCGAATCTGCATCTCGTAAATCTCTGGATATGTAATGCCTACACGAACACCACGATGGCCCATCATTGGGTTTATCTCTGCAAGCTCTTTTGCTCTGGCCAAAACTATCTTAGTTTCTTCTAGGTCTGGTGCTCCGGTTTGTTTTTCCAGCTTGTGGATCTTGTTGATTAGCTCTTCTGGATTAGGGAGGAATTCATGTAATGGTGGGTCTAGCAGTCGTATTGTTACCTTGTAGCCTTCCATTGCTTTTAGAATCTGAATAAAGTCGCTTTTTTGCAGCTCTTGGAGTTTTGCTAGGTGTTCTTTTCGCTCCTCGACTGATTTTGCCATGATTAGCTTGACAAACAATCCCAATCTGTCTGCGGCATTGAACATCCTCTCCGTTCTGCACAATCCAATTCCCTGGGCTCCATACTTTCTTGCTAGCTGCGCGCCATCTGGTGTGTCTGCATTTGCCCTAATCCCAATTGACTTTGTTTTTTGTGCCCAATCAAGAATTGTCCTAAAATCATCAGTTATCTTTGGCTCTATTGTTGGAACGTCTCCCAAATAGACATCGCCCTGTGAGCCATCAATTGTTATTGCATCGCCTTCATGAATTGTAACGTTTCCTACGGTTGCTTGTTTTGCTTCTGGAGATATCTTCATGTCTGCACATCCTACGATGCATGGCTTGCCCATTCCTCTTGCTACTACTGCAGCATGAGATGTCTTGCCACCACGACTAGTCAGGATTCCAACTGATGCAAAAAATGCAGGAACATCTTCTGGTTTTGTTTCTTCTCGCACCAAGATTACTTTGGCACCATTTTCTCCCATTGTGACTGCTCGCTTTACATCAAATACTGCGACTCCGCTTGCAGCTCCCGGGGATGCTGCAATACCTCGAACCACTTTTTGGAATTGTTTTGCCTTTTCCAAATCGATGGTCTTGTGCAGTAATTGCTCTAATTGATCTGCGTTTAGTCTCAATAATGCGCGGTCTTTATTGATGAGCTTTTCTTTTACCATGTCTACTGATGTTTTGATCATACTCTGCGCATTCATCTTTGCAGAACGTGTCTGAAGCAGGTAGAACTTTCCCTGCTCTATTGTAAATTCGATATCTTGTGGCTCTTTGTAGTGTTTTTCTAGCTTTTTGCAGGTATTGAGCAATAGTTCGTAGCTTTTTGGCATTTCTATTTTCATCTCATCTATTGGTTTGGGAGTTCGAACACCTGCTACTACGTCTTCTCCCTGTGCGTTTACTAGATAATCGCCAAAGATGTGGTTTGTTCCATCACCTGGACTTCTAGTAAAAACTACTCCTGTTGCGGAATCATTACCCATGTTACCAAATGCCATGGCAACCACATTTACTGCAGTGCCGTCTGCAATGTCTTTTGTAATGTGATTTTTTTCTCTGTATACTATGGCTCGCTCACCCATCCAGCTGTTAAAGACTGCCATTACTGCTAGCTGTAGTTGTTCGTCTGGGTTTGTTGGGAATGGTTTTCCTGTATGATCCTGACAAATCTGCTTGTACTGAGACACGACACTTCGCAGTGATTGCTCGTTTAGGTCACTGTCTATTGTCACTTCTTGTTTTTTCTTTGCCTCCTCTAGAACATGGTCGAATTTTTTGTCATTGACTCCAAAGACTACTTTGCCGAAAAGCTGGATGAATCTACGATATGAATCCCATGCAAATCTCGGATTGTTTGTTTTCTTTGATAGCGCTTCTACTGTGACATCATTTAGTCCTAGGTTCAGTATGGTATCCATCATGCCTGGCATTGATAGTGCCGCGCCAGAACGAACTGATACTAGTAATGGATTTTCTGAAGAGTTCCATTTCTTTTTTGTAATCTTTTCTAGCTTGGAAATATTCTTTTTTACTTGAACCCATAATTCCTTTGGGACTGTCTTGTTGTTTTGATAGTATAATTTGCAAACTTCTGTTGTTATGGTGAATCCTTGAGGTACTGGAAGCTTTAACTGTGTCATCTCGCATAGGCCTGCACCCTTACCACCTAGCAGTTTTTTGTTCTTGCCGTCGCCTTCGTCAAAAAAATAAACCATTTTCATTGTTTTATCACGGATTTTTCTATCAATTTGAAGGTGTTTTAAGCATTGCCTTGGCAAACTCTTCTACGATCGCACTCCAGTTCTTTGCCTTGATGATGCCGCTTGCTACTAGTATGCCTGATGAGCCAAGCTCAATTGCTTTTCTGACATCCTTTCCAGAAACAATGCCTGCACCACATAGCAGCTTAGTAGAGTTTTTTGCATTTTTTACCGCTATTACTGACTCTGTGATTAGTTCTGGTCGCTCTGTTGATACTGCTTTACCAGATCCAATCAGCTCAGGTGGCTCTATTGCAATGTAATTTGGGTTTAGCTTTGCATATTTTGCAGCTTCTTTGGTATCTTGCACACACACTACAGAAACCAGTCCTAGGTTTTGGAAACGTACTACTAATTCTTCAATGTCTTTGGGATTGATTCTGTGCTCTGAATGATTAATCAATGAGCCTGAGATTTTGGATTTTTTTAGTAATTCGGGTATTACAAATCCAGTAGTGCTTCCAGTCTTGGAGTTGTCTGTGTGTTGGGCAAGAATTGGGCCGGAATATTTTATGCCTAAAAGATGGTGTGGCGGTGAGATTGCTATTTTGACTTTGTATTTTTTTGCTATCTTGTCTGCTATGGAGGCAAGCTTTGCACTATTAGTACCTGCAATTTCTTCATAGTTTTTGTAATTAATAATAAACAAGATCTTTGTGTTGTTGTCTGGCCCTGCTATTTATTGTTTATAGAAAAATTATAGTTCTATTGGAGCAGAACTCTTCCAGATAAATGTGCACAATGTGTGGATATTATCTGTCATCTCATCCGAGTTTGTAAACAATGCACATTCTGCATCAGTGTTTTCATGCAGATTTCCCTTGATTGCGGAATCTGACATTAACAGCTTGCCGCTTAGAGGGCAGCTTTTTGATACTGCGATTCTTCCCTTTGATGGAATCTTGCCAATTCTGACTTCGCTTGCACCGAATCTTTTGATGAATAGCCTCATTTTGTCAGGAATTTCATCTACTACTAGTCTTACAGAGCCTCCATTACGCTCCGTTTGTTTGATTCTCTCTGGAATTGCAGTGTGGTACAGCTTGGATACGTCTTCCAGCGTAGTCACCAAATAAAACACATTTGTGTTGTTTTCTAGCATTCGTTCTATTTGTGATGTAATGTTTTCTATTCCCTGTATGATTCTAAATGTCGGTGTGGTGGATTTTGTATCTGAATTGCTAATGTCCTTGATTTTATCAATTAGTTTTTTGCCGTCTTTTCTGATTCTACTTATCTCTTCTTCTTTTTTCTTTAGTGTTATGGATAATAATTCGTCTGGCTCTGATGCAATGCAAAGCTTAGGTGATGAAAATGAAATTGACACAATGCCATTACTTGAGAGCTTGTCAATTGTGCGATATGTCTTGGCTCTGTCTACGCTGATCTCCTTTGCTAATGCACTTGCGGTAATTGGCCCTGTTCGCAACAGATTCAGATAGATTTTGGTTTCCAGCTCATCCAAATCCAGGATCGATGATAACTCTCCTGCTAATTCTTCCACGTATGGATTGTGGGTTTTTGTCATCTCTGGGTCTGACTTGGTCAGAGATAGATCCTCCATGGGATCTGTCTGAGTATTACGTATTAACGACGTTCTCTGTTTTTTTCGAACGGACAAATTTTCTTCCCCCACGGCTGTAACTGTGCATTTGACTGTCATTTTCTCTTATCTATAAAATGACTTGCGTATAATTTATCAGTGAGATGGTGTTTTTTTGTACAACATCGGATCGTTGTATGTATTTTTCTAAAATTTTACTACATTGAAGGCAATTACTGCAATTACTATCATGACTATGACGTGCTTTATGCCTGACACGTATGAGCCACTGCCGATTTTGCCTGCCGCAAGACCGCCAAATATCGCTTCAATTATTGCCATGTTTAGCAATAAAGAGTCTATTTGGGAAATATCTACTCCAGATAATGCGGAAAAGACATTAGAGTTTGCAATGTGTGTTGTGACCAGTAATTGCTTGACTGATTCTATCTGTGTAAAGAACTGCGAAGACAGTATTACGGATATTGAAATGAATACGGCAAATGAAATGTAAATTGTATATGTGTATGGTTGGAGGGCGGATTTTCTTTCCTTTTCCAGATTTCTAAGATCTGTGACATATTTTTGGATGGTTTCTAGGTTTTCTGCTACGTTTCCGCCATTTTTGAATGCAATTTCTAATAGTACCACAACTCGTTTTGCCATGCGTGTTCCTGTCTTTTTTGTAAAGTTCTCAAATGCCTCACTTATTGGCATTCCCCAGCTGATGTTTGCTTTGAGATTCTTAAGCAATGGGCCGAGATTGCCCATGTTACGCTCTGGCACCATCTGGATTGCCTGAATAAGATTAGAACCACTTTGAATTGAGCTTACCAAAGACAGCAAAAACAATGGGAGGTGCCTGTCTATACCTTCTCTCCTTTGAACCTCTTTTAGTTGTAGTAAAGTTAATGGTATAACTGCCGCTAATATGCCAAAGATTATTCCAATATCGCGTGTTAACATCTGAATTGTGCCTGCTAGGTAGAAACTAGATGTGATTACCATTATGCTTGCGACTGCGGAGATTATGATGACGCGGAATTTTTCAGTTCTAGTAAATGGAATCTTTGGCAGTGTGATTTGTTGTTGTGTTTTTACGCTCATTTTCTTACCTCTTTGGAACCATTGAATCCATTAGCAACAACATGACTATGCCAAACAATGGCACCATCACATATGTCAGCATGTTCATTAGCGTGATTAGATCAAAGCCGCCCAAGTCTGGACTCATTATAGCCATTATGGATAGCATAATGACTGCCATTAGGGGGAATACGATTAGCAGAATGGTATACATTTCTGCCATTATTCCTAGGGATTCTGTTGATCTTTTGACATTAATTTTTTTCTCCTCCAAGTGGACTTTGGCAGTTGCCAAAAAATACTCGCGCAAATTTCCTCCTGCCTTGAATGTGATGATTGCTCCCTCCAATAGTTCGGAATATGATCCTCTTGGGGTTCTCTTGATAAGATCATTTACTGCAGTGATGACATCCATTCCCAAAATCTCGATGTTTCTTGTCACAAAACGTGCATCCTTGACAATCTCTTCATTAGATTGCTCTTGTGCGATTGCCTTGAAGACCCCCTCAAGTGACAACCCACTAGCACACAATGTGGCCATGTACCCAATATAATGCGGTGTCTCTTCGCGAAGCTTGGTTAGTCTTGTTTTTGCGTTGAGCAATGGCATTATTTGTAACACTGCAAATGTTGCAATCCCAAGGCCAAGTGAGCCAACAATTGCTAATAATCCTATGAGTAGTGGTTCAATGTTTAGTATTACTGATACAACAATTGCAAGTATGCCTCCAATCATTGCGGCAATAAAGCTTGAAGACACCATTGAAGCTACAAAGACTTCGAATGGGACTGGCATCATGGCCTGTTTGATACTTTCTCTGAGCTTTGGAAGCTTGGGATACAAAAAGTCAATGTGCCTGTTTAGCATTCTGTAGCTGAGTATCTGAAAGTTTGATGGCTGGTTTTTCTGCTCTACTTGAGCATTTTTGAAGAGCCCAATCAGCTTTCGATCACCAGTCTCTTTTTCTCATAAAACCTATCTGTGTTTGAATAAAATTCCAAAATGTTTGTCATTACTTCTTTGTGACCACGTATGTTGTTTTGGACAAGCCACTCTAATGCGGTTCTGCGTTTTTCCAACTCATATGCAATATCTTCGTTGGAAACTCCTACGCGTTCTTTGATTTTTTCTAATACCAGACTGTTTCCAAAATATTCATGTTTGTCGTCATTTGGATTCCATCTGAATATGTCGTGGGTTTTGATTTCACCTGTTTTATCATCCAATCCTGCAATCTCTGAGATTTTGATAATTCTTCTAATTGATTTGTCATTAATTCTAAGCTTTAGCTGCAGTGTTATCAAATCCAGTGTGTTTGCAATCAATGCCTTTGGTACATCCATTGGGGATGAGACCAATCTGGTCAATGTGGCCTCAACTGAGTCTGCGTGAATTGATGAAAATCCCCCGTGGCCTGTTGCCATTGCCTGAAAGAGAGTATATGCCTCTCTTCCTCTTGTTTCACCAACAATTAGAATATCTGGTCTTTGTCGTAGTGCTGCTCTGAGAAGGTCAAACTGGGTGATCTCGCCTATTTGACCGTCAGTAAAGTTTTGCCTAGATACTGCAGGAATCCAGTTTTCATGTAATAGGTTTAGCTCATGGGTATCCTCAATGCTGACTATTTTTTGTCCTGGTCGAATAAATGATGAAAGAGAGTTGAGCAATGTGGTTTTTCCACTTGCGGTGCCTCCTGCTACTAGCATAGTAGAGTTGTTCTCTACGGTATACCACAGATATGATGCTTCATGCACAGATATGGTCTTGAATCGTAGCAAATCCACTATTGTGATTGGGTCTGCACGAAATCTTCTGATGGTAAATGTGCTTCCTCGCTTTGTTATCTCGTTTCCCAAAGTAAGGTTGACTCTACTACCGTCAGGTAATGCAGCATCCACTATTGGATTTGCCAAAGATGCGTGTTTTCCCCCACATAGGACATTTTTTGTACAAAATTATTCAATTCGTCATCATTTTCAAATAAGATGTTGGTTGGCACCGATTCGAATTCACGATGCCAAATGTATAGTGGTACATTTACTCCATCACAGCTTATTTCTTCAATTAGATGATCACGCATAAGCGGTTCAATTTTGCCCAAATATACAAAATCCCGTATTGCATAATACGTGATTTTTGAAAGTGTTCTGGTTGGTATCTCCATATTGTATTTTTTTATGAGCTCCAAAATTTTGCGTTTGAGTTCTCTTGCTGCATCTTTTTTTGTTTTAATGCTGTTTAGTGTTATGTCTAGCTCAGAAATTAACAGTTTTTTTATAACTTTGAAGTTATTCTCATCATTTCTGCTTAACTGTGGTTCAATTATGACATAGCGTAATCCGTTCTTTGAGGTCGGGTCTCTGATGAGCCCTGCATAGATTTCTGCATCTTCGAATTCAATTTTGTTTAGTGTCTTGAATTTAGGTACAAGGTCTTTTGCATCTGCAGTGCCAAGTGTAATATTTGGATTGATTTGAGCACGACTTTCTGTTGGTTTTTGGTCCTTTTTTGCCAAAAACTTTGAGAAATCAAGCGGAGGGGTTTTTTTGATTCTAATAAAAGAAAATCCTCTCTGGGTCTTCATCAAATCCATTGTCAGATATGGTCGTTGGATGGCTCATAAGAGGTTGTGAGTGCAAATGAACAGCATCCCGTTTACATTTTTGCAATCAATCAAATCATTAGCATAGTTATGTTTCAGATTAATCGCATCAAGGGCAAGATTAGCGCCAAGCCTCAGAAGCTAGAACAAAAGCAATCTCTCAGAACTACTGATGCTGAGCTAGCCAAATGGCAGGAACAAAACAATGACAAAATCTCACAATTGCTAAAAAAAGCAAAAGAAGGCTACAATGGGTTACTCGTGCCTGAAATTGACCAAAAAACCGCACAGTTTAGCTATCGAATTCTACGTGAAATGGATGGCTTGGACGTTGGATTTTTGAATAATTTGGCAAATTTAGGCATAATGGATAAGCTTGTCAATAACAAATTTCTGATATGCCCAGAACACAAGGCGTCGTTTTTACTCAGTGTTAGGATAAGCTGTCCAAAATGCAGCTCGATTAATGTAGAAAAGCTTAACTTGCTAGAACATCGGGCATGCGGATTCATTTCTGAGAAAAAGAATTTTGTTGCAGATCCAGAACTAAAATGCCCCTCATGTAAAAAACAAATCAAAAATCAAGAAAAAGAATTACGTCTGCCTGCATCATGGTATCTCTGCAATGACTGCAAAGACAAATTCGATGAGGCAAAAATTAACTTGCACTGCAATGAATTTGATCATGACTTTACCGTAAATCAGGCAGACTCGATTGTGTTGTATAATTATCTTCTTTCTGATGATACTGAAAAATCTACATTAGATCAAGGAAAGATAAAAGAAGAAATCATAAAGATCTTCTCCAAGTGCGGTTATACAGTATCGGAAAATCACGCTGTAAAGGGCAACAGTGGAATTGATCAGACTATCGATATTTTAGGCACTGACGATAAAGGCCAATCCATTTCCATATTCGTTAATAATCTGTCTGGAAATAATGCCGAAATTGATTCCAAGCTAATCCAAATTTTGGATACTGCACCAAAAACTGCCATACTTGTCGGATTTACCTCCATTTCGGAAATGACAAAATCTATTGCTTCCAAGTATAATCTCTCTATAATTTCCTCACAAAACATTGATGAAATCATAGTCGAAGTACAAAAAATCGTCTCTGCTAAAAGCAAAAAATCAGATGGCAATAAAACTACATGAAATGGAAATCTAAACGTGCAGTAAGCCAGATTATAGGCACACTTTTCATGCTTGCAATAGTAGTTCCAATCGGTAGTGTGATTGTAACCAAAGGCCTCAATCAGGTAGGTGAGATAAACAATCGCCTTGCAAGTGGCATAACTTTGGAAAACGAAAAAGGCCAAGAGGATATTGTTTTTGAGCACATTAGGTTTGATCCGATGGGAAAACAAATCACAATTTCAGTTAGAAATGTGGGGACTACTGAATCTACAATAAGTAAAGTCACCGTAGTAAAAACACAAACACAAGAACTCATAGTAAATGATCAGAATATCTCTATTAACGCACAACCCAAAGTAGGACTTACTATATCTGAGATTGGAAACATTTCAACGCCAACTTGGGATGACTCCCTGTATCGTGATTCAGAATACAAAATAGCCATTACTACAGAAAAAGGCAATTTCTTTGAGATTTCAGCGAGGCCGTTTAACACATGATCAGAAAAAGGCGCGCAATATCTGAAATAATTGCAACCCTGATGCTTTTGGGAATTACTACTGCTGGTTCTGTTTTTTTGGCAAGCCTAGTTTATGGAAGCGGCATTCAAAATGTTCCAAACGAAGAGTCACTGCAATCATCATATGCAATAAAACTGACTGGATATGATACTCGTGACTCTAATGATCTATTGGGCATTGGTAGTATAGATAACAAATTTGACAAAAAACTCTGCACCAAAGGTTGTCAGGGCTTTGCAGACAATATACCGAATAGTGCTAACTCTGGCACTGAATTTCTATTACTCCAAATTCGCAATGTGAGTACTGAGCCTGTGTATCTTAAAGGAATTCTAATCAATGGTGTTCAGCACATCTGGGATTCTAATACTGGCGGAAAGACTCTTGATGCAAGCAGCAACGATTTTACTGGCAAATATCCACTAAATGGCAAATTCAGCATAATTTCTACTAGTGATCTGGCACAAAAGTCTGAAAATGTGGTAAATGCAGACGAAGAAGTACGAATTATCCTCAAACTGGATGATTCTATACCATCCGATATCGCACTAACCAAGCCGATTCTTACTAGCATCAACTTTGGTGGAGTCCGTGCCTCTGAGACTGTGATTTTGAGTGGTGAAATAAGATGAAACGTGGAGTATCAACTATAGTTGGTTCTGTGTTCTTTTTGGTCCTATTATCTGGTGGATTATCTGTATCATATCTGATAATAGAAACACAATCTGATATGATCAAAACTCAGCAAGTAATAGCCGATGCAGAAATCAAAAAAATTCAAGAAAAATTCATCGTTTCTGTCTCTGCAGACAGTGTTGATAATAATCGCCTTGCAGTATATGTGAAAAATCATGGAAGCAACTCTCTAAAAATCGACAGCATTTGGATAGTAAATCAGACATCACCAAGTCGCCCTGTTATGAAATTTGACACAAATTATACCGAATCTGTTTTGGCACCAGGTTATGGAACAGAAATTTTGGAAAACTATCCATTACACATGAATTCTGGTGATTATCTAGTCAAGGTCATATCATCAATTGGTACTATTCGTACTGCTGAATTAGAGGTTGGCGGCAATGGTCCGCTAAAGGCAAAACTAATGATTGATCCTCCTGATGTTAGAATCGGAGAGAATGCAACTGCGTGGCTTTTTGTCACAAACACTGGCACTACAAAAATACTAAACGTGACTGCCGATCCTATAGTTGTTGATCCGTCATCTACTATAATTGCCTCTTCTCCTGTATTGCAAGCACCATCTGATTTGGCGCCTGCACAATCTGCAATATTTGCATGGAAGTACAATTTAATGGGAACAATTGGGACCAATGTTACTTTTTCCGGATTCGCACGAGGCATAGATGAGCCAACAAAGATGTCTGTTCAGAGCAATAATGAAAAGCAATTACTCTATTTGAGGGACAATAACGGACTGGGAACTATACTGACTCAGACATTACTTTCCAAGCCTGAAATCTTTATGGTGTTGCCTTCACCATTTGGTGATTCTGCGCAAAAAGGACTTTGGGGCGTAAATGTGGTAAATCCAACCAGCCAGCCAATCTATGTGAGCAAAGTAGTCATAAATGCAGTCACACCAAGAGCGCAGTCAAATGATAAAATTTTTGATATACTCAGTTGTGCACCTATTACGGTTCCGCCAACCCCAAACTCTTGGTCATGCCCTGCTGGAAACCAATTAATGTGGAAAAATTCTGTTACCCCGCAAATAATCCCACCAAAATCGGTTTATCCATTTCTAGTGCAAGTTACCGCTGGCTCATTGGCAGGATCTCAAGATGATTTAGAAACTGTATTAATACAGACAAACGTCTTTACCACCCTTGGACAATTCGGCAAGGCGGGATATGGCTCTTCAATGAGAAATACTGGGTCTGCTATGCCAAACGTGTTTTTATCAAAAACAGTCGCATCATCCAATACAAACGATATTCTCTCAAACATGACTGGTATCAAACCTGGAACTTACAAAGTGTTCAACGCGACAATTGCTGATTTTGATACCAGTACAACAAATGTAATTGGTTCTGGTTCTAGATTGATAATCAATATTCCAAAAGGATGGTCAGATGTAACGGTATTGTCTCATAATGGATTTTCAACTCCTACATATCAGACATTTGTAGATACGTCGTCTCAGATAGTTGGAATACTAAATCAAGACATTAGTGGTGCGGCAGGAACTGCAAAAACTATACAATTCCGAGCAAAGGCTCCACCTGTACTGGATACTCAGATGTATGTCATGTATGTGCTAGCGGATGGTGTTGTGATTAAGAATGGAGATCTTGCAAATCCATTCCCAATAGGACCTGTTGCCGAGATAGTCCTTCAGGTGTCGCCATAATATCACAAAAATGTTTACCAAATAGCACAGCATCATCGGTTTAAATCAAAACCTGATCATGGATCTAATGAATAAGATAACTATCTTGGGCGTTATTGGACTTGTAGCACTGATTTTTGGCATGAGCATGCCAGAATCAGGCCTTATGGCTAGTGCTACATACAATAACGGAAACAACGGAAGCCATGACAATGACGATTCCTACTATGACTCTCCAAAAATCAAAGTCTACAAGGTTGTGATCAATAATGCTGGAAATCCGGTTCCACCTATGGCGGACTTTGGGGTAAAACTAAAGGACACTTTAGTTACTAGTAATGGAACAGCATTTACCATTCCAAAGAACAGACCAATAACCCTGACAGAAGCGGGTGCACCTGGATACAGCTTTGTCGAAATTCGAGGTGATGGTCACTGTCCAGAAAATCTTGGAGGAACAATAACTCTGGATAAAGGGCAAAAAATAGAATGTTACATAGTCAATCAACCAACTCCAACTGGAGGAGGTACTGTAGCTGATCCACCTACAGTCAAAGTCTACAAGGTTGTGATCAATAATGCTGGAAACCCAACTCCATCTGCAGAATCTTTTAGGCTGTCTATTAATGGAGGTGCAACTCTATCTAATGGAACCAAGGTCATACTACAAGCAGATACTCCTGCGATATTGACAGAAATCGGTCTTGCGGGATACGAGTTTGTAGAGATTCGAGGTGATGGAAACTGTCCAGAAAACTTGGGCGGTACAATAACACTCAGTGCAGGACAAGACATCGAATGTTATGTTGTGAATCAACCAATAGACCAAAGCGGACCGCCAGATCCTGGAGTAATCTTCCACTACAACACATTATCATTTAGTTATGCAGATCCGACATATGGGGATAGCTGTTCCGCACCTGGAAAGTCTCCACCATGCATAGAACTTGCAAACTCTATAGATGGAAATGTCCTAGTTGTGGACTCTGAGCTGCAAACCGACACCACAATTGTCTTGTTTAGCGTAGTTGAGACCGACAAAGTAACACAAACTCCGCCACAGTTTGCACGTAGTCCAATATGTGTACTATCTGGGGTGGGACCACATTCTGTAGACTATGCTCAGGCGCCAGAAATCAGCCCTGTTGTTAACCCAAGTGGACAGATGGGCTTTGAGTTCCAGTGCTCACTAATTGAGGCAAGCACCTTTAAGGTAAGTTATGCTCTAATTGAGACACAAAGACAATAACTTTTCTTTTTCTTTTTTTATTGTAGATTTAGCAACCGAATCTTTTTGCCCAAGACTCTGATGCAAATTCGCTTTGTGTGCAATATTGGTTTAGTATGCTCGCATGAGCATTTTCTAATAATCCAGCATTGAGATTTGTGCCAGAACAAGTCACTTTGGCAACAATTCGTCCGTACTTGTCGATTTTTTGACCATCGTCTTGGTCTATTAGTATGGTGGACCCTACTGGACACAAGTTACCAGTAAATGATGTGGCGTCTGCAAAGCCAGATTCGTATTTTTCTGGTGTATCTGCAAGTGCTAGTCTGATTCGGTATTGTTCTGTGTCTATGGTATCGCCATCAATAATTTTGGTTATTGTGTCTGTCATACATAATGCAGTGCCTAAGCAAGCATTATTGGCTTGATCTTTTTCTGATTCGTCTATTGATATTTTGACACTATTTACTATGGGTAGTTTTATCGCGGTGTTGTTTATTTGCGGCATTTCTAATTGTGATGTAACTATTTCTGGTATGTTCATCTTGGGGTTGATAATGGAATTTGCATAACTAAGTGATGTGGCAAGAGCAACAATTCCCAGTATGATCAAAACCAAAGATATTGCCTTGGCCTTCAACAATGATTTGACTGTCTGAATTTAGATAAACAAAATGCAGTGCAAAAAAACTATAGTCTGACTTAGCCGTAAATCTCATCTTCGTCTTCCTGTGCCTTTTTCTTTGGGTTTCTCAAGAATGCAAAGATCCCCCCGCCGATTGCAATCACGCCTGCTATTGCTCCATAGACTATCCAGTCTGGCAGCTCTGTTTTCTTTTCTATGATTGGTTGGTTGACTTCGAATTCTATAGCCTTTGAATCCTCCGTATATCCCTCGGCTGATGCCAAAATCTGTAGTGATATTTTGGGTGATTTTTGAGCATTAAACTGGATGGTAGCAGAGCCGTCATCGCTGGTTGTGAGGACTTCTGGAGATATGCTGGAATCCGCAGACACTACCCGTACTGTTGCTCCTCCAACGGAGTTGTCTTCTTCATCATCTACGTAGATCTTCATCTGAGTTGGCTGCTCTAGCATTATTGGCTCTGATACGCTGCCTATGCTGATTTTTAGTTTGGTTACTGATGTTTTTACCATAATGTCTGATTCTGCACCGACTATGCCTTTTCCAGATGCGGTGATCTTTACATCTCCGTCCTTTATTGTAGATATTGGAAATTCGACATATGATTTTCCTGCTGGAATTACTAGCGCGTCTTGTGTTTCAATTATTCCAAGCTCAGATGTTGCCATTTTTACTTGTAGGTCTTCTCCTAAGATGATTGGGTTTCCATTAAAGTCAACTAACTGGGCAGCTCCGAAATACTCCCCATCGGCATTGAATTTTTTATGAGGTATGGTCAACGCAAGCTGTGCAGTTGGGTTTTTGGCGTAATTACTAGTTACCTCCAAGTCAGCATCTGCAGATTCGCCAATTGGTATGGTCTTGATCTCTATTGATTCGCTTTCTGTCTGGATTGCATTTCCTTGGAAATTGACATGTGCGAATGTTTTTCCTTTTTCTATTGTAAGAATTTCATTAATGGGCGTGATGAGATATCTGATTTCATTTTCTACTTGGGTAGGCCTACCCTTATGATCAAGTGATATTACAAAAAAATCAAACCTACCGTTTTTATCAAAAAATATGGCATTTGTGCCAGTGGGTGAGAACAATGTTGTTTGCTCTTGCTTTAGTGTATTGATAATCTCTGTAGTGGTGGATGCTGAGCCAATTCCTTTGATGGTCGATGACAAATAGACTGAGCCGGTTTCCTGACCTGTCTGTATGATTGATGTGCCATGAGAGGATGATGCGGTGATCCGTCCCACATCACTTATTTGCAATATCATATCATTACTTGATATTAGATTGATTCGTTGCTCGGAGCCCATAGAATCATAGTTTTCATTAATCAAAATAGGGTAGAATTCTTTTTGTTTTGTTTCCTCTGTGGTTTCTTGTGGGGTTTCGGTTATCTGTACGGTCTCTGTTGTTTCTTCCTCTTCTTTGTCTACCATAATTCCCATCTGATATACTGCAATTGATTGGGATTTGGTTGGAATTTTGCTTAGTGTGTAGACTTGGAGAGTTTTGTTTTCTGCGAGCGGGTTGTTCGTACTAATTGGTTTTACTGTTTCTAGAATGTCTGTTGCAATGCCTAGGCCTTTGGTTGCCGCACCTATTGATATTGTCTGGTTTTCTTTGAAAAAGTCCAGTCTTGGCGTGAATCTGTAGCTAAACTCGCCTTTTTTGATTATTCCTTTGATGCTTTCTTCTTTGATTTTTCTGTCTATTTGGTTGTTAATTGAGACATCATCTGAGAAAAACTCTACTTTAACATCGTCCTGCGCCAAAGTAGGCAATCCGTCGGAATCAATCAAGGTAACAATTACTTCAATGTCTCGCTTTAGTGTGGATGGGACTCTTTCTGGGAATATGTTTACTGAAAGCGATGCTGGAAGCGATGATGATATTTTGATTTGTTTTGCCTCATCAAGTCCTAATTTGTCTGAGGTTGCTCGTAAAAATGCGTTTCCGACTTTGTCTTTAGTTTGTATTGTGCCCCAAGTGTAACTGTCGCCTTTTTTGATTATTGGCTCTGCAACAGACACGTTGATCAGACCTTCTTCATATTCAATTGTAATTGGTATGTCAAATGGCGCTTGTGTGATTTTATTCTCAGAATTTATCAGATAAAATGAAAATGGCGTCTGCGAGTTTACATTCATCTCACTTGACGCCAAATTGATGACTAGGCGCAAATCGTTTTCTGTAAAGTCTTGTTCGCCAACATATAGATCGGCCAAATTGCTGTGGTCTGCATGAGTGGCCAAAATCTGCACGTGTCCTTTTAGATCATGCGTGGTTATTGAAAATGTGGCAAATTCTTGCCCTGCAGGTATGGTTATGGCATCTATGAGTGAGGCAATCTCTGGATTTGTGGATTTGAGATTTATTGTAATGTCATTTGGTGCCCTAATTGGGTTGCCTGCCTTGTTCTCAAACCACACATAACCAATTTCATGTTCTGCAGGTGTTTGTTCTATTTTTGAGGGAGAAAATCCGACTTTGAGTGATATTGTGGATTTATCTGTCTGTGCAGAAACCAATGCGATATTTCCTGCAATCAGAATTAAGACTGTGGTAATTATCAAAAATGTTTTTTCAGAGGTGTTTGTTGTCATTTTTTGCCTCCATAAAATAAAAAGAGAGGATTAACCACTCTGTTGTCCTGTGACTACTGTACCGACAAATACGGCACCATTAGTAGTGGTAATCTTGAATTGTGCATCTCGACCAATCTTCATGTTTTCACCTAACTTCATGACTACCGTTACAGTTTGACCTGGCTGGATGTCTCCTACTTGAGATGTGGAGAACAAGTCAGTTGCACCGCCACTTAACAATATCTTGTAGACATTGTTGCCTGCAGCAAATGCACCTGGCAGATAGTTATACTGTGCACCGCCTAGTCGTACCTCACTTAGTGTTACTGCTTGGACACTATCGTTTTTCAGATATGCCGCTACATATTCTCCAGTGTTCTTGAGATTGTCTGCAGTACCTGCTGATAATGCCATGGCAACTCCATTGTGATCAAATAGGCCGGTTGCAATGTCTCTGCCATCAAAACCGATCACTTTTAGTGATTCTATGTTCGGTCTTCCACTAAGCTGTGATGAGCTAAAGAAGTTCTGTGAATACGCAAAGACGATTGCTCCACCAACTACAGCTATTGCGACTAGCAACAGTGTAGCAATGACTGGGGCTACTCCTCGGCGTGAATGAAGTCGTCGATTGTTGATGTTTGTATTCATTGTATGGTGATCAGATTGGCAGACTGTTAAGTCCAGTGTTGTGCAGTAATCACAACAGCTGGATATATCTAATTCAGAATTATCGTAAATTTTCTATTTCATTTGGAATAGTAAAATTATTCATCTTTTGACTCTAATTTTGTGTTAAAACAAGTGAAAAGATCTATCTGAGGCTAATTACGTAAAAATTAGATTTGAACTGTGATCAATCCGCGTTTTTTATCATAACGGAATAGCTTTCCAGAACCATGCCCTAATGATATTCTCAGAATTGGATACATGTGTTATCCCCACAAATATGTGAAATGAGATTTGGCAATTCTATTCATCAATTCGTAATAATGTGGTGAACTGTTAAGTCCAGTGTTGTGCAGTAATCACAACATTTGTGGCTAGTTCCAGAAAAATTGGTCCAAGCCAGTTTGTTTTGGTTTGCCAATCATACTGTCAAAATCCAAGTCCATTGATGAAGTAATTTGGTCTAGTGTGGATTCCATAAATTCCATGTATTTTTCAGAATCAATTTCATCTGGACGTGCCATCTCTACTGGTTTTACGCCTGGCTTGTTGAGAATTTTCACATAGGATATGATATCGCCTCGCTTTATTTCGCGCTGTTGTTCTAGTAATTTGGCTGCTCGGATGTGTTGTGGTATGGTCTTGTCATATTCTGACGGGGCCTTGCTGATCATTACATTAAATGCCAGCTCAGACATTGGAATCTTTCTTTCTTTGACCTTAATTGCACATGTGGATATTTTTTGGCTGATTTCTTTTTTTGCAGCCTCGAAATCTTGAGCAGTTTGGACCTTTGATAACGTGTCTAGTAATTCAAAGAACAGATTTCGAATAAATGGCGGTGTGTGGGATTTTTTGCCAGTCAGACCTTTGACGTCTACTTTGCCTTCCTTTGTTACTCCAAGATAGTTTTTCTTTCTGCCGCTTAGTACAACATAACGGTATTCCTTGTCAATTTCCAGGTCTACTCCTTGTTCTTTTTTGGTATCATCAATTACTTTGTGTATCTGCTCTGCAGTTGGGTTTTTGACAAACAAGCTGTCCGTATCCCCATACAAAACCTCGACTCCATTTGCCTGGCATTTTTTTATGGTTTCCATGATAATGTATCTGCCCACTGCAGTGGTTGCTTCTGCTGCTGGAAGAAAATACAATGGGAAAATGTCTGCGCCCATCACGCCATAGCTAGCATTGAGGATAACTTTGAGTGCTTGGCTGACTACAGTGTATTGTTCTTTTTGTTCTAGTGTTTTTGCCTTTTTTGCCAAGGATTTGTAATAGTTTACACGCAAGTCCCGAAGCGAGCCAATTAGCATTGATGTCAGACCATTATACTTTGTACAGACCCAGTGGTTTGTATCTGGAATTTTGTTTGATTTGCATTCTTCATGAACACAACGTACCGTTTCATATGATAAATTTCGTACCTTTATGATGCTTGGATATAGGCTTGCAAAGTCCATCACTGTGACATTAAAGTGAATTCCTTCGGTTGGCTCTACTACCAACCCTCCTCGATATTTTTTGTCTTTTATCACTGCATCATTCATTACTCCTTGTGATTTTGCGTCCAGTTCTTCTCGTCTTGGTATGAGTGCGTTTCTTTGTCTGTGCTCATAATACAATAAACTACGAATCCACTGCGACACTCCCATTCTTGCAATATCATCAATTGGCATTCTTGCAATTCTGGATATTACAACAAGCAGATTCATCAGTAAATCATTGTTAAAGCTGGTAAGCTTGTACGTAATTCGCGCATCATTGTAACAATAGCTGGCAAGCTGATAGTTTGTGAGCTGGTCTAGCTCCACTCCATAATCCAGCTTGGATTCATTGAGCAATGCCATAGATACACTGTTTAGGGAAAAATCAGTATACTTGTGTGAGAATGCATAGATCTGAAAAGACCTATTCGACATGGTACGATACAAGTCAATGTGGACTCCGTGCTTTAGTGTGGCGGAATCCCTCATCATGTATAATGGATTATCGGAATTTTTGATTCCGAGTCTTTCCGCTCTATTGTACAAATACGGCAGATCAAAATCATCACCGTTGTATGTTATGACAAATGGGTATTCTGTTATGGTTCTAAATGTGTCTTCTATCATCTTTTTTTCGTCATTTTGTGCGTAAAATGATATCTTTACTCCATCGGGGAGCTCGTTTTTGCCATCGGCAGAGCCATCCTTGCGCAAAACAAAGATTTGGCGCAATCCGTCTGTTCCTTCAAATCCGACTGCGGTGATTCTTTTTTCTGCAATTTTTGGGTCTGGGATTCTTCCTATTTCGGATTCGACTTCAATGTCTATGCTTAGTCGCTTCATCTTTGGTATTGGCTGGTTTAACAGCTCTGCCCACTGGGAAATGTATTCTTGGAATTCTTTGGTGTTTACAATTCCTTTTGTTGTATTTACATCTAATAACAAACTCTTCATTGCTAGTGCAACATCTTCTGTTATCTCAAAATCATGAGAGATGATTCTGCCGTCCTTGATTTCATAGAATTTTCCTACAATGAGGCCCCTATCGTACAGATAATTCTCATAATACTTGATGTCTGATTCCCATGTTTCTATAATATTTCTGATGCTCTTGTCTGTTTGTGTTCCACCTATTGCCAGAGGATCCGTTACTATAATTTTTGACATTTCTGATTCCTTGTCTTTGAGAAAATCTTTTCTTTTGACAGTTTCTATTTTTATGATATCTTTTCTATTATTTAGAAATGATAATTCCTCTGGATGTAACTTGGAATAACAATATGGCCTGTGGCCAATTTCGTCTGCCCACAAGATTATTTTTTGTGATTCCAGATCATAGAATTTCAAAATGGCTGCTTGTTTTTGGTTATCGTATGTGGCAGACACCAATAGCGAGGGACCGAGTGTTTTCAGAGTGTGTTCTTGGACTTGCATTGCATGTTACCTTTTTGACTCATCAAGTAAGGTGGATGCCCAGCGTTGAACCTTTTTTTTGTCCAGTCGTATGATTTCAATTCCTGCTGCATTCATCAAATCATAGTCTGTTTCTGGGTATGTATCCAGACAGACTATTCTTTTTACTCCAATTGTGATTGCCATTTTAGAGCATTCTAGGCACGGAACGAATGTTGTGTATAGTGTGGCATCCTTGGTTCCTGCCTCTATTCCCATTATTGCGCAATGCATGATAGCGTTTGCCTCTGCATGGTTGCACAGGCATCTGTCCAGTGATGCACCGGATTCTATTTTGCCTTCCATTCGAAGTTGGCATCGTTTGCATCCTCCCTCAAAGCAGTTTTTCACACCTGGAGGTGTTCCATTATATCCCATTGCTATTTGGCGATTATTTCTGACTATTACTGCTCCGACCTGGCGGGTCATGCAGTTTGAGCGAAGCTTGGCAAGCTCTGCTTGCAGCATAAAATACTCGTCCCAACTTGGGCGCTCAAAGCCTGCACACATGAATGATTGGGTTGTTATTCGATATTTAGGTCGATCCCCGGGATGTTTTATTGGGAATTAACCCTTGGATTGCATTTAGTGACTCGAAACTATAAAATTCAAAGATCGCAAAAAATTCTGTAAATGTCAGAGTATATCACCCATAAATTCATCAAGCCAAACCAAGTAGAATCTAGAGAATATCAGATTTCTTTAGCAAACCAGGCAAAGGCAGAAAACTGTCTAGTTGTATTGCCTACAGGTCTTGGCAAAACCACTGTTGCGTTACAAGTAATAGCTGAATATTTGTCTCAGGGCAAGGGAGGTGTTTTGTTTTTGGCACCAACCCGTGTTTTGACAAACCAGCACTATGAATTTTTAAAAAACAATTTGAATTTGGATGATATTGGACTATTGACTGGTGAAGACCCAATACCAAAACGAAAAAAACTTTGGGCAAACTCTGTCATTTGTGCAACACCAGAAATTACAAAAAATGATCTTGACAGAGAAATTGTATCAGTAGACCAGTTTTCCTTGGTGATATTTGATGAGGCACATCGAACCATTGGTGACTATGCATATTCTGGAATAGCGCAAAGATTTGCAGGCAAAGCCGTGCGTATTATGGGCATGACTGCTACGCTTCCAGCAGAAAAAGAAAAGGCAACTGAAATCATCACCACACTGCGCATAGCAAGCGTTGCGCAAAAAACCGAGGAAAGTCCGGATGTGTCGCCATACATACAAAAAACACAAACCAACTGGGTCAAAGTGGACCTCCCACAAGAAATGAAAGAAATCCAGTTTTATTTGCGCAAGGCACTAGAAATAAGGCATCATGAATTGACTAAATGCGGACTGCGGCTGTCTGCTAATGTTTCATTATCGCAACTATTGCGCGCACGAGATTTCGTAATCAGACAGAATCGACGAGCGGCAAAACCACTATTTACTGCAATTCGTCTGCATTATGCGCTAAACATTTTGGAATCGCACGGTGTGACATCATTTTTGAGATTCTGTGATAGAACTAGGGAGAAAAAAGGTGTTGGAATAAAGGATCTATTTGAGAATGACTCTAATTTTATTCGCGCATTGGCATTTGCGCAAGACGCCCAGAAAAAAGGAATTGAGCACAGCAAAATCGTCAAGCTTGCAGAAATAATCAAGGGCTTGTCTGGACGAGCAATTGTGTTTACTAGTTATAGGGATTCAGTGGAGATCATACATAACAAACTAGTAGAACTTGGTGTGTCTGCTGGATTTTTGATAGGAAAGGCCGGTGAAACAGGATTAAAACAAAAACAGCAGGTAGAAACGGTGCAAAAATTCCGAGACGGGAAATACCAAGTACTAATTGCAACCCGAGTTGGGGAAGAAGGACTGGACATATCTGAGGTAAACGATGTGATATTTTTTGATAATGTTCCAAGCTCTATTCGTTTTGTACAAAGAAAGGGGCGAACCGGAAGAAAATCCACAGGAAATCTCACAGTACTAATTGCCAAGGGAACCATCGATGAGGCATATTACTGGGTAGGGCAACGAAAAATGAAATCAGCGCAAACCATGGGTGAGCGTCTCACAAAAGACCTGCAAAAACAATCTAACGGTCCGGCAGGCCTTGATGCGTATTTTTAGGCAAAGCGCTTGATGATATGATATCCGAACTCTGTCTTTATTGGCTCTGATACTTGCCCCACCGCTAATGCAAATGCAGCTGCTTCAAATGGCTTGACCATTCTTCCCCGCCCAAAATAGCCCAGGTCTCCGCCGCGCTTTCCGCATCCTGTGTCTAGTGATAATTCTTTTGCCAAATCTGCGAACTTTTCTCCTTTTTTTAGTCGCTCCAGTATGGCCAATGCTTGGCTTTGCTTTTCAACCAAAATATGTGAGCATTTTATCTTGTCTGCCATGATTGTGGTTTGCGTATGGTCCTTGAAATATCTTATGAAAGACCCCAAGATGTCTTGGTGGTTGGTACTAGTTTTAAAAATGGGGCCTCGTCTTGCTTCCAAGGGTCTCGTCTTACCCACTCGAATTTCTCAAAAAATGTTTTATAGATTTTCTCAAACTCTGGGCCGTTTTCTATTATCTTGATTTTTCCTTGTGTAAGCACTGCCTTGTGTGCTCCTGGCTTGTAGATATCAACAGAGATTGCGGCCTTTGGGTTTTGTTTTACATTTTTGTACGTTCTGGTTTTGTAGTCCGTTGCGATGTAAAATGAATCGTCTTGAAAAACAAACGAGACTGGCTTGACATGTGGCATGGAATTATTCATAGTTGCAAATCTTGCTTCTTCTATTGATTGGAGGAATTTTTTTTCTTGCGGCGAGAAATTCAACTATCGATCCTCTCGCGAATCTGCGGAATTTTGGCATAGACCATGTCTCGCACTTTGATCTGGTCTTCTTCTGAAGGTATTCCATTTCTCATGGCTGCAATTGCCGTGCTTGCTATGCCTAGAGACATGCCCATTATCACTCCAAAGACAAACTCTTTGACGTTATCTACATGCAAGTCTGCCTTGTTTTGCTCTATTTCTTGTAGGTATGTTGGGATTGTTGAAAGTGTTACATCTAGAGTTTGGTTGATGAGTTCTTCTAATTGCTGTTCTTCACTCATGTGTTTTGGTCGGTGTGATTGGTAATAAATTTGCAGAG
>Ga0233425_10002729_pt1 | contig 33911 bp, 14 predicted proteins | sample Watercolumn_Towu_2_FD_181712 | JGI IMG/M metagenome (GOLD analysis project Ga0233425, IMG submission 181712) | Freshwater microbial communities from Lake Towuti, South Sulawesi, Indonesia - Watercolumn_Towuti2014_140_MG | ecosystem: Environmental > Aquatic > Freshwater > Lake | place...
CGGACTTGTAGTTCGACCCGGTGCAGCCGTCGACGATGTAGCTCGGGCACACGCACGCCTTGCCCTGGCAGGAGCAGGTTCCGCAGGCCTGCTTCACTCCCGCGTAGTTGCCCTTGCAGTCGATCCAGTAGACCTCTGCGCCGACGCAGGTGGAGTCGTACTGGGTGTTGATCTGGCACGCGTTGCCCGAGCACGAGCAGTTCTTGCAGTCCTCCTTCAGATCCTCCCAGGCTCCACAGCTCGACTTCCAGTACACGTCGCCGTTCTGGCAGCCGGTGGTGGAGTGGGACTGGCAACAACTGCCGTTGATGCAAGGGAAGCCGCCGGGGCACGACGCATTGTCGTCAGTGAGCCCGTTGCAGTTCTCGTCCGCGTTGTTGCATTGCTCCGTGGCACCCGGGTTCACGTTGAAGTTGCTGTCGTTGCAGTCGCCCTTGTTGGTCGTGGTGTACCCGTTTCCGGGCGAGCAGAGGCACTGCGACCCCGCGTTGTTGGTCGCGTATCCGTCTCCGTCGCCGTCATAGAACCATGTCTGGCAGCCCAGGGCGTTGGGCTCATCGATCATGCCATTGCAGTTGTTGTCCTGGTTGTCGCACGTCTCGGTGGAGGGGAAGACCTTCTGCACGCACTGCAGCGTGCTGGCCTGGCAGGCCCAGGTGCCCTGCGCGCAGGGGCCCTGCAGCACGGAGTTGTAGCAGCTCTGGCCCACTTCGGGCACCTGGTCGTCGACGACGCCGTTGCAGTTGTTGTCCTTGCCGTCGCAGGTCTCGGACTGGGGGAAGTTCACCTGCTTGCACTCCAGCTTCCCCTGGAAGCACTGGATCTGGCCGCTGGCGCACAGGCCGCTCTGGCCGGCCACGGTGCACGGTGCCCCGCCTTCGGGGTTGCCGTCGTCCACGACGCCGTTGCAGTTGTTGTCCTTGCCGTCGCAGGTTTCCGCGATGGGCTGCACGGTCTGCTTGCACTCGAGGCCGTTGGCCCCGCACAGCATGGTGCCCTTGGCGCATTCTCCCAACTGGCCCGCAACCGTGCAGGGCTGCCCTGCGCCGGGCACGGTCTCGTCCACCGCGCCGTCGCAGTTGTTGTCGAGGCCGTCACACGCCTCGGGCTGAGGCTGGTAGGGGGTGGCGCAGAGGATCTTCCCGTTCTGGCAGGAGGACATCCCCTTGCCGCACTCGCCCAGCTTGCCCGGCACGGGGCATGGCAGGTTCCCTTCCGGGTTGCCCTCGTCCACGCTGTCGTCGCAGTCGTCGTCCTCGCCGTTGCACGCTTCCTGCTGCGCTCCGGGCTCGATGTCCGGCACGCACACGAGGCTGCCGTCGGTGCAGACCTTGGTCCCCGCGTCGCAGGCCCCGAACAGCCCCGAGCTGCACGGGAAGCCCGCGTCGGCAGGCGCATCATCCACAACGCTGTCGCAGTCGCTGTCCACGCCGTCGCACAGCTCCGCGAACTGCTTGAACGTCGTTACGCACTCGATCCATCCGTCCACGCATGCGACCTCTCCATTCACGCACGGGCCCAGAGCCCCGGGGACGGAGCACGGGAGACCGGCCTGCGGGATGTTGTCGTCCACCACGCCGTTGCAGTCGTTGTCCAGCCCGTCGCACTCCTCGATGTAGGTGCCCGGCGCCACGTCCGGAACGCAGGAGAGCTTTCCCTTGGAGCACACCATCAGCCCGCTGGCGCAGGGCGCGGTCATGCCGGTGTTGCAGACGACTCCCTCGCCGACCGGGTCCTCGTCCACCTCTCCGTCGCAGTCGTTGTCCGCTCCGTCACACTGCTCCACGCTGGACGTCTTCAGGCATTCGCAGCCGTCTTCCGGGTCGAGGTTCACGTCGAAGAACCCCGTGTCGCATGCCGCTACCGCGCAGAAGCCGAGGTCGCAGCCGAACGTCTTGACCGCGGGCCAGCCGAGCTGGGTGCAGTCGGTCTTGCAGTCCCCGCAGTGGGTCGCATCGGCCAGCGCGTCCACGCACTTGCCGTCGCACAGCAGCAGGTTGGGCTGAGCGGGGTCGCAGATGCACACCGGCGACAGGCAGAACATGGGGTCCTTGCAGTCTGAGAACGGCTCCTCGTCCACCCATCCGTCGCAGTCGTTGTCCAGGCCGTCGCACTTCTCGATGAGCGCGGTCTTGTGGCACTCGCATCCCGGGTCCAACGGAGCGGTGTCCACCCACTCCGGCAGGCAGGGGCCGGGCGTGCACAGGCCCTGCACGCACGATGCGGACAACACACCGGGGAACTGGTCCGCGGCACAGGGAACGTTGCATTCGCCGCAGTGATCCTTGCTGGTCAGCACGTCCACGCAGAAGCCGCCGCAGTCGGTCTTGCCTGCCGGGCATGCGCACTGGCCCTGCTGGCACGTCATGCCCACCGGACAGGGCACCTGGAGGGGCAGCTCGTCCACCTGCTCGTCGCAGTCGTTGTCCTGGCCGTCGCAGGCCTCGGGCATGAGGGTGAACTCGCACCCGTTGCCCGGCAGCTGGTCGCAGTTCTCGAAGCCTGCCGCGCACTGGACCGGGAAGCACTTGCCGTCCGCGCAGCCGTGCAGGAGCGTGCCGGGCAGCGAGCAGCCCTTGCCGCATCCGCCGCAGTTCTCCGGGCTGGTCTGGAAGAACACCATCGGCTTGCATACCGCGTCACAGGCCGCGCAGCCTTCCGGGCACTGGCACTGCCCGCTCACGCACTGACCCTGGCACTCGCCCGTTCCGCCGCAGAGGTTGGCGCCCTCGTCCACCTGCTGGTTGCAGTCGTTGTCCATTCCGTCGCAGGTCTCCGCGGACACCGGGCACTCGCAGCCGTTGAAGAACTGCCCGTCGCCGTCCGCCCAGCCGGCATGGCACTGGACCGCCTGGCACGAGCCGGCGATGCACGATGCTACCTTGACGTTGTCTCCCACGCACTGGAATCCGCACTCCTTGCAGTTGAGGGAGTCCTGGTCGAGGTCGGTGCACGTGCCGCTGCAGTCCGTCAGCCCGAGCGGGCACTCGCACGCGCACGGGCCATCGGGCTGGCACGCGCACACCCTGCCCTGCTGGCACGCGGGCGGTACTTCGTCCAGGGTCCCGTCGCAGTCGTTGTCCGTGCCGTCGCACGTTTCGTCCAGGGGCTCGTCCGCATCGCACGGGGGCAACTCTCCGACCGAGAGACAGATCCTCCTGCCCGCGCACACGCCTGCGGGCCCGGACACAGCGCACGCGGTTTCCGCGGCCACGTTGACCGCTGCCTGGGAGCAGGGGCAGTCGCCCTTCTGCGCCACGCACTGGCTCTCTCCCGCATCCATGGACTTGCACACGAAGCCCGCGGGGCAGTCCGCGTCCAGCTTGCACGGCGCGCCGCAGAACGAGCCGAGCGCCAGGCCATACTCCACGCACTGTCCGCCCCAGCAGGGGTCGCTGTCCTTGCAGGGCCGGCACAACCGTGCAAACGGGTCCACGCACAGGAACACGGTATCCGGGCCCATGCCGACGACCTGGCTGCAGAGCCAGCCCGTTGGGCACTCGTCCACGCAGACGTTCGTGCACTGCTTTCCCTGCTGCGTGTCGATGCAGTACCCCGACTGGCAGTCCGCGGGAAGCATGCATGGGCATCCAAACGGAGCCGGGGAGACGGAGCAGTCCGGTCCCACCTCGGGCCAGAGCGTTTCCGCCAGGTCGAGCGCGGCGGTTTCGGCCGCATCGGCATCCGGGTACCTGAACTGGATCTCGCTGCTGTCCGAGCCGGTTCGGTCCGCGAACCCGGTCGTCCCGTCGTTTCCGGTGTCCCCGCTTCCGCCCGCGGCGCCCGAGTCAGAGGAGCATGCGACGACTGTCGCCAGCGCGAGCACGGCCAAAGGCATCGCTACGATTCTGCAACGGCTCATGAGGTCCTCCCGCCCGTACGCGATCTGCAACACAACAGGTGAAGAGTACATGGACTACCACCACATTGGCAAGATGCGGGGCGATACCGGGGGACGCGACCGACGGGCCTGCCACGCCGTAGCCCCCGGATGGTGGCGGCTCAGACGCTTGACAGGGTCCTTCCCATTGCGTTACGGATGGAGCATCGCTCGGGAGGCCGTTGTGCCGGATCGGATGGGAGGAAGGGCCGCAGGTTCCGCCGCACGCGTCGCGATCAGCGCGGCAGCGCTCGTTCTATCCGCACCTCTTGCCGTTGCGGGGGAGAGGGTTGTGGACCTGGGTGAGATCACTATCGTCAGCCATGTCCCGAAGCCATCGGTGTTCTTCTTCATGCCCGCGCCCGGCAGAGAAGACGACAGCCCCGCCATGGGATTTGCAGCCAACCTGGTGGAACGGTTCTCAGAAGGTGACGTGCGCTGCGTGCGCGCAGCGCTGGCCGAAGCGGAAGCCTTCCTCGATTCGTATGACCTTGCAGGCACCGAGCCCGCGGAGCGCCTGTCTGCCGGCGACACTCTCCTTCGACTTGCGGAGCTCTATCGGGGGCTGTCCGACGAGTGGGCCATCGGGGAGTCCGCGTTCCTGGACTACACCAACGGGGGCAACGGGTCCTACGGCGAGCTGTCGCCTGCCTACCCGGATTTCGACTCTCCCCCCCGCACGGTGGAGCTGCTTCGCTGGATGGTGGACCAGTTCCCCGAGCACCCCGAGCACGAGCTGGCTTCCGCGAGGCTTGCCTACATGTTGAGCAGGATCGACGGGGCCACGCAAGAGTGCCGGGCCGCGCTCCTGGACCTCCTGCAGCAGCACCCGGCAAGCCCCCATGCCTCCTGGGCCCGCATCATGCTGGCCAACTCGTTCTTCGAGGCCGAGGAATATGAGCCGGCCGCTGAGAATCTTTCGGCCGCCGCGCTGCAGCGCAAGGGCAATACGCTGCTGCCCATCATCCTGTATCACCTCTCCTTCTGCCGGTTCAAGCTGGGCCAGTACGAGCAGGGCCTGCTGACCCTCTGGGACCTGTTGGCCATGGACGACGGAAACGAGGATCTCAAAGCCATTCGTGACGTGAAACCCGAAGCGATCACCGCAGCAGCCTCCGCCCTGTTCGACCTGGACTGGAACCTGGACAGCGAGCCGGACGTGCAGTCCGGGCAGGCGCTGTTCTCCCGAGCGGCGACCTACCTGAGCGGAGGCCGCCCCTTCGAGGCGGATGTCTGGTTCCGCTTCGGAGGTCTTCTGAGGGACTACGGCGACGAGGCCTCCCTGGAAGCAGCTTCACTCTCCTTCGCCGAGTTTCTCAAGCGCTATCCGTTGGAGTCGCGTGCGCCGGAGGTGCATGACAACCTCATCACCACCTACTGGGCGCTGGACCCCCTGGCCAAGAGGGCTGACGGGACGCCCTACTCGACCCTGGCGGGCTCGGAAGCGGACCGCCTGCCGGAGTTGTACGGGCGCAGGAGCGCATGGGCCGTGGCGAATCGAGGGGACGCAGAGGTGATGGGTCGGGCCGAGGCGAGAATCGCCTCGCGGCTCAAGGCTCGCGCCATGGAGCTCCACGCCCGGGCCCAACAGGCCAAGACCTCGGGCCAGACGGAGGAAGCGGGACAGCTGTATGCCGCGGCGGCCGCAAGGTACCGGCAGTTCATCTCCGAGTTCCCGTCTTCGGCCGTCGCGCTCGAAGCTCAGTGGTGGCTTGCCAACGCGGAGTACCACGGGGTCCGGTCCGCTGCGGATGCCGCGGCTTCCGCGTGCTCGCTGCGCGACAACACGCTGGCTGACAACCCCTACCGCGTCGATGCGGCCGCCCTGTGCGCTGCCGCGCTGCTGGCGCAGCTGCGCTCGGCCATCGAGAGCCCTGATGCACGGCCCGCCCTGCCCCCGGACCTCCTGCAGACCTCCGTGCGTTCGTACGTCGGTGGCTCCGATCCGTCCGTCGCCAGCCCTCCGGCCCCGGTCGCAGCGTGGCTCGAGTCGGTGGACCAGTGGCGCGTCCTTGCGTGCCAGGCAGCTCCCCGGGACGCGCCGTGTACCGAAGCCGTCGAGCAGTCCGCTGTAGCCGGGCACGTGCGCATGCGGTACCGCTTGCTCCAGGCCGCACAGGCCACCATGGAGACCGTGTTGTCCTTCGCGCCGTCCGACGAGGCAGTGCGCAAGACCGCGGCCGAGGACCTCGTGGACGCGCTGGAGCAGCAGGGGCTCGCCAAGGACGCAGAAGAAGCCCGATCCCGCCACCTCACCTCGCGGGACAGCTCCTACCAGCCCAAGGGCCCCTGGGGCGGCGCCGAAGCGCGGTAGAACACGTTCCCCTACGGGCGCTGGATCCGGATGCCCCAGCCGGTGGGAGGCGCCATTCCTGCGACCCAGCGGAAGTCCCCGTCGCGGAACCGGTAGTCACGCTCCAGCGACACGCCGTCGAGCCGGAAGTGGGCGTCAGCCAGCCAGCGCTTTGCCAGCGAGCGACCGGGCTCGAAAGCACTGGCCATGTCCAGCCGTTGGAGCCCGCCGTCCGAGTGCCCCACCCAGACGACGCTGCCGGAGCGGGCCGACGCCAGCGCGGTCACGGGCAGGCCCGTCAGCTCCGCAGGGGACAGGTCGACCCACACGCCAAGATCCTCGAGGGACCAGCCGCGCACGCCACCGCTTGCGCCGCCTGAAAGCAGCAGCCTGCCGCCCGCGGCGAACGTCACTGCGGTGGCCTGGCCGCACTCGCAGTCGAGGGTAGCGTTGAGCGAGCCGGACACGGGATCCCACACGCTCACCGCGCCGTCTCGAGAGCCCGCGGCCAGCACGCGGCCGGAAGGGGAGAGCGCAATGTCGAGAATGCCGCGGTCCCTGTTCCGGAGCACCGCGGCCTCGGCCCCGGAAGCGGCGTCGATGGCTCGTACCGCGCTGTCGTCAAATCCCGCGACGTAGACGCGGGAACCGTCGTGCGACACCAGCAGGTCCGTGACCACTCCCACCGCGGCAAGGACCGTTCTGCCCTGCGTGCCGGCAGCAGGATCGAGCCACTGCACATGGCCGTTGCTCCAGCCCACGAGCAGCGTAGCGGAGTCCCCGGTCCACGCAAGCGCGGTTGCCCAAGGCCCCGGACCTCGGAACGAAGCGGGCACCCGTCTTCCCTCCACGTCCCCTACCCTGACCTGGCCGTCGAACCCCGCGGACGCATAGCTCTTGCCGTCCGGAGACAGCCTCACTGCCGCGACCCAGGACGTGTGGCCGCTTTCGACGATTCGCTCGACCCCGGGGAACGCCGCGAAGCGCAGCTTTCCCGTGGGGCCGCCGGAAAGAAGCAGCGACCCATCCTCGGCCGCATCGAGGGAATGGAATGGGAATTCTCTGCTGCCCGCGGGGCCGACGGCAGTCACCCCGCGTGTGTTCCATGCTGTTGCGGACCCATCCGAATGGACGCAGAACAGGGCCTCGTCCGTGCTGCCGGCCGCCAGCGCCAGGACAGGCGGAATGTCTCCGGATACGACGGTGGCCGTCTGGCCCGCGGCAAGTGACGAGAAAGCGAGGCCTCCGGCCAGGAGCCCCCCCTGCGCAACGGTGTCACTTCCCAGGAACGCCAGGGAGAAGAGCCCGCGGCCAGGCGCATCCGCTCGAATCTCCCGGAGGCGCCACTCGGGCTGCTGCCAGACCTGCACTGAACCGTCCACGCCAACTGCGGCCAGGGCGTCGCCCCCGGGCGAGAACGCAAGCGCCACGGTCTCTCTTCCCGCATCCAGGAGCACGCTGCTCGACGCGCGGTCCGCCGCCTCCAGTGAGATCTTCCCGTCCGGACGGGCCAGGGCGCGCATGCGGTTGGGAAAGGACCAGGCCACGACGCCGGCCTGGTCGGCCGCGTCAAAGACCTTGCGGCAGCCGGGACCGTCGCGCTCGCACAGCCGCATCCTCCCATCCTCGTGCGCGACGACCATGCCGCTGCCGTCAGCGGAATATGCGAGGTGGACGACGGGCGAGGGCCCGGCGTCGATCCAGTAGGCCCACCGGGCATCGGTCTGCCGGGAGATGTCCAGCGTGGCGACCATGCCCGTGTCTCCGCCCACCGCAACGCGGCCGTCATTCGCAAGCGCGAGCGCTGTCACCCGTCCGCCCGGCCATGCAATGCGCGCCACGGTCGCGCCGCTGACGCCCTCAAACACGCGGATCTCCCTGCCTTCCGCGGCGGCCATGCGGGACGCATCGGGCGCCATGGCGGCCACGCGTCGCGGCAGCGCGGATTGCGGCAGATTCGCTTCCTCCAGGGGGAGCCTGCGGTCTGCGGCCGCACTCTCCGGAAAGGAGAGTACGCGGGTCTGCACGCTCTCGCCGACGCGCGCGAGCTCCGCGCGGGACGCAGCGTCCCAGATGCGCACCGTGCGGTCCGAGCCCGTGCTGACCAGGCGTTTCGTGCCCGGAATGAACGCGAGGAAGCTCACGGCACCGCCATGGCCCTTCAGCAGCCCGACCTTCCCCAGCGCGGGAAGCGACAGCAGCTCGATGGTGCCGGTGTCACCTGCCACCGCGGCGAGGGACTCGTCGGAGGAGACCGCGACGCAACGAGCGACAGGCTCGGTCATGGCCCCAACCATGACGAGCCGTTGCCCGGCAAGGTCGAAGACGCGGGCTCCGGCCGCTCGGTCCGCAGCCACCGCGTAGCGGCCGCTGGCCGTTACTGCCAGACACGCGGCACCGTTGAGCCCGGGAATCGGTTGCGCTCCCAGTGGCTGCGCGTCGAGGGTGAAGGCCCTTGCAGCCCCATCGCCGTCCAGTGTCAGCACCTGCTTGTCACCCGCGAGGAACGCGATCGCGGCAACGCCATTCCTGTGGCCTTGAAGGTAGCGCGTTGCTCGCTTGTTCTGCAGGCCCTGCACGAGCACATCGGCACCCGCACGCGTCGGCATCGCGACCAGCTGCCCGTCGTGCGACACCGCGATGGCGGTTCCTCCTCCGCCTGCCCCGAACGTGTCGATGGTGCCCACCGCGGTGTTTCTCGCGGTGTCGTAGATCAGCGTGCCGTCTCCGGAAAGCAGCGCCAGGCCGGACGGTGCATATGCGACCAGGGGCGTGGGCCGGTCTTTCCACGCTACCGCGACGTCCAGCAGCCCCGTGGAAAGATCGAAGATGCGGGCAGCCGCGGAGGTGTCGCCCACGAGCAGGAAGCGGCCGTCCGGGGAAGGCACGGCCATCGCGGGAGACAGGGGCGGACCCGCGGACCATCGGTGGGTAGGAGGAGTGGCCTGGGTGGCCGCGAGCAGCTCGCCTCGCGCATCAGGGGTCTCGCGGTTTGCCAGGGCAAGGGCGAGGTAGGCCGAGCCCATATCCGTGCGATTCTCCTGGAGCGCGGCACGGGCCTTCTCCTGGAACGCGGAGGCCAACCCGAAGCGTGCCTGCTCTTCGCTCTTGCGGGCAGCGTCCTCTGCGCCGCGGGACTCGGCTTCGCTGAACAGGGCCTGGTCGCGGCTGTCCACCGCCTGCTGCTCGCTGCGGCGTGCTTCCCCCGCGCTCGCCAGAGCGGCCGCTTCACTGTCCACCGCGCGGCCCTCTGCCGCGCGTGCGGCGGCCTCGCTGTCGAGCGCTGCCTCGTAGTTGCGGAGAACCACCGCGACCGCAACCAGGAGGACGATGACCGCCCCTGCCACGACAACCGACAGCGCCCGGTTGCGTGCAACGAAACGGCGAACCAGCTCCCACGACGAGTACTCGTAGGCTGCGACGCGCTCGCCCGCCTGGTAGCTCTCCAGGTCCCGGGCAAGCTCCCTGGCCGACTGGTAGCGCTTCGCAGGGTCCTTCTGGAGGCAGCGCATCGCGATCGCGGCCAGCTCCACGGGTGCGTCGGGCTGCAGCGAGGCGACCGGCGGAACCGGGTCGCTCCGCACCTTGGTCACGACCTCGATGGCCGTCCGGCCCGTGAACGGAGTCCGGCCCGTCAGCACCTCGTAGAGGACCACCCCGGTAGACCAGATGTCGGAGCGCTCGTCGACCTCGTCCAGGCGGCCGAAGGCCTGCTCGGGCGGCATGTAGTTGGGCGTTCCGAGAAACTCCGCGATGGTGCGATCCGAGCCTGCTTCCTGCACGTGCTCGATCTCGCGCACGATTTCCCGGCCGCGGAGGTCCTCCCGGCCAAGCACCTTGGCAAGGCCCCAGTCCAGGACCACCGTCTCGCCGAACTCCCCGACCATCACGTTGTCAGGCTTGATGTCCCGGTTGATGACGCCGCGGGAGTGCGCATAGGCCATGGCGTGGCACAGGTCCGTGACGTGGGACAGGAGCCGCAGCCGGTCCCTGAGCCCCGCACAGTCCCGAATGGCCTTGCGCAGCGTCCGGCCCCGCACCAGTCTCATGGTATAGTAGAGGGTGCCGTCCGTCCGCTTCGCCAGCTCGTACACCGGCACAATGGCCGGGTGTTCGAGCTGCCCGGTCACACGGGCCTCGCGCAGGAAGCGCGCGACCTGCTGCGAGGTAGCGGAGACGGGAGATCGTGGAGAGCGGTCGCTTCCGGGCGGGCTGGACGACCCCGGCAGCCGCGGGGGCAGCAGCTCCTTGAGCGCCACCTCGCGGCCAAGATGGGTGTCGAATGCGACCAGCACGCGGCCCATGCCTCCGCGGGCAAGCTCGGCCGTGGTCGGATCCGAAGCAGCGCGGTGCTCCCGGCGGTCGTAGAGCGCGTTCTTGTCCAGCAGGCTGTAGCGCCCGTGCTGGTCGGCCGACACCTGGGACTGCCGGTCAGGGTCGTGCAGCTGCTCGTCCGCGCCGTGGGGCAGCAGGGTGGCCGCGGCTGCCGAGCGGTCCAGGGCCGGGCCTCCTTCCGGGTCGAGGGTCGGCTGCGCTCCGAAAGTGGCTGCTGCGACCTGGTCGCCACCGGCCGTGGAGAGCGCTGCCAGCGCGTCGCCGCGCGTATCCCGCAGCGCGGCAGCTACCCTTTCCGCGATCCTGTCCGCGTCGGCCTGGCTCATGCGTCCGCATCGGACCACGACTGCGGAAGCCGGCGTTTCCGGATCGGCCGCCAGGCATTCCATGACCGCGGGGATGTCCGCGGGGGAGAGGAGGCCATCCCGCACTGCCAACTGGCAGTACAGGATCTGCTCTGGGGTCGCGCGTACGGGGGCCATGGCGCTCCGCTTGAACCGATGATCCGACCGCGGCAGTATCGTGCGACCGGCGATGGCCTGTCAAGCGCTGCGGCGCACGCTGAGCGCTGCGCCCGCCACGGAAGCAGCGAAGAACAGACACAGGATGCCGAGGTAGTGCAGGCAGTCGACCAGGGGGAAATGCCGGATGGCCGCGTCACGGATCGCTTCCACCGCGTAGCTCAGGGGAAGCGCGTAGGCAATCGGCCGCAGCCATACCGGCAGGTCCGCGATGGGCCAGATGATCCCGGCCAGCAGGATCTGCGGAAGGACCACGACCGGGATGAACTGGAACACCTGGAACTCGGACTTCGCAAACGCGGAAACGAAGACTCCGAGGCACTCTGCCACAAGGCACATCAGGAACGTCGCGAGCACCATCACGATCCCGCCCCACGGGCCCCCCACCACGTAGCGCGCAAACAGGATCACCACCGTGGACTGGACCAGCGCGGGCGGGAGGAAGCCGAGGACGTAGCCGGTCACCAGCTCGCTGCGCTGCAGCGGGCTGGCCAGCAGGCGCTCCGCGGTGCCCGTCATCCGCTCTCGAAGGAACGTGATCCCGGAGAGCAGAAACACGAAGAAGAAGACGAAGAAGGGGGGTAGCACCGGAGCGAAGAAATCCATGTTCTGATCAATTTCATCCCCGTACACGCGCGTGAGCTCGATTTTCGGCGGTCCTTCGGGGATGGTGTCTGCGCAGTCGGGCTCGCAGTCCACCGCGAGCAAGCGGGGCATGCCGTCCAGCGAGTCGGGCACGGTCTTTCGGAAGCGGGAGAAGATCGCTGCCGTCCGCATGGGGTCGGCCCCCTCGACATACAGGTCGAGTCGGGAGTTCTTCCCGGTCGCGCGGTCTTCCAGGAAGCTGCCCGGGAAGACGAGCACCGCGTCTGCAATCCCCTCGCGGACCGCGTCCTGAGGCTGCATTCCTTCGGGGATGCTCACGATCTCGAACCCCGCGTCGTCCACGTCCTCGTCAGGCACCTCGAGCTGCTCCTCGAGCTTGTCGAGGTAGATGGACACGACACCCGTGGCCACGATGGCTGCCTTGGGCACGCGCTCGTCCGCGTTGAGGATGATGGAAAACAGGCCCATGATGACCGTCGGTGCGAGGATGACCAGCGCCATGGCCCTTCGGTCCCGCGAGAGCTGGCGGACGATCCTCCCGGCCACGGCAAGCACGCGTGCAGGACTGATGGTTCGTGGCGTGTTCACCGCGCCACCTCCTCGGCCCGGCGCCGGGCAGCAAACGAGAGGAACGCTTCCTCCATGGTCGCTGCGCGGGAACGGCTCAGCAGCTCGGCCGGAGTCCCCTCCGCGATGAGCGCTCCGTCGCGCAGCAGGCCGAGGCGATGGCAGCGGCCTGCCTCGTCGAGGTGGTGCGTGGAGACCAGCAGCGTCGTGCCCCCCGCTGCCCAGGAAGCAAACGCGTCCCAGAACTGCGAGCGGAGCTCGGGATCCACGCCCACGGTGGGTTCGTCCAGGAGAAGCAGGCGGGGGCGGTGCACCACCGCGCATGCCAGGGCCGTGCGCCGCCGCATGCCGCCCGACAGGGTGTCCACCACGCTATCGGCCCGGTCCGCCAGGTCCACGAGACGGACCACCTCTTCGACCGCGGACGAAAGGCGTGCCCCGGACAGGCCGTACAGCCTGCCGAAGAACCGCACGTTCTCCGCAACGGTGAGGTCCCCGTAGAGCGCCTCGGCCTGGGTCATGTATCCCGTGGCCCCGCGCACTGCCAGCGTGCCAGGCTCCTGGCCCAGCACGCGGATGGTGCCCGAGGTCGCCCGGGACAACCCCACCGCGATTCGGAACAGGGTCGTCTTGCCCGCGCCGTTGGGCCCCACCAGGCCGTACATCGTGCCCTCGGGAATCCGGAGGGTGAGGCCCGCGAGAGCCTCACGCTTTCCGAAGGACTTTCTCAGGTCGTTTGCCTCGATCGCCAGCGCGGCCGTTCCCCCGGCGCTCATGGTGCCACCTCCGCCGGTGCCCACTATATCGCGACACGGCCGTCGTCTCCAGACCCGAGTGAACCAATTCTCGTAGCGGGTGTCCCGTTTGCTGGCTTTTACACCCCGCGCCAACTCTGGTAGTGTGGCGCACAATCGATTGAAGGAGGGGCCATGTTCCGATCGATGCTTGCCGGACTCGTCCTGCTGGTCGCAGCTTCCGCGGTCGCCCAGGAGCTTCCGCCGCCGGTCATGATGGTTCGCGTGAACGACCGGATGGAGCCGCTCAAGCTCGCGCGAGTCGAGGTAGACGCGAGGATCCTGGGATACCTTGCGGAAACGCGCATGACCCTGACCTTCTTCAACCCCAACCAGAGAGCCATGGCTGGCGACCTGTACTTCCCGCTCCCGGAGGGCGCAACGGTCACCGGGTACGCGCTGGACGTCGGCGGCGTGCTGGTGGACGGTGTGCCGGTGGAGAAGGACGAGGCGCGCAGGGTCTACGAGAAGGAGGTCCGCAAGGGGATCGACCCCGGGCTGGTGGAGTGGGTCAAGGGCAACAACTTCAAGACGCGGGTCTTCCCGATCCCGGCCCAGGGCACACGGACCGTCATGGTGCGCTATGCCTCTGAGCTTGCAGGCGAGCGCGGGGAGCCGCTGTTCCACCTGCCGCTCAACTTCCGGGATCCGGTGGACGATTTCTCCCTGAGGGTGGAGGTGGTCAAGCCCTATTCTCCGCCGGTTGTCCGCAAGGGAGGTCCTGCGAGCTTCACCTTTGCGCAGTGGCGCGACAGCTACGTGGCAGAGGCGAAATTCCAGGGCCGCGCGCTCACCGAGAGTCTCGTCGTGGCTCTGCCCGACGTGGAGAAGCGGCCCGTGGTGGTGGAGACGGCTCCGGACGGGAGCACCTACTTCTCCATTACGCAGTTCCCGAAGCTGGTCGAGGCAAGTGCGGACGACGTCCCGGAGCGGATCGTGGTGCTGTGGGACGCATCCGGGTCCCGGGGCAGCGCGGACCACGAGAAGGAGCTGGGTTTGCTTGCCGCGTACTTCAAGCAGCTCAAGGCAGACAGCGTGGATGTGGACCTGGTCCTGTTCCGCAATGTGCGGGAGAAGGTGCGGTCGTTCGAGGTCGAGAACGGGAACGCACAGAAGCTCCTCGACGCGTTGCGCTCGGTGGACTACGACGGCGGCACCCAGATGGCCAGCATCTCGCCGCTGGAGGACGACGACACTCCCGACTTCTTCCTGCTCTTCTCCGACGGCCTGTCCAACTTCGGCAAGGAGGAGCCCTCGAAGATGGGTGCGCCCGTGTTTGCCTTCACTGCCGCGGCGGAGGCCAACCACGCGTTCCTGAAGTACCTCGCGCTCAAGAGCGGCGGCGCGTATTTCAACCTCGCGCGCATGACCGAGGAAGAAGTCGTCGCCCGGATCGGCAAGACCCCCTTCTCGTTCATCTCCGCGCAGATCGAGGGGGGAAAGGCCGAGACCTACCCGTCGGTCGCGCAGCCGGTGCGGGACCGGTTCACGCTCGTGGGCAGGCTGGACAGCGACGAAGCGACGATCCGGCTCGAGTTCGGCCTCAACGGCAAGCCCTCCGAGAGCCAGTCGTTCACGTTGCGCAGGAAGGAAGCCGGCGAGGGGCCGCTGATGCGCATGTACTTCGCACAGCAGCTGGTCACGGACCTTTCCATCCTGCCGGAGAAGAACCGCGAGAAGCTCAAGTCCGTGGGGCGTCAGTTCGGCGTGGTCACTCCCACGACCTCTCTTCTCGTGCTGGAGTCCCTGGACCAGTACGTCGAATACCGCATCGAGCCTCCCCAGTCGCTTCCCGAGCTGAGGCAGCAGTACCTCGAGGCGCTGCGTGAGGAGAAGAAGGAGCTGAAGAAGGCCCGGAAGGAGAAAATCGCGAAGGTCCTGGAGATGTGGGAGAAGCGGGTGAAGTGGTGGGAGACCCGGTTCAAGTACAGGAAGGACTTCAAGTGCTCCGAGGACGGTCAGACGGAAGGCGGGGAAGGCAGCGGCATGGCCATGGGCTCGGGCGGCGCGGGAGCGGCCCCGGCCATGGTGGCGGCCGAGGCGCGCATGTCAGTCGCGGGAAGCATGGATCGACCCGAGACATCCGGGGTTGAGGAGTCGGTGGGAGACCTCGGCACCGGCGCACCCGCACTCGGGGCGCGGGAGGGGGCCGAGAGAGAGGAGGCCAAGAAGGACAAGGAGAAGGGGCAGCGGGACCGCGAGGATCAGGAGGACGGGGCCCCTGAGCCCACGGTCACCCTGGCCCAGTGGAACCCGGACACGCCGTACTTGAAGGAGCTGAAGGACGCGGACAAAGGCGACCGGTTCAAGGTTTACATGCGCTTGCGCAAGGAGCACTCGGCCGCGCCCTCCTTCTTCCTGGACTGTGCGGACTTCTTCTACGGTCAGAAGGATGGCCGCATCGCGCTGCAGGTGCTGTCCAACGTTGCGGAGCTGCAACTGGACGACCCTGCGCTGCTGCGGGTGCTGGGGCATCGGCTCGAGCAGAAGGACGAGCTGGACCTTGCGCGGCTTGCGTTCGAGAAGGTTCTCGAGCTGCGGCCCGAGGAGCCGCAGTCCTACCGCGACCTTGGCCTGGTGCTGGACCGCCTGGGGCAGCTGCCGCGTGCGGCCGAGCTGCTCTACGAGGTGGTGACGCGGGAGTGGGACCGCTTCGAGGAGATCGAGGTGGTCGTCCTGATGGAGCTCAACCGCGTACTTGCACGGGCACGGGAGAAGGGGATCACGGGCATGCCCGAGGTGGACCAGCGGCTCGTGAAGCTGCTCACCCTCGACGTCCGCATCGTGTTGACCTGGGATACGGACATGAGCGACATGGACATCTGGGTCACCGAGCCCTCCGGCGAGAAGGCCTTCTACTCGCACCCGACGACCATCACGGGCGGGCTCGTGTCCAAGGACTTCACCGAGGGCTACGGCCCGGAGGAGTACGTGGTGCGGCGGGCCATGCGCGGGACGTACCGGATCGAGGCGAACTTCTACGGCATCAATGCTCCCACGGTGACCGGCGCGGTGACCGTGCAGGCAGAGGTGTTCACGAACTTCGGCAAGAAGGACGAGAAGCGGCAGACTCTGACCCTGCGCCTCGAGAAGAAGGCGGACACCTACCTCGTCGGCGAGATCCAGTTCTGACGCCTAAGGGGATACCCCCGGAGCCCAGGGATCCGCGGCCCGGACCCGAGTGGACCACGTTTTCTGACGTCTACAGGGATACCCCCGGCGCCCAGGGGTCCGCGGCCCACACCAGCGTGGACGTCATCGCGGACAGGACGTCCAGGACGGCTTCGAGGTCTGCTGCCACGCTCTCCGGCGACGCAGCCGCGCCCAGGAGGGCCTGCTGGAGCGCCTCGCCGAACGTGAGCTGCGGGTAGAACACCAGCTCCACGGGATCGGTATCCGCAAGCCCCACCCGGGTCTTCAGCTCCGCCAGCGCTTCGAGGTAGCCGCCGGTGCGGTCCACCAGGCCCAGCTCGAGCGCCCTGGCACCGGGCCATACTCTCCCCTGCGCCATCTCGTGGACCTGGTCACGGGTCTTGTTGCGCGTCTCGGCTACCCGCCTGAGGAAGAGCTCGTACATCTCCTCGATGCGCTCGGTGGAGGTCTGAAGCTCCTCCTGCGTGAGGCGGTGATCGAGGTTCATGAGCCCCGCGTGCTTGCCGCGCTCGAAGGGGGTCCGCTGGATGCCGAGCTTGTCCAACAGGCCCGATATCACGACCTTGCCGAAGTAGATCCCGATGCTCCCGGTCACCGTGCCCGGCATGGCCAGGACCTGCTGGCCCGGGGCCGCGACATAGTAGCCGCCGGAAGCCGCGGTATCGCCCATCGAGACGACCAGCTTCCGCTTCTCCTTCAGCTTGGTCAGCGCCCGGTTCATCAGCTCGGAAGCCAGTGCGGAGCCGCCGTTGCTGTTCACGCGCAGCAGCACCCCCTCAATCGAGGGGTCCGACAGTATCTGAGAGATCGCGTCGAGGATGGTCCGCGATCCCACCAGGCGGTTGCCGAACATCGGGACCGTCATGCTGCGGCCGTCCACGATGGAGCCGTCGATGACGAGCACCGCGATGCGCTCGGGCGCTCCCCACCGCGTCACGCGGTAGTCGCGGGCAGGGTACCCTTCGACGCGACGCTTCGGGTTGAGCCCCTCCTTCTTCAGGATGTCGTCCATGTCCTCGAAGGGGGCCACGTAGTCCACGAGCCCGGCGTCCCTGCCGCGAAGGGCGGTAAACGGCGCCGCGTCGATCCACTGCACCACCTTCTCCCGCTCCACCCCGCGCCCCGCGGCAATCCCGTCGACGAGCTGGCCGAAGAACGCGTCCATCACGGCCTCGTGCGCTTCGCGGTACTCCGGCGACGGCTCGGTACGCGTGAACTGCTCCGGGAACGACTTGTACTTCCCGACCTTGACGAACTGGACCTCCACTCCGAGCAGACCGAGGAAGTCCTTCACAAACGCGAGGTTTCCGGAGATGCCGGTGAGGAACAGCGCGAGCGCGGGCGTGACCACGACCTTGTGAGCCTGAGCCGCAAGGTAGTACTCCCGGTTTCCACCGGCCACGACGTACGCGATGACCTTCTTCCCCTTGGCTTTCAAGTACCTGATGGATTCGGCCAGCTCCTGAGTCTGTGCCCACCCGGACGCCATGGGACCGATCTCGATCAGGACGCCGGCCACGTCGGGGTCCTCTGCCATCTGCTTCATCCGCAGCCGGATGTCGAGAAGGCTGGCGCCCGGAGGCGAGAGCACCCCGCCGGTGCGGTTCTCGGACAGGCCGCCGGGCAGCACGTAGTGCACGACGAGCCCGCCGGGTTCCAGCACGCTGGGGCGGGAGTCTCCGGACATGCGCGCAGCGGCCATCCAGCCACCGGTGGAGGCGCTGGTGCGGCCGTACCCGCCGTAGAGGTCGGAGTGCAGGGTCGAGAGGGTGACCATTCCCGCGGCTCCCCATTGCCATCCGTCTTCGGTGTCGTCCCTTGTCCAGCCATTGACCGACACCTGGATGCCGTCCACGGGTTCGAAGGCAAGGTATGCTTCCGGGTCCGCGTAGTTCCCCTCGCGGTCGTAGGCCACGTCGACTCCAACGGTCACGCGATCGGTGCCGGGCCGGACTGCGATGCCCGTAGCGAACTGGAGCAGGGCGCCTCCGGCTCCGGAATCCTCCTCGGAGAGGTTGCGTGCGCTGAACCCGACGCTGGCCCAGCGTCCAGTGCGCACGAACAGGCCTGCGGAGAGCGGGTCCAAGCCGTCCAGCGACCCGCCATCGTCGTAGATGCTCTGCCAGGTGAAACCCAGGCCCATGACCTCGGGAAGTCCGATGCCCACGTCGAGGCTGGTCCTCCAGAAGTCGAGGGGGGCGCCGCGGTCCACGTGGTCGAGACCGAAAGCGAGATGAAGTGCGCTGCCGAGGGTGGTGGCCAGCGCTCCGCCCTGGATCTCGTCGCCCCAGAGGATGAACAGCTCGGGTGCGGACACGGCTGCGACGGCCGCGGGGTTGACGTCGCGGCTCAGGAACGGCGTGGGGTCCGCGGTGGTGCCGCCGGGCAGAGTCACGCTGTAGGGTGCTCGTGCGTTGGAAGAGAACAGGTCTGCTGCCGCGGGCAACGGGTCGAGGCAGACTGCCAGCAGGAATGCGCACACCAGTGTCCGATGCATGGTCCCCCCCGTTTGGTCAGCCCATCATGGACGACAGGGCCCGCACCGCGTCGAGAATGGCCCTGTCGCTCTGCTCGAGGTGCGCGTCCATGATGGTGCGAGCCTTCTGGCCGTCCCCGGTGCGCGCGGCAGCGACGACCGCGTCGTAGTTGTCCGCGTAGTCGGGCGTGAACACCCACAGCGCGGGAAACTGGAACACGATTTCCGTGTAGACGCGGGCCACGGAGTTGAACAGCCACCGGCTCGTGATGCTGCGGGACGCCTTGACGAGGGCGAGGGAGATGTCCAGGTCCGTGCGCACCAGCTTCTCGGGCTCGTCGGCTTGCGCCCGCTGGAGGTCCACGAGCGCGTGGATCGCGTCCAGTTGCGCGGGCGTTGCACGCGCCGCGACCAGCGTGCACACGTCGGCCAGCAGGAGGCGCCGGACGTGGAGCACGTCTTCCAGGACCGCCATCAGCTCGTCGGTGTCGGGCGCTTCCCGCAGGTAGTGGGGCAGGAGATTCAGCTCACCGCACTCGCGAAAGTCGCGGACCTTGAGCCCGTCTCCCTGTCGGGCTTCCACGACGTTCAGGGTCTGGAGATTCCGGATGGCTTCGCGCAGGGTGTTCCGGTTGGTGTCGAAGGTCACGGCCAGCTCGCGCTCCGGAGGAAGCCGCTCACCGGGCTTGATCAGACCCTTGAGAATCTGGCCGAGGATCTGTCGTGTGATCGCGTCCGCGATGCTGTGCTTCTTGACCGGTGTAAACGCCATGAGGCCCCGTCCCCCTTCCCGCCGCGCTACCGGACCCCGAGGTCCATCTCCAGCATGGCTGTCACGAAATCCCGATTGTAGTCCAGCACGACGTCCACGGTCTCCCCCTGCTCGTTGAGCACGAGCCTGAGGGAGGGTACGTGGAATGCGACGAAGTCCGGTACGCCGGCAGCGTCGGCCCTGGTCACGACCTCGTCACGGAGCGTAGGGTCGATCTCGACGGCATACGCGTCGACCAGCTTGCGGGCCGCGTCCAGGTCTCCTTCCGCCTTGATGCGCATGATCTCCGACAGCAGGTCCGCGACGGCCTTGCGTGCAGCAGCGACGTCCTTGAGCACGTAGTACGTCTTGCCGGCAGTCTTGCGGACCTCGCCCCCGGTGCTGTTGCGCAGGATCCACTGCACGATGAGGTGCGTGGCGCGCATGTGGTCGTCCTCGATACGGGTCCCCTTCTTGATGCGGCGGAGCTGCAGGAGATCCCCGCGCAGGTAGTCCTGGTACGCGATTTGTGCCGCGGCCGGGGAGGACAGCGCCTTGATTTCGATCATCCTCGGGTCGTAGATGTTGTGCAGGGCGACCAGCTCGGCCCGGGCTTCCTCGAGCGTTGCGTACGTCTCCTTGAGATACGAGGAGGGATCCCCGGTGAGTTGGGGGCTGGCCTTTCCGGAGCCGTGGCCGACCACCTCGTGCAGCGCGACCATCGCACGGGACACTTCCTCTCGGTGGGCGCGGGTCAGGGCAACCTCCTCCGGCAGGGCAAACTCCGTCAGTGCGCTGTCCGCGACGGCCGCACGAGCGGCCGCCATGACGTTGGTCAGGAGCACGCTCCGGGAGCCATGCTTCTCGCGGATCCACTGGGCGTTCGGAAGGTTGATCCCCGCGGGGATGTTGGGTCCCGCTCCGCCGAATCCGGCCAGCACGTTGATGGCCGCGGCCACGGGCACCTTGACGTCGTCCTTCTTGTACTTGTCGTCCCACGGTGCGTTCTTCTCGAAGTACCCGGCGCTCCGGGCGATGGCCTGCATCAGCTCGGACGTCACTGCGTCCTTGAAGTAGACCAGCCCTTCGTACTCCGCTTTCTGGCTGCGGGGATCCTTGTAGGACTCGATGAAGCCGATGATGGCGTCCACCGTGGGATCCTGCTCGAGCCACGCGATGCTGGCCTGGTCGAACGCAGCGGGGTCTCCGCTCCTGAAGAACGCGACCAGGTGCTCGAAGTAGGTGCGCTGTCCAGGCGCGGCATACGTGGCGGCCTTCTCGAGGTTCGCACAGATCTCCTCCAGCTGGCTCGCGTACAGGCCCGGCGGGACCGTGTACTTGCCCTGGGCATCCTTCGTTCCCGCCCTGTAGACCTGCTCCACGACCTGGCACGGACCCTTGCGGGGGCACTCCTTCACCACCCGGGAGTTGAGGGGGTACTTCTCTGCGAACCCCTCGAGGTCCGCCATGGTCACGCCCGCGTAGTAGTTGCCCGCGCTGTCACGAAGGATGTCCCCGTCGGGTCCCGGCGACTTGTTGGTGATGAGCGGCTCGAACAGCGGGTCGAAGAGGGTGCCCTCCACGTCTGCCACGGCCTGGTCCAGGGGGCGGCCCAGGGGGGAGAAGTCAGAGCCGTTGGCGCGTGCCACCCCCAGCGCTTCCAGCAACTCCTGGCGGGTAAACGTTGCAACGAACTTGGTCTTGTTGCGGTCGTGGTGCGGGCCGTTGTTGAGCCAGAACATCTTCATGTAGGCGAGGAACTTCTCCTCCACGCCATCCTTGAGCCCGAGGGGATGGCTCAGGACCTGGTCCAGCATGAAGCGGATGGCCAGGCTGTTGCGCCCGTTCTGATCATACGTGATGTCGCGGCCCGCGGCAGCGGCCCGGTAGAGGTAGTAGGCCAGCAGCTTGTCGTTGAGCGGGAGGCGCTCGAACCCGTCCGCGTAGAGCCTGATGAGCGCGCTGCCGCCGATCTTGTCAATGACGTACTGGCGCTCCGGCGCCTGCTCCACAGCCTTCATCTCCTGCACCCCCTGCGTGGCCTGGGCCGCGGTGTCTGCGCCGCTGCCGGAACAGGCTGCTCCGAGCGTGGCCAGGAACGCGACCGTCAGAGTCTTGGAATGTGCGAATCTCATGGGGAACGTCTCCTTCGCATGTCATACCAGCCCCGTGCTGCGGGCCTCGGAAGCAAGCCTGTCCCGGTGCGCGGGGTGCGCAATGGCGATGAGGCTCAGCGCACGCTGGCGGATCGACGCGCCGCGCAGGCGCGCCACCCCGTACTCCGTGATTACCGTGTCTGCGTCCGTGCGCGGGATGCCGACGGCATGACCCCGCGCCAGGGTCGCGACGATGTTGCTGGCGGACGCGTTCTGCGCGGACGAGGGCAGCAGCGCGACGCCGCACCCTCCGGGGCTCAGGCATGCCGAGGCGTGGAAGATCTGCTGGATGCCCGGGTTGCCCGCGAACTCGAAGCTGGGCGAGATGCCCGCTATCTGGCCCGTGAGGTCGACCTGCGTGGCCCGCGTCACGGATACCATCAGGCTGTTGTTTGCGATGGTGGCAGGATCCGCGATGCGACCGATGGGCCGGAGCTGGACTGCGGGGTTGCGCGACACGAACTCCATCAGCGCAGCGCTTCCCAGGACGGAGCTTCCCACCCAGATGCCCGGGTCCGCGGACTTCCGACGGCACGTGAGCGCCCCCCTCTGCCGGAGATAGAGGAACGCATCGGAGAGGACGTCGGAGTGGACGCCCAGGTCGCGCCTGGCCTCGAGCATGGTGCTTGCCTGGCGCACGAGGTCGCTGGCGTCGAGGTGCAGTGTGGCCTCGTCGGGAACCACGGACGCGAGGTATCCGCCGACCGCGTGCGCCTCCGGCACCATGGGGGAGACGCCCAGCTCGGGAAGGGGTTCGTCGGACTCGACCACGTAGTCCACCGCGTCCAGGGGAAACGCGGTGTCGCCGCAGGTGAACGGCAGCCGCGGGTTGGCTTCCAGGATGACCAGAGTATCGGTCCGTTTCGCCATGGTGAGCATGTCGGGCATCCAGTCGACGCTGCTTCCGAGGTTGAAACGGCCCTCGGCATCCATGCCCGGAGACGCGAGCACCAGCACGTCCACCTTGCCCTGCTGCACGAGAGCGGACATGGCCGTCGCACTGGCGGGAATGGCGTCGATGACGCCCGCGCAGGCCGCACTGCGAGCGCCCGGCCCGACGTCGAAACAGGAGAAGCGCATGCCCCGCGTAGGCACCTTGCCCGCGACGACCGCCTGGTGCTGGACCACCGAGAAGGGGGGCACTGCCAGAGCCAGCGGCGACAGCACCGTGAGCCGGGCAAGGTCGTATCGGTCGGACAGCGCCTGGAGAAACGTGGCAGGATGGGCTGCCCCGCCCGACACGACCACCACGTCCCCGTCGTGTATGGCTGCTGCGGCCGCCTGAGCCGTCACAACCTTCAGCCGGTATGCCTGTGCTGTGGAAAGCCCGTCACTCATGGTGAGGTACACTAGATCATTATGTAGGGTATTTCAAGCATGAGCAGGGCGAATTGACAGGCGGCGGACCGGTCTGATAATGATGTATCGATGAAGTTCGAGATGACCATGCCTCCGTCGGAGGCAGGCGGCCCGTCAGCAATCATCGAGGTGGAAGCACCGAACTGGCTTGCTGCGCTGAGCCGCGCGCTCGAGTCGGTGGGCGCGGAGCAGATCCCGAAAGGCAAGGCCGTCGCGGAAATCAAGTCGGACGGGTCGGTGAAGGTGCGCAACGCCAGCAACGGCCAGATCTTCATCATCCGCAATGCGCCACCGCCGCCGACGCCGGCAAGGCCGCCGGCCCCGGCCCCCGCACCCCCTTCCGCACAGGCCTCGCCTCCCGCAGCCGAGCCCCCTCTCCACATGGCGACCATGACCTACATCGACGCGGAAATCGTCCGGCAGAATGCGGAGCGCGTGGTGGCCGGACCCCCGGCCCGCGCCCTCGAGACGCCTCCGGTCTCGGTGCGGTCTCCGTGTCTCATCATCTCGCGCTCGGAGATCGAGCGGCGTTTGAAGGACCGGGGCGTGGATCTGGAGCTGGTGGACGCGGTCAGGCGGCCGCCTGAGGCCCCGGTCGCGACCTCTGCTCCGACCGCTCCGGACTCGGGGCAGGCCGTGCAGATGGTGCACGTCGTGGAGGTGGAAGCTCCGGCCCGGGACACGCTGACCACTCTCAAAGTGGACCTGGATGCTCTGCGCATGGCCGCAGAGGGAAAGGCGTCGACGCACGCCCGCGTGGGCAAGGCTCCGGAAGGATTCGAGTGGCTGGAGGGCGCGCTGGGGCCCGCGCTGGCGGGAGCGCGCAACACGCGCGAGGTCGGGGAGCGCACCCTCCGGCTGGCCCTGGCGGCCGTGCCGAGCAGCTTCGCGGCATTCCTGCTGCGCAACTCCCGGTCCGGAGTCGTGTCCGCCGCGGCGGTGCTCGGGGAGGACGCCGCATGCCTCATGGGCAGACCCCTGCTGAACAAGGGCGGACCCATTGCGGCGTGCGTCACCGGCTGCCTGTCCATCGCGCTGGAAGCGGCCGCGGTCGAGCCCTACACGGTTGCCATGCTCAGCGAGGAGCTGGGCATGGCCGTGCGCAACGCGCTGCTGGCATCGCTCACCGACGGGTCCAGGAGTCGTGGCGTGCTCCTGCTGGGGAACTCCCTGGCAAGAGCCGCGTACAACGCGACCGACCTGGGCGTTGCCGCGTTCATCGCAGCAGTCTCCCACGCGGAGCTGAATCGCGTGGGAGAAGCGTAACCATTTCGCACAAACTGTAGATAAGTTGCCCACCGCCTGTTGGGCGGGCTCTGGCGCAGGGTTCGGTTCGCAACGCTGCGGACCGCTTCGCCGGCCATTCGGAGGCCTGTCACGACACCGGAAGGCCGGGCCGGGAGCGGCTGGCACGCGGCTTGCAATTTGCAGCGTTGACGCCGGCGGCACTTGCAGGTCCCGGCGCAAGGGGCTAGGATGCAGGGAGCATCCGGCGGCGGATTGAAAACGAACGTTTGGAGGGAACAATGAAGACGATGCTCAAGACGGTTCTGCTGGCAGTGATGGTTCTGGTCCCATCGATGGCGGTTGCCCAGGAGGGCGTTGCGTGCACGACGGACGCGGACTGTCCCGCGGGCCAGGCGTGCATCGCGACCCCGTGTGCGTGTGCGTGTCCGGAGTGTGCGCCCGGCCAGGAGTGCCCGCCCTGTGATTGCGGCGAGTGTGACGGCGGCTCGGTCTGCATGCCGGAGGACGTGGGCGGCTGGATGGCGGACGAGTGCACCACGGACGCGGATTGCCCCACCGGCTTCGTCTGCGAGGAGACGGAGTTCGGCTCGTGCGGCGGCAGCGGCGGTGCGATGGCGTGTCCGCCCTGCACGTGCGCAGCCTGCGATCCCGATGATCCCACGTGCGTGCCCGAGGAGTGCGAGTGTCCCCCGTGCGAGCAGGAGGATCCCTTTCCCCCGGACTGCACCACCGAGACCGTGACCCTGTGCGTGTTCAAGCCCGCGGAGTGTGCGTCGGACGCGGACTGTGCGGAGGGCTTCGAGTGCCTGGACCAGGAAATGTGCTCCGGCGGAACGACGTGTGCGTGCGCCGGGTGTGCGTGCCCCGATTGTCCCCCTGGCGAGGAGTGCCCGCCCTGCGACTGCCCCACGGATCCGGAACCGTGTGACTGCCCTGACGCGGAAGAGCCGACCTGCGAGAGCATGGGCTCCTTCTGCGTGCCCAAGCAGATCGAGTGCGCCGCGACGACCGACTGCCCCGAAGGGTGGGAGTGCGGCATGTTCGGCGGGGACTGCGCCTGCCCGGCGTGCGCCTGTGCGGTGCCTGACTGCAAGGATGGCGAGGACTGCCCGGTTCCGGAAGACTGCGAGTGTGCGCCGTGCGACTGTGCGGATGCAACTTCGGGCTACTGCGTGCCCGGCGGCTGGATGGAAGCCGGCTTCCAGGATGCTTCGACCATGGGAAGCGCGGAGTTCATGTCGGACGGCGTGACCAAGGCCGCCACCGAGGACACGGGCGGAACTCCGGAGGCCCCGGTGGACCAGGGCAACGGCAATGAGGAGACCACGGATGGCACGACGGACGAGGGCGGTTCCTCCGGCTGTTCTGCCACCACGGTGCCCTCTGCGGCTGCCGCGCTGGTGATGCTGCTGGCGGTGCTGTCGCTTGCGACCCTGCGCCGCAGGGAATCCCTCTAGGCCAGCCCCGGGGCCGGCGCCCTCCCCGGCCCCTTCTTCCCCTTATCAGCCGAAGACTTCCGAGCTCAGCCGACTACTTCCGGTTCCAGTTGCAGGAGCTGTCCTCCAGGCACGGGTCGTCCCAGACCTGGGTCCCTGACGTCAGGAAGAACCTGAGGATGAGGTTGAGCTGGTAGGTTTCCACGTCGAACGGCTTGTACGGGGCCATGAGGTAGAGGCCGTGGAATCCCCAGGGTTTCGTGAGCGCAAGGCGGAACGCGGCCAGGCCCCCGGAAGCGGAGAAGACCCCGCACGTCCCGTCCGCGTTTTTCATACTGCATGCTGCACCGGCGTATCCGAGGACTGGATCGGTGGTGGGCTCCGCGGTGGCGCGCAGGGGCGCGGGCAGGTCGAAGGGTGCGTTGAAGCCGTCGCCGCAGGGGACTCCGTCGGGGTCCACGCACGTCCATCCGGGCAGCTTGTTCCCCTTCTCGTCGTAGGAGTAGGTGCAGTCCGTGCAGGGACCTGCAAGCCGTGACCCGTCGAGGTCGTCCGCGTCGTAGAGCAGGCACTCCGCGAAGCTCTTTCCGTCCTTGTCCTTCACGGCCACGGTGTAGCGGCAGCGGTTGTAGAGCCCTTCGGCAACGCCCTTGGCAACGAGGACGTCGTTCTGGCTCAGGTCGCCGTAGCGGCCGTCCTTGTCGAGATAGCCGAGAGCGCCTGCAGCGCGTGCCAGGTTCATGGCCGTGGCCAGCGGCACGTTGGTGTCGCCCACGGATCCGATGATGATTGCGGGCGTCCCCGGGGTTGCGGCCGGGTCCGACGGGTAGGAGAGCGGCTCTGCCGCCAGGTGTCGGGCCCAGTTCACCGGGTCGCCGGGCTCCAGCACGTGCTGGGCAATGCCCATGAACCGGCGGAAGCCCGGCGTCTGGCGCTGGTAGCCGAATCCCCGGTAGAGGTTCACGAGCGTGGCGCCCTGGGGGTAGACCGCTCCGTTGGCGGTCACGTCGAACCCGAAGGTGTCCAGCGTCTCGACCACCTTGCCCTTGGCATCCAGGACCTCGAAGCGGAGCCTGTCGCCTGCCGCGGGGCGGTCCCCCTCGAGCAGGTCGGGAATCGGCACGGGTCGCATGCTGCAGAGGCCGGAGCCGGTGCACTGGTAGCCCTGGGGGCACACCTCGTCTCCGGAGCATCCGCACTTCTTGGCAGTGCACTTGAGCCCGTCGCAGTCCGCGTCGGCCTCGCAGGGCTGTCCTCCCAGCCGAACCAGCGGGTCGAAGCCGGTAAGCGCGCGGATCTCGGTTGCGCGCAGCGCGTCCGCGGCAATCTGGACCCGGAAGCCCTTGCCCTCCTCGACCACTGCGAAGCGGCTGTGCCCGCCGTCCAGGTTCGTGAGCCGCACCTCCATGCCGGTCCTGGCCTTCTCGAGGCGTCCGACCGGGATCAGCTCGACATGGTCGAACGCGGGCATGACGAAGCTCACCACGTAGCCCCCGTTCTCGGGGTCCGGATCGCCGACGTAGATGGGGCCCATCATGGGCATGATGGCCATTTCGGGCACGCCCGGGTTGGTGCTGCGCACGGCCACGTCCGCCAGCCCGCCGCCGGGCACGATGAGAACGGCCGCGTCGAGCGCGGGCTCGCTGCCGGCCAGCACCGAGCTCACGATGCCGCCCAGCGAGATGCCATAGATGAAGTAGCGGTTGTCCGGACCACCGATCTCGGGCTTGCCGTCGCGGTCGAAGTCGCCCAGGAGCTCCTCCTTGCCGTCGCCGTCGGTGTCCGCCTTGTTCTTCCCGTCCATGGCCCGCAGGATCCGTATGAACTGCATCAGGTCGACGACGGACTGGCGCACGGTGTCCCGGGTGTGGAACGGGTCCATGGTCCAGAAGTCACCGGCAGGGTCGAGGTTGCCGTCCATGTTGAGGTCGCGGCAGCGGTTGCCCTTGATGACGTCGTAGAGCGGCTGGTAGCCCGGCGCAAAGGAGTCGATGAGCTTGCGCACCGTCTCCTCGGACATGAGGCTTCCCGGGGGCGGGTTTGCCGGGAACGGCATGCCGTGGGCGAAGGCATCGATCGCGCACGTGGCGACGCCGTAGCGCGCGAAGAAGCCGCCGAAGCCCATGGACTGGAGCTTCGAAGATGCGGTGCCGTGCATGAAGATGGCCACGGGAAACGGCTTGCGTCCGTCGTTCCGGGGGAAGTCCTTGTCCTGGTAGTCGGGCAGCTCTTCGGGGATGATGCAGATGAACGGCACCTTGCCCGAGCCGTACACCGCGGTGCCCTTCTCCGGGTCCACCTCGAAGCTCTCGTCGTCGTCCGCGGGGAAGCCGGGGGCCGCGATGCCGTCGCGGTCGGTGAGGAAGTCCGGGCTCTGGAAGGTGCCGGCCACCAGCACCGCGACGTCCGAGTAGGATGCCATGAGCACATCCATGGAATCACCGAGGCTCGGGATCCCTCCCGACAGCATGGGAAGCAGCGGCCCTGCCACGGCCATGATCTCATCCAGGGTCACGGTGGTGGCACTGCCTGTTTCTTCGGCCTTCTCATCCGTCTTGGTGCGCGCCAGCGTGTAGATTGCGGGGAACTCGCCGGCAAGCCGCGAGAGGGGGCCTTCTCCGTAGAGCCCGTTGCGGATGCCCATGAGCGTGGAGGTCACGCTCTGCGTGGTGAAGACCCAGGCAAACGCGACGTCGTCGGTGGAAAGGCCGATGGGGGATTCGGGCAGGATGTCCGCAAGGGGCTCCAGCGCCGGGGTCTGGCGGGTGTGGTTGACCCAGTCGAAGGGCGAGCGAATCGGCTCCCGGCACTTCTTGGCCTCCGCGTGGCAGGAGCCGTCGCTGCCGCAGTCCGAGTCCTTCTTGCACGCGGCCCCCGTACCGTCGCGGCCGAGCGTTCGGCGGGTGATCACCACCGCGTACCGCGTGCGTTCCCGCAGGGGGACCACGGGACGGATGAGCAGGGTGTCGGTCTCGCGCTCGTAGTGGGTCAGGAGGTCATCCCACGGGTCTTCTCCTTCGGTCGCCACGTTGGGCACGTCCTGCACTCCGTCGAAGTCGGTGTCCGCCCCACCCTCTTCGTCGTAGGTCTCGAACGCGAGGTTGGTGCCCTGCTCGCGCGGGTCATTGGGGAAATAGGCATCGGCTGTCTTGAGGCCCAGCGGGAAGAAGCCTCTGCCCATATCGAGCATGACGGGCACGCCGTAGGTGGGGCTGTCGGGCGTCACGTCGACGAGGAAGACCGCGTCGTCCGAGAAGTCGCGGTTGTCCGCGTGCCGCGCCTTGAGGCCTTCAAGGTAGAGGGGCGCGTCAAAGGAGAGCCAGATCGGCCCGAACGTCCCGAATCCGTCGAGCGCGTCGGCCCGGCTGCGCACCTCGGCCTCGATGTCCGTGTCTGCGATGAGGCTCAGGTTGAGGCGCAGCCCGGTGGGAGACTCGGGGTCCAGCCGGGTCGCTGCGTCGTTCGGGAACGGGATCTCGGGCAACGGCAGCGCTTCGAGGTCCCACACGACCATGGGGCCGTTTCCGGCAGGCGTGGAGCGCAGCCCTTCCGGCTCCGGCGAGCAGGCTGCCAGGCAGATCCAGACCATGCAGATTGGGGTGATGAGGTTCTTCATGGCGATCACCATTCCACCGCGATGCGACCCTGCACGAGGGTGACCGCGTCGGCAGTGGTCCCGTCTGCGTTGTCGAACGCTGCGCCAGGCAGGAGCACGCCGCTTTCGACCTTTGCCTCCAGGGTGATCGTGTCTGCGACGCGTTCTCGGTAGCGTGCGGATGCGTCGACCTCGATGCCGAGCATATCGCCCGGGTGGGTTGCGGCGCCGAGGTACCCGTGGGGTGCGCCTCCGGCCGCGAAGGTCTCGTAGGGGGAGGCCACTGCGGAGGGGGACCATGCGAACAGCGCCAGCACGCCGGCTGCGGGTCCCAGCGTGTCGCCCCAGACCAGGGAGGGGGCCACCCAGCACGCGTTCTCCACGCTGCCCCCGGTCACGAGGTTATCGAGCCCTTCGGGTGGAACCGCCGCGTGTGCGGGGTCGGTGGCCCGGGGAGGTGCGGACGCGCTCAGGCCGTAGAGGTAGTGGTCGAAGAGGATGAGGCCGACGTTGTAGTCCGGGTCGAGCCGGAAGCGGCTGACCTCCGGGTCGTCGAGGTCCGCGTCGCCGGATGCGTAGCCAGCCTCGACACCGAAGCGCATGGCGAGCCCCTTCATCTCCAGAGCGACCCGGGCAGCGGCCGCCAGTGCGCTCACGTCCGCGCCATCGGGGGAGTTGTAGGGCTTGGTCCTGTCGGTTTCTCCGGTGAGGAGCGCGGCCTCGAACGCGGCGTGCAGCACGCCCTGGTCCCACAGGTCGAGGGCCGTCTTTGCCGCGATGTCGACTGCCAGCACGTCGAGGGTGCTGCCCCCTGCATCCTCCTGGCTGCGGTAGACGACGTAGCCGCCGGCCTCGGTGGTCTCGGTCTTGTACACGAGGGTTCCGAGGAACTGCATTGCACGATCGTCGTCGAGCAGGTAGGCATTCTCGTCGCGGTAGACCAGGTCGACTCCTCCCGCGAGGATCACGTCCTTGAGGAATCCGTCCGTGAAGGGGAGGAACGGCTTGGTCGCGACCAGGGCGCGCTCCACGATGTCGCCGCAGGTCTTCTGGCCGAAGAGGTCCCTGGGGTCCTCCTCTCCGCTGTTGGCCAGGAGGCCGAGGCCCCACTGGGACGTCTGGTGGCCGAGACGCAGCAGCGCCACGGGGGTAGTGATTTCCACATAGGCCTTTCTCGGCACGAACGCGTCGCGGCCCAGCACGCCTTCGGGAGCTTCCTGCACCGCGCCTGCGGACAACTCCGGGTAGGTTCCGTAGAGCGTGCCGTGGAAAGCGTCCCCCTCGAGGAACCCCTCGATGAACGCCCACTTGCCGCTGGCGTGGACACGCAGCCGCTGCGTCACCAGGGTGCCCGGCTCCCAGGAGGTGTCCGGACCGGGTGACGCCTCGAATTCGGATACGGTCGTCGTCCATGCCCGGTACTGGGCCCCCACGGTGCCCGACGGACCGTCGCGTCCGGAATCCTCGCCCAAGGCCCTGCCGGGTGCCACTGCCACGCCTGCCAGCGCCGCGGCCGCTGCCAGGAGCACGCCTGACATGAATCGCTTCATGGCTTCTCCGTTCGAACGCCGCGCCGTGGCGCGGGTGCCCCCACACTACCCTAGCCCAGGCTCCTTTCGCAAGGCTCACGATGCGCGTCTAGCCCGCGCTGTTGCGCCTTCCCATGCTATGCTGGTATGCTGGTCCGGCTCGTTGAGCGTGGAGCGCACCATGAACCGTTCGACCGCTGGAATCGTGTTCCTCCTGCTGGCCGCGATCGCCTTCGACTGCGGGGGCACGCAGACAAACTCAGGCTCCATTTCCGACATGGGGGGCACGTGGGATGCCTCGGCAGGGGACGTGGATGGCGGCGGGGTGGTCGCACCCGACGTGAAGGAGCCGGACACGCACGTGGACACGTCCATGCCCGAGGATGTGGTCGCCGAGGTCGAAGAAGTGGCCCCGCTGCCCGTGCCCGGCGATCCCTGCACCGGAGACGGCGACTGCCTCCAGGCCCCGTGCGTGCCCACGCCCGACGGCGACAGGTGCTCCGCTGTGTGTACGGACGCGTGCGGCGGTGAGGGGTGGGAGTGCTACCCCGCGGTCTACCCGTGGGAGCCGGGCCTGTGCCTCAAGCCCGACTACATGCTGTGCCGCGCATGCAAGCAGGACTCGGACTGCTTCGAGAAGTGGTCGGGACTGACGCTGACCTGCGTGGACTACGAAGATGGCACATCCTTCTGCGCCCGGGAGTGCCAGCAGGATGGCGATTGCCCGGAGGGGTTCGCGTGCTGGGATGCGACGTTTGCGGGGCAGGACCTGGCGAACAAGCAGTGCATCCGCTCAGACCTCGCCTGCGAATGCGGGGGATACCATGTCGGAGCCAAGACCGGATGCCAGGTCACCAACGAGCTCGGAACGTGCCCGGGCACGCAAACCTGCACGAAGGACGGCTTTCAGTGCGATGCGGCCGAGCCGGCCAAGGAGGTGTGCAACGGCCAGGACGACGACTGCGATTCGCAGGTGGACGAGGAGATGGCCAACCAGTCCTGCGGCAAGGGGGTGTGCCTGCACGAGGTGCCCGCGTGCAAGGACGGCAAGCCCGTGTTCTGCAACCCCATGGAGGGCATGAAGAGCGAGGCGTGCAACGGGCTGGACGACAACTGCAACGGCGAGGTGGACGAGATATGGCCGGAGGTCGGCACGCCGTGCGACTCCAGCGACCTGGACCTCTGCAAGTCCGGTGTCTGGGCCTGCACCGCGGACGAGAAGGGCGTGGAGTGCGTGGGAGATACCCCCTCCGGAGCCGAGATCTGCGACGGCAAGGACAATGACTGCGACGGCCAGGTGGACGAGGGATTCGGCACGACCACGTGCGGGCTCGGCGTCTGCAAGCACACGGTGGAGAACTGCCAGAACGGCGTGGAGAAGACATGCGATCCGCTTGAAGGCGCCTTGCCCGCGGACGTTCCCGACGATCAGGGTATCGACTCGAACTGCGATGGAGTGGATGGCGATGTGCAGCTCGCGATCTTCGTGGACGTGGCGACCGGCAAGGAGGGGCAGGCCGGGACGCCTGACAAGCCGCTCAAAACCATCGCATCGGGTGTGGCTGCGGCCGTGGCAGCGGGCCTCGACCAGGTCTACGTGTCCAAGGGAACGTACTCGGGCCCGCTGGCCATCACGGGCGGGATTGACTACTTCGGCGGCTACGACGCCTCCAACGACTGGCAGCGGAGCCTGTACAACATCACCAAGGTGAAGGGCGGGAACCCCGCGCTCACGTGCAGCGACCAGGAGGGCTTCCTGTTCGACGGGTTCACCTTTGTCTCCGATACCGCCGCGGCCACGGCCGGAAGCAGCTACGGGGCCTCGCTCTCGAATTGCACCAAGGCGACGTTCAGGAACTGTACCGTGGAATCGGGTGACGGCAAGCCGGGCATGCCCGGCCAGAAAGGGGCTGCCGGCACCCCGGGCGGCGCGGGCGGCGACGGCAAGGCGGGCTGCGAGTACCAGGGCGGGTTTGGGTGCGGCTCGTGCGGAAAGCCGTCTTCCGGCGCGGGCAACCAGGCCGGGTGCGCCGGAGGCGGCAACGGAGGCCAGGCGAAGAACGACTACACCGGCGGCAACAACGGCGACCCGGGGAAGGGACAGGCGCCGGGCAGCGGCGGAACCGGAGCCGGCGCAGCAGGAAACAATGGAAACGACGGTGGAGTCGGAGGCAATGGGACCACCGGCCCGGCCAGTTTCTCCGCTGCCTGGGACGGCAAGCTGAACCCCGAGGGGTACGAGCCTGTCAAAGCACCCGGCGGGAGCAGCGGAACCTCCGGAAGCGGCGGCGGAGGAGGAGGCGCAGGCGGAGGAGCGGGCGGCGCCACCACCTGCGACACCTTCGGCGCCAGCGGCGGCGGGGGCGGCTCAGGCGGCTGCGGCGGCCTTGGCGGCACGGGCGGAAGCGGCGGGGGCGGCTCGTTCGGGTTCTACCTGTCCAGCAGCGAGGTGCTGCTCGAGAGCTGCAAGATCTACGTTGGGGACGGCGGGGACGGCGGAGCCGGCGGGGCCGGTGGTCCGGGCGGCATGGGCGGTTCCGGTGGAGCCGGCGGTCCGGGCAAGGTCGTGCACGGAGAGGGCGCGGGCGGCAAGGGCGGCGCGGGCGGCACGGGCGGGGCCGGGGGCGCGGGCTGCGGAGGAAACGGGGGCCCCAGCATCGGCGTCACGTGCATCGGCACGTCCGTCTACGTCGGTGACGAGAACACTCAGATTGTCCCGGGCGCCAAGGGCGCGGCAGGAGCCGCGGCCGGAGGGGGAAACAAGGGTTGGGAGGGCCCTGCCGAGAAGACGTGGGGCTGTCCGTAGCGCCTCGTCACGGCCCTTTGCCGCCACAGTCGTCCTGGCAGAACTCCGGACCCGGAACGTTCTCTCCGCACGCGTGGTCGCACACGTCATCGCCACAATCGCAGCAGTCCGCTGGGCACGTGGGGGAAGACTCCTTGCACATGCCGGTCTTCTTGCACTCTCCGTCCCCGCATGCTGCCGGATCGCAGCAGTCCGCGGGGCAGGTCGGCTTGTCCTCGCCACAATTGACATCGCACACGCCGTCGCCGCACACGCAGCAGTCGCCCGGGCAAGAGAGGGACGTCTCGCCGCACTCCGGTGCCTTCTCGCATTCCCCGTTTCCGCACGTACAGCAGTCGATGGCGCAGGAGCTCTTGCTCTCGTTGCAGGGAAGCGTACCATCGCACACGCCGTCGCCGCACACGCA
>Ga0233425_10002730_pt1 | contig 33905 bp, 34 predicted proteins | sample Watercolumn_Towu_2_FD_181712 | JGI IMG/M metagenome (GOLD analysis project Ga0233425, IMG submission 181712) | Freshwater microbial communities from Lake Towuti, South Sulawesi, Indonesia - Watercolumn_Towuti2014_140_MG | ecosystem: Environmental > Aquatic > Freshwater > Lake | place...
TCCTCGGCGGAACGGCTTCATAACCTTCCCTTACTCCGCCGGCAGGGGAGCGATGAGCGCCCTCTGCGGCGCCATCGTCTTCGGTTGTTTCATTCCTCATCGCTTACCTGGGGCAGGATCGCCCGCTTCCGGCGCAGCCAGGGGACGAGCGGATAGGCCAGCAGGATAACCGAGATCAGCATCAGAATTCCGGAGATGGGGCGGGTGATGAAGATGAGCGGGCTCCCTGCCGAGAGCAGGAGCGAGCGGCGGAGGGCGGCTTCCAGCATGGGCCCCAGGACCAGCGCCAGGATCAGCGGCGCCGCCTCGTATTCGAATTTCTTGAAGAGATACCCCAATAGCCCGAATCCGACCATGATCAGGACTTCGATGACGCTGTTGTTGAGACTGTAAGCGCCGATCAGGCAGAAGAGGAGGATCATCGGGAAGAGGATCGGGTAGGGGACCTTCAGGATCCGGACCCACAGGCCGATCAGCGGCAGGTTCAGGACCAGGAGCATGATGTTGCCGATGTACATCGAGGTTACCGCCCCCCAGAAAAGGCCCGGTTGTTCCTGGACCAGCATCGGTCCCGGCTGCATGCCGTGGACCATCATCGCTCCAAGCAGAATGGCCATCACCGAGTTGGCGGGGATCCCCAGCGTCAGCAGAGGGATGAAGGCGCCCCCCGTGGCGGCGTTGTTGGCGGCCTCCGGGCCCGCAACGCCCTGAATCATGCCGGCGCCGAACTTCTCCGGGTTCTTGGAGACCTTCTTTTCCACCGCATAGGAGACGAAGGAGGAGATGACCGCCCCTCCGCCCGGCAGGATCCCGAGGAAGAAGCCGATCACCGTCCCGCGGAGGATCGCCCAGAGCGAATCCTTCCAGTCGCGCAGGGTGGGCAGCAGATGCTGGATCTTGGTTTCAAAGACCGTCCTTTTGATCGAATGCTCCACATTGAGCAGGACCTCGGCGATGCCGAAAAGCCCCATCACCGCGGGGACCATGCCGATGCCGTCGGAGAGCTCGACGATATCCATCGTAAAGCGCGCCGTCGCGGTCATGTTGTCCAGTCCGATGGAGCCGAGAAACAGGCCGAAAGCGGCCATCAACAGGGCCTTCCACATCGGGCCGCTGGCCAGGAACGTGAGGATGGTCAACCCCATGATCATCATGGAAAAATATTCCGGCGGCCCGAACTTGAGGGCCATCTCGGCGAGCGGCGGGGCGATCAGCATAAGCCCCACCACCCCCAGCGTGCCGGCGATGAAGGAGGCGAAGGCCGAGATGCCGAGCGCCGGTCCGGCCCTTCCCTTACGGGCCATCTGGTAACCGTCCAGACAGGTGACCACCGAGGCGGCCTCCCCGGGGATGTTGACCAGGATGGAGGTGGTGGAGCCGCCGTACATGGCCCCGTAGTATATCCCGGCGAGCATGATGATCGCCGAAACAGGGGTCACGTGGAAGGTGGTGGGCAGCAGGAGCGAAATGGCCGCCACCGGCCCCAGCCCCGGCAGCACCCCGACCAGGGTGCCGATCAACACCCCGATAAAGCAGAACAGGAGGTTGTTCCACTGCAGGGCGACCTGGAAACCCAGAATGATGCTTTGCAGATAATCCATGGCCGCTCCTTAAAAGCCCCAGGGGCCCTGGGGAAGCTGCGCTTTAAGCCAGAGATTGAAAATAGCGAACGCCCCGAGGGCCGTCCCGATGGATCCGACAATCACCACCGGCCAGCGCTGCGGCTCCACCGCTCGAAGCAGGAAGCCGATGAACAGGACCGTGCACAGGAGAAAGCCCAGGGGTTTCATCAGCAGGGCATAGGCGCAAAGGGCCGCTATGACGAGAAGCGGTTTTCGCCAGAGGACCCCCCGCAGGATCGGTGTCCACTCAGCCCCTTTCCGCTGCTTGAGGGTTGACAGGGTCAGCCCGATCGATGCCAGCAGGGCGATGGCGCATCCGGCCAAAAAGGGCAAAAATCCCGTCCCGGGGGAATCGAGCGGCCCGAGGCCGTAACGCAGGGAGCCGAGGGCAACCGCAACGCCGACGGCAATCCAGATCGCGGCGCCGACCTGGTCGTTATTGAGTTTGGCCATGGGTTCCGGACCGTCACTCTTTCCTGAGACCCAGGTTTCGGACCAGTGTTCCGACCTCTTCGTTCATCCGGACCAGGTGCTTGGCCAGATCCTGGGGCCCCCGGTAGAGGAGCGGTTGATCCGCCTGATTGCTCACCTTGATGAAATCGGGATCGTCCATCGCCTTTTTGAAGGCGCTGTGCAGCGTCTCGACGATCTGCGGGGAAAGCCCCTTGGGACCGATGATCGAAATGAGGCTGGGGGCGGTGATCTGATATCCCAATTCAAGCAGTGTCGGCGCGTTGGGGAAATCGGTCATCCGCTTTTCCCCGTAGACCGCCAGCAGCCGCAGCCGCCCCGACTCGACGGGTTTTTTCCACTCCGTGGTCTGCGAGATCGCCTCCACGTGGCCCCCCATCAGCGCCGCGGTCGCCGGACCGCCGCCATCGAAGGGAACGTGGGTCCATTTGATCTTTTCCTGGATCGCCAACCGCTCCATGACCAGATGCTGCGGCGTCCCGGCCCCGGCCGTAGCGTAGCGGATCTTCCCCGGGTTGGCCTTGGCGTAGTCGATGAACTCCTTGAAGGTCTTCCAGGGGGAATCTGTCTGCACGACCAGCCCGTACAGGTAGACGGCATACTGCATGATCGGGGTGAAATCCTGGGCCGAGTCGTAGGGGACCTTGCGCATGTGCTGGCTCAGGACCGCGCCGCTGGGCAGAATACCGATCGTGTAGCCGTCGGGCTTCTCGGTCTTCATCAGGGCGACGGCGACCGCCGAGCCGCCTCCCGGCTTGTTCGCCACGACGATCGGCTGCCCCAGGATCTTGGAGGCGGCGCTGACGAGCGGCCGGGCGCAGATGTCCGTGGTTCCCCCCGCGGGATAGCCGATAACGAAATTGATAGGCTTGGAAGGATACTTTTCCTGAGCCTGGGCAATGCCGGGCAAAGCAAGCAAGAAGACCAGCAGAAAGACACACACCCCACCGACCGTCCCCGTCCCCCCCCTCAAACGTTGGCGCGCTGCGATTTTCATCTTCGGACCTCCTTGATTGATATCGTCATAAATACCATAATGATTCGGAAAAAGCATTAAACTTACAGGACGCGAAAATAATCTCAGACGAGGGATGAAGCCTGAGCGCGGCATCCGGACTTTTGTTGTAGCCGTCAGCCCTATGCAATGGCGATCGGTCTTATGGGGGATCCCGCCCCTCCCTTGATTTTCAGGGGCAGGGCGATGAAGAGGAACTGAAAAATTTCTTCCCGCGCCAGCTCCTCGAGATTGAGCATTTCCATGATCTGGATCCCGTTCTGCATCAGAAGGATCACATGGCACGGCAGATGATGGGGGGGGACCCGGTCGTAGGCCGTCGTATCCGAGCCGGTGAAGGCGATCTTTTTTTCCGCGAGATGGCGGGCGCCGCTCTCGATCACGCCCGGCGCCCCCTCCTCGATGGCGACGTATTTCTGCCGGTCGTCCCAGTACTGGATCCATCCCGTCCTTACGAGGACCGCATCGCCCTCGGCGATCTCCACGCCTTCGGCCTCGGCGGCGCGCTCCATCTCGTCCTTTCCGATGCCGAAGCGGTGCGGCAGGACTTCGAGGCCGACCGAACGGGGGATGTCGAGGAGCACTCCCCTTCGCACGATGGGGGGCGTCGTGTCGATCCCCAGGACGCGGAGGCCGTCCGAATAGTCCTGGAGGTCCGTGATGTCGATGTTGCCGCAGACGACCGAGCGGCACGCTACGTGCGCCTTTGCATCCAGGTGCGTCCCCGTATGCCCCCCCATGACGAAGAGGTCATTGCAGAAGCTTACCTTCTCTTCCGTAAGGGTGATGTCGCCGTGTTTCTTGGTCAGGGTGTAGGCAAAAGGCGGCTGGTTCGGGTGGTGCGGCATGCCGGCAAAGTAGGGCATCCCGAGGTCGAAAACCTTTGCCTTTGTTAGCAGGTCCTTGAGGTACTGCTGCATTGTTCCCCCTTGATTAGTTTCCTGTCAGGCTCTTGGCGATGATGAGCTTCTGGATCTCGGTCGTGCCTTCGTAGATGCGAAGGGCTCGGATCTCGCGGTAGAGTCTCTCGACCGTCGAGCCGGCCACGACGCCCATCCCTCCGTGGATCTGAAGGCTCTGGTCGACGATGCGGAAGGCGGCTTCGGTCGCGTACATCTTGGCCATCGAGGCCGCGCGGGTAATGTTTTCCCCCTTCGCGTCCTGTACGAGTGCCGCCCGGTAGACGAGGGCTCGGGCCGCATCGAGCTCGGTGGCCATGTCGGCCAGTTTGAACTGGGTTCCCTGGAAGCCGGCGATCGGACGGCCGAACTGCACCCGCTTTTTGGCGTAGTCCAAGGCTGCATCGAATGCCGTCTGGGCTATCCCCAGGGCGGCGGCGCCCACGGAGACCCGGAAGCGATCGAGCGTCTTCAGGGCAATCCTCATCCCGTCGCCCACGCTCCCCAGGAGGTTCTCGCGGGGGACGAAGCAGTCATCGAACCTCAGTTCCACCAGGTCGTGGGGGGCGATCGTCTTGAACTTCCTGTGCACGCTGAATCCTTGCATACGTTTTTCCACGATGAAGGCGGAGAGGGCCTTGGCGTTCCCCGGGACTGGCGTCTTGGCGAATGTCACCGCGATATCGGCCGCGTTTCCGTTCGAGATGAAACGCTTCAGGCCGCTGAGGATAAAACCGCCGGCTGTCTCGCGGGCGTGGCTCGCGAGCGCGCTCACGTCGCTGCCCGCCTCCGGTTCGGTGAGGGCGAAGGTCGAAAGGATCTCCCCCGAACCCAGCCTCGGCAGGAACCGCGCCTTCAGCTCCTCGCTGCCCGCCAGAACGATCGGGTAGCTGCCGAGCCCCTGCATCGCGAAGGTGACATCGGCCGGGCAGTAAACCCCCGCCAGTTGCTCCCTGAGAAGGCAGATCGGCATCGAGTGGACGCCCCTGCCTCCCATCTCCTCGGGGACCAGAAGCTTAAAGAGCTGCGCATCGGCCATCGCCCGGATCAGTTCCCCGGGGATGTCATCGGTCTCTCCGTACTTCGCGGCGAGCGGCGCAAGCTGTTTCTCGGCAAAAACCCGGCACTCGTCCTTGAATTTTTTCTGATCTGTGGAAAGCAGGATGTCCATAGGGCGACCTCTTCTCTATTTCTAAGACCCCTCAGGGGGCCGTCATTCCCGGGGGAGTTCTTTTTTCAAGATCTTACCCGTCGGGTTCTTCGGCAGCTCATCGAGGAAGGCGATTTTCGGAAGCTTGTACGGGGCAAGGCTTGCCCGGCAGTGTTCGGTCAGCTCCTCCTCGGTCGCCTTGGCGCCCGGTTTCAGTGCGACAAAGGCCTTCGGGACCTCGCCCTTTACCGGGTCCGCCACCCCGACGACCGCCGCTTCGCCGACTGCCCCGTGGGTGTGGAGGACCTCTTCGATCTCTTTCGGATAGATGTTGTAGCCGCCCGAGATGATCAGCTCCTTTTCTCTGCCGACAATGAAGAAATAACCGTCCTCATCCCTGTAGGCGTGGTCTCCGGTATGGACCCACCCGTCCCGTATTTTCGCCCGCGTCTCCTCGGGGAGTTTGAAATATCCCTTCGCGGCGTTCGGACCCCGGAAGAGCAGTGCCCCCACTTGCTTCGGCGCGCATTCGGCGCCGTCGCCGGTGACTACCTTGGCGGTCACCCCCGGGACGGTGATGCCGACCGAACCGGGTTTGCGTTCTCCGTAAACGGGGTTGGCGGTAACGAGGCCGGTCGATTCGGTCAGGCCGTAGACCTCGATCACCTCGGCCCGGAAGGCCTCCTCCCACTTCCTGAGGACTTCGACGGGAAGGGAGGCGCCCCCGGAAAGACCCATTCGCAGCGAGGAGATGTCGCGGGTGTTCTCGGGAAGCGAGTTGAGAAGGAGGATGAACATGGTGGGAACTCCGGGAAACCAGGTTACCCGATACTTCTCTATCATCTCGAAGATGGTCTGGGCCTTGAATCGATCGACGACCACAACACTGCCGCCCGAGCTGAGGCTCCCGAAAAAGGGGCTGGCGATCGAAAAGACATGCACCATGGGGAGGGCGGCGATCGCGATGTCGCTCTCTCGCAGGCCGTAGCTCTGGGCGATGTTCGGCCCGCCGAAAGCGAAGTTGCCGTGGGTCAGGATCACCCCCTTCGGACTGCCCGTGGTGCCGGAGGTGTAGAACATGATCGCCGGGTCGTCGGCATTGAAGGACTTTTCCCTTATCGGCACAAGGCGCGCCCCTGCCAGCGTCGCGATCGCGTCCTCCAAGGTTTCGGTTCGCTTCCTCAGGGCGATGCGGTTCAAGCGGGGCGCCTTCTCCTTGACCTGATCCACAAGGGGTGACAGGTCTTCATGGGCGATGAGCAGCGTCGCTTCCGAGTTGTTGAGGAGGTAAGTCACTTCCCTTGATGTGTACATCGGGTTGATTGGCACCACAACGCCCCCCGCCTTGATGATGGCGAAGAAGGCGAGGAGGGTCTGGCTGCTGTTCGGATGGAGGACCGCCACGGGGTCCCCGGGCCCGATGCCGAGAAGCTCGAGACCGTAGGCGATCCTGTCGGTGACGGCGTCAAATTCCCGGTAGGTGACCGACCCCTCTTCCCCGTACAGGAGGATCCGGTTGTCGTAATGGCGCGCCCGCGCTTTGAGAAACCGAACAAGGTCCATAATGCTTTGCGTCACATCACAGAATCGTTCGCCCTCCGTCGACACAGAGGGTTTGTCCGGTGATGTACGAGGACGCCGCGGAGGCCAGAAAGACGCAGGCCCCCATGATGTCTTCGGGGCTGCCCACCCGGCCGAGGGGCGTGGAAGAAACGATGGTTTTATACATCTCCCGGTCCCGTAATCGGTCTTCGACGAACGGCGTCGAGAAATAACCCGGGGCTACAGCGTTGACATTGATATTGAACCGGGACCACTCCTCGGCCAGGGCCTTGGTCAGCATGACGACGCCCGCCTTGGTCATGGCGTAAACCGAGTTGGGGATGCCGGCCCTCACCAGAAACGCCACGCTCGAGGCCACGTTGATGATCTTCCCCGCGCCTTTCGGAATCATCCGTTTAGCGGCGGCCTGGCTGCAGAAAAAGACCCCTTTCTCATTAACCTCGACGATCCGGGCGAAATCCTCGGACGTGACGTCGATGGCCGGCTTATGGACGTTCACCCCTGCATTGTTGACCAGTATATCGAGTCCGCCAAGTTCCCTCTCGGCCCTCGCCATCATCGCCTCCACCGCCGCGACATCGGAGACATCGGCCGCCATGAACGTCGAGCGACACCCCATTTCTTTGATCTCCGCGCTGGTTTTTTCCGCCGTCTCGCGGTGGAGGGCATTCACCAGCACGGCGGCGCCCGCTTCCGCGAGCGCGAGGGCGATCCATTTGCCCAGACCCTGGCCGGCGCCGGTCACAACCGCCACCTTGCCCGCTAAATCGTATTTCGGGTATGCGTACATGAATCGGTACATATCACAAGTGCGGGGAAGTCGCCCACCAATAATATTGAGAGACTTCCTTTCACCGTCATCCATCGTCGTCAACGGTTAAAATGTTCCCATGTCCACGGCTTAACAGTGAAAGGTGGGAAAAAATGCCGCGCCGTGGGGTCATCCGACGAACTGCGTCTCATCGTATGAATATATTAAATGGTCTGATATGACGGATAGTTGTTCAGATAAACCTGGTCTCATCACCCGTCGGCACGGCTGTTGCTTTACGCGAGGGGCACAACATAGAAAGGAGAGACCACCGTGGCGAATACAACATGCGGTCAGTGTGGAAAAGAGGTTGCGGGTGAGGGCAGGGTGTATTGTTCCGAGTGTGAATCGGACATCAGGGGTAAAAAAAGAAAACGCCTGTGGTTTTACGGTATCGCTTCGACAATTCTTTTATTTGCAGGAACAGCCTACCTCCTCGGCGAGACCAATGCCTGGGACTTTTCCTGGGATTCGCTCCTGCGACGGCCGGTGGCGGTGATCAATGGAGAGCCGATCGCCCGGTCCGAAGCAAGGGAAAGATTAAGGGTGACCAGGCTGATGATGGAGAAGGAGTATGGGAAAGAGCTCTTCACCGGCGAACGGGGCAGGGCATACCTTGGAGAGCTTGAACGCGATATCCTGGAGCGGATGATGGCGGAGCGGTTGGTTGCCCAGGAGGCGCGGCGTCTGAATATCAAGGTTGGCGACAACATCGTGAAGCAGAAGATACAGGAGATCGGCAACGAAATATATGGGAACTGGGAAAGCTTCCAGGCCAGTCTCAAGGAAGACGGTATTTCCGAGGCATACCTGTCCGCGCATGTCCGAAATCTCCTCCTTTATCAGGAGGTGAAAAAGGCCAAGGCCCCTGACGGTGCGGATCCCGATGCGGTCTTCGATACCTGGCTTGCCCAGGGCAGGCAGGGGGCAAAGATCACTCTGAGCAGAAATGTCGGCTTTTCTCAGGCCTCTTCCCAAAGGCAGGATTCGTGTTGCCCTCCGGGCAGGAACGCAAGCGGCGGCGGGTGTGGCGGCAGAGGCGGGACCGGATGCGGGACGAAACAGTCCGGTCCTCTGGATCCGCGGTTGAAAAGCGAGGCAAGCGCCGCGGCTCTCGCGGCCTATCAGAAAACACATCCAGCCGATAAAGATGTGGCGGTAGAGGTCACCGATTTCGGATGCCATGTCCAGGTCGATATCCAAAAAGAGGGAAAGGTGGTTCGTTCCTATAGCTACCTTGACGGCAAGGTGGTTGATAACTGAGGAGCTGTTATGACTAACAAAAAAATGATGTCAACGGTATGTTCGAGGCGGACGATGTCGATTGTCGTCGGCATCCTGGCACTTTCGGGTATGTGGTTTTCGGCGACCCAAGGGGCAGCGGCGGCCAAGCCGGCACCGGAGGTCGTTTACCCTGTGAAGACATTCCAAAACGGGGAGGCGCGATTTTACAGCCATCCCGCCGGTAACGGCATAACGATCAAATATTTTATTCTCAAGAGCTCGGATGGCGTGATACGGGCGGCTTTCGACGCCTGCGATGTCTGCTGGCGGGAAGGAAAAGGGTACACCCAAAAGGGGGATTTCATGATCTGCAAGAACTGCGGACGGCGTTTCGCTTCGAACCGGATCAACGATGTGCAGGGGGGATGCAATCCGGCTCCGCTTGTCCGGACAATCAGAGGAGATGACGTCGTCCTCCAGGTGAAAGATATCCTGGAAGGGAAAAAGTACTTCGATTTCGGAAAGCGAGGAGCGAGATGAACCTGGGGGATATCGCTCTGCGGAACCTGAGGAGGCGCAAGTCCAAAGCGGCTTTCGTGCTGATCGGCCTGACGATCGGCGTGTCGGCGGTGGTGGTTTTTGTCAGCCTGGTGGAGGCCCTCACGCAGAACATCAACAGCAAATTGGAGGAGTACGGAGCCAATATCCTGATTGTCCCCAAGACGGAAAACCTCTCCATGAGCTACGGCGGGCTTTCCCTGGGCGGGGTTCTCTTCGATATGAAGGAGATACACGAGGAGGAACTGGCGAAGATCCGGGAGATCGAAAATTCGCAAAATGTGGCCGCCGTGGGGCCCATGCTTTTGGGGGCCGTCGAGATAGGAAACCGCAAGGCGCTCCTGGCCGGGATGGATTTCAAGGTCGTATACCAGCTCAGGCCCTGGTGGAAGTTTGAGGGGCGCCTTCCGGAAAAGGGGGAGGAGGGGATTCTTGCCGGGGCGGAAGCCGCCCGTGTCCTGGGGCTCGGCGTGGGGAAGATCGTGGCAATGAACGGTCGGAAGCTTATGGTTTCGGCGATTCTCGAAACCACGGGATCGCAGGATGACCAGATCCTCTTCACCCAGCTGGCGACCGCTCAATCCATCCTGCACAAGGAGGGGCGGATTTCGCTGGCCGAAGTGGCGGCACTGTGCGCTGGCTGCCCCATCGAGGAGATGGTGAAGCAGATTTCCGCGATCCTACCCGGCGCCAACGTGATGGCCATCAAGCAGGTTGTGGAGGGCCGGATGGAGACGCTGAACCATTTCCGCAAGGCCTCCTACGGCCTGTCGGCGATTGTCGCCCTGGTGGGCGCGCTGGTTGTGCTGGTGACCATGATGGGAAGCGTTCGGGAGCGGACCGCCGAGATCGGCATCTTCAGGGCGATCGGGTTCAGGAGCAGCCATATCATGAAGATCATTCTGCTGGAGGCGGGGCTCGTTTCGGTTCTGGCCGGCGTGCTGGGCTATCTTTTGGGCCTGGGGGCAACCAAAATCGCCCTCCTTTTCTTTGCCGGCGGAAGCGCCCATGCCGGGCACGGCATTGCCGTTCCCTTAGACCCCTGGCTGGCCGGGGCGGCTCTGGCCCTGGCCCTTGTTCTCGGGCTTGCGGCGAGTTTCTATCCGGCGCGTGTGGCCGCTCGTATGGATCCCTGCGAAGCCCTGCGGACCCTTTAGGAGACATGAGATGAGCACGATTCGGGTCGACAGTCTGACCAAACAATACGGCAGTGGAGAGGCGGCGGTCCTGGCCGTCCGCGATATCAATATCGACATACCTTCCGGTGAATTGATCGCGATCATGGGCGAATCCGGATCGGGAAAGTCAACGCTGCTGACCGTCATGGGGGCGCTCAACAGCCCGTCCCGGGGAAAATACTGGGTTGACGGTATCGACGTCTATGCCTTGGGACAGGAGGCAAGGGCCGACTTTCGCCGGAACACTTTGGGTTTCGTCTTTCAGAGTTTCCATCTGATCCCCTATCTGACCGTGCGCGAAAACGTCATGCTTCCGCTGACACCGGTAAAGGGCAAAGAGAAGGATAAACGGGCGATGGCCGAAAGGGCCCTTGGCAGGGTGGGACTGGCCGCGAAGGGTCACAGACTCCCCGGCCAGATCTCGGGTGGGGAGCAGGAGCGGGCGGCGATTGCCCGAGCGCTGGTGAACAAACCCCCCATCCTCCTGGCCGATGAGCCGACCGGGAACCTGGATACGAAAACCACCCGCGAGGTGATGGACCTTCTAAAAGATCTCAATTCAGACGGAATGACCATCGTCATGGTCACGCACAATCACGAGTGCGCCCGGTATGCCGGGAGGGTTCTGCGGCTGTCCGATGGGCTGCTCTTGGGGGAATAATCCCGGGGGACTCGATCGGAAACCTTTCATCGATCGTTAGCGGATCGACGGGACGCGCGGTCTGGTCGGCTTTTAGAAATCGGGAACGCCCCGTCCGGAGGCGGGACGTTCCCAAAAGAGGATTCTTGTCTAAACGGAGAACTTCTTCTTGTGCCTCTGTTCGATCCCACGGGTCACGAAGGTGAGCATCGCCGCCAGAACCAGGAGCGATGCCGCCATCATATATGCATTGTCGTAGCTACCCGCACCCTTGGCCATCTTCGCCGCTTCGAACATCTTGCCGGCGATGAACGAAAGAAGAAATCCTCCAACACCCCAGGAGGTGAATACGAGTCCGTAGTTGACGCCGAAGTTCTTCAACCCGAAGTTGTCCTTGGTCGCCGAGGGGAAGACGGACAGGCATGCGCCGTAGTTGAAACCGATCAGCATCGAAACGACGATGAACGCGGTCATATCGGTGAGGCCTGTCCTGAGTACCATCATCAGAGTCGCCTGGAACATGAAGATGATAAACATCGTCCAGAGTCGGCCGATCGTGTCGGAAAGCATCCCCGCCAAAATTCGGCCCGAGGCGTTGCCCACCGCGAGGAGCGCCACCAGAATGAATCCCGCCTCGATCTTCCCGAGCTTGGCGATCGTCGTGAGCATGCTGATGATCATCAACCCTGCGCCCGCCCCGAATGTGAACATGATCCAGAGAAGGTAGAACAGCGGGGTTTTGAGCATCTCAACCGGACCGATGTTCACCGCGGAAGTTGCGCCGCCGTTTGCCGAGTTGGCCTCGGGCGGCTTGTAGCCCGCCGGTGGCGGGGTGAGCAACTGAGACAGGAGGGTCACGACAATGAGAAATCCGATCCCGAAGATGAGCAAGGTCTTTTGGATGTTGGCCTCCTGGAGAGCGAGAAGCTGCGCCGAAGCCGCCTTGGCCGCAGCATCCCTTTCCGCTACGGTCTGTTCAAGGAGCGGTGATTCGACAGCCTTGGCTGGGTCTGACTTCGCGGTGTTCGATGCGACCTGCGCCTCTTTGAGCGCGGCTTCGGTGGAGGTTTTCGCGGCGATCATCCGCTCCATGGCCGGTAAGGGCTTCCCGCTAAGGTTGTAACCGGTAAGATAGTTGGCCAACGGGGAGATGTAGACCGAGGCGAGACCAAAACCTGCCACGACGATACCGGCGATCAAACCGGTCTTCTTCGCCGAGAACCACTTCACGGCAGGAGGCGTGGCGGCCGCATAACCCAACCCGATTCCGGCGCCGGCAAGAAGGCCGAAACCGATCACGTACCAGAGCACCGACGTGGCGAAAGAGGCGATGATACACCCCATCCCCGTTAGGACACCTCCGGCCGTCGCAACCCAGCGGGGTCCTATTTTGTCCTGCAGACGGCCCGCGGGGACCGTCATAAGGGCAAAGGTGATGCAGGCAATCGAATAGGGGAGCGCCTTGTCCGCGTCGTCCCATCCCCAGTCCGAGGGGATTGCCTTCTTGATGACACTCCAGGTATAGAGAACTCCGAGCGCCAAATTGACGCCCATCCCGGCAAAGGTGACCGTCCAGCCCTTACCCGTTGAATTTTTTGTCATGGGTTCGACCTCCGTCATTGACGCCACCCCGGGCGCCACGGTTCTGCACAGCGATCTCCCCCCTTTTCAACAAGGAAACTATAGACAGAAAGGTTTGGTGTGTCAAGAAATTCCTGGTAGGCTAATCTCTTACTTCGCCGTCTTAAACTCCCTCGACCGCCAGATCATGTAGATCGCCGGATAGATCACAAGTTCCAGGATGGTGGAGGTGACGACGCCGCCGACCATCGGCGCGGCGATCCGTTTCATCACGTCGGCGCCGGTGCCGTAGCTGAACATGATCGGGATCAGGCCGGCCAGGATGACGCTGACCGTCATCATCTTGGGGCGTATCCTTTTCACGGCGCCGTACATGATCGACTCCCGGAGATCCGGTAGGCTTTTTAACTTGCCCTCCTTCCGCCATTTCTCGTAGGCGAGATCGAGATAGAGGAGCATGACGACGCCCGTTTCCGCATCGAGCCCGGCGAGGGCGATGATGCCGACCCAGACGGCGATGCTCATGTTGTAGTCGAGAAGATAGAGGAGCCAGAAGGAACCCACCAGTGAGAATGGCACGGCCAGCAGAACGATAAAGGTCTTGGTGATACTCTTGGTGTTGAAAAAGATCAGGACGAAGATGATCAGGGCCGTCAGCGGCAGCACGACCTTCAGCCGCTCGTGCGTCTTCACCAGGTATTCGTATTCGCCGCTCCATTCCAGGCGGTAGCCCTCGGGTATCTTCAGGGAGGCCACTTTTTTCTTGGCGTCGTCCACGTATCCGCCCACGTCCCGGCCGGTAAAATCCACATAGACGTAGAGCGAAAGAAGCCCCTCTTCGCTCTTGATGGCCGTCGGACCCTTGATGATTCTGATATCGGCGAGCTGCCCCATCGGCACCTGGGCAAGCGGGCGGGCGCCTCCGGAGGAAGGTCCGCCCCCCATGCCGCCGCCGGACGCCTGTGCGCCGATCTTCACCGGCACCAGCACCTTTTTAAGTTTTTCCACGTCGTTTCTCAGCTCCCGCGCATAGCGAACGTTCACGGGATAACGCTGTCTGCCTTCCACGGTGGTGGTGAGATTCATCCCCCCCACCGCCGTCTGGACAATCTCCTGCACATCGTCCACGTTTAACCCATAGCGGGCGATCTCTTTGCGGTCGATATTGAAATCGAGAAAATACCCCGTTGTCACCCGTTCGGCATAGGCGCTTCGCGTGCCCGGGACATCCTTCATCGCGGTTTCGATCTCCTTCCCGATCCGCTCCAACTCTTCAAGATTGGCCCCCAGCACCTTGATCCCCACGGGCGTCCGGATGCCCGTGGAGAGCATGTCCGTCCGCGCCTTGATGGGCATAGTGAAGGAATTGGCCACCCCAGGTATGGAGAGGGCATCGTTCATCTCGTTCTTCAGGGTCTCCACGGTCATCCCCGGCCGCCACTGGGCTTCCGGCTTCAGGTTGATGACCGTCTCGAACATCTCGAGCGGCGCCGGATCGGTGGCTGTTTCCGCCCGCCCGGCCTTTCCGAACACCTGGGCCACTTCCGGAAACTTCTTGAGCAGCCTGTCCTGCAATTGGAGTAACCTGGAAACCTCCGTGATCCCCGCCGCGGGCACGGTGACGGGCATGTAGAAAAGCGTCCCTTCGTACAGCGGCGGCATGAATTCCGACCCCAGTTTGATGAAGGGATAGATCGTCAGGGCGATAACGATCAAGGCGGCAATAATGACGGTCTTGCGGAAGCGAAGCGAAATGGCTGCCACTGGCTCATAGATCTTGCGCAGGACGATACTGATGGGATTTTTATCCTCATGCCTGATCTTGCCCCGGACAAAAAGGGTCATCAACAGGGGGGTGAGCGTGATCGCCAGGAAGGAGGAAAAGAGCATGGCGAAGGTCTTGGTGTAGGCCAGGGGCTTAAAGAGCCTCCCCGCCTGCGCCTGAAGCGTGAAAACGGGGAGAAAGCCCACGCTGATGACGAGAAGCGCAAAGAAAAGCGAAGGTCCGACTTCCTTGGCGGCCTCGATGATGACGTCCATCCGGCTTCCCGGCTGGCCCGCCTCCTCCCAGTATTCCAGTTTCTTATGGGCGTTTTCCACCATGATGATCGAGGCGTCCACCATCGCGCCGATCGCGATGGCGATGCCGCTCAAACTCATGATGTTGGACGTGAGCCCCAGATAGAACATGCAGATGAAAGAGATGAGGATCGCCAGGGGCAACGTGAGAATGACCACCAGGGCGCTCGGCAGATGGAAGAGAAAGACGATGCAGACCACGCTGACCGCAATCGACAGCTTGATGATCTCTTCCTTCAGGGTATCGATGGAGCGCTCGATGAGGTCGGACCGGTCATAGGTGGTGACGATCTCCACCCCCTTGGGAAGACTGGGGACGATATCCCTTTTGATCCTCTCCTTTACCCGTTCGATGACGTCGAGGACGTTTTCCCCAAACCTTACAACGACGATGCCGGCCGCCACTTCGCCCTGGCCGTCGAGCTCCGCCAGCCCCCGGCGGATCTCCGGCCCGAGCCTGATCGTGGCCACATCCTTCAGAAGGATCGGAGTCCCCCGGCCATCGGCGCTCACCGCGATCTCGGCCAGATCCTTCAGCCCCTTGATGTATCCCCGTCCCCGGATCATGTATTCGATCCCGGAAAATTCGAGAACCCTGCCCTCCACGTCGCGATTGCTCTTCTTTACCGCTTCCATCACCGCCATGAGGGGGATGTTATAGGCCAGAAGGCGGTTGGGGTCGATCGTGATCTGGTACTGCTTGACGAATCCGCCGAGGCTTGCCACCTGTGAGACGCCCGGCACGCTCTCGATAGCCAGCTTGATGTTATAGTCCTGGATGGTTCGAAGCTCCGCCAGGTCGTGCCTCCCTGTCTTATCGACCACCGCATAGGAAAAGCCCCAGCCGACGGACGTGGCGTCGGGGCCCAGAACAGGGTTGACATCGGTGGGGATCTTCGCCTTCACCGCCTGCAGATATTCCAGGACCCGGCTTCGGGCCCAGTAGATGTCCGTCCCCTCATCGAAGATCACATAGATGAATGAACTTCCGAGAAAGGAAAATCCCCGGACGAACTGGACTTTCGGCGCCGCCAGCAGCGTGGACGTGATAGGGTAGGTGATCTGGTCTTCCACCAGGTCGGGGCTCCGGCCCTGCCACTCCGTATAGATGATGACCTGCGTATCGCTGAGATCAGGAATCGCGTCCAGCGGCGTCTTGGTCAAGGCCCAGTACCCCCAGAGGGTCAGGGAAATCACCAGCAGAAAGACGATGAATCGGTTGCGCGCGCTGGACTCGATGATTTTGGCGATCATGGTTATCCCTATTTCTTCTGTCTGCGGGGCAGTGCCGAGACTCCCTTGAGCTGGGCTTCCGAATCGATCAGGAAGTTGGCCGACGAAGCCACCTTATCTCCCGCTTTGACCCCATCGGTGATCTCAACGAGTTCATCGATCTTGAGGCCGGTCGTCACCTCACGCGGTTCAAAGTTCCCCCCGCCCTTGTCTACGTAAACAATCTGCCTGATTCCCGTGTCGATAACCGCTTCAGAGGGCACTGTGAGCCTATCGCCCAGATGAATCCTGATTTCCACGTTGGTGAACATCTGGGGTCTGAGAGCGCCCTCGGGGTTGGGGACGGTAAATCTCACCTTGGCGGTTCTCGTCTCGCCCACAAGCGAGGGATAAATATAATCGACCTGTGCGGAAAATTCCTTCCCCGGGAAATAGCTCAGACCGATCCGGGCCGTCTGCCCCACCTTGATATAGGGCAATTCATACTCGTAGATGTCCGAGACAATCCAGAGGCTTGTCAGATCGACGACATCGAAGAGCTTCTCTCCGGGCATGACGCGCATTCCCTGAACGGCCATCTTCTGGACGACATAACCGCTGGCGGGGCTGTAGATAGTCAGCGTTCGAATCGGTTTGCGCGTCGATTCGATCTTTTTGATCTGATCATCGCTGATGTCCCAGAGCCGCAGGCGCTCCCTTGCCGCATCCAGCATCGCCTGGGCGTCCTTGATCAGCAGCATGGCCGTACGTTCGTCCTTGGCGGACTGTCCCTGATCAGCCCAGCGCTGGACGTTTAAAAACTCCCGCTGGGTGGCCACCAGCTCCGGGCTGTAGATCTCGGCCAGGGGTTCGCCCTTCTTCACGTAGCGCCCCGTATAGTCGATGTGGAGCTTTTCGATCCACCCCTCGATCTTGGTGTTGGCCGTTGCCAGGTTCTTTTCGTCGTAATCGACGCGGCCCACGGTCCGGATCACCCTGTGCATCGGTCTGATCGCCGCCTTGACGGTCCGGACGCCGATCAGTTGCTGTTTGTCCGTGGGGATCTCGATGCTCGGGGCTTCTTCCGGCGGCTTCGCCCCTCTCTGGGCTTCCTTTGTTTCCGTCGGAGGGGGAGTTGAGCCGTGCTGATGTCCCGCTGGCGAGGCGCCGCCCTCCTGCGGACTTCCCGCCGCCTGCTTGCCTTCGCCCTCTCCTTTTAGAATGCCCATCCTTGTCGCTGCGCCCTTCAACTCCGCCCTGTAGAGATATGAGAATGCGCCGGACACGACGAGCAGACAAATGGCACCGATCATGATCGTTCGTTTATTCATTTTGCATCCACCCCGTAGTCCGTGATTGCCGCCAGCCCGTCCAGCCTTGCCGCGGCCTTTTGCCTGTCGGTAAACTGCCTCCAGTACAGGAATTCATACTCGATCAACGCTTTGAGCCTGGTGATGGCGGTGATCGCCTCGATCTTTCCGGTCACGTAACCGGCCAGGGCCAGCTCGAATCCCTGGTAGGCTTTGGGGATCAACCCGTCGCGATAAAGCGCCATTAGGGTTTCCGCCGTTTTCAACATGGCATGGTTGTCCCGGAGCGCCGACGAAGTCATCAGTTTTGTCGCCTCGACATTTCTCCTGGCTTCCAGGAGGGAGGCCTCGGCCTCCAGGACCGCCTCGCGCTGCTTTGTCTTATAGAAAATGGGGATATTCATCGTGACCGTCAGATTCCACATGTCCGGGAATTGAGAGCTTCGAGCGAAGTAGCCCGCGCCTATCGTAAAGTCCGGGTAGTACTCTTTTTTTGCCATCTGAACCTTCGCCTCGGCTGCGCTTGCCATCTTTTCCCTAACTTTGATCATGGGGTGCCGTTCATTGGACATCCCGATCAGTTCATCCAATCGGTTACTGATAACGGAATCCTTGGGCTTCTCGGGCCTGCCGAGGGGTGCGAGAGCGTCTCTTCCCAGGGCGGCGTTCAGCATCGCCTTGAGAGACTGGACTTTCTGTTTCTCCATCTCTTCCCGCTCCAGGAGCATGTATTTTTCCGTCTGGGCCATCAGGACCTCCTGCTGCGGCGCCATGCCCGCGGCATAGCGCGCCAGGGCCGCATCCTCCAGCCGTGAAAAGAGCGCCGCCTGGTCGGCGAGCAGGTCGATATTGGCGTAGGCGAGCAGGAGATCGTAGAAGAGCTCCTTTACCCTGACCTCGGTTGCCAGCATCGTCGCGGCGGTCATTGCCTTCAGACTTTCCGTATCATAGGTCGCCATTTCTCCCTTCAGGGCGCGCTTGCCCGGATAGGGAAACATCTGCGACAGGGAAAACATCCAGCGGGAATCGGCGGGCATGCCCTTGGTCTCTCCGCCAAAGGTGTACAGACTGTTGGTCCCCTCATTCTCATAGCCCATCATGAGCATGGGATCGGAAAGACTCGTCGCCTGGGGGATCCTGTGCACCGCGGCGTTTTCCCGCGCCTGGGCAACATGGATTTCCGGGTTGTTCTTCAGGGCCTCCCGGATCAGGTCCGGCAATTTCAGCGCATCCTCTGCGGCTAAAGCCTGTGCAGCCGTGGATATAAGGATACAAAGCGCAGACAGAACAATCGAACCCCATGGAATGCCGATGCCAATGGAGCCCTTTGGTATCAAAGCGCCTGGCGGTTTCCGGAAGGATGGGTTTTTTTGTCTGATTGCCATCGCCCTACCTCGCGTCGATAGTGAACCTGACCTGTGTGGTCTTATCGGCCCGGACGATCTTGATGACGATGTTCCAGGATCCGGACATGGAAAAATCCAGCTTTGCCTTGTATTCCTTTTCCTTTGCTGCCAGTTCGGCCTTGGCGCTGTAATTCATGGCCGGCATGCCCGGCATGGCAGGCATCGAATAGTCGACGGAAACCCTCGCATCGGTCACATAAGCGCCGGCCGCGTCTTTGATGGCAGCGGATAGGCTGTTCTTGCCGGTGGTCGGTGGGTTCCGGTCCATTTTTACCACCACGTTATAGTCGCCGGCCTTCTTTGTCACCTCATACTCCTTTGCCGCTGCCGTACCTGCAACCAGCAAAAGAACCATCACCGCTAAAACAATTCTTTTCATCTTCGTTCTCCCTTCAGAATTTAAGTTATTATCAAAACCTGTTTCGCCTTAAAGATAAACACTCATACCCATAAAATCAACCTTCCGCATGTTACGATTCCTTTGGGATCTGATTAACGCAAGGGACGTGCCTATAGTATGCTTTTTCCGATGTGGAAAGATAAGTCAACGTTCTTTATGGTGTAAAATAATCGGAGAGGGTTTTCCCCGAAATATTATGATGTTATTTGAGAGCGGTATTTTTTCGCACAAGATGTTTTAATAAGGGATAAGTGGGAACATTATTCGCAATAGCAACCTGGTTTTAGGTTACTCACATTGGCTTTCCGTCGGAGGTATGATAGGGTGTCCATATATCTTGCGAATGCAGGTCATGGTAACGATGTCCGATCCCGATCCGATCCATAAAACTTCCCCCCTTTGGTACGGCTGGGTGATCCTGGCGGTCGTGTTTGTCATCATGTCCGTGATGGTGAGTCTGCGCAATTCGCTCGGTTTTTTCTTCAAGACCGTCTCCGCCGATTTCGGCTGGAACCGTGCCCAGACGGCGGGTGCCTTTTCCATCGGCATGCTCGTGCAGAGCGTCTGCTCCCCCATATTCGGCAGCCTCGGGGAGAGGTGGAGCCTTCGCTGGATGATGGCCTCCGGGGTTTTTTTCGGCGGCGCGGCGCTGCTGATCGGCTCGTCGATAAACAGTCTTTGGCAGTTTTATGCCATGTATGCGCTCTTGAACGTGGGTTTTTCCGCATCCACTTTTGTCCCCCAGGTGCAGATCCTGTCCAACTGGTTCGTCAAAAAGCGCGGCCTTGCCATCGGCATCGCCAATTCCGGGCAGGGAATGTCGGCTGTTCTCAATATGGCGGTCCCGTTCCTCATCGCCGCGATCGGATGGCGGGACAGCTATCTTGCGCTGGCGGGGTTCGCCATCCTCGTCGTCTTCCCTCCGGCCGCGTTCCTGCTGCGCGACCATCCACGGCAGCGGGCCTCCCTGCCCGATGAACCGTTTCTCAGTCCGTCGGAGCGAAGCGCGATCGAAAGGGAGGGGGGCGAGTTACGCCGTATGGGAAGCAGCATACCCGTCGGTGCGCCCTTTTGGCGGCGGTTCTTTTCGTTCCGTTTTTTTCTGGTGGCCCTGATATTCGTCGCCGTTGCCTTTAACATGACCGGGACGATCGTCCATATTGTTCCTCACGCAACCGATCAGGGATTCACCCTCCCGGAGAGCGCCTTCATTTTTCTGCTCTGGGGAATCTGTGCCATCGCAGGGAATCTGATCAGCGGCATCTCCGACTCTCTGGGGCGGGTGTCGACATTCATCGGAGGAACCGTGCTCGGGGTATGCGCCTGCCTGTTGCTCGCCGCGTTCGTCCGCGGCATGCCTCCGGCGCTGTTCTATTGCGGAACTGCCCTTTCGGGAGCGGGTTTGGGCCTGACGAGGCCCACGGCGTCGGCGCTTCTGGCGGATCATTTTTCGGGGCCGGGATTCGGCAGGCTGAACGGGTCGGCGGTGACGGTCTTTGCCCTCGCAGGTGGGCTGGGGAGTTTTGTCATGGGCCATCTTTTCGATATCTCGGGAAGCTACCGGAGCGCATTTATGATGCTCGCCTTCGCGTCCCTGGCGGGGGCAGGCGCCGCGATAACGCTCGGCCGGATGTACCGATCACAGCAATTTTCGTCTTGACAGGGGAGCGCAATTCGTATAGGAAAAACGACCTATTAAAAATGATCGGAAGGAGGAAGTTTTTTTGATCGTACACAAATCCGTCGTCAAGCGAAGCAGGCAGGCCCTAAAGCATCGCCAGCGCAACGTCGCCGTGAAATCCGGCATCAGGACCGGTGTCAAGACCGTTCTGGAGGCAGTGGAGAACAAGGATGCCGAGGCGGCCAAGGCTGCGTTGGCCAAGACCGTTCCCGCGATTGCCAAGGCTGCGGCGAAGGGGGCTTTTCACAAGAAGACCGCCTCGCGCAAGACATCCCGTCTGACGAAGCACGTCAATAGCCTGAAGGCGTAACTTCCCCTCAGAAATCGGACATCATCAAACGATATACCTTTTCGGCCGAGTCGGAGGCCAGTTTGGTCAGGGCGTTTCTGCGGCTGCTTTCCGTCGCCCCGACGGCGGTCACGAGATAATCCGCCGTTCCGGTGAAGGCGCTGTTCGACCAGAGGGTTTTGCCTTTTGTCGTCTCCTCGAAGAAGAGCTCCATGGTGATCGTGATCCTGTCCTCGGCCGAGAAGCTGGTCCCCGATTTGTAAGCGAGGGGGGTGACCTGTATGTTCACAATGGCTCCCCGAAAAACCGCACCTGCCTCTCCCCGGCTGGAGACCAGTTTGAAATGGCCGCGCTGGACGATCTCGGTGCTGAAAGCGGAGCGGAAAATGTTCTCGAGATTGGGTTCGCTCGTTTTGTTCGTGAATGTGTCTACGTACACCGTCTTCACGGTGGGATATGCCGAGCGAATCGAACCCGAGAAACTGTATCCGCAACCGGCCAAAAGCGGGAGGAGCAAGACTGCGCAGGTCCAACGCATGCCGACCTTCCGAGGCCGCCGCTTGCTACGGTCTTTCATCATCTTCTCTCCCTCCTCACCTTAATCCCGAACAACGATGTTGACCAGTTTTTTGGGGACATACACCTCTTTGATGACCGTTTTACGGGCGATCTGCCAGGCGATCTTCTCGTCGCTCCGCGCCAAAGCCTTGATCGCTTCGCCATCCTCGTCGGCAGGGACGCTGATCCTGCTCCGCACCTTTCCATTGATCTGGATCACGATCGTGATCATTTCCTCCGAAGCGACCGTCGGGTCGAAGGCCGGCCACGGCACATCGGCCAGATCCTCGGTCCGGCCGAGGAGCGTCCAGAGCTCTTCGGTGATGTGCGGAACGATGGGGGCGAGGAGTAACACGATGGTCTCCACCGCCTCCCGCACGACGGAAAGCCCCAATCGATCCGCGCTTGCGGGGCGGGGAAACTGGTAGAGGGCATTGACCAGTTCCATCACGGCGCTGATCGCGGTATTGAAATGGAAACGGTCTTCGATATCGGAAGTGACCTTCCTGACGGTCTGGTGGGTTTTCCGCCGCAGGGCCTTGAGATCCCCCTCCAGCGATTCTCCGCCGGCAAAGGGGGCCACATCGCGGATATCCTCCAGGTAATCGATGACGATCCGCCAGGTCCGGCTGAGGAAGCGAAAGGACCCGTCAACCCCCTGGTCGCTCCACTCGAGATCCTTTTCGGGCGGCGAGGCGAAGAGACAGAAGATACGGGCGGTGTCGGCGCCGTAAGCCTCGATAAGATAATTGGGGTCCACGACGTTCTTGAGTGACTTCGACATCTTTTCCGTCTTGCCGATGGTTACCGCAGCGCCGCAGTGTGTGCATTTCTCCTCGCGCACCTCTTCCGGGAACAGGTAGCCGTGCTCAGCGCACCGCATTGTCTCTTTGCAGACCATCCCCTGCGTGAGGAGATTCGTGAAGGGCTCGTCGACACCCAATACGCCGAAGTCCCGGAGCATCTTGGTGTAGAACCGGGAATAGAGGAGGTGGAGGATCGCGTGTTCGATGCCGCCGATGTACTGGTCGACAGGCATCCAGTAGTCCAGCTTCTTCCGATCGAGCCCCGGCTTGACGTCGTGATGCGCCGAACAGAAACGGTCGAAGTACCAGGAGGACTCGACAAAGGTGTCCATCGTATCGGTTTCGCGTCGCGCCGGTTTTCCACAGCAGGGGCAGGTCGCCTCCACGAACGGCCGGTGTCTGGCCAGCGGCGAACCCCCCTCGCCGGTCAACTCGACGTCGCGGGGCAAAATGATGGGAAGGTCCGATTCGGGGACCGGTACGGTCCCGCAGGCCTCGCAGATCACGATCGGGATGGGTGCCCCCCAGTAACGCTGGCGGGAGATGCCCCAATCGCGAAGCCGGTACTGGATCGTCTTTTTCCCGCGGCCCAGGGATTCGAAATGGGCGGCGATGGCGTTGAGGGCCTTGAGGTTGTCCATCCCTTCAAAGGGGCCGGAATTGACGAGGATCCCTTCGTCCACATAGGCCTCGGTCATGGTCTGGACGTTGAGAGCCCTGTCGTGTGGCTGGATGACCACGATTAGCGGCAGATGATACTTCTTGGCGAATTCGAAGTCGCGCTGATCGTGGGTCGGGACGGCCATCACACAGCCGGTCCCGTAATCGGCGAGGACAAAGTTCGCCGCGTAGATCGGCATTTTTCTGCCCGTGCCCGGATTGATGCAGTAGGCATCGAGAAAGACCCCCTCCTTTTCGTAATACTCGGAGGTCCGCATCTTCTTATCCTGCTTCTTGATCTTTTCGACGAACTCCCGGACGGTTCCTTCGCAGGCCTTTCCCCGGGAGAGGTCCAGGACAAGCGGATGCTCCGCGGCGATGAGCATGAAGGTGGCGCCGAAGACCGTGTCCTGGCGCGTGGTGAAGACCTTGATGTCGCCCTTGCCGTCGGCCAGGGGGAAGGAGAGCTCGCAGCCGTAGCTTTTCCCGATCCAGTTTTTCTGCATCGTCAGTACCCGCTCCGGCCAGCCGGGGAGGCGGTCGCAGTAGTCCAGGAGCTCCTCGACATAGGCGGTGATCCGGAAGAACCACTGGCTGAGGTACTGCTCGCCGACCTCCGAGCCGCAGCGCCAGCACAGGCCGGCCTCGACCTGTTCGTTGGCGAGGACCGTCTCGCACTTTGGGCACCAGTTTACCGTGGAGCTTTTTTTGTAGGCGAGCCCTTTCTCATACATCCAAAGGAAAAAAAGCTGCTCCCAACGATAATATTCCGGATCGCAGGTAGCGAGTTCCCTTTCCCAATCGTAGCTGAAACCCATCCGTTTGAGCTGCCGTCGCATATTGTCGATATTTTCGTGGGTCCAGACGGAAGGATGGATCCCCTGCTCGATCGCGGCATTCTCTGCGGGCATGCCGAAGGCGTCCCAACCCATCGGATGCAGGACGTTGAACCCCTTCATCCGCTTGTAACGGGCGACGACATCGCCGATCGTATAGTTCCGCACATGCCCGATGTGGATCCGGCCGGAGGGGTAGGGAAACATCTCGAGAAGATAGTATTTTTTCTTGTCCGGGTCTTCGGTGACGGTAAAGATCCGTTTTTCTTCCCAGTGTTTCTGCCACCGCGCTTCAATCTCCGCGGGATTGTACTTTCTTTCCATGTATAAAAAAATCCTCCGTTTCATCCTCCGTCGCTTCTTCGGATTCCAGAATCACGATCTCCCCCGTTCCGGCCTTCTGCCGGAAACGATCCAGTCCCCGGCGGATATCTTTTTTGCTGTCGGCACGCGCGGGTATTTCCAGGTTCAGCGCCGGAGGCTTTTCCGGTTCGCGCGCGCAGCCATCGAAGATCCCCGTGATCAGAGCTTCCGTCATTCCGGCCAGTGGCAGGGAACCTCGACCGGCCGCCGGCATGGGAATGGCCAGGTCGGTTGCGCCGATTCCATTAACGGTTTTGGCCATCTCGAAACCGGCGTTGTAGAGTCTGTCGTAGGTCAAATCGGAAACCGCGCCCAGACCGAAGAGCAGGAGGCGGGAGACGTGAATCCGGGCGGGGAAGGCGTAGGCGCTCTTTTCAAGAAAGGTTCCGGAGATCCGTCCTTGGGCGATCTCGGTGGAGATCATCCCGTTGAGACGCCAGTCCACAAGGCCGCAATAGCCCCTGGGCGGTCTTTCGTCGGAAAAGAATCCGAGAATCAAGGTCTCACGGGCCAGGGCATCCGGCGACGCTGTCGATATCCTGATCTTCATCTTTCTTGCGCAGCTTTCCGTACAGGGCGTCCAGAATGCCGTTGATAAACGCGCCCGAATTTTCGGAACCGTAAACCTTTCCGAGGTCGATGGCCTCGTTCAGGGTGACTTTCGGCGGGATGTCATGGCAGAACATCAATTCGTAAACAGCCATCCGCAGAATGCTTTTGTCCACGCGGGACATCCTGGCCATGGTCCAGTTTTCGGAACTGCCGCTGATCAGTTTATCGATCTGCTCTCTTTTGCTCCAGACACCTTCGATCAGAAAAGAAGAAAATTGCTTGGTCTCTTCCGGCGCGTCGAAATTCGCCCAAAAACGGTCGATTGCCTCACGGGCATCGATCTCCTGAACGTCCAATTCATAAAGAACCTGAAGTGTGACTTCTCTTGCCTTCCGCCTCTGGTGCATGCATTCCTCATGGATCAGGCGCCGAGTGAGTCCCGATGACGAACGGCTATATTACAGTTTCTTGAAAAGATCAACCATCTCGATGGCGGACAGAGCGGCATCCCAGCCCTTATTCCCCGCTTTGGTGCCTGCCCGTTCGATGGCCTGTTCGATGGTGTCGGTCGTCAGGACGCCGAAGGCCACCGGCACTTCGGTTTCCAGCCCCACGGCTGCGATCCCCTTGGAGACCTCGGCGCTGATATAGTCAAAGTGAGGCGTTGCGCCGCGGATGACCGCACCCAGAGCGATCACGGCGTCGTAGCGGCCGCTCTTCGCCATCTTCTTGGCTGCAAGCGGCAGTTCGAAGGCGCCCGGGACCCTGACGATCTGGATCTCCTTTTCCTCCGCTCCGGCCCGTGTCAGCGCGTCGATGGCCCCGTCGATCAACCGGCTGCTGATGAAATCATTGAATCGGCCGGCTACAATGCCGAACCTCATTCCTTTGGCGACAATCTTTCCTTCGATGATTTTTGGCATGGCTCGCTCTCCTCAAATGGGTTGTCTCAAACTTTCAAGATGTGTCCCATCTTCTGCTTTTTTGTCTGGAGGTACTGGAGGTTGTTTTCGGTCGGTCCGATCTCGATGGGGACACGCCGGGTGATGGTCAGTCCATACCCCTCCAGGCCGACGATCTTTTTGGGGTTGTTCGTCAACAGCCGCATTTTCCGAACCCCGATATCGGCCAGGATCTGGGCGCCGATGCCGTATTCCCTGAGATCTTCCTTGAAGCCGAGGGCGATATTGGCTTCCACGGTGTCATGCCCTTGCTCCTGGAGTTCGTAAGCCCTGATCTTGTTGACGAGACCGATCCCGCGTCCTTCCTGATGCATGTAAACGATGACCCCTTTGCCGGCCTCCGCCACCATCTTCATGGCCCTTTGGAGCTGATCGCCGCAGTCGCACCGCTCGGAACCGAAGACGTCGCCGGTCAGGCATTCCGAATGGACACGGACAAGGACCTCGTCCTCGGGTGCGATGTCCCCTTTGATCAGCGCCACGTGCTTCATCTCATCAACGTCATTTTCGTAGACGATCACCTTGAAATCGCCGCCGTACCGCGTGGGAATTATGGCCGTCGCGGCCCGGCGGATCAGGGATTCGTGCTGCATCCTGAAGTCGATCAGATCCTTGATCGTGACGATCTTCAGACGATGGTTCCCGGCAAAGGCCTCCAGGTCGGGCATACGGGCCATTGTCCCGTCGTCCTTCATGATCTCGCAGATGACGCCGGCGGGCTTGAGACCGGCAAGCCGCGCCAGATCGACCGAACCTTCCGTCTGGCCGGTTCGCACCAGAACTCCCCCTTTTTTTGCGCGGATGGGAAAGATGTGGCCGGGGCTGACCAGGTCGTCCGGTTTGGCGCCATCGGCCACGGCGGCAAGGACCGTTGTGGCTCGATCCGCGGCGGAGATTCCGGTGGTCACCCCCTGTTTCGCCTCGATGGATACTGTGAAGGCGGTGCCGAAGGAGGACCGGTTCTCCCGGACCATCGGCATCAGGCGGAGCTTATCGGCTTTTTCCTCGGTCAGTGTAAGGCAGATCAGTCCCCGGCCGTATCTGGCCATGAAGTTGATCGCCTCGGGCGTGACAAACTGTGCCGCCATGCAGAGGTCGCCCTCGTTTTCCCGGTCCTCGTCGTCGACAAGGATGACCATCCTGCCTGCTTTGATATCGACGAGCCCTTCCTTGATTGTGCTCACGCTCATGTATTTACACTTCCTATTTCAAAAAACCGTGCCGGGCGAGAAGGGTGATATCGATCTCGCCGGCGGCGCCGGCTTTTTTCCCCCCCCTGTCTTCCCTCTGCCCCGCGCCGGGCAAAAGTTTTTCCAGATGCCTCGCCAGGATATCCGTCTCGATGTTGACGGTGTCCGATGTCCTCTTGACTCCGAGGGTCGTCACAGCCGCCGTGTGCGGAATGATAGTAACATAAAACCGGTCTTTTTCACAGCGGTTCACGGTCAGGCTGACCCCGTCGACCGCGATCGATCCCTTGGCGATCACGTAACGGCAGAGCTCAGGAGTGATCCCGAAGCAGAAGATGACCGACTGGGAACGGACCGTTTTTTCCAGGATCCTTCCCGTGCCGTCCACATGGCCCAGGACGATGTGACCGCCGAGCCGGCCCCCGATCCGCAGGGCCATCTCGAGGTTCACCGGGTCGCCCGCCTTTGCGGTTTTGAACGTGGTCCGGGAAAGGGTCTCCGCCGATACATCCGCCGTGAACCCCCTGCCTGTCAGTGAGGTGGCGGTGAGGCAGACGCCGCTGACGGAGACGCTGTCCCCGATCCGGACATCGCCCGGCTTCAGGGAGGCGCTGATCTCCAGCAGGGCGTCTTCGCCCCGCTGTGTCAGGCGCCGCACGGAGCCCATCGCGGTTATAATACCTGTGAACATCCTCTATCCCTCCGGACGACTTCGTAAATATTATTTTACGAAGTCGTCTTCTTTCTTTTCTTCCCGGCCTTTTTCGTGCGGAGAAGATCCTTCAATTCCTCCACAAAGTCGCCGACGTCCCTGAACTGACGGTAAACCGACGCGAAGCGAACATAGGCAACACCGTCGAGGGTCTGGAGTTCCTGCATGATACTTTCGCCGATCGCCGAGGAGGGGACCTCCTTGTCTTGAAATTCCTGACAGGCCCGCTCGACGTTGTTTACCACCGCCTCGATGGCATCCGTGCTGATAGGGCGTTTTTCGCAGGCCTTCTTGATCCCGGCGCGGATCTTCATCCGATCGAACGGCTCCCGGCGTCCGTCTTTCTTGACGACGATCGGCAGGACCTCTTCGACGAATTCGTATGTGGTGAAGCGCCTGCCGCAGTCGAGACATTCCCGCCTCCGCCTGATGGCGTCGCCGTCTTTACTGATCCGGGAGTCGATCACCTTACTTTCGCTGTGGGCGCAAAAGGGACATTTCATCGCCTGTTCACCTCGATCTTTGCCTCCGCCAGCATCTCTTCGGCGAGATCATCGCGGTAATCACCCCCCACGACGATTCGAACGATGCCGGCGTTGATGATCATCTTGGCGCAGATGGTGCACGGATGGTTCGTGCAGTAAAGGGTTGCGCCGTTGACGCTGACCCCGTGCAGCGCCGCCTGAATAATGGCGTTTTGCTCGGCGTGGAGTCCCCGACAGAGTTCATGGCGTTCCCCGGAGGGGATGTTGTTAAGCTCTCGGAAACAGCCGATCTCCAGGCAGTGGCGAAGCCCCGAGGGCGCGCCGTTGTATCCCGTGGCGAGTATCCTTCGGTCGCGGACCAGGGCGGCGCCGACGCACCGCCTCACGCAGGTGGCGCGTTTGGCGACAAGCTCGACGATACCGAGGAAATAATCGTCCCACGCGGGCCGATCGGACGACGTCCTCCTGTCCGGCTGCTTTCTTGTTTCCAGTTCCTGCATAGTTGAAGTTCGCTTTGGCCCCGGCGGCCGCTATCGATTTTCGCTTATCCTTTCCGTGTAAAGCGGGAATCGTACGCAAAGGGATCCGACCTCTTCCCGGACCTCGACCAGATGTTTTTCGTCGTGGATGTTCCGGAGAATGCCGGCGATGATTCCGGCGATTTGCTTCATTTCCGCCTCTTTCATCCCCCGCGTGGTCAGGGCGGGGGTTCCGATTCGGATGCCGCTGGTGACCTGGGGACTCTTTGTGTCGTAGGGAATCGCGTTTCTGTTGATCGTGATGCCCGCCCTATCCAGTGCCTCCTGCGCCTCTTTGCCCGTGATGCCCAGATCGGTCAAATCGACGAGTATCAGGTGGTTGTCGGTGCCGCCCGAAACAAGCCGGAAGCCGTCCGCCAAGAGCTCATCCGCAAGGGTTTTTGCGTTAATTAGGATCTGCGCCTGATACCGTTTGAAAGCGTCGCTGAGGGCCTCTTTGAGCGCCACCGCCTTGGCGGCGATGATATGCATCAAGGGGCCGCCCTGCATCCCCGGGAAAATCTTGGCATCGAGGGCCTGGGCGAAGGGATGCTTGCACAGGATGAGCCCCCCGCGGGGACCTCTGAGCGTCTTGTGGGTGGTCATTGTGACGAATTCGCATACCGGGACCGGCGACGGATGCAGGCCGGCGGCGACCAGACCTCCGATATGGGCGATGTCGGCCATAATCATCGCCCCGACCTTATCGGCGATGCCTCGAAACTTCAAATAATCGATGGTCCGGGGATAGGAACTGGCGCCGACGACGATGAGTTTCGGCCGGTGCCGCTTAGCCAGCGACTCCACCTCATCGAAGTCGATGGTCTCGGTCTTTCGATCCACCCCGTAAAAAACACCGTGGTAAAACCGCCCGGAAAAACTGGCCGGGCTTCCGTGCGAGAGATGGCCCCCGTGGGAGAGGTTCATGCCCAGGATTGTATCCCCCGGTTCGAGGACCGAAAAATAGACAGCCATGTTGGCCTGAACACCCGCGTGCGCCTGGACGTTGGCGTGCTCCGCCCCGAAGAGCAGCTTGCTCCGCTGGATGGCCAACCTCTCCACGACGTCGACGAAATCGCACCCCCCGTAGTAACGGCGACCGGGATAGCCCTCGGCGTACTTGTTGGTCATTACGCTCCCCTGGGCTTCCAGGACCGCTTCGCTGACGAAGTTCTCCGAGGCGATCATCTCAAGATTTTCAGACTGCCTCCGGGTTTCCCGACGAATGGCCTCAGCGACCTCCGGATCGGCCTTCATTAGATAAGACATGTCGTTCCGCTTCCCTGATTTTATCGAGGCGCTTCCGATGACGCCCCTCTTCAAATGGAGTCGTCAGCCATACCCGGGTGATCGCGCGGGCCGTTTTCGTATCGGTCTTCCTCCCCGCAAGAACCAGGACATTGGCATCGTTGTGCTGCCGGCTCAAACGCGCCGTCTCTTCGTCAAGGCAAAGCGCGGCCCGCACCCCGGGGAACCTGTTGGCGGTGATCGTCATCCCGATCCCGGAGCCGCAGATCAGTATCCCTCTCGGGAAAAGACCGGAGGACACCGCTTCGGCCGCTCGGGCCGCAAAGTCTGGGTAATCCGCGGGTCGATCGCTGTCGGTTCCGATGTCCGTCACGGCCAACCCCATCTCCGCAAGGAACGGCTTGAGCCCCTCTTTAAGCGGAAAGCCCGCATGATCGGCGCCGATAATGATCTTTTCCATGGTCGTTCGTTATTCCTCGAATTTCTTGAGGATCAGGACCGCGTTCACCCCGCCGAAACCAAAGGTGTTGGACATGGCAGCGCGAATTTCCCCTTTCCGTGCGCGGTGAGGAACATAATCCAGATCGCAATCGGGATCCGGATGATCCAGGTTGATCGTCGGAGGAAGCACGCCTTCGCCGATCGCCTTTAAACAGAACATTGCCTCGATCGCCCCCGCCGCTCCGAGGAGGTGGCCGGTCATCGATTTTGTTGAGCTGACGGCGAGCTTCCGCGCCTGTGCCCCGAAGACGGTCTTGATTGCCTCGGTCTCGAAGGCGTCGTTCATCTGGGTGGCCGTTCCGTGGGCGTTAATGTAGTCGATACCGGCAACGTTCATGCCCGCGTCCCGGATGGCAGCCTGCATGCAACGTGCGGCCCCTTCATGACCGTCCGGAGGGGCGGCCAGGTGAAACGCGTCGCTCGTGTTGCCATAGCCGGCGAGTTCGCCGTAGATCCGCGCGCCTCGCTCCAGGGCATGGGGGAGCGATTCAAGAATGACCACGCCGCATCCCTCGCCGATGACGAAGCCGTCACGGTCGCGGTCGAAGGGCCTGCTCGCCTTTTCCGGCGCATCGTTGCGCTTGGAGATGGCGCGCATCGCGTTGAATCCGGCGACGCACATCGGCGTCACCGCCGCATCGACGCCGCCGGCGATCATGCAGTCGGCGTGACCGCCGGCGATGAGTCGTCCGGCGTCCCCGATGGAGCAGGTTCCCGAGGCGCAAGCAGTGACGCTGCAATTGATCGGCCCTTTCGCCCCGAAACGGATCGACACATGGCCCGCGGCGAGGTTGGCCAGCACCGACGGGATGGCGAACGGCGACATCTTCCTGGGGCCTCCCTGAGCGATCGCCTCTTTTTCCTTTTCCATCGTGGCCAGTCCGCCGATAGCCGAGCCGATGATCACGCCCGTCCGTTCCGCCTCGGCGGGAACGATCGTCAGGCCGGCGTCGGCCAGGGCCATCTCGGAGGCGGCCAGGGCATAGATGATAAAGTCGTCCAGCCGCCGCACTTCCTTTCTGTTGACATACCGGGCCGGGTCGAATCCTTTCAGCTCGCCGGCGATTTTCGTCTCAAAGAGAGCGCAATCGAACTTCGTTATCCCGGCAATGCCGGATTTTCCCTGGCAGATTCCCTCCCAGGTTTCCGTGATGGAGTTGCCGAGCGGTGTGACGGCGCCCAGCCCGGTGATAACCACCCTTCCTTTCAACTGCTCCCCCTTCTGCGATTCATCGGGTAGCCGATCGTGAGGGCCGCATCGGCAAACGAAACCGCCCGCTATTCATTCCAGGTGACACCCTTGCTCTTGAGATAATCGAGTACATTTCCGATGGTTCGGATCTTTTCGAGTTCATTGTCGGCGATCTGGACATTGAAAATTTCTTCCATCTCCATGATCAGTTCGACCAGATCCAGGGAGTCGGCGCCGAGATCGTCGATAAATGACGCTTCGAGCGAGCACTCCTCGCGCGTCACATCCAACTGCTCGATGATTACACTGATGACCTTCTCTTCCAGTGTCATGAAAGTAGCCTCCTTATGAAAATAACCCCTGCTCCGGTGGGGGTGGGAATGCTGTCCCGGTTCTAACTTCTCTCACTTGTTCAGTTCGGCGACGGTCTTTTCCAGCGATTCGCCGTCCTCAACGTTAAGAAGCCGCAATCTCCGGTCGATCCGCCTGATCAGTCCCGAGAGGGTTCGCTTCGGGCCGAGTTCAACGACGGTGTCGATGCCCATCGCGGCCATCCTTTCGATCGTCTCCTTCCACCCGACGGGGGAGGTGATCTGTCTGGCCAGCAGCTCCCGCGTGCGTTCACGGGAATGAAGAAGACCCGGGTCGCAGTTGGGAATCACGGGAATCCTGCACTCCCCGAAATCAACCTTCCTGAGCTCTGCGGTAAACCGCTCCGCCGCTTCCTGCAGCAAGGGGCAGTGACACGGAACGCTTATGGCGAGTTTGACCCCCCGGCCGCCTTCCTTCGTTTCGGCGGCGGCAATGATGTCGTCTATCGCCGCCGTATGACCGGAGACGACGATCTGCCCGGGGGCGTTTTCGATCGACAGTGTCACAGCGTGCCTCTGGCGGTCGATCTCCCGGCAGAGCTCCTCCACGGCCTCCCTCGGAAGGCCGAGGATGGCTGCCATCGCACCTTCGCCGACGGGGACCGCCTCCTGATGGTACTTCCCTCTTAAATCAACCAGGGCAAGGACGTCGCGAAGACCGACGGCACCGGCCGCATAGAGGGCGGCGTATTCCCCGAGACTATGGCCCGCCAATACCGCAGGCGTCGCGGTCGTCCGCGCGGAAAAAGCCAACCATGCCGCGATATCCGCAATGAGAACAGCAATTTGAGTATTCGCCGTCAGATCGAGCGCTTCCTGGGGGCCCTCAAAGCACAGGGAAGCCATGTCGCGGCCGAGCACCTCCCCGGCTGTGGCAAAAAGCTCCCTGACGCCCTGATTTTGCCGGTAAAGGTCCTGACCCATACCGGGGTATTGCGACCCCTGCCCCGGAAAGACGACACCGAACTTGACCATATTCATTTCCCCGATGCGTTTTTCAAGAACTCTTTTCGATCGGGACGATTTCCCTGCCCTTATAGGTGCCGCAGGTGGGGCACACATGGTGGGGGAGCTTGGGCGCGCGGCATTGCGGACAGGCGGATGCCGCGACCGGTTTCAGAAAATCGTGGGCCCTTCGCATGTTTCTTCTGGATTTGGAATGTCTTTTTATCGGATTTGGCATAACATGTAACTCCTTTTCTTCACTTTCCTATGGTTTTCCCGGTTGAACCTTAAACTGTTTAAGCGCGGCAAATCGTTCATCGAAGGTTTCGGTCTGACAGCGACAGCTCGCCTTGTTCAGATCAATTCCGCAATGGGGGCACAGCCCCTTGCAGGACTCCGTGCACAGAGGTTTGAGCGGCATATGCAGCATGACCTGTTCAAAGATCAACGCATCCAGATCGATGGTATCCTCTTCGTAGTATGCAAAATCGAGATCCTCGGCGGTCAATTCCCACTCCTCCTTCGGTTGGGCGGGAGGGGGGGTGAACGTGTATCTGAACGCTGCGTTCACCGGCTGAAGGGTCGTCTCCAGGCAGCGTCCGCAGGGCGCCTCTACGGTGGTTGAAGCGGTCCCCTCGATAAAAACGTTCTCCTTCATTCTCCTTACGCCGCAGGCCACATCAATCCGGTCCGGGACTAAATCAGACGGGGTCGCTTCGGGAAGCAAACCCCGAAACCAACTCCCGTCCCTTTCGAATCGGAGGTCCATCCCTCCTTCGGGGATCTTGCTGACGTTAATCCTCAAGCGATCGCCCCTTCCCGAAGCGGCAAACGCGGTTTCTCCCCTGCCGGGAGCCGCCGTGTAAAGTGCTGAAGTAGATTATAAACCGGTCGGATTGTCAAGGACAATTTATATT